>Ga0210403_10006182_pt1 | contig 10069 bp, 7 predicted proteins | sample IncBWC19MmetaG_FD_150863 | JGI IMG/M metagenome (GOLD analysis project Ga0210403, IMG submission 150863) | Forest soil microbial communities from Barre Woods Harvard Forest LTER site, Petersham, Massachusetts, United States - Inc-BW-C-19-M | ecosystem: Environmental > Terrestrial > Soil >... | reverse complement strand
ATCAACTGCACGCGCCGTTCTTTCCGCTAGCATAGCGCTATGACGGCACAGCAATCCCGTCGCGTAGTTTCAGCCTACTGAAGAACAAAGCATGGGGAGCTCGCCTGGCTGTTATTGATTGTTCTGCTGACCCTGCCTCTTAAGCGATGCTCCACTGGCCGGGCTCCGCGAGAAACTTGCTCCGCCACAACTTTCAAGGAACCACCTAGTGTGATCCATGGGCTTGCGCACTGTGTCTCAACTGATGATCCGGCTAATCGTGAAGTTGACAAACGGTTGACAAAGCGGTTTTTGAGAGATATTCCTCGCGCAGCATGGTTACCAAGAGTTACGCTGCCCCGGAATTGACCCCCAAAGCAGAAAGGCGAGCGACGATGAGAACGGAATTGCTGCGATTCAACGGCGCTTTCGAGCGGGATCCCGCCATCGATGCCTGGATGAAAGAGCATGCAGGTGAATTGGGATCCATCGCGCATCAGTGGTTTGAGGTGATGCGAAAGTGCGGGGACGAAGTCCGGGAGCTTTTGCATGACGGCTGTCCGGTTGCATGTTTGGGAGATGCGCCCTTCGGCTATGTGAATGTATTCACCTCGCACGTAAACGTTGGGTTTTTTCACGGCGCAGCACTGCCGGATCCGGCTCGTTTGTTGCAAGGCACCGGCAAGTTCATGCGTCATGTGAAGCTGAGACCGGGAACGGCCACAAACGCCACAGCGCTAAGCAGGCTCATCGATACGGCGTATTCGGATATAAAGGCGCGCGTCGAAAACGGCTAGCTACCCAATGATGTTGTGTATCGTTGCGATCAAGCCTTCGGCCGCAGCCCCTGGGACGGCTCCTCAACGATCTGGTGAAACGGTGAACTGCCGGGCAGCCGTGAGCGGCTTTAGATTGGGGGACCTTTCCGGACACGGTCGAAGCATTTCTGAACCGTATCCGCGGCCATGTCTCCTTCAATCCACCATGTCGCGCCCGCATCCACATACGGCCGGACGATATCCGGAGAACGTTGGGTTTTCATTCCGGCAGACGACCCGCCTGTAATGATGTCGAAGGCACCTTGCCCGATGCGATGCTCGGCAACATAGGCGCGAAGCTGCCGTATTTCGTCCGGGGATAGGGGATCATAGCTGTCGTATTTCTGGGGAATGACACCATCCCATGACAGCATCCGCCGCATGGACTTCGGCTTCTGCCAGACGGCGACGACCCATATGGGAATTCTCGGCTTCTGTACCGGCGACGGAATCATCGTCATACCTTCGAGTCGAAAGTGCTTACCGGCAAACGTGTGTGCTGTTCCCTTCCATAGCCCGTCAATGATGGCGAGACCTTCGTCGAGCCGTTCGGCGCGTACTCTCAAATCCATCGCCTCACCAACTTTGTAGAATCCCGCGTCATCTCGCGCCGCGCCTAAGCCCACCGAAAGAATCAGTCGGCCTTTGGACAGGTGATCTGCCGTGACGCACTCGCGGGCGAGTTTCCACGGACGCCGGCGCGGGACTGGAGTAATCATAGTGCCGACACGAATACGGGACGTACGCGCCGCAATCGCACCGAGAACAACCCATGGGTCAAAGAGCGGCAGCGGGCCCAGGTTGGGAACGTCAATAGCGATTCCGTCCGGAACGAAGAACCCGTCCCATCCGGCTTGCTCTGCCTCACAGGCCAGATCGATGACTGCGTTGAAGTCGTCGGCTGCGTTGATGCAGTAGGCGTAGCGCATAACAGAACGTCATGATGCCGCAATCGCAACGGATGCGAAACAGATTAGTTTTGAGCTGCTTGCTTCATCACCCCGGCCACAACCGGCGTGCTAACTCCCGGTCGGCTTCGTGCCAGCGTTTGTCGATCACTGCTGGCGCGTTTATCGGGAGCAATCTGCCAACCCGGAGGCATTACTTCCGGTCTCCCCCTAAACCCAGGAGAAATCCAGAAACAGTCCTGAACTGTCCTGTGACGGCGGCTTGTAGGAAGTGATCTCCGCGCTTAGCATCGATTTTGTACGGAACGAGCAATCTGGAACTAACAATCATGCCAGGACCTGATCATCAGTGAGGTCATCCGGAATCTCAAGTAACCGGCATGCTGTAGGTCATCGGCAAAAATGAAAAAAACATTTTGTCAACCGTTTGTCAACTTCACGTTTAGCGGGATCCCGTTGCACGCCGGGCGTTCCGAGGCAACGTAACTCTCGTCACCGTGCTGCGCGCGCTCGGCCCTCAGAAATGACGCGACCCGAATAACCTATAGAGGGTGTGGTCCTCGAATATCTGTGTATCCTTCCGTGTATCCTTCCGTTGACTTGGGCGTCTAATCCACTTAGATTCGATTTAGCACTATGGGCAAGCGACTAATAGTAGTTTTGGCCGTCGTCACCCTGTTGGGCCTGCAATTTGCGGACTGCACGTCCGCAATGACGCAAGACCAAGAGAGTATGAAGTGCTGCGGCTCCATGCCCTGCGATCCGTCCAATCAGAGTCACGATTGCTGCAAGAGTATGGTTTCCGCGCAGTCTCCGAACGTTCTGCCTGCCTCGCACGTGACGCTCCAAGCGCCCGTGATGGTGGTGACCGATATTCTTGTTTCACCGCAGCTAGTAACTTCCCCCGAAGCATCTCGCTTGGATTTCGAGGCTCCGACACATTCTCCTCCCGAACTGTACACCCTTCACTCTTCCCTCCTGATCTGATCCGCTGTTCAGCGGTGCGGCAAAACACCGGCGTGTCTCTTTTTCCGTCTCCACAGTCCACTTAACCCGCCGACCTCTTTCGGTCGAGGCCCTTTCGGGTGACTCACCGACAGTCCGCGGCTTCGATCCATATATTTAGGAGAAAAAGATGTTTTCGATAGCGAGAACGAAATTCGCTGCCCGTTTGTCGTGCGCAGCTATTGGTCGAACTATTTCTGTGATTTTGCTTTCTGTTGTTCTAGACGCGTATGTTTTTGCTCAGGAGTCCCCAACATCGCACACGGGGCCGATCACTCCACTCTCCGAGTTGCTCGCAGAAGCGGAGAAGAACAATCCGCAGATCGAGGCGGCGCGGCAAGGCTGGCAGGCGGCCAAGCAAATTCCAACGCAAGTCTCGACGCTGCCCGACCCGCAATTCAATTTGCAGCATCTCAGCGTTGGCAGTCCCCGCCCCTTTGCCGGCTACACCAACAGCGACTTCGCCTACCTTGGCCTCGGTGTTTCGCAAGACATTCCATACCCAGGCAAGTTGCGCTTGAAGGGCGAGATTGCGAGACGTGACGCGGATGTTTCGCAGCAACAAATCGAGTCCGTGCGCCGCGCCGTCCTCGCAGAGCTCAAAGGCACGTATTTCCAGCTCGCGTATCTTTCCAAAACGCTCACCATCCTCGAAGAGGACGGCGAGTTGCTCAAGTACGTGGAACAGGCCGCCGACGCCCGCTATCGTTCCGGCTTGGGAACGCAGCAGGACGTTCTCCAGGCGCAACTCCAAAAAACGAAGCTGCTTCGCGAAATCGCCATGCATCATCTTCAGGTTGGCAAGCTCGAAGCCCAGCTCAAGCAACTTCTCAACCGTTCGCAGGAATCACCGGACATTGAACCAGCCGATCTCACGGAGACACCTCTCGCGCAAACCTATGGCCATCTCTTGGCTATGGCGCAAGTGCAGAATCCGGAAATGGCTGGCGCGCAGAAGATGATCGAAAAGCAGTCGTTGCAAGTGGACCTCGCCCGCAAAGACTTCTATCCCGACTTCAACGTGCAGTACATGTGGCAACGCACCGACCCTGCCCAATTCCGCGCCTATTACATGCTGAGCGTCGGCATCAAGGTCCCGATCTATGGCAGTCGCAAACAGCGCCCCGAACTGGCCCAGGCCGAATCACAGCAGCTTCGTGCGCGAAGCGAACTCCAGGCGCAGTCGCAGCAACTCGCTGGTGATTTGCGGTCGCAATATGTGATCGTGCAGCAGACCTCCGAACTGCTCAAGATTCACCGCGAAGGGCTGTCCCCTCAGGCGCGTTCGGAATTTCAATCAGGTCTCGCGGCCTACCAATCGAACAAACAGGATTTTCAGGCGCTGCTAACGGCGTTTCTCGATGTCCTACATCTTGACGAGGACTACTGGCAGAACCTCGCCGAATACGAGACTGCCATCGCGCGGCTCGAACAACTCACTGGACTCTCGTTGCATGAACAAGGAGTGAAGCAATGAAAACGTATCGCACAGGATTTTTACTGGCGTTGATCGGAAACATCGTTCTCGCCGTGGTCCTCGTTGGATTGTGGCGGCATTATCGCGCTGCGAAGCCCCTGGCGGACATGGAAGCCAAGAAGGACACTTCCGCCGAGGCGGATTCCATAACCGATTCGATGGCCCCAGCCCCTGGAGCTACAGAAGCGCCGCTGGTTCCGGTGCAGATTTCTCCGCAACGTTTGCAGAGTATCGGTGTGAAAACGGGCAAGGTCGAACGGAAATTGGTCGCAGACGAGATCCGCACCACTGGCAGTGTCGCTGTGGATGAACGGCGATTGGCCTACGTCCAAGTGCGGTTCTCCGGCTATATCCAGAAAGTCTTTGCCGATGCCACGTACCAATACGTCAGGAAAGGACAGCCGCTATTCACAATTTACAGTCCCGATCTAGTGGCCACCGAACGGGAATACTTAGTCGCCAGGCAGAATCAGCAGCGAGTGGCGCAGAGTACGGTTCAAGGTGTCGCATTTGGCGCAGCGTCGCTGCTCGACGCGGCTGCGGAGCGTCTCAAGCAGTGGGGCGTTCCGCAAAAAGAAATCACGCGCCTCGAATCCACCGACCAGGTGCAACAGGAACTTGAAGTCGATTCGCCGGCCTCCGGTTACATCACCGAACGCAATGCCCTGCCTAGCGTTGCCGTTCAGCCGGAAATGCGCCTCTATACGGTCGCCGACCTTTCCACCGTTTGGGTTCAGGCGCAGGTCTTTCAGAATGATCTCGAACGTATAAAGATCGGCGCTCCTGCAGTCCTCACCTTGAATACCTATCCTGGCCGGACGTTCACTGGCCGCGTGGACTTTATCTATCCGCAGGTGGATATGGATACGCGGACCGCCAAAGTGCGCGTTGTCTTTTCTAATCCTGGACTGCAACTCAAACCCGGCATGTTCGTCAACGTGAGTCTGAAGGTCCCCATGGGAAGCCAGCTTGTTATCCCCGCAAGCGGCGTCCTGCAGTCCGGCACCCGCGCGATTGCGTTTGTCGAGCGTAGCGACGGCTACATCGAGCCGCGCGAGGTGCAGTTGGGCACCCGCGTGGGTGACGATTTTGTCGTTCTCAAAGGGTTGAAAGCGGACGAGCAAATTGTTACCTCCGCAAACTTCCTGATCGACTCCGAGAGCCAGCTTCAAGCTGCACTCGGTTCATTCGTTCCACCTCCACCCGGCGCGGGAGCGGCGTCTACTACCAGCGCTCCGCAAGGAAATGTCGAATTAAGCTCTGACCCGGCCACACCGCGGAAAGGAAACAACGTGTTCCGCGTGAAACTCACCGATCCGAGTGGAGCACCCGTCGTCGGCGCGGAAGTCACCGTGACGTTTCTTATGCCCGCGATGCCCGCGATGGGCATGGCCTCGATGCGTACACCTGTCACTTTCAGCGACAAGGGCAATGGGGTCTACGAGGGTTCGGGACAGCTGGAAAGCGGCGGAACCTGGCAAGTCACCATTCTCGCCAAAAAGAATGGGCAACCCATCGCGACCAAGCAATTGAGCGTAAGCGCCACAGGAGGGATGTAACGTGATTTCACGATGGATTGATTGGTGCGCGCAAAATCGTTTCCTCGTTTTCATGGGAACACTCCTGCTGGTGCTCACGGGAATCTGGGCCCTGCGGCGCATTCCGCTCGACGCGTTGCCTGACGTTTTCGACGTGGAAGTGATTATCCACACGCCGTGGGCGGGTCAACCTCCCATCCTCATCGAAGACCAGGTCACTTATCCCATTGTCACGACGCTTCTTGCTGCACCGCACGTAAAGGCCGTGCGCGCACAAACCATGTTTGGCGACTCCTACGTGTTCGTCGTCTTTGAGGACGGAACCGATTTGTATTGGGCGCGTTCGCGCGTTCTCGAATACTTGCAACAGATCACGGGTCGCTTGCCCTCGAGCGTGCATCCCGTCATCGGGCCGGACGCGACGGGCGCAGGCTGGGTCTACGAATACGCGCTCGTGGACCACAGCCATCAACGCAGTTTAGCCGATTTGCGCAGCCTGCAAGATTGGTACCTGCGCTATCAGCTCGAAACGGTTCCCGGCGTGGCCGAGGTAGCCACGATTGGCGGATTCGTGCGTCAGTACCAGGTCAACATGGACCCTGACAAACTTCGCGCTTACGGAATCCCGCTCTCAACGGTCATCGAAAGAGTGCGGGCCAGTACGAACGAAGTGGGTGGACGGCTGCTCGAAATGGGCGGAGCGGAATACATGATTCGCGGACTCGGCTATTTACGTTCCCTGAACGACCTAGAAACCGTTCCTGTAGCCACCAAGAACGGCACGCCGGTTCTCGTCCGCGATTTGGGAACGGTTACGTTCGGGCCGGACATTCGGGAAGGCGTTGCCGAGTGGCAAGGTGAAGGGGAAACCGTTGGCGGGATTGTCGTGATGCGCGACGGGACGAATGCCCTCAGGGTCATCAAAGGCATCAAGCAGAAACTCTTGGAAATCAAACCCTCGCTGCCACCGGGCGTGGAAGTGGTCGCAGGATACGACCGCTCGGGACTAATTCACGCCTCCATTGAAACTCTGCAACGCGACCTGCTCGAAGAGGCCCTCATCGTCAGCATCGTGATCATCATTTTCTTGTTCCACTTCCGTTCCGCGCTGATTCCGATTCTGACCTTACCTATCGCCGTGCTCGCAGCCTTCATCCCGATGTACTACCTCCACGTCACCTCGAACATCATGTCGCTCGGCGGTTTGGCTCTGGCGATTGGCGTTCTCGTGGACGCCGCCATCGTCATGGTCGAAAACGGATACCGGCAGCTTTCAGAGCACCAATCCTTTCAATCCGAGCCTCTTGCTGAGCCCCAGAGGCGGAAAATCCTGTTGGATTCAGCGAAACAAGTTGGCCCCGCTATTTTCTTTTCGCTGGTGATCATTGTGGTTTCCTTCCTGCCTGTCTTTTTACTGGAAGCCCAGGAAGGACGCATGTTTCGCCCGTTGGCGTGGACGAAGACGCTCGCCGTTGGCTTCTCCTCCGTCTTGGCGATCACGCTCGTGCCCGTACTCATGATTCTATTCATCCGAGGACGGCTGCTACCTGAATCGCGCAATCCCATTTCAAGAATCACCCAGGCTATCTATTTGCCGGTTCTACGGCTGTGCTTGAGGTTCCGCAAAACCACCTTGCTGCTCAACCTGCTCTTTCTGATCGTCACTCTTCCGCTCGCGCTTTACATCGGCAGCCAATTCATGCCGCCACTGTATGAAGGTTCAGCTCTGTACATGCCGACAGCATTGCCCGGAATTTCCATCGGGCAGGCGTCGCAATTGCTCCAGGAGCAAGACAGGATTATTCGAACGTTCCCGGAAGTCGAAACCGTTTTCGGTTCCCTCGGGCGATCCGACAGTGCGACCGATAATGCTCCACTCGATATGTATGACACGACGCTCATGCTAAAGCCGCGCAGTCAGTGGCGGCCGGGGATGACCTACGAAAAGCTCATTCAAGAAATGGACGCGAAACTCCAGTTTCCTGGGTTGTCCAACACTTGGACCATGCCGGTCGAAAACCGTCTCGATATGGAATTGACAGGCATCAAGACGCCTCTTGGCTTGAAGATTCAGGGGCCAAACCTTGAGGGCATCCAGCAGGTTGGCGCGCAAGTGCAGCAAATCCTCACAACGATTCCGGAGATGCGCTCCATCTTCGCGGAACGCGTTTCGCAAGGCTTTTATCTCAACGTCGAAGTGAACCGTAGAGAGGCCGGTCGCTACGGCTTGACTATTGCTGATGTGCAGCAGGCCGTCACTTCGGGAATCGGCGGCGAAATGGTCGCCGAGAACATCGAGGGCCGCGAGCGGTATCCCGTGAATGTCCGGTACAGCCGCGACTTCAGGGACAACGTCGAGGAATTGCTGCGCGTCCTGATTGGCACGCCCTCGGGCGCACAGATTCCGGTTTCCGATGTCGCGAAAATCTCGTTCTCTCGGGGACCGTCCATGATCCGCGATGAAGACGGCTCGCTGACCGGCTACGTGTACATCGATCTGAACACGAAAGACTACGGCGGCTTCGTCGATCATGCGAGCAATTTGCTCAAGCAAAAACTCGCGTTGCCTCCGGGCTTTACCTACAAATGGTCGGGCGAGTACGAGTTCGAGCTCAGGGCAAAAGAGCGGCTACAACTCATTCTGCCAATGGTCTTTTTTGTCATCTTTATGTTGCTCTACGTGGTGTTTCACTCCGTCACCGAGGCGGCTGTCCTCATTTTCCCGACGATCTATGCGTTGATGGGCGGCCTGATTCTGCAGAAGTTGCTGGGCTACAACTTCAGCGTAGCGGTATGGGTCGGCTACATCGCGCTCTTTGGCATTGCCGTTGAGACCGGAGTCGTCATGGTTGTGTATCTTCACGAAGCCCTTAATCAGCGGCTCACATCCGGCGTTCCGGTGCGCCACGAAGACATCGAGGCGGCAGTGATCGAGGGGGCTGTCCACCGCCTAAGACCGAAACTAATGACCGTCTGCGTTGTTCTCGCCAGCTTGATTCCGATTCTGTGGGAAACAGGCGTCGGCGCAGACGTGATGAAACCCATCGCCGCGCCTCTCGTGGGCGGGATGATCACATCCACGATCCATGTGTTAATTCTCGTGCCCGTTTTCTTCGCACTCATGAAGGAGCGCGCGTTGCGCCGCGGAACGTTAGGCCCCCAGAGCTGACTTCAGATAATGGGGCCCTCTTACCAGAGACGGTGCGGAAACAAATAAGTGAAGCCGACGAATGCTTCCCAGCGCGTCGAAGTGCTGGTCAGCCCTCGATTGAAACCTGCATCGAAGACGAGCGTTTTCCGGGCAGCATAGCTCACTGCCCAAAGATTCCCAACGGCATAGCCGCGCAGGAACGGTTGTGTGAAGTGCCAGATTTCACCCGAAAGGGAGAACTTCCCAGCGATAGGATGTGAAATGGAAAGTGTCTGGCCGAACTGAACTCTATGCACTGTCTCTTGAGTTTGCTCGTTGAAGATCGCATTTGCGTCGTAGTGAAATCCCTTAACGTCCGCGCTGGCAAGAACGAGAAAAGAATTGCGAGGACTTCCAAAATCAACCTCCGGCACTCCTCCGTCATAGACGCGCCGAAAATAGCTTGCCGAGATTGTCGGTTTTGAGCCTTCGCCATGACTCACCACGGCCTGCGCGCCGAGAAATACCTCCGCTGTGCCGTTCGCACTTGTGCCATCGGTACGGTAGTGAACAAGCGGCTCGGCGGACGCGATAAATTCGAGGCGGGGTGTGACGGACAGCTTCATCACTTCGTTGAGGCCGTAACGCGATGAGAACTCAGGCGAGTGACTCGCACCCAGGACACCTGTCTCAAACTGTAGATAACCAGCTGGCGTGAGTGTCGCCGGCGTCGAGACAGTAGGCCGACCGGGATTCGCTTCGGGGGCTCCCGATTCCGCTGACTGCGCGGCACTCAGCGGAACAATCACAAAATTCAGCAGCAAAAGGCAAAGACCAATTGGGCCGCGCATCGATAGCCCATTCTACACTGCCCAGAAGCTCTCTCTCCTGCGACTGCAGGGTTAGAATGATTGCGATTCTCTTATGACCGCAACGACGATATCTCCGTTGTCTGACCTTTCGCGGAAAGTTCCAAGCGATGCGCCCGGGAATCGCCAACTTGGATAACGAGGAACGCGTTTCCAAAAAAGATGATGATTGACCGCGCGGAATTTGACGGCGCACTGCGATGAGCGCTACTTCGCTTGCTTGGCCCACACGATGTCGTAAGTGCGGTCGAACGTCACGAACATCAGACAAGTATTCTTTGATTTGCAGGTAAACCAGTGCATGGCTTTGCTGGGCATCATAGCAAAGCCGCCGGGGCCAAGCGT
>Ga0210403_10006180_pt1 | contig 10073 bp, 14 predicted proteins | sample IncBWC19MmetaG_FD_150863 | JGI IMG/M metagenome (GOLD analysis project Ga0210403, IMG submission 150863) | Forest soil microbial communities from Barre Woods Harvard Forest LTER site, Petersham, Massachusetts, United States - Inc-BW-C-19-M | ecosystem: Environmental > Terrestrial > Soil >... | reverse complement strand
TAAGAATTTTTCCTCGACCACTCAGAAAGTGCGGAAGCCCGCAGCTTCATGCCTCACAAGTTCCCGCACCCAATCAACTCAACTCCGCCGTCAGTTGCTCGCCGCGCGCGTCTTGTTTTCCTGCACCACTTCGCTCATTTGCGCGTACACCTTGCGCAATGCCTCCACCGATCCCGGATTGCGCTTTTCTCTCCACGCGTCCAGACGCTTGCAGTGCTCCTCCAGATTTCCCAGGAACTGTGGATTCGCAAACATCGTCCTCCACGCGCCGACCAGCGGCTTCACCTGCTCCCAAACTCCCCATTGCTCGCCCGAATTTTCAAACAACAATTCTTCGTCCACCAGCCCGCGGTTTGCGATGCTCGCCACCATCTCCCAGTAGCCCAGCACCATCCGCATGTAGGCGTTCTCCTTGCTTCCCGGAAGCGTCAGCCGCATCGCATCTTCGGGGCTTTTCGGATGAAAATTCACCGACATCCACTCCCGCGCTTCCCGCAGCTTCGGCTCTCTCCTCAACTCATACAAATGCAGCATCAGGTTCACTTGCTCATGTGTTGCTCCCATGCCTTCTCCTCTTCTTATCTGCGAAACAACTTCGTCGCGATTTCTTTCCAGCGAAGCTTGTTCGCCAACACCGCCGCCACTCCGCCCGCCGAAACCGCCGATGTGATCAGCATTGCCGTTGTCGCTATGCACGCAGGACACATACAATCCTCCTAAAGACCAACCAACTAGGCTGATCGAGCCTTTTGTACGAAAGCGGGAGGCTCGTCCGCGCTCGGTCCCCAGCTCGCCGGCACGGCCACGTCGAGCATTCGCAGGTACACGCTAAATTGTCCGCGGTGTTGATACCAGTGGCTCAGCATCACGTCGCGCAAGAACTCCCCTCGAGGTTGCGCAAACAGATCCCCTCCGCCAGAAACCATGCGCCAGCTCTCCTTCATCGCCGCGTCATCGAATTTCGGCAATAGGCTCCGCACCGTCGCGATGCTTTCCTCCAGCGTCTTGAGGATCTCTTGTCGGCTCGCGGGCTGCGGAAAATGAAAAGACTCTGGAGCTTGCGCCGGATTGTTTTGCACGAAGCGAACGATTCCGCCCGGCACGGAAGCGAGATGGTAGGCGAGCTGCCCGGCGGACAAGGATTTGTTGTGCGGCTTCCATCCCAACTTATCTTCCGGCAGCCGCTCAAGGAACCTCCGTGTGACTGGTGCTTGTACTTCAAACTCTGCGAGAAAAGCTTGCGCAATCGACATGTTGATTCTCCTTTTATTTCGAAACTAATTTCCTAGGGGCCGGAAGCGGAGCTGGAACGCGCTCCCTTTGCACGCTACTGCTTCTTCCCGCCTCCGACTGCGAACGATCCATGCGCCTCAGCCGCCTTCCGCACTCGCTCGTTGATCGTTCCCCACCCGCCCGTCACGCCTTTTCTATGGTCGTCCAGAATCAGACCCAGCGCCGTGTGATGAAACTTGATCATTGTTCCGCCCTCCGTTTCGTTCAACCGGTACTGCACATTGGAACTCACCGGATAGGACATAAACATCGGTCCCGTAAACTCCAGCAGCGTCGGCCGCTTGATCGCCTGCACGTGTCCCCAGAAGTGCCCGTTCCCATCTCCCAAATCCCGGAACCATCTCCCGCCCGGCCAAGCCTCCAGCTTCATCGGCATCGGGGTCCCGTTCGACACTTCATTCCCCGGCCCAAGCTGCTCCAGCAGCGTCTCAAACGTCACCTCCAGCGAAGCCTTCACATAAATTTCCTGCACAATATTCAGCGTCAAGCTATCGAGTGCCACCATTGCTGCTGCCATCGAACTCATCGTTCCTCCTCAAAGAGTTTATTTTTCCAGAGCCCAGCCTAAAATCCTTCAATCCCTTAATCCTTCTTCACCGCCCCGCTCTTCTCTTCGGCCCGTTCCTTCACCCGGATCAACTGATGCTTCCAATACCGTTCAAACGTCCCCGCCCAGTCATGCAAAGGCCGAATCGCCTCTGCATTGGTCTTATAAAACATCTGTCTCCCATCCCTCCGCGCCTGCACCAACCCGACATCCTTTAAGACGCGCAAATGCTTCGAAACGGAAGGCTGCTCCATCTCCAAAGCATCCACAATCTCTCCCACCGGCCGTTCCTGCACCGCCAGGTAGTTGAGTATCTCCCTCCGCCGTGGCTCCGCCACAGCATTAAAAGCATCCGAAGTCGTCGCCGCTCGTGCCATGATCCGTACAATATATTCCGATATAGGAATATGTCAAGCATTATTTTTAGGGCACCTATCTCCCTCCTCGGTTTCTAACTATTCAGCTTTTGCAGGTGGCTCTAACGCGCCAAATTCTTCTCTGCGGGAATGTGTGTGACACTGGTGAGAAGATGAGGCGCAGCGTCTACATTTCGTTCTCGCTCTTAGCCTGCCTGCCGTTCTTTACCCAATTGGGCAGCGCCCAAACGGAATTCGACACCCGCAATAGCGAAGGGCTTCAGAGCAATCCCAAAGGCGTTAAATTATCACTCCGCACTAGGGATGGACGATCCACCTTTCATCTCTACGAAACCATACCAATCGACCTGGAATTTAGCAGTTTGCAGCCGTCGGCCTATACCATCGAACTCGACGAATCCATGAATTTTGCCGGTTCTTCGAACACCTTTGAAGTGTCTCCAGCCGAGACCGTCTTTGTGACGTTCTCCGTTCTTTCAAGTCCAGGCGCGGTGTGTTGCGATTCCATGAAGCGTTTTCTTTCGCCAAAGCCGGCAATTCTCCATCGGGAGCTGACCGACTATGTCCGATTCGAGAAGCCTGGCACGTATTCCATTTTTTTGTTCACCAACCGCGTGTTTCGAGGACTCGGCAAGACAAACGATTTTGCTCCAAGCAAAATGACTCTGACTTCCAACATCCTCACACTCGACATCCTCCCCGATGATACGGAGTGGGACTCTCTACGGCTCGCCGAGTCTATAAGGAAGTTGTCTGACCCAAGCGTCAAAGCAAACTACGCCGTCGCATTGAAGCGCGCGCACGAAATCGATTCCGAGACCGCAAGTTACTTCGCCATGGCCAATCGAGTTAGTCAGACAGAACTGATGCTCGCCCAGAAGGCATTGAACGCATTGGATTCAGAAGACGCCATCCACGAGCGGGTAAACCGGATGGGGATGGAATCGAGATCCGATCTGGAGATGGCTCGAAAATATCACACCGGATCTGGTGTTTCTCAACCTCTGCTTGCCTCAACAACACGGGCCGACCTTATTGTTTCTGCTATGAAGGTCCAAGCCGAACGCCCCGACTTTGGCGTGGACTACGATTTCGTGTCATGGTGGGCAAGATTCCAGGTGTTGCGAGATCATCCCGAGCTATTCCGTCCCGCTCCGGATCCCTCCGAGCACCAGCGACGACTCCTTCAATCTGCGGCATACTTCAGCCAGTTTGAACGAGACATCATCCCGGAGTTGGAGAGGTTGAATCTCACGAAGACGGGCGACGCCGCGGATGTCACGGCCGTTACTATCGCCGTCTTTAAGGAATTCTCATCAGCCCGCGGTAAACAGAAATGATAGAAAGAATCAAACGGAGTCCGTTCCGCTAATTGCTGCCTCTTCCTCCCCTGCGAGGCTCTGTGTACACTGCGTCTCTGCGTTATCTCTTATCTTTCTCCCATGGAACTTTTCCACTTCTCACGACATTACCGTTAGTGGAGGCTCAAGCCGCCCTTCATGCAAGACGCGCTCCCCGCTCTCGTTCTAAACTCGGAGGCTCTCCCGCCCGCCATCATGAACGACACACCGCCCACACCCGCCTACCCAGCTAGCCCCGCCAGCGACGAGCACCTCATGCTCGCCTTCTCCAAAGGCTCTGCCGAATCTTTCAACGAACTCTTCCTCCGCTACAAACAACCGATCTACGGCTTCTTCCGGCGCCGTACCGCCGATCCCCATCACGCCGAAGAACTCTCCCAAGAAACCTTTCTCGTCCTCCTCCGCGCCGCCTCTCGCTACGAACCCCGCGCCCTCTTCCGCACCTACCTCTACGCTATCGCTTTCAAAATCCTGCGCGCCCACCGCCGCAAAGCCGCGTTCCGCGCCACCTTCTTCGGCCATCCCAGCACGATTCCCGATCCTGCCAAGCAGGACGCCACCGAATCCGGCCTCTGGGTCCGCCGCGCCGTCGAAAAGCTCGACCGCATCGACCGCGAAATCCTCCTCCTCCGCGAATTCGAGCAGCTCAGCTACGCCGAAATCGCCGGCCTCCTCCAGCTCCCCATCAACACCGTCCGCTCCCGCCTCTTCCGCGCCCGCACCGCCCTCCGCAATTTGCTCGAGCCATCATCTGCTGCGGCTCCGAACAACGCCGCACCATCCGCCGAGCCAACCGCATCGCCGAACGCGGCGCAAGCCATTCCACAGAAAGGCATCCGTCTATGAGCACCACGCCACATCCCATTGCCCCAGAAGAAATCATGGCCCACCTCGACGGCGAACTCTCGCTCGCCCGCGCCCAATCCGTCTCCAGTCACCTCGACTCCTGTGTCGAATGCCAAGCAGTCGTCACCTCGCTCCGCAACACGTCACACTCTCTCTCTAGCTGGAGCGTCGCCCCAGCGCCGGTCAACACAAAATTCGTAGAACACCTCTGCGCCGATGCCGCCAAGGTTCCATCAAATTTGCGCAGGCTAATATTCGAGATCTTTCCGAGTCAGCGATGGAAATTGCTAGCGGCTTCCGGTGTTCTTGTCGTTCTGCTTATCACTATTGCCGGTTTTATGGGAGGTCGATATGACATGTCCGTCCGCTCGTCGAAATTAGCGGCAGCGCGGCGCGTGGCCGTCGACATCGCAAGAGTCAACAACAAGGATGGGTCGCGTGAAGCCCTCGAATCTCAGTTGGACAGCTGGTCGCCTCCGGCAGCGGCTTCGGCAAATGGATCACTTGGTAAGCTGCAAGCGGAAGAGAAAGCGATGAAGGAGGTGCGAGACTCCTATCAAACCTGGATTCACAACGGGCCCCTGATCGCGCACACCGTCTCGCTCTCGCTCATCGCGAAGGATTTCGATTCCTCACGCGCATCGCTCGACGCTATCCTCGCGCGCCACAACGGCTATTCCGCCAATCTCAGTGTGAGCACTCCCCAAGGCGCGGCGCGATCGCTCCAAGCCTCCCTGCGCATTCCCGCGCCGCAGCTCTCCGCCGCGCTCACCGAATTAAAATCCCTCGGCCGTGTCGAACTCGAAAACCAAAACGGCGAAGAAGTCACGCAACAACACGCCGATCTAGTCGCGCGCCTCAAAAATTCTCGCGAAACCGAGCAGCGCCTCCAAGCCATCCTCACCCAGCGCACCGGAAAAATCAGCGACGTCCTCGAAGTCGAACAGGAAATCGCCCGCGTCCGCGGCGAAATCGAGCAAATGGAAGCCGAACAAAAAAATATCGAGCACCGCGTCGACTTCGCCACCATCGACCTGAAACTCTCCGAGGAATACAAAGCCAAACTCGACTCTCCAGCCCCCGCCATCTCCACGCTCATCCACAACGCCGCCGTCAACGGCTACCGCAACGTCGCCGACACGCTTCTCTCCATCGTTCTCTTCTTCGCCGAGTACGGCCCAATCCTGGCCTTCTGGCTTCTCGCGCTCTCTATTCCGGCCTGGCTAGTCTGGCGCCGCTGGCGTCACGCCACCGCCGCAATCTAGTAGGTTTCCCACGATAGATCGGCTTCCGATTACGGCTTACATCGGGACTTCGGTCGAGTCGACTCGGCACGTGAAAGGTCGCCTTGGAAATTCATTCATGGTGTTGCTCTCTGGACTAGTCGAATGGCCAAGCGTATTCTTAGTCTATGACTCTATCAGCACGCAATCGTCTCGAAGGGAAAGTTATTGAAATCCAGTTTGGCGGCGTCATGGCTCATGTGGTGATGCGTGTCGGGAAGAACTTGATCGAGAGCGTAATCACAAAACGCAGTGTCGACGAAATGAAGCTAAAAGTGGGCGACAAAGTCTCCGCAGTGATTAAGTCCACCGAAGTGATGTTGGAAAAGGGCTGAAGCTCGCTTCTAAGCCCATGCTCGAGAATCCGTGACTACAGTCGGCAACGAGTCCGCGTTAACGTTACCGACTTCCATTGGACCACCGAATCTCACAAGTCGATCCCCGAGTACATCGGCTGTTCGTATCCACTCGAAATGCATCGTCCCAAGACGCGGCTCCAACCTATCCCCCCGCCCCCATCGCTTTTTTCGATGCAATACTCCTAAAGAATGTAGGTGATTCCCCGTTTTCTGTGAGATTTTGTAGAATCTTGCAGCAGTTTCGTCGTCCCTCGAACCCAATTTCTCCATAAATTCTTTTGAATCATACACCTCTGTCAGCATGCAAACTCGTCCCTCGGCTGGCACAACTATTGCTCTCTCCTAGCTCAACTTACAAGATTGGCTTCCCGGGGTGGCCGGATCCGAACCTCGACTCGGTTCCGGTTTTTTGGGGGGTCAGCTTAAAAAAAGGGGGCTTGCACCAGCCCCCTTTTTCATTTCGGCCTTTCTTCTTCGTGGTGGTTGGCCGGTGCGGGAGGTTCGCTTCCCGCGAGTGTGTCATCGAAGTGATTCAGTTCGGAGGGCCTTTCCGTTAGGGCCCTCTTTTTATTTCCGTCTCCCTGTTCTTGTCTTCGCAAGTCGTAGGGGCACGGCACGCCGTGCCCGCTCCGACGCGTCATGTCCAAGGCCGTCGTTCCCCGCACGCGGTGCCTCTCCCGGTGTTGGCGCCTAGCTGCGAAACAAAATTGCCCCGTCCCATCGCTGACACCCATCCCCGCCTGCTCTTCTACTTTGAACTTTCAACTGTCGACTCTGAACGTCGTCTCAAAAAAATGAGCGGCCGGTGGGGGGACCGGCCGCTCGGGCGTGGGGGATGGAGGGTCTTGCAACCTGAAGCCAGTTCACTTCTTCCGATCGTTTCCGCTGCGCTCGCGAGCAGCAGAACGTTATACAGGAGCAATCAGGCCCAAACCTTTTTACTCCGGAAGCCGCAACCAACTCCCGATTACAGTTGCAATTCTGCTCTCCACCACCTTGTGCGTCGATAGCCCGACCGGTTCATTCTTCTCAGTACTACCCGGTGTCCCCGCGAGGCTCCTTTTAGTACCTACGTACCTATTCCGCGCCATTCGCCGCTTCTCCACTGCGAATAAAGCTGCAAAGATGAGCAGTCGCGGCGCTGGGGAGCAGCCTGACAAAAGCTACGGAGAGGCTCTAAACACCAGCGAGAGCTGCCGACAATCTACTGCGAGGCTCTGCATTTGGAGTGCGTGCGCCCATAATCCTATGCAACGAAAACGCCGAAGCGGACGCATCGCAAAAGAATTACCCATCGTCCTGCTCGGAACCGATACAACCGGAAAAGTGTTTTCAGAAGAAACGAAAACCGTCGTCCTTAGCCGCCACGGTGCCGGGGTTGTCACGCGATATCGGTTTTCGCCGGACGAACTCTTGACGCTGCGGCTCGCCGGGACCGCCAAGGAGGCTGCCATCCGGCTCGTCGGGCAGATTGGCGGGGAACCGGGCCGCTATGTTTACGGCGTCGCCTTCGTCGATCCAGATCCCGACTTCTGGCCGATGGAGTTTCCTCCTCCCGATCCGTTCGAACCAGCTGACCGCCAAATTGCCCTCGAATGCAGCATGTGCCAAACACGTCTGGAGATGGAACAAGGCGACATAGAAGAGGACGTCTACTCCGTCAACGGAAACATCCTGCGCTTTTGCGCGGAGTGCGGCACGTCAACGCCCTGGAAAAAAGCGGAAGGCGAAGCTCTTCCAGCACCGCCCGCGCGCCCGACCCAACCAATTTTCAACTTGACTGTGCTTACGCCCCAACCGAAAACATCGAAGCCGTATTTAGATGTTCCTGGGCCTGCGTTCGCAGAATCCTTCGGGCCTGCGCTTGCCGCGGCACATACGCCTGGCTCAGTTGCGCCGTCGTCCTACTCCGCTGCATCGACCACTTCGGAATTCGCTTCCCTGTCCGATATTCAAGTCTCTGCAACAGTTGCCAGCGCCACTGCCGTGCTCCAGTCACCTGAACCTGTGACGAAACCCATGGTTCCCCCGGCCACACCCCGCGACGTTGCGGCGCGGGAGTTAGACGCCAACGGGCGCCCCTTGAACAAGCGGCGCAACGTTCGCATTCGCGTGAGTTTCAGCGCCTGCGTTCGCCACCCAGCGCACGCGGACGAAATCGTCGAGTGCGAAAACGTCTCGAAGGGTGGCGTGTGCTTCCATAGTCTCCAACAATACGCACTAGATTCCTTCGTTGAAGTAGCCGCGCCATTCTCGCCCGGAGAGGCGGCGCTCTTCGTTCCGGCCCAAATCAAGCGCGTCGAACCACTTTCCGGCGGCCTGGTTTTCCGCTATGGCGTCGAGTACACGAAATTCTCTTCCTCTCAGCCTTACTCGCAATCCTCCTAGTTCGAACGCTCCTCCAACTCACCTGGCTTGCTTTTCACTTTGAAGAGGAAGGTTCTGCAGGCAACGAACCGCTAAAGATTTCTAATAACTTGCCGGAGCAGCGTAAGGGCTTCGCGCAGCAGCAGCTTTTCGTTTTCGGGTAGCCCGGCAACGGCATTGGCAAGCGATGCCACGCGGCGTTTGCGCGCTTCCCACATCAGGCTGACGCCTTTGGGAGCGGCTTCGAGACGCACGCGGCGGCCGTCCTCAGTGGCGTGCCGGCGTACCAGTCCGGCGCCCTGGAGGCCGGCGACGATGCGGCTCATCGTGGGCGGGCGGACCTGTTCGGCGTCAGCGAGTTCGCCAAGCGATTTGGGGCCGCCGAAGACGAGGACGGAAAGGGCGGAAAGCTGGGCAGGGCCGACGCTGGTTTCGCGGTCGCGAACCCGCAGCCGACGGAGCAGGTGGATGGCTGCAGAGTGTAGCTGGTCGGCGATTTCCATCGCCGTTAGAGACGGCAGCGACGGTTCGGCGGAGGCGACTGCTTCAAGAGCTGGCGAATTAGCGGGCTGCGATGCGGCCAAGTGGCCGGCTTGGGCAGCGGTTGCGGAGGATGGTAGTGAGTCAACCTGAGCGGCGGCCGAAGAGGCGATTGCGGGATTGACAGGCGGAGTTGAGGGTGGGGCGAACGAAGCTTTTGGAGTGGGGAGATTTTTGCGCTTGGCCTTTTTGTGCTTGACAGGAGGCATGGAAGATAGTTAGCTATGCTAACTAATCTTCCGCCGGAGGTAAAGGGAAATGAGCGCTGCAGCGACAACGTTGGGAATTACGAACATTGGACAGATTTCGATCATCGTGAAGGACGTGGAGCGCGCGACCGCATTTTACCGCGATGTGCTGGGGTTGCCGCTTCTGTTCACGGTGCCGAGCATGGCGTTTTTTGATTGTGGCGGGGTCCGGCTGATGCTGGGAACGGCGTCGTCGCCCGAATACGATCACCCCAGTTCGATCTTCTATTTCCGGGTGCCGGATATCCAGGCGGGGTACCAACGGCTGGTGGGACATGGAGTGGAGATTGTTGCGCCGCCGCGGCTGATTGCGCCTATGCCTACGCACGATTTATGGATGACCGCATTCAAGGATAGCGAAGGCAACATCCACCAATTGATGAGCGAAGTGCCGCGCACGGCACATGCGTAGAAGCCGGGTCCTCAGCAGCATGAAAGGGTGCACTCATCGATAGATTTCTCGGCGGTGGCCGACGCGAAGAACGAGTGCGCTCGGCGAGATACATCGGAACCGTCGGTCGCCACGTCCGGGATGACAATGAAGAGAGCTAACGCCGCCGCCCCAAACGGGTCGGGGTAAACGCGGTGCGCTGAGGTTGCGCTGAGACGATGGGATCGTCGGAAACGGACAGCGCCTAGCAATGACAAGATATGGCAGCACGTTAGTTACCGATTGTCTATAGATTTTCTTGTATACTTGATGGTTATTCTAACGGGAGGCGTGGATTCGAATAAGTTTGGCGGAAGTCGAAGGATCGGAAGGAGTTGGCGGGGCGTTTGGTAGTTTGATACGTCTGTGGAAATTTGTGAAAAAAGTCAAAGAAGATCCCCATTTTGCAGGCTAAGTGTAGG
>Ga0210403_10006179_pt1 | contig 10074 bp, 8 predicted proteins | sample IncBWC19MmetaG_FD_150863 | JGI IMG/M metagenome (GOLD analysis project Ga0210403, IMG submission 150863) | Forest soil microbial communities from Barre Woods Harvard Forest LTER site, Petersham, Massachusetts, United States - Inc-BW-C-19-M | ecosystem: Environmental > Terrestrial > Soil >... | reverse complement strand
GGCGGCAGCTGAACGACAGCAAGTCCACATCAGCTCTAAGCTGTTGAGCTTGGCTCAGGTCGTCAAGAAGTGAGCGCGATGACTAGAACCTTTTCTTATCGCAACCTTCCGATCAAGTATAAGTTGCATGTGCTCACGTTGATCACTGGAATCGCCGCTTTGACATTCGCCGTGGGCACTGTTCTGGCGTATTATTACGTGGTCCGCGACTCCACTCGGAACGACCTGACCGTGCTGGCACAGATCTTTGGTTCCAACAGCACGGCGGCCTTGAGCTTCAACGATCCAAAGACTGCCGAAGAGCTCTTGTCCGGACTAGTGGCCAAACGATCCATCCTGTGCGCCTATCTTTACACGCCGGATGGTAAGGTATTCAGCGCGTACCGGCGCGGTGGGGAGACGGACAAGCCGCCGCTCGCTCGGTCGGGCCCCGACCAGAGTTGGTTCGAGGATGGCCGGATCAAGATATTTCGGCGGATTCGACTCCGAAGCCAGCCTGTCGGCGCCATCTATCTGCAATCGGATCTCGGAGAGTTTTACGCACAGGTCAAGCGGTTTTCCGGCATCGTCGTAATCATCCTGATCTTCGCCGGCCTGATGGCATTCATACTTTCTTCCAAACTGCAACGCAGCATCGCTCAGCCGATTGCCCACCTGGGCGAAACCGCGAAGCGAATTTCGGATCGAAGAGACTACGCGCTGCGGGCCACTAAGCTCGCCGATGACGACTTGGGACAGCTCACCGATGCTTTTAATGGGATGCTGGAAGAGATCGGGCACCGCGATGCGGAGCTTCTAAAACACCAGGATCGGCTGGAACAGGATGTACAGGCTCGCACCGCGGATCTGGTCCGGGCCAATTCCGACCTTGTGGAAGCCAAGGATAAGGCGGAAGCCGCCAGCCGCGCCAAGAGCGAGTTCCTCGCCAACATGAGCCACGAGATCCGCACGCCCATGAACGGGATCTTAGGCATGTCCGAACTGGTCCTGGATAGCAAGCTGTCTGGCGAACAGAGAGAAGCGTTGACTATCGTTAAGACTTCGGCCGACTCGCTGTTGGCTATCATCAACGATATCCTGGATTTCTCGAAGATCGAAGCTGGACGTTTGGAATTGGATCCCATCTGTTTTAATCTTCGAGATCTGGTGGAAGAGACCGAGCAGGCGCTCGCGCTCCGGGCGCAACAAAAAGGTCTGGAGCTGCTCTGCGAGATCAGTCCCGATGTGCCCGAATGCTTGATCGGCGATCCATTACGGGTCCGGCAAATTCTCGTGAATCTAGTGGGTAACGCCATCAAGTTCACCGAAGTCGGCGAGGTGGCTGTTGAGATTACACTTGACAGCCGCTTTGAGGATAATGTGGATCTGCATGTCCAGGTCCGGGACACTGGCATCGGCGTTCCGCAAGAAAAACAAAAATTGATATTCGATTCATTTTCCCAAGTGGATGGCTCGACCACACGGAAATACGGCGGTACGGGACTGGGGCTGACAATCTCGGCCTGTCTAGTTAAGGCCATGAGCGGCCGGATCTGGGTGGATAGCAAGCTGGGGCAGGGATCATGCTTCCACTTCACTGCGCGGCTTGGCATGACAGCTGAATCGACCGAAGACCCAGTGAGCGAGACCATGCTGGCCGGGGTGCGTATGTTAATAGTTGACGACAATGCCACTAACCGTCGGATACTGGCTGATCTCGCGAGAATTTGGGGGATGACCACCAGCACGGCCGAAAGCGGCCCTGACGCGCTGAGTCAGATGCGTCAAGCGTACCAAGCCGGCCAGCCCTTCCGCCTTCTTGTTACCGACGTCCACATGCCGGAAATGGATGGATTCCAGCTGGCGGAGCAAGTCAAAGGCGCGCCACATCTTGCAAATGCAGTAATCGTTATGCTCACCTCTGGGGAGCGGGTAGGTGATGTGCAACGTTGTCGCCAGCTGGGCATTACTAGGTACCTCAGCAAGCCTATTCGGAGATCAGAGTTCCTTAAAGCGTTGACCAAAGCACTAACAAACGAGCCCACGATTCAGAAGGTCAGCGTGCCGGTATGGCCTGCACGTGACAAGTCTCGAAAACTGAGCGATGTGGTTCCCGTACGTATTCTTCTAGCCGAAGATAACCACGTCAACCAGCACGTCGCTCGCTGTATTCTTGAGAACGCAGGACATACCGTCGTAATTGCGGGCAATGGGCAAGAGGCTCTGGCAGTCCTTCGGCGGCACACGTTTGATGTGGCCCTGATGGACATCCAGATGCCGGAAGTCGACGGATTCGAAGCGACCGCAGCCATTCGTGAAAGCGAGCTAGGTACGGAGAGACACCTTCCGATCATTGCCATGACCGCGCACGCCATGAAAGGTGACCGGGAACGATGCATCGCGGCCGGCATGGATGGCTATATCTCGAAGCCAATCAGCGGCAGCGATCTGCTGAAGATGGTGAGTAAGTACCCCTGCAGGTTGGACACCGTGAACTAGAAATCACACTTTCCTGATCGAGCGAATTGTTAGAATGGCATCTTTGACAAGCGCTCTGGCGTTGCTGCTGCGTCTTTTCGCCTATCTGTTCGAACTCGCGTTGTCACTTTTCCTGATTGGTCTTGGAATCGTGGCGTGGGCGAGTGGTCCTACCGATTTGAACCTCGGAATGCTTCCCTGGGAAGGTCGGACGCTTACGCAGGCGATTCTGATCTTGGGTATGCTGGGCCTGGCTTCGGTGCTACTGGCTCAAAGCCGGCTAAGGTGGATCTTCCCTCTATGGTGCCTGTTCGTGCTGATTATGATGATCCGCGGGTTCTTCCTGTCGAGCTATTCTTTCGCGGGCACGAATCAGTTCCAGTTCGTCGTCTGGCTCACCGCGGGCGGGCTGATCGGATTTGTGGGAAGCCTGGGAGTATTACGGCGGAGAGCGGACCGGCGTTGATCCTTACTTTTCGGGTTCTTTTTTCGGAGTGAACTCTGACGACATCCGCTGAGCGGCGGTGAGTTGGGACGCTTTGAGTTTCTTGGCGATCAAGTCACGCTGGCTCTCGCAACCGGTGTTTCCCTTAGCCGCGCAAATGTTGAGCCACTTGTAAGCCTGGACATAGTCGCGTTTGACGCCCTGCCCCGCCCCATACATCGCGCCCAGATTGTGTTGGGCTTGGGTGTAATCCTGCTCCGCGGATTTGGTAAACCACTTCACAGCTTCGGCAGGATCCTGGGGGACGCCGTGTCCGTCGAGATACAGCAGCCCGAGGTTGAACTGGGCAGCAGCGACACCCTGCTCCGCTAGCGGGCGCCACTCCTTGGCGGCGGTAGTGTAATCCCCTTTGTTGTATGCGCTAAGACCGGAGTTGAAATCCGCCGCGGTGCAAATGGCCACCAGCGACGATAGAGCAACAAACCAGGATAGGCTTCGCATGACACCTCCTCCTACCCGTATTGAAGCATATCGCGAGGGCCTTTTTCTCATCAACTTTCGAGGAGAAAACGCTCGGTCTCCTCCAAGAAAACGTCCAGCCGATCGTGATGGACCCAGTGTCCGGCTCCGGGGACTTTCACCAGCCGGTGGTTCTTGATCATCGACGCCCGGCCATCGGTCTCCGGGTCCTGCGCCCAGCTCTCCATTCCCCAGAACAGAAGCACCGGACAGGCAATCTCGCCCAGGACGGTCCGGAAGTCCTCGATATGATGACCGTAAGGCGGGAAGATGCGGGCGTAGTTATCGAACTTCCAGATTAGAGAGCCGTCCGCGTTCCAGTTGGTACCGTGCAAGGTGAGATGGCGGGCCACTTCGTCGGAAAGATGTGGATTGGCCTCCTTCATTCGGGCCACGGCGGTCTCCAAATTCGGATAGCTGCGCGGTTCGCGCCGCTCGGCTTGACGTATGTTTTCGATCCAGCCGCGGAAACGCTCGGGCGCGGGCTTGTGGACGCGATGTGTAATCGGCAGTCCCAGGCCCTCGATAGATACAGTCTTGCGCACGCGATCCGGATAAATGCCGGAATATAGTAGCGTAAGAATGCCGCCCAGAGAATGGCCGACCAGATAAATCGGAAAATCGGCGATCACATCGGCCAGGGCCGAAAGATCGAGCACGTGCTCGGCAATGCTGTACAGCGCGCCCGGCGCCCAGGCGCTGTTGCCGTGCCCGCGCAGGTCCATGGCGTAAACGTGGAAATGTTCACGTAGCGCCCGCGCTACCCAATCCCAATTGCGGGCGTGGTCGAGCCCGCCATGAACGAGCAGGAGCGACGGTTTGCCGTTTTGTCCCCAATCCCAAAACTGCAGCTTCAGGCGATGGGAATAGTAGTAGTGGGAGATCGGTTCCAACCCACTTATTGTAGAGGTTCCTCGGCGTGCGGTCCCTCGAACTTCGCTTGCGCTGCCTGCCGGCGCTCTTCGGCGTGATGACGGACGTCGATGCCTTTCATCAGGAAGAGAACATCCTCGGCGATATTGGTGGCATGATCGGCTATGCGCTCCAGATTGTGCGCGATGAACATCAAGTCCACAGCGCGCGGAATGGTGGTCTGCTCTGCTTGCATAAAGGCGACCAGCTCTTTGTAGACGGCGTCACGCAGCCGATCTACCTCATCGTCGGAAAGGAGAACGCTGCGAGCCAGTGCCTCATCGCGTTTTACCAACGCATCCAGGCTGTTGCGGACCATGGCTTCGGCCAAGGTTGCCATGCGAGGAATGTCGACCAAAGGCTTGACCGGAACATCGTGCATGAGCGAAAGAGCTCGCTGGGTGATGTTAACAGCCAGATCGCCCATACGCTCCAGATCGCCATTCATCTTAATCACCGCCGTGAGAAAGCGCATGTCGCGCGCCATGGGCTGGTACAGCGCTAACAGGCGCGTCGCAAATTCGTCGATATCGAGATCCTTTTGATTGATCAACGCTTCTTTCCACAAGACTTCTTTGGCCGCTTGTTCATCGCGCCGAACCAATGCGTCGATACTCTGATGGATGGCCGATTCCACCAATCCAGCCATCTCGAGCAGTTGCTTCTGCAACTCGTCGAGTTCTTCCCTAAAGTGGATCAATGCTCTCCTTTGATCGCTTTCAGTCTACCCGAACCGACTGGTGATGTAATCCTCGGTTTCTTTTCTTTTTGTGCAATGATCTCTAGACTGAAGAGCAAATCCTCAACTTTGGCGGTCGCGATTCGGAACCATCATCAGGCTGAGAGCGAACCAGCCGGCCCACGCCGAGAATCGATGCATCGGTACTAACACGACGGTCCGGCTCAGCCTTTTAGAGAGCGGCCTCAATCGTCACGGTAAACCTGGTTCCTTCGCCCAGCCGGCTGTCCACCGCTACCGTCCCGCCCATTTGCTCGACCGCGTGCTTGACGATGGACAAGCCCAAGCCCGTTCCGCCCATCTCGCGTGAGCGCGCTTTGTCCACCCGATAAAACCGCTCGAAGATTCGAGGCAAGTCTTCAGAGGGGATGCCGATTCCGTTGTCGGTGATCGTGATGCACGCACTGTTGCCTGAGGATTGCACGTCCACACGGACTTCGCCCTGTGGCCGGTTGAATTTCACCGCATTGTCCAACAGGTTCACAAACACCTGCTCCAGTCTCAGCTCCTGCGTCATTATCTTGACGTCGTCGATGTTTCCGCGAATTAAACGCACGCTTCGCGCCTTGGCATTTGCCTCCACGGTACGTAAAGCGGATTCTAATGCAGCGCGAACCGACACCTGTTGAGTAGACGGCCCGCCTCCTCGCTCAAGTTCCGAAAGCACCAACAGATCTGACGCTATGTTAGTAAGCCGGCCGGCTTGCGCAAGAATAATCTCTACGAACTTGCGCTTGTTCTTTTCGTCTTCCAGAGCTCCTGCCAGCAGCGTTTCAGCATATCCGTGGATGGCGGTGAGCGGAGTGCGAAGCTCGTGCGAAACGTTGGCCACAAAATCTTTGCGAACGCGCTCCAGCCGTTCGAGCTCCGTGACGTCGTGAAAGATGGCCAGCGCCCCGGGCGTGGTCGATGGTCCTGCCAGAGGTCCGGCCAGCACATCGAAGGCATGACCTGCCGCAGTGGCCAGGGTGAGGCGGCGCTCAACGCGGTCGGCAGTAGCGAGAACCGTGTTCATCATATCCAGCACTCCGGGATCCCGTACCAGTTCAGGTAATGGTGTCCCCGCGCTCACAGGAATCCGTGCGCCGACGGTTCGCGCAAATGAATTGTTGCAAAACGTCACCCGCAGGTTCTTATCCACGGCCAGCACACCCTCCACCATGCTCGCCAGAATCGCTTCACGGCGCGCACCCTCGAGTTTAAGGCTCTCAACCAAGGCCCGGATTCTTGGAGCGGTGCGCCGTAACGATTGGGCCAGCGCGCCGAGTTCATCGTCGCCGGTGGGAAGCTCGTAGTCGAAAATCTCCGGGTCCAGCAACCCCTCGATGTAGTTTCGCAACTGTTCGGCCCGGCGCAAGAAGGCCCGCCGGGAAGACCAGGCAAGCCCGGCTGCCAGCAGCACCACGATCACTCCGGTAACGCCGAGCAACGGATAGAACAAGGAGGAATCCCGCTGCGCGACGTATACATCCACCGCCAGCAACCCAGCGATGATCAGCACGGACGCGGTCCACAGAAATCGTAGAACGATCTCGGTTCTCATGCGCTCGTTCCAGCCTTCACGCCACGCAATATAGCACGACCTGGCGCGCAAGAACCGCCGGGAGCGCACTGCCGTTCTGCGCTGCGTCACAAAGCTTTTAAGGGTTATTCCTGACGGCTGAAACAGCCGCAGCGATCACCATCATCCACTCCGCCCATTTCATGCATCCCGCGCCGCCTCGCATGGGCCTTGATTTTGACAATCCAGGCTTCGGCGTTGGTGAGATCTCGCTGGAAATTATCCACCTGTTCGTCCCGAAGCTTTAGCGTTTACTTGAAATACAAAACATCCGGTCTGATGGAGAATTCCGTCTCCGCGCAAGGTCCACAATACATCCGATAATCGGCGCGCGCGGCATGGATGATCTCGGGAATCACCTTGGGGTGATCGGGCGCGTGGTAGGAGGCGATCGAAATCCTAGGCTTGTACTTCGCTAGCGTCTCCTTGGCGCCGGCCAGGGCTCTCGGCTCCGCGCCTTCGATATCCAACTTGATGTAGTCGACGTGGTCCAGCTTCAGGTCGGCCACCAGCTTATCGATGGTCGTGAGCGGAACCTTTTCCAGATTCACTGCGCCCTCGCGCTGAATGACGAAGCTGTCGGCGGCGGAGTTCTTGGGGTCAACCCGTAAGGTGAGAGTGTCTTCCTTGTCCCAAACGCCTTTGGGCACCAGGATCACGCGGCCGGCTGTGATTTCGCTGGCATAGTTGCGACGCAGGCACTCAAGATTCTCGGGCGCCGGCTCGATCGCGACCACCTTCTTCGCTCCGGCCGCCAGCTCCTCGTGGACGGTGACGCCCACATTGGCGCCGCAATCAAGCGCGACGTCGCCGGCCTGTGGGCCGAACTCCCCCGTGCCATAGATCTTCCTCTGTTGCTCGGCCAGGTTGAACGGAAGAACATACCGGCTCGCCGCTGGGATCCAGTAACGGCCCTTGGGTGTGTCCCAAAGCTCGTAGCCTGTGGGGTCCTGTTCCACCAATTTGCTTGCGTTCAGGATTTGATCTTTGTATTCGACCTGTCGATGCAGGTTCTCGTCAGCCTTCACCGCCTCCGCGAGTGTGCACACCGGGCTTCGGCCCACCACCACAAAAGTGAACAATCGAAACGGTGGGAAATAAGCGTATGCTACCCCTATCAGAATGATAAGCAGCAGCACCAGCCAAACGACTCGAGTCTTCACGCCTGCATCATACCCAAAATTAGGGACAGTACACTCAAATACCGGTTTTGCCGCGAGGAAACTGGTATTTGAGTGTACTGTCCCTAATAAATTTGCGATACTGGCGAACTATGGCCGCTTATTCGCCGTGGTACTCGCCGCTCTCGCAACACTGACTCTTAGCGCTCAACAAGAGTCTCGGCAGACCATGAAGCCGTTGGTCCGCGGCACTGAGTACGCCGCCTCCTCAATGGCGCCGGGGCTGAATTCCGCCGATTACATCCATACCTCGGTCGAAGCCATGAAGCTCGCCATGGCCGATCGCGATACCTATCTCGGCTACACGGATTTCATCAAGATCCCCTACTCCGGCCTACTTTCAACGGAATACGCTGCCGAACGCCGCAAGCTGATCGATCCGGCCGGCATCGCTCGAGTTTCGCCCCGGGCGACGTTTGGAAATTCGCACCCGGCTTTGAACCGGTGAATCGTCCACAGGACGTCGACAGGCGCGGCCATGCCGATCATGAGGGCGATACCAGCTACATCGCCGTGGTGGACAAAGAGCGCAACATGATCTCGTTCACGCCCAGCCTCCACAGCGGATTCGGTACCAAGGTGTTGATGGGACCTGGGATTCATCCTCAATTGCCGCGGCGACTACTACTCGCTCGTCCCCTGTCACGCCAACGCGTTTGAGCCCGGCAAGCCATTTCTGATCACCCGCAGCCCCGGTGCCGACGACCAGTGCATGCGGACCATCCAGACCTTTCTCAATATCGTCGACTTCGGCATGAACGCCCAGCAGGCCATCGAAGCTCCGCGCTGGACCACCCGCGGTGTCCCTGCCTCGCCGTTCCCGCACACCATGTATCCAGGCGATCTATCGCTCGAGGGCCGTATTCCTGATTCGGTGTGGGCCTAACTGGCCAAGCGCGGACACAAAGTAGCGATGCGCGGGCACTGGTCGATGAACGCCAGCGCAGCCGTCATGGTGGACTGGGAAACCGGGACGTTAAGTGCTGCTGCCGATCCGCGTACAAGGGCCCTCGCCTTGGCTTGGTAAGACTACTTAGAATCTGGCTCGGGACCAGCCAGCCTGTCCTGTGGAATGAGACAAGTTGGCGCAGCGTGTCTAAGGTTCAGGCTCGCATAACTATCTTTTTTTACAACGCAGTGAGCCAAATAACGCACCTGGTACATGACTTGCTTCAGTAGGCTTGCCATGCAAGCTATTTCTGTTGCCTTCAGACGGCTTTCGCGATACGCCGTTGTCGCACTATTGACGATCACCCTTGCAATCGCCGACACGTCCAAGATCTCGCCCGATTTGCTGCCACTGCTCTCGAACCCATCCAACAGCGTCAACGTGATCGTGCAGTATAATTCCGCCCCGCAGCAGACCTGTAGCGGTGGCGGGCTGCTAGGTCTCGGCGGGCTAGTCTGCACCTTGGTCGGTGTCGTCGGAGGTTTGGTGAAGATCGTCTTCACGTTGCTCAATTTCGTCGCAATGACCGTGACCGGCAATGATGTCATCAACTTATCGAATCAGCCCAACGTCAACTACATCTCGCTCGACCGGACCGTTGCCGGATCGCTCGACTATACGGCGGCTGCCGTTAATGCGCCCTATGCATGGACCTCCAACCTGGACGGCAGCGGAGTGGGGGTGGCCATCATCGACAGCGGAATCTATTCTCATCCCGATCTCAACACTCGTTCGGGCTGGGGATCGCGCGTGGTCTACCGGCAGAGCTTCATCGGCGGATCAAAGTACGACGACTTCGGCCACGGGACACACGTCGCCGGAATCGTGGGCGGCAATGGCGCATCCTCCTCCAAGCCCGGGTCGTTCCGACTACTGAAGGGTATTGCTCCCAACGCCAACTTGGTTGACCTCCGAGTACTCGATTTGAATGGCGCCAGCACCGACAGCGTCGTGATAGCGGCCATCCAGCAGGCCGTGCAACTCAAGAGCAAATACAATATCCGCGTCATCAATCTTTCTCTCGGCCGGCCAATTTGGGAAAGCTGCACCAAGGACCCGCTCTGCCAGGCTGTGGAAGCGGCCTGGGCCAACGGAATCGTGGTAGTCACGGCGGCCGGCAATCTGGGGCGCAATGGATACGCCACAGTGCTCTCGCCCGGCAACAGCCCGCACGCCATCACCGTCGGCGCGATGAAGACCGAAGCGACCATGAGCACCAGCGATGACTTGATCGCCAGCTATAGCTCCAAAGGCCCGACCTTCATCGATCTGACCGCCAAACCGGACGTGGTGGCGCCCGGCAATCTGGTT
>Ga0210403_10006175_pt1 | contig 10076 bp, 9 predicted proteins | sample IncBWC19MmetaG_FD_150863 | JGI IMG/M metagenome (GOLD analysis project Ga0210403, IMG submission 150863) | Forest soil microbial communities from Barre Woods Harvard Forest LTER site, Petersham, Massachusetts, United States - Inc-BW-C-19-M | ecosystem: Environmental > Terrestrial > Soil >... | reverse complement strand
TCGACCAAAGTGACATGGCTGGTCGCGAGGCAACTTCAAGACAGCGCTGCTGTCGTATGCTTCGGAAATTCGGAGCGCCTACGCCGACTTCCGCTGCGACCTGGCCGCCGGCTTCTTCGCGGCCGCTTCCTTCGGCTTCTTGCCGGCGATCGGCATCAGCATTTCCTTCTGGCCGGCCGCCTGCGGCTACCAGGATTCGCCGAACGGCCGCAGCTCCACGTTGAACGACCAGGCGCTACGATGCTGGTGAACGACGTGCCAGATCTCGTCGGCGATCGCGCGCGGCTTGATGAAGAAATCGTCCGGCCGATCCGGCCAGCGTTTCCTGGTCCACTCCAGGTCGATCACGGCGTCGACGATGACATAGGCGACGTGAACGCCCTGCGGCCCGAGGTCGCGCGCCATCGCCTCGGCCAGGATTCGCTGCGCCGCCTTGGTCGGCGCGAAGCCGGCAAATCCAGGCTTGCCCCGCAACGCCGACGTATTGCCGGTGGCAATGACGGCGCCCTTGGAGGCTGCGACCATCGCCGGGGCAAATCGCCTGGCGAGGTACAGCAAACCCATCGTGTTGACCTGGAAGTTGCGATTGAGAATCCCCGGATCGATCTCGCGGAACGTGCCGAACGCTCCGCCGACGGCGTTGTGGATGACGACGGTGGGATGGCCGAGTTCGCGTTCCACGGCGGACGCCACCGTTTCGACCTGTGCAGGATCCGACACATCGCATCGATATGCTTTTGCGTGCGGCAACTCCTTCTCGAGCGCGGCCAGTCGCTCCTCGTTCCTCGCCAGAAGGGCGACGCGATATCCGCCCTCGGCAAATCTGCGGGCGAGTGCCGAACCGGTGCCGGGTCCGACACCGGATATCAGGCAAACAGGCGCGGTCATGGGTTCAATCCTCCCCGTTGCGGCCGACGGCTTTCAGGTTCAGGCGGCGGCCTTCGACAGCAGCTTTTCAACGTACGGCTTGAGATCCGGTTGGAAATGTTCGTGCGCAACCAGACGATCAAAATGGGCGAACACACGCGGGTACTCATTGCGGACCCCGGCGTGCAGGATCTTGTCCAGCCCGCGCGCTCGCAACTGTTCGGCGCGCGCGTGCTCGTTCATGAACAGGGCAAGCTCGGCGGCAAAGCAGATGTCGGCGAGCGTAATGCCGTCTCCCACCAGGGTTTCCCGCCGCGGCGACAACGCCTGTTCTATTCCCGCGGCATAGATCTCGAACGCAGCCTTGGCGCGCGCGTGGATTGCCGCATCGACGGCGCCATCCGACAGCGCAAGGAGATAGATTTGCGAATTGCTGGCGAAAACCAGGCTGACATCCAGAAAGCTGTCGATCCTGGATGCTTCAAAGGCGTCACGCCCGTAAAGCGGAAATTTTGCCTCGCCAAGGCGCGCCACGGCCCGCATGATGCTGTTCGATTCGAAGATTCCTGGCTGTCCGCCGGGCCCGAACGCGGCGGGCACGTTGCCGAACGGCTGCGCTTCCAGGAAGGCATCGGTCTTGAAGAGCTGCGCGCCGGTCAAGCCGACGCGCCCCGTTCGCGCTAGGGATGACAGCGACTGACGTTCCGGCTCGGCCAAGGGACGCGCGTCGTAGTCCCACAGCCAGTCCCGCAACTCCTTGCCGGACGCGCCCCTGACCTCAACGTCCACGCCGCAGAATCGGGCTGCGATGGTCGCCTTCCAGACGCGCGGGTTCGGCAAATACGAGAATATTCGCAAGTCGGCCATGGTGGATTGCTCCGGATGCGCGGCAGCCGCTTCAGGCGGCCAATTTGAGTATCTTGACGACGTCCGCGGGCTCGCGGATCGGCTGCGGATTGGCGCGGGTGAAGATCGACAGCATCGCGTTCTTGCCGATCAGTTCAAAACGGTCCTCGGCAACGCCGACATCGGCGAGCCGGCGCGGCAGGCCGAGCTTGCCGATGAAGGCGGCGAAGGCCTCGCTGGCATCGCCCTCCGGTGCGCCGAGCGCGGCGGCAATCGATTTCTGCGCGGCTTCGGTCGTCGGACGGTTGTAGCGCAGCACGCTCGGCATCATCACCGCCGTGCAGAAATAATGCGGCACGTCGCAGGTTCCGCCCAGCACGTGGCCAATGGCGTGGCTGGCGCCCATCGGCACCCGCGCCTGCAGGCCGAACGCCGACAGCCAGGAGCCCAACTGACAGCTAAGGCGCGCCTCCTGATCATTCGGATTTTCCTTGGTGCGGAGCAGGCCGTCATGCAGATGGCGCAGGCCCTGCAGGCAGACCGCGTCGACCAGCACATTGGTCCGGATCGAGCAGATCGCCTCGATGCCGTGATCCATGGCGCGCGTGCCCGAGCCCAGCCACAGCTTTTCCGGCGTGTATCTGGTGATCGCGGGATCGAGGATGATGCTGCGCGGCATCATCATCGGGTGGCTGAAGATCTGCTTCAGCTTGCGCCTGGTATCGGTGACCAGCGTGCCGGAATTGTACTCGCCGCCCGACAGCGTGCTCGGAATGGCGATCATCCGGACTTTTGGCGCGCGGAACGCTCCGGTGCGTCGTTCGGGCGTGGTCTCGAAGCCATCGAGCCCGTCCTGCTCGAAGATCTCGTGCTCCATACAGCCCAGCACGATCTTGGCGGCATCGACCACCGAGCCGCCGCCGATCGCGACCACCAGATCGGCTTTCGCCTCACTGGCCTGTTTCGCCACCTTGACCACCACCTCGCGCGTGGTGTGCTGCGGGATGCCGTCGAAGGTCGCGGCGTGGCGGTCACCAAGGGCGTTACGGATCTTCTCGATCTCGTCGGTGGTCGTGTTGAGCATACGGCTCACGATCAAATAGACGCGCCTGGCATCGAGCCGTTCGGCCTCCTCGCGCAGCGCCTCGGCCGCGGGCTTGCCGTAGATCACGGATTCCATGGTCGGATACTGATAGCTGCCCGCGTTGCTCATGGTTTGCTCCCTCGATGCTGTAATCCGCGCTTTTCCGATCAAGCGACCTTGGAGAAATCGGGTGGCCTGCGTTCGGCGAATGCGGCAAAGGCCTCACGCGCCTCGGGCGTTTTCAGCCGCTCCTTGAAGAATTGGCCTTCCGCTTCTATCTGCGCCGCGATCCGCTGATGCTCGCGCATCAGCTTCTTGGTCAAGGCGAGCGAGCCCGCGGGCCGCTTGGTCAGCGCAACGGCCGCGTCATGCGCACGCTTGCGCAAATCAGCCTGCGGCACCACGGCATTGGCGAGGCCGGCGGCCAGTGCGGCCGATGCATCCATCGGCTCGCCGAGTGCAAACATCGCATAGGCGCGCGCATGCCCGATCCGCAGCGGCAGCAGCCAGCTCGACGCCGCTTCCGGCACCAGTGCGAGATTAACGAAGGGCGTGATCAGCCGCGCGTTGTCGGCGAGATAGACCAGGTCGCAATGCAGCAGCATGGTGGTGCCGACGCCGACCGCGTTGCCCTGCACGGCCGCGACCAGCGGCTTGCCGACCTTGCTGATGGTATCGATGAAGCGATGAGCAGGACTATCCACCGCAGCTTCGCCGCGCGCCTGGCTCGCGAAGTCAGCCAGGTCGTTGCCAGCGGTAAAACTGTCGCCATCGCCCTGGAACAGGATCACGCGGACGGACTGGTCCGCCTCAGCCTGCTTGAGCGCGTTCGACATGGCGTCATACATGGCGCCGGTCAACGCGTTCTTCTTCTCCGGCCGCTGCAGTGTCAGCGTCATCACGCCGTCTGATATCTCGGTCTTGACATGCTCTGTCATCGCACTCTCCCTCAGGCGACCGCGCGGGCCGGCTTGGTTTCAAAAGTTCCGTCGAGGAAGCCGGTCAACCGCTGCCGGATGATCGCTTCCGCCTCCGCCATGATGCGGTCGATCAGTTCCTTCACGGTCGGGACGTCGTTGATCAGCCCGGCCACCATGCCGCAGCTCCAGGCGCCGGCATCCATCTCGCCGTCGATCATCACCTTGGGATAGACGCCCGCGACCTGCTCGTGGATGTCCGCGATCTTGAGGCTCGCGCCCTTCTCGCGCTCGATTTCAAGCAGGTCATCGACGCCCTTGTTCTTCAACACGCGCTCGGTGTTGCGCAGCGCGCGCATCACCAGCACCGTGTCGAGCTCGGAGGCCTCGACCAGCGCCCTTTTTACATTGGGATGGACCGGCGCTTCCTTGGTGGCGATAAAACGCGTGCCCATGTTCATGCCGGCCGCGCCCATCGACAGCGCGGCGACGAGGCTGCGCGCATCCGCCATGCCGCCGGAGGCCACGAACGGGATCTTCAGCTCGTCGGCCGCACGCGGCAGCAGGATCATGTTCGGGATGTCGTCCTCGCCGGGATGACCGCCGCACTCAAAACCGTCGACGCTGACGGCGTCGCAGCCGATCTTTTCGGCCTTCAGCGAATGCCGAACCGAAGTGCATTTGTGGATCACCTTGATGCCGGCGGCCTTCAGCGCCGGCATGTACTGCTCGGGGCTGCGGCCCGCGGTCTCCACCGCCTTGACGCCGCCTTCCCTGATCGCGGCGATATATTCCGGATAGGGCGGCGCGGTGAAGCTCGGCAGGAAGGTCAAGTTCACGCCGAACGGCTTGTCGGTCATGTCGCGGCAGCGCGCGATCTCCTTAGCCAAAAACTCCGGCGTCTTCTGGGTCAGGCCGGTGATGATGCCGAGGCCACCGGCATTCGACACCGCGGCCGCGAGCTCGGCAAAGCCGACATAATGCATGCCACCCTGAACGATCGGATGCTGGATCCCGAACAGTTCGGTAATTGCTGTCTTCACGTGAAAACTCCGTTTCCGATCAGTGGACGATTTCGAACAGACCCGCCGCGCCCATGCCGCCACCAATGCACATGGTCACCACGCCGTATTTTGCCTTGCGCCGCCGGCCCTCGATAAGGAGGTGGCCGGTCAACCGTGAGCCGGTCATGCCATAGGGATGACCGATCGCGATCGAGCCGCCGTTGACGTTGAGCTTGTTTGAATCGATGCCGAGCTTGTCGCGGCAATAGATCACCTGCACCGCATAGGCTTCGTTGAGCTCCCAGAGGTCGATATCGTCGATCTTGAGGCCGTGCCGTTTCAGGAGCCGCGGGATCGCGGCAACCGGACCGACACCCATCTCGTCCGGCTCGACACCGGCAGCGACGAAGCCACGGAAGATGCCGAGCGGCTTCAGGCCCTTCTGCGCGGCGATCTTGTCGCTCATGACCACGCAGGCCGAGGCGCCGTCGGAGAGCTGGCTGGCATTGCCGGCGCTGATGGTCTTGCCCTCGAACACCGGCTTGATTTTTGCGAGTCCCTCCGCCGTCGTATCAGGCCGCGGGCCTTCGTCCTTGGCCAAGGTCACCGACTGATAGCTGACCTCCTTGGTGTCCTTGTCGACCACCGCCATCTTGGTCGTGAAAGGCACGATCTCGTCGTTGAAGCGGCCGCCCTGCAGCGCGGCGCCGACGCGGCGCTGGCACTCGAGTGAGTACTCGTCCTGCTTGTCACGCCCGATCTTGTAGCGTTCGGCGACGACTTCCGCCGTCTCCAGCATCGACATGTACATCTCGGGCTTCATCGCCATCAGCTCGTCGTCGACGGCGTGGAAGCGGTTCATATGCTCGTTCTGAACCAGGCTGATCGATTCGATGCCGCCGCCGATCGCGATCTCGACGCCGTCGAGGATTACCGAGCGCGCGGCGACCGCGATCGCCTGCAGGCCGGAGGCGCATTGGCGGTCGATGGTGGTGCCGGCGACCGTGACCGGAAGTCCGGCGCGGATCGCGCCCTTGCGGGCGACGTTCATCACCATGGTGCCCTGCTGCATGGCGCAGCCCATCACCACGTCCTCGACCTCGCCCGGCGCAATCCCGGCGCGCTTGACCGCCTCGGCCATCACATGGCCGGCCAGTGTCGGGCCGTCGGTGTTGTTGAGCGCGCCGCGATAGGCCTTGCCGACGCCGGTGCGGGCGGTGGAAACGATTACTGCTTCAGTGGTCATGCTTGCCTCTTCTCAGGCGGCCGCGTCGAGCTGCGCGTATCGCAGCACATGAAACGCGGGATCGCCGAACTGGATGTTGATGGAGGAAATGCGCTTGAAGTAATGGCCGACATTCAATTCATCGGTCATGCCCATGCCGCCATGGAGCTGCACCGCCTGATCGGCGATGAACTTTCCGGCATAGCCGACCTTCGACTTGGCGCCCGACGCGAGCCGCGACAGGCTGGCATCGCCGGCGCTCAGGCTGAGATTGAGGTGCTGCATCAGCGAGAACGCCTCCTGATGCGCGATGAACATGTCGACCATCCGGTGCTGCAGCACCTGGAAGGAGCCGATCGTGGTACCGAACTGCTTCCTCGTCTTGGCGTATTCCAGCGTCGCGGAGTTCAATTCGCCCATCGCACCGACCGCCTCGGCGCAGAGCGCGGCGATGGCGCGGTCGCGGCAGGCTTCCAGCGCCGCCACACCCTCGCCCTCCTGGCCAAGCAACTGCCCCCTGACGTCCCGCAGGCTGATTTCGGCCGCGCGGCGGCCATCGATGGTCTTGAAGCTCTGCAGGTCGAGATTCGCGGCACGGCGATCGACCACGAACAGGCTGACGCCACCGCGATCATGACGATGACCGGAGGTACGGGCCGAGACGATCAGATAGTCCGCCCAGGGTGCGGCGACCACCGCGGTCTTTTCACCACTCAGCACGTAGTCCCCGCCCTCGCGTCGCGCCGTGGTCGCGACGTTGGCGAGGTCGAAGCGCGAGCCCTTCTCGGTCCAGGCCAGCGCCCAGGTCTTCTTGCCGGCGATGATGTCGGGGATAAATCCATGCTTCTGCTCGCTGGATCCCGTGTGCTCGAGCAGGCCGCCCGCAAGCACGACCGTTTCCACGAACGGTTCCACGACGAGATGGCGGCCGAATTCCTGCATGATGATCATGGTCGACAACGTGCCGCCGCCGAGACCGCCGGCGCCCTCGGAGAACGGCGCCGCAAGCAGGCCGAGTTCGGCGAACGCCTGCCATTGTTTGCGGCCGAATCCCTCTTCGCTCGCGACGATCTTGCGGCGCGCGTCGAAATCATATTGATCGCGCAACAGGCGCTGGACGCTGGATCGCAGAAGTTCCTGCTCTTCCGTGAACTGGATATCCATCCGATTCCCCTGTTTGCCGATCCCTAGAGGCCCAGCACCGCTTTGGCGATGATGTTGCGCTGAATTTCGTTTGATCCGCCGTAGATTGAGAGCTTGCGCGAGTTCAGGTATTTTTCCGACGCGGTGTGGCCGTAGCCCGGCCCCGGCATGAAATGATTGGCGCTGACCGGATGCTCGCGGATCGCCAGGCCATAATTGCCGATCGCGCGATGGGTCAGCTCGGTGATGTCCTGGAAGATCTCGGTGCCGCGGATCTTGAACAGCGACGCCGCCGGCCCCGGATCGATGCCGCGCGCCATCTGCGCCACGACCCGCAGCTCGGTCGCCTCCAGCGCCAGCACATCGAGCTCGACGCGGGCGATGTCCCTGACAAATTCGAGATGGGCGGGATCGTCGGCTGGAATCTCGGCCTTCACGATCTGCTTCAGCCTGTTGATGTAGCGGGTCGAACGGCCGATGCCGGCCATGCTGGTACGCTCATTGCCGAGCAGGAATTTGGCGTAGGTCCAGCCCTTGTTCTCCTCGCCGATCAGGTTCTCGACGGGGACCCGGACGTTTTCCAGAAAGACGTCATTGACCTCATGGGAACCGTCGATGGTGATGATCGGCCGCACGGTGACGCCCGGTGACTTCATGTCGATCAGGAGGAATGAGATGCCGGATTGCGGCCTGGCAGCCGGATCGGTGCGGACCAGGCAGAAGATCCAGTCGGCATGCTGGGCGAGCGTCGTCCAGGTCTTGTGACCGTTGACGATGTATTGGTCGCCGTCGCGCACCGCCTTGGTGCGGACGGTAGCGAGGTCAGAGCCCGAGCCCGGTTCGGAATAGCCCTGGCACCACCAGTCCTCGCCCGAAAGGATACGCGGCAAAAACTTGTTCTTCTGCGCCTCATTGCCGAACGTATAGATGACCGGGCCGACCATGGTGACGCTGAAGGCCAAAGGCGGCATGGTACCGGCGCGGGTGGTTTCCTGTTCGAAGATGAAACGGCGGGTGATCGACCAGCCAGGACCGCCATACTCCTTGGGCCAGAGCGGCGCGATCCAGCCCTTTTTGTGCAGGATACGATGCCACAGCAGCATCTGCTCCTTGCTCAAATCGGTCTCCGGATTGGCAACGCGCATCTCCGCCGGATAATTATCCGCGATGAAACCACGGACCTCGTCGCGGAACGTGGCATCCTCTGGCGAAAGCGCGAGCTCCATCACAGATGCTCCCTACCACTTTTCGCCGAACGGGCGGATTTCCAGCTCGAACGTCCAGGCGCTCTTCGGCTGCTGATAGAGCTGCCAGTAGGACGCGGCAACGGAGGCCGGCGGCATCAGGAGATCCGGATTATCGAGGGCATCGGGCCCCAGCGCCTCGATCCGACGCTGCCGCACCCATTCGGTATCGACGCCGGCATCGATGATCAGATGCGCGACATGGATGTTCTTCGGCCCGAGCTCGCGCGCCATCGCCTGCGCCACGGCGCGTAGGCCGAACTTGGCGCTGGCGAAGGCTGCATAGCCGGAACCGCCACGCAACGACGCGGTGGCGCCGGTGAAGAAGATGTTGCCCTCGCCGCGCGGCAGCATCAGCCGCGCCGCCTCGCGTCCCGCCAGGAAGCCGGAGTAGCAGGCCATCTCCCAGACTTTGCGGAACACCCGCTCGCTGGTGTCGAGAATCGGGAAGTTGACGTTGGCGCCGATGTTGAAGATGCAGACCTCCATCGGCGCGTGCTTGTCGGCATCGTTGAGGAAGGCGATGATTTCTTCTTCCTTGCGCGCGTCGAGCGAACGGGCATGGATCTCGCCGCCGGCAGCCTCGATCTCCTTGACCAGCGGCGCGAGCTTGTCGCCGTCACGGCGGCCAGCGAAGATGGTGAAGCCTTCGAAGGCGAACTTCTTGGCAATTTCGCCACCGATAAAATCACCGGCGCCGATTACCGCGACCGTTTTGTTTCTCTTCTGCAAGGGTCTTCTCCGGCTTTGTGAGGTGTTGAAGCGATCTCGCCCGCCTTATTTTCGCAGCGACTCCGCCAATTTGTGTTTCAACAGCTTGCCCGTCGAAGTGGCGGGTAGCGCGTCCATCAGGTTGATTTCGGATGGCCGCTTGTAGGAGGTGAGCTGCGGCGCGACATGAGCCATCAGGTCCTGCGCGGTAGCTCCGGTGCCCTTCAGCAGCTGAACGAACGCCACGATCTCTTCGTTGCCCTCGACCGACCGCCCGACCACGGCGCATTGCACCACGTCGGAATGGGTGCTCAGCACCGCCTCGATCTCGGCCGGATACACGTTGAAGCCGGAACGGATGATCATCTCCTTGGTGCGGCCGACGATGAACAACGCCTCGCCCTCGAAGCGCGCGAGGTCGCCGGTGTTGAACCAGCCGTCAGGATCCATCGCCTTCGCCGTGAGGTCGGCCGCGCGGTAATAGCCGCGCATCACATTGGGCCCGCGGACATGCAATTCGCCGATCTCGCCGTTCGCCACCGCGGCGCCGTCACGCCCGACGATTCGGGCCTCGATGCCCGGTATGAGAGTGCCGACCGAATTGTCGCTGCGCGGCGCCTCCGGCCGAACGCCGGAAATCCCTGGCGAGCATTCGGTGATGCCAAACGCGTTGCCGAGCGGAAGACCGAGCTCCTTCTCAACCCGCGCCTTGAGCTCGAGGTCAAGCGGCGCGCCGGCAACGCTCATCAGCCGCAGCGCGCCGCGCTCCAGTTTCGGCAAGCCCGCCATCTGCTTGTATTCCAGAAGGCGCTGATAGGTGGCGGGCACGCCGTTCAGAAGCGTGACGCCTTCTTCGGCCAGTGCCTTGGCAAGCGCGGCGGGGCTATATTTGGTGACCAGCCGGGTCACCGCGCCGACCATCAGCGTCATGGTCAACAGCGAGATGCCGACGATATGCGAGATCGGCAAGACGCAATACTGCAGGTCTTCCGCCGTCATGTTGCGCAAGTTCGCCGTGGTCCTGGCCGATAACAG
>Ga0210403_10006173_pt1 | contig 10080 bp, 7 predicted proteins | sample IncBWC19MmetaG_FD_150863 | JGI IMG/M metagenome (GOLD analysis project Ga0210403, IMG submission 150863) | Forest soil microbial communities from Barre Woods Harvard Forest LTER site, Petersham, Massachusetts, United States - Inc-BW-C-19-M | ecosystem: Environmental > Terrestrial > Soil >... | reverse complement strand
AAGGGCGCCAGGTAAGGGGCGCAGCGCATTCGTGATTACACGATCCGGGTAACTGAAAAAGCATTTGATGATTTCGCCTCTTCGGGAAAAAATCCAGGACTCAATAAAAAAATATTAGGCCTTTAACATTCATAAAAACACAACCATGAAAAAATTTTATTACCTGACCATCGCATCACTCCTTTCGCTAATCGTATTCTCCTGTGGCCCGAAAAAAGAAAAGGCGGCTGGTGAGGATTATGGTACCCCAAAAGAAGAAGCAACAACACCGGTGAGCAGTGATGTAATTGCCCAGGGTGAATCACTCGTGAAGGCAAGTGATTGCAAGACCTGTCATCATTCCATTAATAAGATTATCGGGCCGTCGCATACCGATGTGGCCAAAAAATATGAATTTACAGAAGCCAATGTAAAACTGCTGGCGGAAAAAATTATCAAGGGCGGCTCAGGCGTATGGGGACAGATCCCGATGACAGCTCATCCGGATATTTCTCAGGCCGATGCCGAGAAGATGGCGCGTTACGTTCTTTCGCTGGATGGCGAGAAAGAGCATTGAGATTTCAAGGCCGAATTTGGCTCTTGTTCGAACTCGTTTGCGGTAAATATTCTAAGTCACCCTTGTTATATGTGTTGCCGAACTTGTATTTTGTGCAGCACTAGATGAATTCCTCTTCCATATTTGAAAGTTACCCGCTGGCGCCCAATACCTGGGATGAAATGTATGCGGGTAAGGATGTTCGTTCTCCTTATCAGGATATTTATGAATTCCTCCAGGCAATTCCGCTCGAGGAGCTGAATAAGAAAGAAGACCTTGCCAAACGGCTCTTTATGAGCCAGGGCATCACCTTTACGGTGTATTCAAGTGGTGAGGGCATCGAGAAAATTTTCCCCTTTGATATTATACCCCGCATCGTAACCGCTACCGAGTGGGATTCCATCGAAAACGGAATTACACAACGGCTTAAAGCGCTTAATTTATTTCTGAAGGATGTCTATCACAATCAATTCATTATTAAGGACGGAATCGTTCCAGCCGATTTGATTTACTCATGCCCTCATTATATCCGCGAGATGCAACATGTAAATGTACCTCATGATATCTATGTTCACATTGCAGGTATTGATTTGATACGAGATCATGATGGCACGTTTTACATTTTGGAAGATAACCTGCGCACCCCTTCAGGAGTATCTTACATGATCGAAAACAGGGAGATTACCAAACGCATATTTCCTGATTTGATTCCCCGCAATAATGTTCGTCCTGTCACCCAATATCCGAATATCCTTCATAAAAATTTGGTCGCACTTTCACCCAGGCCGACTGCAAACCCAACCGTGGTGTTACTCACGCCGGGAATGTACAATGCTGCCTATTTTGAACATACTACATTAGCCCGGCTGATGGGCGTAGAACTTGTTGAGGGGAGGGATTTGGTGGTTGAAAACCACCATGTGTTCATGAAAACCACCAATGGTCTTCAGCAGGTGGATGTGATTTACCGAAGAGTCGATGACGATTATCTCGATCCGCTGGTTTTCAATCCATCCAGTGAGTTGGGCGTGTCCGGGATTTTGTCAGCCTATCGAAAAGGAAATGTGGCCATCGTCAATTCTATTGGAAATGGAGTAGCAGATGATAAAGCTATTTATGTTTATGTTCCGGAGATGATCCGCTATTATTTAAATGAAGAGCCGTTATTAAAAAATGTCCCTACGTATCACCTAAAAAACAAAGATGAAAGCAAGCAAGTGCTCGACAATATTCAAAAAATGGTGGTGAAAAAAACGAATGGGTCAGGTGGGTATGGGATGTTGATGGGTAATTCTGCATCAGATGAAGAGATTGCCGCGTACAAAAAAGAGATATTGAAAGATCCTCGCCAATTCATTGCGCAACCGGTGATCAGTTTGTCATCTGCACCTTGTTATATTAATGGTAAAGTGCAGCCACGCAGGCTTGACTTACGGCCGTTTGCTTTATGCGGTCCTTCGGGGATTGAAATTGTACCCGGTGGATTAACGCGCGTGGCGTTGAAGGAAGGATCGCTGGTGGTGAATTCATCGCAAGGCGGTGGAAGTAAGGATACGTGGGTACTATCGTCGTGACGAAGTGAATAGAAAAATGAAAATCAGTTTTCTTAACTTGATGTATGTTAAGTAGAGTTGCAGATTCTTTGTTCTGGATGTCGCGTTATATTGAACGCACCGAAGGCATCTTGAGAATGCTAAAAATAAATTATGCATCCTCTCAGGATAATACAAGCGAGTTTGGCTGGAACCCGGTATTGAAAACATTTAGTTTCTTGGAGGAGTCTCAAATTGCCAAAATAGAAAAGGACAGCCGGGCAGTTTTGCGGTTTATGGTGATCGACAAAGACAACCCTAATTCTGTCGTAAATATGGTTACCAAGTCTCGCGAAAATGCGCGCGCTGTGCAAGATCATATCACGAAGGAAGTATGGCAATGCCTGAATGAGTTTTACCACATTGTGTGTGAAGACAAGCTCAGCAAGTCATTGAAAAGTGAAGACCCTGTTTCCGTTTTGGATTCATTGATCAGGCAGGGAATGCTTTATTACGGAACCACTGAAATAACGATGTCACGCGGTGAAGGAATGTGTTTCATGAGCATTGGGCGATACCTCGAGCGCGCCATCCAATCGACCGATATTCTTCAAGTCAAATTCAAAGAGTTACCCGCTGACGATGCAGAGAGCGTTACGGACCCATCGTCCTGGAAATACTTCCTGATGTCCATTTCCGGCTATGAACTGTATTTAAAAAATTATCGCTCAGGCTTTGAAGTAAAAAATATTCTTGATCAGATCATCTTTAATATAAATTTTCCCAGGTCAGTTCATTATTCAGTGTATCAGGCGCAACGTTATTTTGAGCGATTAAAAAACGAGCGTAACCGCGACAGTTATGATAAAGTAAATTTCATGATCGGCAAACTCCGAAGCAATATTAAATTTTCTAATGTTGAGTCAATTGTGCAGGAAGGCCTACCCAATTTTCTGGATAAAATTCATCAGGAATTATTTTCAGTTGGTGATGCGCTCAATCAACACTATTTTGCAAACAGTTAGATTCTATTTCATGCCGAAATTTAAAATCAGACACATCACCAGGTATATTTATGAAACGCCGGTGCGTGATAGTGCCAATCAAATTATTTTGTACCCGCTGAAGGACGATTACCAGGATGTCATGCAACATCAAATAAAGGTCACGGGTAGTGTGGCCATTGAAATTCACATCGATTATTTTGGAAATGAGGTAGGCACATTCACCCACGCACAGCCCCATAAAGATTTGTCAATTGATTCAAAGCTGGTGGTGGTGACAAGAGCGAAGGAACTACCCGCTGATGTAACCCCAGCGGGCAAGCAGTGGGAAGAGTTAGTGCGAATGAAAAACCAGCCTCAATTTATTGACTTTTTGCAGCAAGAATATTTTGCAGGTGTTGCTGAAGCCCATGATGTGGTCAATTTGGTGAGAGAAAAAAGTGCTACGCCATTGGCATCGGCCACTGAGCTTTGTTCGTTTGTGTTCAAAAATTTTATTTACAAAAAGGGAATTACCACGGTGGAAAGCACACTGGACGAAATATGGAAAATCAAAACGGGTGTTTGCCAGGATTTTGCTCAAGTTCTCCTGGCGATGTTACGTTTGATGGATATTCCTGCCCGTTACGTAAGCGGGTACATTTGCCCGAATAAAAATGGCATGCGTGGTGAAGGCGCTACACACGCATGGGTGGAGGCTCATATCCCATTTTATGGATGGTTGGGTATTGATCCCACAAACAATTGTATAGTGAATGATAACCATGTTCGACTGGCGGTGGGCAGGAATTTCTCTGATTGTTCTCCTGTAAAAGGAACTTATCGAGGGACTTCCGAGCATACAATGGAAGTCTCTGTCTCTGTGTCTTATGAAGACGGACACATGGCGGAAGATTCAAATGAAGTGATTGAACACGAACCCATCAATTCCATTTCCAGGAATTCATACCGAAGGCATCAAGAGATTCAGATGCAGCAATAAGGGCTATCATTTTTTTTTCCTATTTTGAGCGCGATTCATGGATGGGAAAAAATTGATTTTTTAACCGCAAGGACACTAAGACGCGAGGATGCTTGATCGAGATAAAATAAAATGAGTTATCAAAAGAAATATTTCAATTTAGGATTGAGCGTTCATAGGGAAATGGGCCCGGATTACCAGAATCAGTTTATCAAGAATGTCTTTTGAAAGAGTTTAGATTGAGAAATATTAATACCGGGCATATGGTCCTGATTCCTTTAACTTATAAAGGAACAGCGCTCAACAAAAGCTACGTGATTGATATACTGGTTGAACCGGAGATTATCATTGAATTGAAAGCCCACGAGGCGATCCTGTTCATGAAGCACAATTAATTAGTTATTTAAAATTAGCCAATAAACGATTGGGTTTTTTGATCAACTTTAATGTGCCATTACTTAAAAATGGATTTAGAAGATTTGTGAATAATTTCTAATTGGTAAAAAGAATCCACTAAGCCCGGGACGCGTTAAGTTTAATACTAATTGCGTCCTTGTGCCTTTGCGGTCAATAATTATTTATGAGCGAAGAACTTTTAAAAGCCATTATTCAATTTTTTGCCATCGTGGCAAAGGAGCGCATCACCGAAGATGAGCGCACGATCATTAAGGAATTCCTGTCGCTCCATCTCAATCAGGATGGCCTTCGGTATTACCTCAGTCTGTTTGACGATTTTTGCAAATCGAACAAACCGGCTCAATCCCAAATCGCGAACGTCGACGAGGCGACCCAGGAGTTTGTAGACGACTGGGCGCAAATCATGCAGATTGCCCGGAAGGTGAACCAGGCGCTCACCATGCAGCAGAAGGCCGTGTTGGTAATTAAAATAATTGAACTGGTATTTGCCGGTGAAGATCTTTCCGAACGGCAAAGCAACCTGATTTTTTATATTGGCGAGGCACTTAAAATTCCAGCTAAGGATTTCCGTTCCATGCGCGCTTTTGTGCTGGGGCATGACGCCGATGAACTGGATTCAAAAAATATTTTGATTATCGATGAAAGCCCGGCGGTTCATGATCACGCCGGGCCGCATCTTACCGCCAAGAACCTTTCCGGGATGATCGCCATCCTTCGCCTCACCGACATTGAAACGTATTTTATCAAATACCTTGGCATCACTCCTCTCAACCTCAACAGTTTGCCATTAAAGTCGCGCAAGGTGGATGTGTTTCCCACAGGCAGTACAATTCGTGGATCGAAGATTGAGCCAATCTATTACAGTGATGTAGTTGGGAAATTTTTATTTGAGGAGAGTAACACTAAAATAAGCTTTGAGGCCGACCACGTGTTTTACCATTTTAAGAGTGGTCGTGCCGGCTTGCAAAATATCAGCGTGGCCGAAACCGGAGGAAAGCTGATTGGTATTATGGGCGGGAGTGGTTCGGGTAAGTCTACCTTACTGGCGGTGCTCAATGGCTCTGAAAAACCCTCCAGTGGTCGTGTGCTCATCAACGGCATCAACATTCATGACCGACCGCATGAAGTAGAAGGTGTTATCGGTTTCATTCCGCAAGATGATCTTTTGATGGAGGATCTCACGGTGTACGAAAATTTATATTATTCAGCGCGTCTTTGCTTTGGTCATTATTCGCATGAGGAGATCTCGGATACCGTAAATCGGGTGTTGGCTAACCTGGGCCTTTCAGAAATTAAGGGGTTGAAAGTTGGGTCCCCCCTGCAGAAGACCATCAGCGGCGGGCAACGTAAGAGATTGAATATTGGATTGGAACTTTTGCGCGAGCCCACCATCCTTTTTGTAGACGAACCTACCTCTGGACTTTCTTCACGCGATTCAGAAAATATCATGGACTTGCTGAAGGAATTGACGTTGCGCGGAAAAATGATTTTCGTAGTGATTCATCAACCTTCGTCCGATATTTTTAAAATGTTTGATGCGCTTCTGATTCTGGATGTGGGCGGATTCCAGATTTATTACGGCAATCCGGTAGCGTCAGTTAATTACTTTCAGGAGATCATCAATGCCGCCAACAAAACTCCGGGCGCTTGTCCGGAATGCGGTAACATCAACCCTGAGCAGATCTTTAATATTATTGAGACGAGAGTTGTTAATGAGTACGGCCGGTTTACGCATACCCGCAAAGTTTCTCCAGGTCAATGGTATCAATATTTCAAAAAGAAAATAAGGATACCCAAGGTGGATGAAGTTACCGAGGCATTGCCTGCCGTTCAAAAAATCCCCAACTGGTTTCAACAGCTGATCGTGTTTAGCCTTCGCGATGTCAAATCAAAATTTTCAAACCGCCAGTATGTGGTCTTGAACTCTATTCTCACACCCCTGTTGGCTTTATTCATTGGCTATTTTGTAAAGTACTACGATTACCTCGATGTGGAAAATCCGAGGTATACGTTCTTTGAAAATGACAACATTCCGGTTTATTTTTTCATGAGTATTGTGGTTGCACTTTTTGTTGGATTGATTGTAAGTGCCGAAGAAATTTTTCGTGATCGCAAAATATTGAAGCGCGAAAGATTTCTTCATTTGAGCAGGAGCAGCTACTTTATTTCAAAAGTGATTATTTTATTTACACTCTCGGCATTTCAGACGATTGCCTTTATCCTGGTGGGGAACGCGCTGCTTCAAATCCCTTATGGAGAAATGCGCTATTGGCTTATTTTGTTTTCTTGTTCCTGTTTTGCGAATATCCTGGGACTGAATATATCGTCCGCATTTGATTCGGCAGTCACTATTTATGTTTTGATTCCAATTCTGATTATCCCCCAATTATTATTGAGCGGCGTGGTGATCAGTTTTGATAAATTTAATCCCAAGGTAGGCACGCCCAACGGCATCCCTTTGCTGGGTGAAATGATGGCCTCGCGCTGGGCTTTTGAGGCATACATGGTTACTCAGTTCAAGGATAACCCATTAGAAAAGAATTTTTATTCGCTCGACCAAAAGAGAGCAATTGCGGAATATAAGCGCTTGTATTATCTCCCTGCCTTAGAATCCAAACTTTCCTATGTCATCAATCATCGCGAAGGGTGGAATAACCAGGCCGGGGGAAATAAGGTAAAGGCTATGCTGGATTTGCTTCGCAACGAGCTTGGTTTGGAATCCAATCGGGTGGGAAAAAGCATTCCTGAACTAAATCAACTTGCTGTCGGCCAATTTGATTCAACTGTTTACCAAAAGACAAGTGAATTTCTCGCCACATTGAAAAAATTCTATAACCTGCGCAGTAGAAATGCCCAGGTAGAAAAGGAAAAATTAGTAGCTTACCTGACGGATGGTGAAGAAAAGAGAGTCGCCTTTGAAGAACTAAAGATGAAATATCAGAATAATGAGGTGAGCATCATGGTGGAGAATAAACAAGATATTAAGCGGGTGGTGGAGTGGGATGGTGAGTTGGTCCAGAAAATTTATCCGATTTATTTCAATGAACACCGGCCTAATCATTTCTTTGATTTCCGGGACAATTTTTACATTCCGGCAAAGTATTTTGCAGGTCAGAAATTTGATACCCTTTATTTTAACCTTTCGATCATCTGGTTGATGACTATTTTTCTCTATGTGGCCTTGTACTATGAGCTTCTGAAAAAAGGAGTGCACGGATTTACAATGCGCAGAAAATACGGCGGCAAACGAAACCGCGGTTAATGGCTAATACTGCTTACTGGAAACTTCTTCCTAACTTGCAGGATTATTTAATGAATAACTGAATTTTATTTTGAGTTTCGAAGATTTTCAATTTGATGCAAAGCTGCAGGACGGTCTTTCGTCAATGGGCTATGAAAAGCCAACCCCAATACAAGAGCAAGCCATTCCACTGATCATGCAGAAGCATGACCTCATTGGTTGTGCCCAAACCGGCACCGGTAAAACAGCGGCCTACCTGCTGCCTATCCTCCATAACATCATTCATTCCGATCATCGGCACTTGAATACATTAATTATTGCTCCCACGAGGGAGTTAGTACAGCAAATTGATCAGCAAGTTGAAGGTTTTGCCTATTTCACGGGCGTGAGTTCAATTCCCATTTATGGTGGTGGTGATGGCGCAACTTGGGATCAACAAAAGAAGGCGTTGGAGTCGGGTGTGGATATGATCATCGCTACACCTGGACGCCTGATTGCGCAATTGGCATCGGGTGTTATCGATCTTAAATACATTCAGCACCTGGTCCTTGATGAAGCCGATCGCATGCTTGATATGGGTTTTCATGACGATATCATCCGGATTATCAAATATTTGCCTGCGCGACGGCAAACACTCTTGTTTTCCGCTACCATGCCACCGCGCATACGCTCTCTCGCCAGTAAAATTTTACATCATCCCAGGGAAGTGAGCCTTGCTATTTCCAAACCCGCAGAAGGAATTGTGCAAGAAGCTTACCTGGTACGTGATGATCAAAAGGAAAAATTGATAACGAGATTGTTAAAGGAGTCGCAGTATCCCAGTGTTTTGATTTTCGCCTCCACCAAGGAAAACGTAAAGCACCTTGGCCGCTTGCTTCCAAAACTAGGCTTGCCATCAAAGGCGATTCACTCCGATCTTGAACAAGCTGAGCGCGAAGAGATTTTGAGGGAATTCAAAAACAAGCAATTGAAGTTGCTGATTGGCACTGATGTTCTCTCGCGAGGCATTGATGTTGATGGCATTGGCCTGGTGGTTAACTACGATGTTCCTCCTGATCCGGAAGATTATATTCATCGGATTGGCAGAACCGCTCGTGCCGAGAGCACGGGTCATGCTATTACCTTTATTAATGAACGAGACCAACGCAGGTTTTTTCAGATTGAAAAACTGATAGGCCGGGAAGTCACGAAAGTCCATTTGCCCGAAGGCATCGGACCCTCCTTTGAATATGCTCCTGAGAAATCAAGGGGAGATAATGACCGAAGGCCAAAATCAAAAGGAGGTAAGCAATTTTTCAAAAAGAGGTCTCCCCGTTAAGTCATCGACTCCGTTCAATTATTTTTTTTATGATCGCCGAATAGTAGCTACCGTAAAAAGGGCCCACCCAATTCATTGCCATCACTTCCTCCTGTTCAGAATGACCATAATAGTCATCGTAGGTGATGTAGCCAACGTAATCTCCGTTGAGACTGGTGATCAGTAATTTTTCACCTTGCTTCTCGGCCATTTGACCTAACTTCTCGCTAACAAAAATTTCTCCGGAGAAGTCGCAGGGTGTTCCCAGTAAAATAATATTTCCGATTTTTAAATAGCGGATGTCCCCACTCAACTTTCTGAAAAGCACTCTAAATGCCCAGTCTCTCGCTTTATAATTTTGAAGCACGTGCAATTGTGATGGCCCGTAATCTATTTGAATGACAGAAGTTGAAACTGTTGAATCTTTTATGGGCGTCAACCTGGCTGTAGTCACTTTTTTGTAAAGTTTTGCAGCAAGGGTGTCGCACATAACAAATTCACTTTCAGAGATTCCTTTTACGCGATGGCTGCCTATCGTACCTGAAGCAAACATTGCGAAATCAAAGTCGCGATTCTCTGCCAGTCTAACCAGCGACGAGGGATAATCACCAGAGAGCGCCCGGCTCAGATGACTGATGTTAGTGGGGTGAGCACTGTAGGTAACCATTAATCCTTTGCTGCCGTCTTCGCGTATTATTTTAAATCCTCGGATCATGCCATCAACCAGGCCACGCTCCGGGTCTAAACGGTTTTCGACATATTCACTGGCATCAGCTTCGAAGTAATTGATCGTTGCCGGCTTCAAATGAGCGGCAGCCAAATCCATAGCCGAATGGATTTTGCGGGTGAGACTGTCGAGCCAGGGTTCTTTATAACTTCCTAAAATCAAATTGCCAATGATGCTGTTATCCCAGGCACCCAAACTACTGTGTGCGTGCGTTGCACAGAAGTAAAGAAACCGGCTTGCATTTTTCTCACGCAGAATTTTATTTTTCAAGGCAGGAGGGAAGATCAGCATGTCGGCACTAATAATAAAGCACTGAATGCCTCCGTTGTCAATGGCCAGAATGCGAACGTAAACAGAATCATGTAT
>Ga0210403_10006172_pt1 | contig 10080 bp, 6 predicted proteins | sample IncBWC19MmetaG_FD_150863 | JGI IMG/M metagenome (GOLD analysis project Ga0210403, IMG submission 150863) | Forest soil microbial communities from Barre Woods Harvard Forest LTER site, Petersham, Massachusetts, United States - Inc-BW-C-19-M | ecosystem: Environmental > Terrestrial > Soil >... | reverse complement strand
TTTAGCCCTCCATCCGCTACGCGAATCTCCTCTTCTTTTCTGCCATGGCCCTTGATCCGCTCCCTATGCACCCTTCCCTCGCCTTTGCCCAATCATTTGCGGAATCGCTGCGGCCAATTGTTTTCCCGATTCCAAATTCCACCGCCGATGTTATACTGCGGGCGCCTATGAAACCCAATCGAATCAGCCTGTTCACGCTTGTATTCTTTGCCCTGCTCGCATCCGCGGCCACCGACAACCTGAGCATCAAGCCCGGCCTGTGGGAAGTTACCACGTCAAGCGAGAGCAAAGGCGCTCCACCGGTGGATCCCGCCCGGAAAGCCGAGATGGAAAAAATGATGGCCAAAATGTCGCCGGAGATGCGGGCCCGGGTAGAAGCAGCGCAGAAGAAATCTCAGGCCCACATGGCGGGTCCGAACGTCCGGAAGAGCTGCGTTACGAAAGAAGATCTCAGCGGAGCGCTGGGTATGCCAAAAGAGGCCGACAAGTGTACCCGGACGGTCATCAAGGCCACCTCCAGCACACAGGAAATTCGCGTGGACTGCGCCCAGGGTGAACACAAGAGCAGTGCGCTGCTGCGCGTCACCGCCACTAACTCTGAAAACTGGAGCGGCACAATGGACACCACTATAGCTGCCGCCGGGAAAGACATCACCGTCAGAACTAACATGAGCGGAAAGTGGCTGGGTGCCGACTGCGGTGACGTCAAACCATTGTCACACAAGTAAACTGCGGACATCCGCCTACGCGCCCTCCAGTGACGGGTAATCCGTATACCCGCGATGGTCGCCGCCATAGAAGGAAGATTTCTGGGGAACGTTAAGCTGCGTTCCGCCCCGCTGGAACCGGATTGGCAGATCGGGATTCGCCAGAAACAGCACGCCAAAGGAAACCATATCGGCGTCACCGGTGGCCAAGGCCGCGTTGGCGGTGTGCAGATCGTAGCCGCCATTGGCGACCAGCGTACCGCGAAATCTTGCGCGCATCAGCGGACTGACTCGTCCCAAGGGGCCCGGCTCTTCCGCCACTGGCTCCACCACATGAAGATAGCCAATCTTCAAATCGTTAAGTACGGAGGCGGCATGGACGAAAGTTTTATGCGGATCAGAGTCGCTCATGGTATTGAATGTGCCGGTAGGTGAAAGCCGGACACCCACGCGATCACTTCCCCAGACGCCGGCTACCGCTTCGGTGACCTCACCCAGGAAGCGAACGCGATTCGATACCCCTCCGCCATACGCATCGGTCCTCTTATTTGTGCCATCCCTCAGAAACTGATCGACCAGATAACCGTTGGCAGCATGAAGTTCCACGCCATCGAACCCCGCTGCCTTCGCGCGCTGCGCGCCCTCGGCGAAGGCGCGCACGATTTCCGGAATCTCGGCGATTTCAAGGGCGCGGGGCGTTACAAACTTTTGCGGCCCGTCGAATGAGAAGACCTCGCCCTCGGCGGCGATGGCAGACGGCGCAACCGGCAATGCGCCACTGGGCTGCAAGGCGGGATGCGAAATGCGCCCCGCGTGCCAGAGTTGCAGGAAGATCCGTCCGCCGCGCCGGTGCGTTGCGGCGGTGATTCTCTTCCATCCGGCAACCTGATCATCGCTATGGATTCCCGGTGTCCCCGGATAGCCAATTCCCTGGAGTGAGACCTGGGCGGCTTCCGTCACCACCAAGCCCGCGGACGCGCGCTGCTCATAATACGTCGCCATCAATTCCGTGGGCACATTTCCCTGCCCGGCGCGGTTGCGCGTCATAGGGGCCATCATCATGCGGCTGGAAAGTTTGAGGCTGCCGAGTTGATACGATGAAAACAGGTCCAGCGATGAGGTCATGCAGACGGTCTCCTTTTGCAATCAATGCCAGATGCCAACATGCTTGCCGTAAATTCTGCCGGCGCGACTTGTATGTGCGCCGTGCAAATTAATAGATGTGCGTCCGCGCGGGCGCGATGCAAAAATCATCCCGGTCTCGCGGCTTGACGCCCATCCTGCAGGAAGTGTTGGCATCCTGACCATACGGACTAATATTACTATCTCTGATCGGCGATCACGGGCCTTCCATTTCTAAAAGTTTCTGAAAGCGGCATTCAGGACGAACAGAGGCTTTGGGTTTTCTCCGTATCACCGTGCCCGAAAATTCTCTCAGCCCGAGACGAATTGGGACGCGCCAACAAAACCTTTGCAACACAGCGCAACGAGTTGCAACGAAAACCTTTGCAACACAGAGGAACAGAGGAAACAGAGGTTTTTGGGGTTGTGAAGTGGCGGAAAAATCGTCGCAAGCCGCCGAGGGTTTTTGAGCGTTAGGAATACAGAGGAACAGCGGGAATTTCCTCTGTTCCTCTGTGTTGCAAAGGTTTTCGTTGCAACTCGTTGCGCTGTGGTGCAAAGGTTTTGTGACAATTCGTTACGCCATGATCTCCACGGCGTTTTTGATTGCGGCCCAGATCCAGCCTGTTTGCCGCCGGAAGCGATGCCACGATAACATTACAGGCTTGCACACCGGCGCCGCATCTAACAGCCCGCTGTGACCGAGGAGAAGCACCTGATGAAGAAGTTCTGCCTGTTGGCCGCCGTTCTGTTTTTCGTTTCTTTTTCCGCCGCCCAGAACACGAAGGAAAGCCTGCAGGTGGATGCCACCGACGCGCCCCGCAATATTCTGCACTCCACGCTGACCATACCGGCAGCGCCCGGCAACCTTACGCTGGTGTATCCGAAATGGATTCCCGGCAACCACCGCCCCACTGGCCCGATCCACAACATGGTGGGGCTGCACATCCGGGCCGGAGGCAAGGACCTGGAGTGGCAGCGCGACCTGGTCGACATGTATGCCTTCCATCTCACGGTCCCCGAAGGCGTCAAAGAATTGCAGGTTTCTCTGGATACGATCACCTACAACGGCAAGAGTTCGACTTCATCTTCCAAGGTAATGGACCTGCTCTGGAACCAAGTCATCCTCTATCCTTCATCCGGTAGCCTGGAAAACGTTATCATCACAGCTTCGATACGGCTGCCTGAAGGCTGGAAGTTCGGCACCTCGCTCGAGCCGGCGCAGCAGGCGTGCGACACCGGGGTCTTCCAACCTGTGAGCATGGGCGACTTGGTCGATGCACCACTGATCGCCGGGGCCCATTACCGGCAGGTGCAGCTCAGCAGGTCCGGCGAAAAGCGGCCCAACGTCATGGACATGGTGGCCGAAACCGAAGCCGCGCTGCAGATGCCGGCCAAAGACCTGGCCAGCTATCAACAACTGGTGGACGAGGTCATCCAGCTCTTCGGCGCCCGGCACTACGAGAAATATCATTTCCTGGTCACGCTGAGCGACGAAACCGCGCATCATGGCCTGGAGCACCATCAGTCGAGCGACAATGGCACCGCCGAAGACATGTTCAGCAACCCGAACTCGCACAACCTGGAAGCCGATCTGCTACCCCATGAGTTTGTACACTCGTGGAATGGCAAGTTCCGCCGCCCACTGGGCCTGATCGTCCCGAATTACCAGAAGCCCATGCAGGGCGACCTGCTATGGGTCTACGAAGGACTCACCGATTACCTGGGCGATATTCTTGCGGCGCGCACCGGTCTGCGTTCCACCGAACAATGGCGCGAAAACGCCGCCTACACCGCGGCCATGCTCGATCACCGCGCGGGGCGCACATGGCGTCCGCTGCAAGATACCGCCACCTCGGTGCAAATTGCCTTCAACGCGCCCGCCCAGTGGACCAACTGGCGGCGCACCGCTGACTACTATCCCGAGGGCTTCCTGATCTGGCTGGAAGTCGACACGTTAATCCGCCAGCAGACCAGAGGACAGAAATCGCTCAACGACTTCTGCAAGAAGTTCTTTGGAGGCGTCGACACCCCGGCCATGGTCGTTCCTTATCAGTTCGAAGACGTGGTCAAGACCCTCAACGAGATTGCGCCTTACGATTGGGCGAAGATGCTGCGCGAGCGGCTCGATTCGAAATCCCCGCGCGCGCCCCTGGGCGGAATCGAAAACGGCGGCTGGAAGGTGGTCTACACCCTGCAGAGAAATGCCACCATGGAAGCCCGCGAAAAGACCAGCGAGGCCCTGGATCTGAGCTTTTCCCTGGGACTGATCGCCGACAAAGATGGCGTGATCATCGACGTAGTTCACGGATCGCCCGCCTATACCGCCGGCCTGGGGCCAGGCATGAAGCTGGTGGCCGTCAACACGCGCAAATACTCAAAAGATGTGGTCCGCGCCGCGCTGACCACCAGCATGAACAGCCAGCAGCCCGTCGCCTTGCTGGCCGAGAATGCCGGGTTCTTCAACACCTATACAGTTGATTACCACGAAGGAGACCGCTATCCCCATCTGGCGAGGACCGAGGGAAAGGCCGACCTGCTGGGCGATATCATCAAGCCACTGGCGGGTCAGTAGAAAACCAATCTCACCACGGAGGCACGGAGAAAAACAAAGAAAGAGGTATTTGGTATTCGGTAGTTGGTATTTGTTGACTGACCGCGGCATTACCGAATCTGGCCGGCCCTGTGGTTAGTCAGAGATCAAAAACAAATACGAAATACCACGTACCAAATACCCTCTTCTGTTTTTCTCCGTGACTCCGTGGTGAATCTTTGTTTCTATTTTTTCTTCGCCGGAGGCGCGCTGTTCTGCAACGACTTGGGGTCCGACATGTTCCTGGGCGATGCTTTTTGCAAAGCGGAAATCATCACTTGGGCCGAGGCCGGGGTACTGACTGCGTGCTGGAGGACGATCTGCCTCGCCGTGACTTCCCTGCCATAAACCTTTTTGTTGGCGCTGCCATCCTGCCGCAGCGTTGAGCCTTCCAGGGAGACGCCGGCAAACAATCCGCGGGAACGCGAATAGGTCAGAATTTCGGCATGCATCAGCACGTCGGTGGCGGCTTCGGCATCGCGGCCTTTCGGGCCGATGGCGGCCGAGGCATCCGCGCCCAGCTTGACTTTGCTCTTCAAGATCGATTCCACACCCTTGGGATTCACAACCAACAAGACAAAATCCGTCGCCTGGCCGCCCAGTTGGAAGCCGATATTCCCGCCTTCCAGCGCATAGAGCGCGGGCGGGCCCCACGGGCCGGTAAAGGTGGCTCCACTGCGGCACGACATCGCGCCCCGGCCATAACTGCCACCGATTCCGATCGCCAGCTTCTTCACCGACGGCACCACGATGACGCACTCCGAGCGGTCAAGGATACCCCGCGGAATGCTGTCAGGGATGTTCAGTATCTCAATCAGGACCTCTCCGGCATGTTTCAGCCGGTCTTGTTCATGTCCTTGGGCCATCATCAGACTTGTGGAGCACAGCACAGCAGCAACGGGAATTAGCAGCTTCTTCATAGGTTTTCGCCTCCGAACGATACTTTATTTTATATGCTAGCCACAGGAAAACCACCACGGAGAGCTTTCAACACCTATAATAAGACTGTCTGACTCAACATTCAATTTCACGGCGCATGCGGGTCGTGGCGGCAAGCCTGTTGGCTGCATAGAAGCGTGGCGCGGCAGCACGCAGAAACGACCCATGAAAGAACATTCTAAAGTTCGCAAAATTGCTTTTCTAGGCGATTATTTGCCCCGTAAGTGCGGCATTGCCACGTTCACGTCAGATTTACTCACATCGGTAGCGGCTGCGCATCCTCAGAGCCAGTGTCTCGCGGTGGCGGTCACCGACATTAAAGGCCGCTACGAGTATCCCGAAGTGGTGCGCTTCGAGATTGACGAGCAGGATTTGTCCTCGTATCTGCGGGCCGCAGACTTCCTCAACATCAGCAACGTGGATATCGTCTGCCTGCAGCACGAATTCGGTATTTTTGGCGGGCCCGCCGGTGGACACATCCTCGCGCTGCTGCGGGAATTGAGAATGCCGATTATCACCACGCTGCATACCGTTTTGCGTGAGCCCAAAACCGAACAACGGCGCGTGATGCAAGAGTTGATCTCGCTCTCGACCCGGCTGGTGGTCATGGTAGAGCGCGGCCGCCAGATGCTGCAGGAGGTTTACCATGCGCTCCCGTCGAAAATCGACCTGATCCCTCATGGCATTCCCGACGTAGGGTTCGTCGATCCAACGTATTTCAAAGACCAGTTCGGGGTGGAAGGCAAAGTGGTATTGCTCACCTTTGGCCTGCTCTCGCCCAACAAGGGGATCGAGTACGTGCTCGACGCTTTGCCCCGGATATTGGCGGAGTTTCCCGACACCGTCTACATTGTCCTGGGCGCTACCCATCCCAATGAGTTGCGCGAGAACGGCGAAGCCTATCGCCTCAGCCTGGAAATGCTCGCCAAGAAGAACAAACTGGAAAAGAACGTCATCTTCTACAATCGCTTTGTTGAGCTTGAAAATCTGAAAGAGTTTATTGGCGCCGCGGACCTTTACATCACCCCTTACCTCACCGAGGCGCAGATCACCTCGGGCACGCTGGCCTATACGTTCGGCGCGGGCAAGGCGGTGATTTCCACACCGTACTGGCACGCTACAGAGTTATTGGCGGGCGACCAGGGCGTACTCGTCCCCTTCGCTAACGCCGCCGCCATTGGGGACGCAGTGACTGCCTTGCTGCGCGACGACACCCGCCGCCATGCCATGCGCAAGAACGCCTACCGCCTTGGCCGGGAAATGGTCTGGAGCAACGTGGCGCAGATGTACATGCGCTCGTTTGAATTATCGCGGATTGAAGGGTCGGAGCGGTCGCGAAAATCTCTGGCTACCAAGATGCTCGACCAGAAGCCCCGTGAACTGCCGGTGTTGAAATTGAACCACCTCGCGCGCATGACCGATTCAACGGGAATCTTCCAGCATGCCATCTTTAGCGTCCCGAATTTTTCCGAAGGCTATTGCACCGACGATAACGCCCGCGCGTTCATCCTGGGAGCGCTGCTAAGCCAGTTGGGAGAGGAGCCGGAGCAGGTCCGCACACTGGCCTCCACCTACGCCGCTTTTCTCTATCACGCGTTCGATATCAAAACCAAACGCTTTCACAATCACATGAGTTTTGAGCGGCGCTGGCTCGACGAACAAGGGTCAGAGGATTGCCAGGCGCGAGCGCTCTGGGCGCTGGGCGTGGGTGTCGGGCGCTCCCCCTATCGCAGCTTTCAGATCATGGCGGGACAACTGTTTACCCTGGCGCTACCGGTGCTGATGGAATTTACTTCGCCACGCGCCTGGGCCTTCGGGCTGATCGGCATCAATGAGTATCTGCGCCGCCTGCGCGGTGACAGCCTGGTGGACCAAACCCGCGAGACACTCACGGCCCGCCTCATGCAACTTTTCAAAGAAAATGCCCGGCCCGGGTGGCGCTGGTTCGAAGACAGCCTGTCGTACGACAATGCCAAACTTCCGCACGCCCTGATTCTGAGCGGGCGCGTCGCCGGAAACCCCGCGATGGTGGAACTAGGGCTGGAGGCCCTGCGCTGGCTGACGGAATTGCAAATCTCCGCACAAGGCCACTTCCGCTCCATTGGCACCAACGGCTTCTATCACCGGGGTGGCGAACGCGCCAACTTTGACCAGCAGCCCATTGAGGCGCAGGCTATGGCCTCGGCATGTCTTGAGGCCTACCGCGCCACATCGGATGTGTGGTGGTACGAACAGGCGCAATGCGCCTTTGACTGGTTCCTCGGCTGGAATGATCTGGGAGTGGAACTCTACTCTCCCAAAACCGGCGGCTGCCGCGATGGCTTGCACGTGGACCGGGTCAACCGCAACCAGGGGGCCGAATCCACTTTGGCCTTTTTGCTCTCCCTGGCGGAAATGCGCCTGGCGCAAAATATGCGCGTAAGCTTTAAGGAACCGATAGCCGTCGAAGAAGAATAACCGCGGCCTGTCACTTCTCTGGAAGAAGCAACTTATGTCACTGCAACTCACGCGCACCTCCACCATTCTCAGACCCGCCCAGTCGCGCGTTCTTTTGCGCCCTTTCAATCCCGGTGACGCCGCGCGGGTGCGTGGAATCGTGACCAGAATTTTGTCGCTCCCCGAAGACCAGGTCGGCCCTCTTCTGGACGAAGTTTCCGCAGAATTCTCAAAGCGCCACCAACAGATACACACAGTCTTTCAGCAACGATTTGAACAGGTAAGCGCGCTGCTGCCCCTGGACTGGCAACTTTCAGGACAGCGGCAGCTCTTGATCGGCTCCTATTTCCTGGCCGAGTACTCGCTCGAATCTGCCGCGCTGTTCAATCCCTCCATCGTTCCCCACCCTGACCAGACAGACCTGCCGGCCGGCGCTCTGCGCTTTGTTCTCAGCTTGCGCGCCACCGGCGAAGGGCATATTTCTTCCATCACTTTTCGGACGGGCGTCATCCACCCCGATCGCCGGATTGAAGTGCGGACGCCCACCGGCTTCCTCACCGAGCCGCGTCAGGTCCCCAACCTGCGGTACGAGAAGGCGCTGTTTGCGCGAAAACTCGCTGAGTTGGGGTTGAGCAGCGAGTTCAGCCAGCGAGTGATCAACGGGCTCAGCGAGTCGTTTGGGCTGGAAGAGTTGCGAGTCCGCCTGGAAGCCGAAGTGAACCAGTTTCGGCTGAAGGCGTACCGCCTGCCGGAGGGGACGGGACGCCAGGAGCAGAATGCCGCCCAGGAAATTTGGATGCTGGCCCGCTCCAACTACGAAGTGCAATTCCAGCCAGAGCAGCAGTTATCGGAACGCATTATTTTCCCGGCTACTCCCTCGCAGCAAAACGGCATTGAAGACGCGCGCTTCGTCCGTTTTCAGAACGATGACGGCACGCACATTTACTACGCCACCTTCACGGCCTTCGATGGCCGAGTGATCATGCCGGAGTTGGTCGAAACCTCCGACTTCCTCCTCTTTCGATTCATTACCTTGAATGGTCCGGCCGCCCAAAACAAAGGCATGGCCCTCTTCCCCCGGAAAATCAACGGCTGCTATGCCATGCTTTCCCGCCAGGACAACGAGAACATCTACATCATGCTCTCCGACAACGTCCACTTCTGGAATGAACGTAAATTGATCGTCAAACCTGCTTTCCCATGGGAACTGGTCCAGATCGGGAACTGCGGCTCCCCCATAGAGACCGAGGCCGGCTGGCTGGTCCTGAGTCACGGGGTTGGCCCGATGCGCAAATACTGCATCGGCGCGTTCCTTCTGGATCTCAATGACCCGAGCAAGATTATCGGGCGGCTGCGGGAGCCCTTGATTAAGCCCAACGAGAGTGAACGCGAAGGCTACGTGCCGAATGTTGTTTATACCTGTGGCGCCCTCGTCCACAATGGGGAGCTGATTGTCCCTTATGCCATGGCCGATCATGCTACCGGCTTCGCGACCATCCCGCTCGCTGACGTTCTGGGGGCCATGCATCCGGAAGGTTGCTGAACGGCATGACCGTTACCCACCAGAGAAAAAGAGTGGCGGTGCTGTCGCCAGTGGCTTGGCGAACGCCTCCACTGCACTATGGCGCCTGGGAAACGGTGGCCGGCAACATTACCGAAGGGCTCATTGCGCGAGGCTGGGATGTGACTCTGTTCGCCACCCGGGATTCTGTGACTCGCGCTCATCTTCATGCAGTGGTAGACCGGGGATATGAGGAGGACCGCTCGGTCGATCCCAAAGTGGCTGAGTATCTCCACATCTCTGAGGCGTTTGAGCACGCGTCTGAGTTTGACCTCATCCACAGCCACTACGACTTCATGGCCTTGACCTACACCCGGCTGGTCAAGACGCCGGTGCTGACGACTGTCCACGGGTTCTCGTCGCCCAAGATCATGCCCATCTATGAGAAGTACCGCGACGGATATTTCGTTTCCATCAGCGATTCAGATCGCGCGCCCGGACTGAATTACCTGGCAACCGTCTATAACGGAATCGACCTCGCGCTGTATCCATTGCAGGAATCCGGCGGGGAAGACCTAATCTTTCTAGGCCGCATTCACCCGGATAAGGGCGTCCATCTGGCCATTGAGGTTGCGCGCCTGAGCGGCCGGCGTTTGATCATTGCAGGCATCATTCAGGATGAAGTCTATTACCGGGAAAAGCTCAAGCCGCACATGGATGGTCAAAATATTTGCTACATAGGGCCGGCCGGGATTGCGGAAAAAAATGAATTGTTCTCGCGG
>Ga0210403_10006170_pt1 | contig 10082 bp, 10 predicted proteins | sample IncBWC19MmetaG_FD_150863 | JGI IMG/M metagenome (GOLD analysis project Ga0210403, IMG submission 150863) | Forest soil microbial communities from Barre Woods Harvard Forest LTER site, Petersham, Massachusetts, United States - Inc-BW-C-19-M | ecosystem: Environmental > Terrestrial > Soil >... | reverse complement strand
CGAAGAACCGGAATTAGCATTTGCCGACCCAGCACTCTTCTTTAGCTTCTTAAGGCCAGATTTAGTTTGTTCGGGGCACTCTTTGGTCCCGAATTTTGCTCCGCCTGGGTCACAGGGATCAACCTGACCCAGCGAGACTCCGCTTAGTAGCATTGTTGTCAGAACCAGACCTGCTACTTTGAGTGGAAACTGCATACTGCCTCCTAAGGCGCGGCTGCTTTCTTCTGAAACCCCTCATAGAAGTGCTCAAAGACCCAATGCACGGTTACCGAGATGGCAGGAACAAACAAGTCGAAAACATGGCCGAGATTGACGAAGGAGAAATAGGTAAAAAGCAACAGCAGCAGCCAGCTTACAACCACCACGACCGGCTTCCAGGCAGGGGTTTCGGTTGCTGCGAAGCCGAGTGCCATGGCCACGACCACTATCCATTCCACTGCCTTCACCACATAGATGCTCAAGAGCGGATAAGTCCGGTTGCCTAGAATCGCCTCGACGTAGTTGGCGTGAAGGTACGCCCCAGGCATGGAACCCATTGGGGTAGGATGCAGATCGACTCTTGAACCCGTGCCAAAGGCCCACTTCCGCCAAGCGGCTCCGATGATGACAATATGGCCGCTCACTTTGTCGTGTAGAGTGTCGGGATCGCCGGTTAGTACCTCATGCGCGGATCTGTGATCGAAATCTTTTTCGCTGATAAAGCTGGCATAGGGTGCACGATCCTTCTGCGGGAGATAATCCAGTGCCTTGGATTGGAAAGCTCTTACAATCGCCATCGAAAACGAATCGAGTGGAACGTCGCCCTTGAGCTTCAAGGTTAGGGGAATCTCCAGACGTTCGTAGGGCAATGCGATGTAGCCTTTGAACACATGCGCAGAGCCGAAGTCGAAACCATCATAAATGTCGGAATTAGTCACGTATTCGCCATTTTGTTTCCAGACCGTCCTTGGCAATACGATCTGGCGGCGAACTGCCACCTGTTTGATCGTCTCCAGGAGTTCGTGGGTTTCAGGGGCGTAGTCGGGGCTCTCAACGGGATTGCCATCGGGGGAAGGAGATCGAAGGTCGAAATCGAGAGCGATGACTTTAGCTTCGGCTACATCAAGTTTTTCGATCAGGTGGGCAAGATAGTCGCGCTTGATCGGGATTCTCTCTTGGAGCGCGCCTTTATAGTACTCATCATCGTCGACCGTTATAACGACCGTGCTTTGGTCATAACTCGGGTGGTGGTCCAACCGCTGCAGTAGCCTGTAGAAAGCATAGCGGGAGTCCGTAATCAGTCCGTGGTTGTCGGCCCAGGTGACCAGGGATTGCACTATTAAAACCGTGATAAACAGTCGCACCCAGTAGAAAAACCCTCTTTTCTTGACCCGATCAATCCACTCTTGCGACTTTGTTTTGAGCCAAGAGGCCGACATAAATAGACCGCTTCAGAGACCAGATAAGTTTGCGGTCAAATGGGGAAAGTGTGGAAACTCTACACCAGTGTGGGTGTAGGAATCTACTGCTTTATTGCACCCCGGGTGCCTTCACGATTTATACAATGAATGCCGAGTTGTGAGCGGAGCATGTCTGTGACGCGTGAACCTCCCCACCTGCCTGCCTTGCCGAATCCATAGACCCAAAAAAGGAGAATATCACTGGATTCGGTGATCCCCCTCACCTGCAAGCCCGTCGCTGACGCTATAGGCTAATTCCGTGGTGTTCTCCTGGGCCCCGTACGAGGTTGTTCTTATGTCGCGTGCCGACATTTCGGCCGCATCGTAGTGCGGAAAGATGCGCGACCTGCGTGACCTTGTCGAGTTATCCAACGATCGATACTTTCGTTTCTTCGGTCCCACGCACTTAGGAGGCTGTTACACATGAGACGTATATGCGCGCTTCTTCTTTGCATTGCACTTCCGGTTGCGGTGTTTGCGGCGGATGCCCTGAACGGCTACAAAGTCGCCTACGATGGCGGAACGCTCGCCGATGTCAAAACCGGCACTGGCTTAAAGCTCGTCATCAACACAAACACCATCACGTTCGTGAGGGATAAATCCGAAGTCCTGACGATTCCCGCTTCCGCCATTACCGAAATCAGCTACGGCCAGGATGTTCATCGGCGCGTGGGTGCAGCGATCGGGCTGGCAGTCGTCAGCCTGGGCATCGGCGGATTGATGGCCCTGACCAAGTCCAAGAAACACTATGTCGGCTTGACCTGGGCCGATGGTGATAAGAAGGGCGGCCTCGCAATTCAGTGTGATAAGAACGACTACCGAGGTGTCCTGGCTGGATTGGAAGGCGTGACGGGTAAGAAGGCCGTCAACTCTGACACTATGACGGTGAAAAACTAGGGCGGGAACGTCAAAAGAGTAAACTGAACGAGATTCCAGGAAGAAAGTAATTGGGTTGACTTTAGGCGGTCATGGCAAGATGGCCATGGCCCCCTTTTCGGAGTTGGGGGTTGTCAATGGGCGTCGACCATAGTTTCGATTCGCTGAGCTTCGGAGCACCGGCTGCAGAACGCGATATAAATAAGGGACTTCGAGAATACTTCGTTGAATCTGAAACCTTCCGAAGGGTGCTAGGTGGCGAAAAGTTCGTCATTCTGGGCAATCGTGGTTCGGGTAAGAGCGCAATCTTTAAAATGATCGCGGAGCGGGAGCGGGCAAAGGGTACGCTTGTAATTGAGTTGGCACCCGAGAACTACTCCTACGAGATGCTAACCTCGATTATGAAGGATGAGGCGAATGGCGGGTGGGCGAAGCAGGGAGCCTACGCAGCCGCCTGGAAATATCTAATCTACGTGCTCGTAATGAAGGATCTCAACAAGTCCGGAAAACGCCTAAAATCAGGTCCTGCCGCCACAATTTACGAATATCTTCGGGATAACCACCACCACGAGCAAACTAATCCAATCGCCACCTTAATTTCCTATCTGAAGAGAATGGAGGGCCTGAAGGTAGGCAAGTATCAGGCTGAAATTCGATCAAAAGAGCTTCTGCGCCTGTACAAGCTAGAGGAAATCGAACCGCTGCTACCGTGCATCAGTGAGGTTTGTCAGCGGCAGAAGGTCGTCGTCCTTGTGGACGAACTCGATCGAGGCTGGGACGCATCAGAAGATGCCAAGGCATTTGTCGCGGGTCTATTTCAGGCGGCAGTCTCAATCAACGAACTCACGAGACCCGTTCGGGTTTTGGTGACCCTGAGGAAGGAACTGTACGACAGCATCCCATCCCTCTACGACGACGCACAGAAATATCGTGATGTCATGGAGACAGTCAGCTGGGACGAACCGATGCTGCTTGAGTTAGTGGCTAAACGCATCAGACATACTGTTCCGATGCTCGCTCATAAAGCTGATCAAGATTGCTGGGATAGTGTGTTCGCAGAGACGTTGGACTATCGCCAAGCCAAATCGTTTAACTACCTAGTTGACAGGACGCTTTATCGCCCGCGCGAAATAATTCAGTTCTGTTCAGATTCAGTTGAAGAGAGCCACGGTACGGGTATCTGGCCAATCGACTATCGCGTTATTAGCCAAGCGGAACTGGGGTATTCAGAGGCAAGAACAAATGACATTTCAGCAGAGTATAGGTTCCAATATCCCGGCTTATCCAGTGTATTCGATGTCTTTCGCGGGCGGTCATATGCTTTTAAGCGAGAGGAACTGGAGATGCTTTGTTTGGGAATAACGACTGGCGAATATAAGCTCGCCGAGGATGCAAAGTGGGTTCACAATCAGGAGCCGGACTTGCTGATCGAGGTTCTGTGGAGGATAGGCTTCCTGCGCGCCCAAGCTGTAGGAGGGATCAAAGCTCTTCGGCGAAGCGGCAGTAGTTATGTCGGGCCACATCAACTAGCCAACCTGAACCTCCGGAACGTCCCTCGCTTTCAGGTGCATCCTATGTTCCGGGCATATCTCGGCATGAAGGAAGCCCGAGACGCATCCCTGTCTGATTAATGGCGGGGCGGGGCTGGTCATTCGCAGAGAAGGGAATGACTGACCACCCGGTGCTTGCTACAATCGCAAGCATGGCAACTGCCATTGGCATCATTGCCGGCGGCCTAATCACAATCCTGACAGCGATAGGCATCGAGTACTTGCGTAGACCTGTGCTGCAATTGATAATCGAAACCCCTCCACTGGACCTCCCCAGTCCCAGCAATCCGGCCAAAATCCGGCGACACCTCCGCCTGAAGCTACAAAATGAGCCCTTGCCTAAGATTTGGCGCTGGACCCAGCGTGCAGCAGCCCTACAATGCCGGGGCGAAATCACGTTTCACAATCTGGATGGCCAAGCTTTCTTCGACAGGGCAATGGCGGTACGTTGGGCGAGCGCACCTGAGCCGATTGCGAGTCAGATTGTTAACCCGGCTGAGCCACAGGAACCCAAGTTCTTCATTCTGGATTTCGCAAGGGCTGCCACAGAATCCAGGACTGACGTTTACCCCGGCGAGGAGGAAGTGCTCGATGTGGCTGTTCGATTCGATGACGAAGCAGATTGCTACGGTTGGAACAATGATTCATACTTCTATAATTGGCGCAATCCGAATTGGAGACTGCCTCGCGAACGCTACCTCATCAAAGTCGTTGTTACTTCCTCAGGACAGAAATGCGTGGGGAAATTTCGGCTAATAAATAATGTCGATAGCCGCGCTGATTTCCGGTTGACAGAGCTGTTGCCAGAAGATCGAGCAAAGCGCTTCTAGCGGGGGTGCCTAGGTAAGCTTCGAGCCCCTTACTTTCTTTCCCTCGTGCGCCCTGACTGTCCTTGATACTGAAAGTCATTGCGGTCCATCGCGCCCTTAGGGAATCCAATTGTGTTCGTAGTGATGAAGACTTTCTCCGCGTCCTCTGCGGCCGTTCTCTGCGCCCTCTGCGCTTTAAGACCTTCCCGGCAAAAACCCGTCAAGCACATTCCACCCCAGCCCAAAATTCCCTTCCCAATTTGAAACCACCTTCCCAACATTTCTAACTTCGTACTTGACCAAACACTGCACCATACCGCATATTAGCTATATTGGCTTACAATGAAATTATCTTATAGTTTTAATTCCTTTGTTCTCAAGATTTTCCCTGTAAGCCCTTTCATCTCAAAGATTTTGACCTCTTCCCTCACGCAACTCATTCATTCCAAAAGACCATGGGGGAGGGGGATGGAGCACTCTTCATGTCGTACGACGTTCATATCCCTCGTTGCACTCATATCAAAACCAATGGCACCCAGTGCGGCTCCCCGGCTCTTCGCGGACGCCGCTTTTGTTTCTTTCACAAGAACTGGCAGGCCCAGCGCATCCAGCTGAGCGCCCAGCCCGCCGCCCCGCTTGACTTCACCATGCCCGTGCTCGAGGACGCCGACTCCGTCCAGGTCGCCCTCATGCAGGTCATGCGCCTCATCCTCGCCGGGCAGCTAGATCCGAAAATCGCCGGGCTCCTCCTCTACGCCCTGCAGACCGCCTCGCTCAACCTCCGCCAGATGAAGCCTGAGCCCTATCATCGCGAGAGCGTCGTGATCGATCCCCGTTCGGTCGGCGACAACAACCTCGGCGACGACGCCTGGTGCAAGGCAGAATTTGAGGAAGACGAAGAAGACGAGGAAGACGATAGCGAAGAAGAAGAGGGCGACGAAGAAGACGATGGCGAAGACGAAGGCGCCCAAGACGAAGAAGACACGGACGAGGAAGACGAAGCAGAAGACTCTTCCGAAGAAGAACAGGAAGAAGACGAGCCCGCATCTCCTTCGAGGAAACCAGTCCAAGCGGCGCGGGCAGCCGGCGCTGAGCGTGCCGAAGGGACGTCGCCCCCGATAAAGCCCCACTCAAGCCAAAACCGGGCTTGAGTGGGCCACTCGTCCAGTGGGCCACGGGCCAGCCTTGAGGCGGTTACAGATTATTTGGAGAATCTCGTTGGGCCGATCTTTTCGAAATCAATCGTCGAACGACATGGCCCTTCCACATCCACAATCCCGAAAGGACCATTACAGGAACGAAGAAAAACCGAGTTGGCGGGGCGTAACCGAGAATTTTCTCAAACGGACTGTAGATGTAGCCGAGGATCGGAATGGCAAAGACAAGGTGAATCCAGCGAACAATCGAACGTTTGGTGGCGTCCTTCATGATGAATACGATCTCCTCGATTCACGATTCCAACTCGCACCTTCTTTCCACGGCTTCTCGCGCCGGTACCGCCGCTGCGGCAGGCAATGCTGGAAGCGCTCTCCCCGCGGGCGTGCGAAGCGTACCTGGCACCCGCGTTCTTTGGCAGAGGCTGGATTTAGTACTCCCCATACCGCCCCTTCACCGACTCCAGCAACTTCTGCGAATCGTAGCCGACACCATCCTTGAACACGATCTCCACGTTTTCAATGTCGCTGATGTGAGTTGCCGGATCGCCTTTTATGACGACCAGGTCGGCGTTCTTGCCGACGGCGATGCTGCCAATCTGATCCTGGCGGCCCATGTAGGTCGCGCCGTTCAAGGTTGCGATCTTGATCGCTTCTACCGGCGAGAAACCCGCTTCCACCAGCAGTTCGATCTCCCGCTGATCGCCGAAGCCCGGGACGACTCCGCCGTCTCCGGTTGGGTCTGGTCCGGCCAGCAGCAGTCCTCCGGCGAGGGAGAAGGCGTGCTCCAGTTGCATGTCGCGCCGGATCAGCATCGGCCAGTCATCTTTTGAGGAATCCATCGGGGTCTCGGAACTCGCGCCTTCGTTCCACGGCTTCTCGCGCCGGTAGAGGTACGCTTCGCGCGCCTGCGGGGAGAGCGCTTCCAGCATGGCCTGCCGCAGCGGCGGACGGCCGGGCATGCCTCCACTTTCAAACACCGGCAGGGTCGAGGTCACCGCGACGTGATGCTTCACCAGCGTGTCGATCAGGTCTTTGGCGGCGGGGCTGTCTGGCGCCATCTCTTTCAGCGTGGGTACGCCGCCGGCCGGGGTGCACACGTCGGGCTTCTTGCCCGGATCGAGCTGCGTGTTGACGAAGAAGCCGTGCTCCAGGTCGTCGATGCCAAGCTCGGCGGCTTCCTTGTAGGTGACCGCGCAAAGATGCCCGGTGACTTTGAGATTGCGCTTGTGGGCTTCGTCAATGGCGGCTTTCAGTTCTGCGCGCGTGAGGTTCATGTACGCCTTAAATGATGTGACGCCGCGGTCGGCCCAGTAATCCACGAACTGACGGGCCTCCTCGGCGTCCTTGAGTTGGTGCATCTGGATGAAGTAGCTGTCGGCGCCTTCGAGATACGGTCCGGTCACGTCGATGTGCGGGCCCGGGAGGTGGCCGGCGTCGATCTCACGTTTGAGGTTCAGGTCGGCGTAGGTCTCGACGCTGCCGGTCGTGCGCATGGTGGTCACGCCGCCGGCAAGGTAAAGACGCGGGGCGGAGAAGGTCATTTGTGGGACGAGCACCGGTTCGTCGTTGTGCCAGCGGCTGTCGAGGTTGGGTCGCGCCACGTAGAAAAGGTGATTGTGCATGCCGACGATCCCCGGGATCACGGTGTAGCCCTTGAGATCGAGCACAGCGGCGTCCTTCGCTGGAGCGACGTCGGCTCCCGGCTGGATCGCGGTGATCTTGCCTCCCTCGAGCACGACATTCTGATCGTCCGTGGGGCCGCGGCCGGTTCCGTCGACGATGCGAACGTGGGTGAGGACTACTTTTGTGCCCTGCACGCGGACATACTTCTGGACTTCTTTCGAGAGATTGGCGGGTTGCTGCGCGTGGGTGAGCGAGACGAAGAAGAGTGCAGCAGCGACAGCAATGCATCGATACATTGATGATCTCCTGGGGCGCCGATTGTAAATGGCCGGGAGCCCCACGTTTCGTGATTTTCGAAACGTGGGATTCCACGGCTTTCTCGCTCGTGGGATTTTCGACCTGCTGCCGTCTCCGGTTCGGTGCGAGGGCTGGCTGTTCGGCCGGCGTGTTTCGAAAAAAATCTCCTATGTATGTCGATTTCGCCGTCCGCCACTCGACTTGCACATAGAGGCACGTAAAACGGCCCACGGAGGCGGATATGAAAAGGCAGAAATCCTACGGTGAAACCGTCAGATCAGTGGCTGGATTCGCTCTGATCGGGCCGGGACTCTTCCTCCTCTTTGGGCATGTGGTGGGCGCGGCTGGCCGATTGAGCCAGGCCCTGGATCAGACCGCTTCGTCAGGCCTGGAGGTCGTGTCATCGATCATGTTGGCAGCATCGTGGAGCCCGAACCACCTGGCGTACGATCTGGCGTCCATGTTTTGGCCGGTGCTGCTGGTGGTCATGGGAATCGCGTTGCTGCGCGAGGCTTGTACTTCGGAGGTCAACTCAAAATCACAGGATTGTGCCGACCCCTGCATCGACTGCGCGTAACTTGCGAAAACCACGTTCCGGAATTCCAGTGATGGCACCTCGATCACACACCAGCCACGAGCTGCGAGCCACGAGCTTGAAGACAAAACATGAACTTCCAAGCTCGTCGCTCGAAGCTCGGAGCTCGTAGCTACAAGAGAGGCCTACGCTACCTGCTTGCTCGAGCCGCTCCTGGCCTCGGCGGCGTGGGGACGCAGACGGGTTTGCACCAGCAAGGCGTAGTGCACCCACGAAATCCCCGTGAAGGCGAAGGTCGCCCATAAGAGCACGGTGCGAGCCATCCACACCCACTGCGCCGGATAGATCTGCAGCAACATCACGAAAAAAATCGCGCCAATCTGGGCGCAGGTGTTCGCTTTCCCGAAGATGCTGGGCGAGAAGTTACGCAAGCCCGCGATCGTATAGAGCACCGCGCTGGTCGCGAGGATCGCCATGTCGCGGCTGAACACCATCACCGTATATTTCCAGGGAATCTTGTGCAGCACGGAGAGCACCAGAAATAAGGTGCTGAGCAGCAACTTATCGGCGATCGGGTCGAGATATTGGCCGAGCACGGTTTGCTGGTGCAGGCGCCGCGCCAGCAGTCCGTCGAGGCCATCACTCAGTCCCGCAAGCACGAACAGCACGAGCGCGGTCGTGTAGTGTTGATCCAGGAAGCTGTTCACGATGAAGGGCAGGAACAGCATGCGCAGCAGGGTGAGTTGGTTGGGTGCGGTCAGCAGCTGCGAGAGCTTCATCCACGCTCCTTCGCGGCATCGACAGTGGATGAGGCGCGCAGCAGCGTGACCGGATCGAGCCCTGTCTTCGCGGTGAAGCGCTGCGAAAGCGACGGGATATTGCCGTCGGGCAGATCAAGCTCCATGCGCTCCACGCGGTGCATGGGAAAGAAGACGACGCCGAGGGAGAAGGGTTCGCCATCTTTGACGAGGGCCACCAGGTCCTCGAACGAAGCCAGCTCAATCCCCCGCAAGCTCAAGCCTTCGGCGCTCAGCGAGAGGATGGCGCCCCAGAATTTCTCCCGCGGATTCGCCAGCGTCGTCACCACCATGGTGCCGGGGCGGAAGGGGTTGGCGGCATCGACGGCATTTTCCATGTTGCGATTGTCTCTGGCGGAAGGCCAGATTGCAACTGGCGAAGGATTGCGCGCACGGTGTGCGGCGGGTGTTGAAGGGCCTTTCGCTGCGTTCAGGATGACAAGCTGCGAGAGCAGAGGGACTGCTGCGAGCCCACTGCGTTTGGGGCTTGGATGGGAGTCACGGCAATATACCGGGCGTTACCGGCTCGTGGTGGAAATGCATGTCCGTGTCTCGGGGAGATCCGTACGGGATCCTTCGACTGCGTTCGGCTGGCGCCTCACTTTGCTCAGGAAGACAGAGGTAAGAGTTGGTCGGCGTGACGAACGCGATTGCCGCTTCTGGCGCAGCATTACCGTGCTTTTGCCGGTTGGCTAGGGTAGAATCTTGCGGTTGTCGGGAGGCAGTGTGAATCGCTTTTTTCGTTCTGGGCGACCTTCTTTTGCGCAGCTGGGACCGCTCGAGCAGCGGTTGCTCGAGGAAGTGTGGGCGCGGGGAAGTGCGACCGTGCGCGAACTGCTGGTGAGTACGGATTTGAATATCGCCTATACGACCGTGATGACCACGCTCGATCGGCTCTACAAGAAACAGGTGCTGAGCCGGGTCGCCGAGGGTAGAGCGTTTCGTTACGCGCCTCGGGCGACGCGAGAAGAACTGCAGCGCGCAGCCGCGGGACAAGCG
>Ga0210403_10006166_pt1 | contig 10091 bp, 8 predicted proteins | sample IncBWC19MmetaG_FD_150863 | JGI IMG/M metagenome (GOLD analysis project Ga0210403, IMG submission 150863) | Forest soil microbial communities from Barre Woods Harvard Forest LTER site, Petersham, Massachusetts, United States - Inc-BW-C-19-M | ecosystem: Environmental > Terrestrial > Soil >... | reverse complement strand
ATTTTATCTCCGTTAACATTACTGCCCGATAGTTTTTTTACGGTTAGGATAACACCGTACCATGCGGATAGCCACCAGTATTCGGATACTACGATGTATGATAAGGTAGATAATGAACTTAAAAATTGCCGCATATCAGAAAGCTACTATAACCATAATAAAAAAACGTATTTAATAACCATTTTAAAACCCACCTTAGAACAAGATGAATTGGCAGAGGGTTTGTTATCGTCTCTTTTTTTAGTAGTGTTTTTTTTACTGGTATCTTTTTTGTTGGTTAACTGGATACTTTCGAAATGGATATGGAAACCGTTTTATAACACCCTATCTATATTAAACAGATACGAATTAAGAAATAATGAAATATTGGCGCTTACTCATTCGAGTACAAAAGAGTTTAATGAACTTAATGATGCCTTGCTAAAAATGACCGACCAAATTTATACCGATTACATACGCCAAAAAGAATTTACAGAAAACGCATCGCACGAAATACAAACACCGCTTGCAGTTATTAAATCGAAAATAGAATTGCTTATGCAATCTGAAAATATGGGAGAAGATGAAATGCTGCAACTTCAAACAATAGAAACGGCTGCCAATAAATTATCTACCTTAAATAAGGCTTTACTGCTATTGGTAAAAATAGAAAACCACCAGTTTAAAGAAGGAATTGAATTGAGTTTAAAAGCACACATCGAAAATATTTTAACCCAATACAATTGGGTGCTTACGGATAAAAATATTAAAATAAATACCGCGTTTGAAAATGATTTAGTATTAAGAATTAACCCTGAATTAGGTGACATTCTTATAGGCAATCTTTTACAAAACGCTATTAGGCATAATTTTAAAAACGGAAGCATTGAAGTGAAAGTAACTAACCACACACTAACCATAGCTAACACGGGCGATGAATTAAAAATAAAACCCGAAGAATTGTTTGAACGTTTTAAAAAAGATACCGCCAAAACAGAATCGCTTGGTATAGGTTTAGCCATCGTTAAAAGCATTACCGATATTTATGCTATTGATATCAGTTATTATTATAAAGAAAATAAACACGTTTTTGAATTGGTTTTCCCTTCAAAATAGTGGGCTTGTATCTTTAACATACCAGGCCTAACAAAAAACTGTTATCTTTGCACCCCAAAAACATTATTATGGCAACAAATTTAACTTTTACTATGATTAAGCCTGATGCGGTTGAAGCCAACAACATCGGCCCTATATTAGCAATGATAAACAAAGCGGGCTTTAAAATTAAAGCAATGAAGTACCTAAGCTTAAGCAAAGCACAAGCGGGTAATTTTTACGCAGTACATAAAGAACGCCCTTTTTATGGCGAATTAGTTGATTATATGAGCAGTGGCCCGATTGTAGCGGCTGTTTTAGAAAAAAACAACGCTGTGGCTGATTTCCGTACGTTAATTGGTGCAACCGACCCGGCTAAAGCTGATGAAGGCACTATACGTAAACTATTTGCAAAAAGTATAGCTGCAAACGCTGTACACGGCAGCGATAGCGATGAAAACGCGGCTAATGAAGCAAACTTTTTCTTCTCGGGTTTAGAAAGACCTTAAAAACCAGTATTTAAGTTTATTTTATTGAAATCCCTGTACTTTGCGGTACGGGGATTTTTATTGATAAATGTTTTAAACTCTTTGCTATTTTTGCGTACTTATTAAACTATATGGCAAAATTTTATCAATTAAAAGTTAGTGATGTTCGCAGAGAAACCCCCGATGCGGTTTCGGTAGCATTTGAAGTGCCTGTGCAGTTGGCAGCAGAATATCAGTATAAACAAGGGCAGTATTTAACCTTAAAATTAAAGCATAATGGCGAAGAAATCCGCCGTTCGTATAGCGTGTGTACAAGTCCGTTTGCCGAAAAAGAATTGCGTATAGCTATTAAGGAGGTAAAAGATGGCAGAGCATCTACCTTTATTAACCGTGAGTTAAAAGCGGGCGAGGTAATTGAGGTTATGACCCCCATGGGTAATTTTCATTCGCCTTTATCGGGTGCTAACAAAAAAAATTATGTGTTGTTTGCCGGTGGTAGTGGCATTACACCTATGATGAGCATTTTAAAAAGTGTTTTATACATTGAGAAACAAAGTACCATCACCCTTATTTACGCAAACAGAAATGAAGACAGTACCATTTTTAAAAGCGAGATAGAAAAAATTGCTGCTGATAATAAAGATAAAGTAAAAGTTGTTTTTGTATATGATGCACCTAAGCAAGCAACTGATGCCCTTCATACAGGGATACTGACTCCGGAGAAAACAAAGGCAATTATAGAAAAACATATAGATGCTAAATTGAATAACGATTTCTTTATTTGTGGTCCGGGTCCGATGATGGAAAACGTGAAGCAAGTTTTAGAAGCGCAAAAAGTTGAAAAAGAAAAAATACATATAGAATATTTTACTTCGGTTTTAGAAACCTTAGCGGCTGCTGAAAAGCCAGCTGCAACAGGTGGAGGAAACGGAACATCGAAAGTTACGGTGACGTTGTATGGCATTGAAACTACATTTGATTTAGCAACGAATGGAAACAGCATTTTAGATGCCGCTACCGAAAATGGTGTTGATGCGCCATACAGTTGCAAAGGAGCAGTTTGTTGTACCTGCCGTGCTAAGGTGCTGGAAGGAAAAGTAGCCATGGATGCTAACTTTGCACTTACCGACCGTGAGGTAGAACAAGGTTATGTACTTACGTGCCAGGCACACCCATTAACCGATAGAGTAGTGCTGGATTACGATGCGAGCTAAATAATAATTGAAATTAAACTTTAGATACGATATAATAATTGAAATTAAACTTTAGATACGATGAAATATTTGCCCATTAATAATCAGCTATTTGTTAGTAACCGTAAGCGTTTTGCTGCGTTGTTAAAACCAAACGCTATTGCAATTTTTAATTCGAATGATGTGCTGCCTACCAATGCAGATGGTAGTTTAAAGTTTAAACAAAGCTCGGATATATTTTATTTAAGCGGTATTGACCAAGAAGAAAGCATTTTAGTTATTTACCCCGATGCGAAAGATGGGGTGCATAAAGAAGTTTTATTTTTAAAAGAAACCAACGAGCATATTGCAATTTGGGAAGGACATAAATTAACCAAAGCCGAAGCACTAACCGTAAGCGGCATACAAAAAGTATATTGGTTAAGCGAGTTTAAAACCGTGCTACGTTCTTTAATGGCGGAAGCAGAAACCATTTACTTAAACACAAACGAACATGTGCGTGCTGTTGTTGAAACAGAAACACGCGAGGCTCGTTTTGTAAAATGGTGCATGGCCGAATATCCTGTGCATAAATATGAGCGCAGCGCGCCGCTTATGCATAACCTGCGTGCCATAAAACAAGATACTGAAATTGAATTGATACAACAAGCCTGCAACATTACCGAGAAAGGTTTCCGCAGGTTGTTGAGTTTCATTAAACCAGGCGTGTGGGAATATGAAATTGAAGCGGAATTGATACATGAATTTACACGCCACCGCAGTAATGGGTTTGCGTATACGCCTATTATTGCCAGTGGTTACAACTCCTGTGTGTTGCATTATATTGATAATAGTTTGCAATGTAAAGACGGCGATATTTTATTGCTGGATGTTGCTGCTGAGTACGCCAATTACAATTCGGATTTGACACGTACTATACCGGTAAACGGAAAATATACGCCTCGCCAAAAAGAAGTGTATAATGCGGTGTTGCGTGTAATGAAAGCCGCTACAAAAATGTTAGTGCCAGGCACCTTAATGGCCGATTACCAAAAAACAGTAGGGCAATTAATGGAAGAGGAATTAATAAAACTTAATTTATTAAGTGCTGATGATGTGAAGAAACAAAACCCTGATGCGCCGCTGTATAAAAAATATTTTATGCATGGTACCTCGCATTACTTGGGTTTAGATGTGCATGATGTAGGTAACCGTTACCGCAAATTTGAAGCGGGGATGGTGTTTACTTGCGAGCCCGGCATTTATATCCGTGAAGAGAGTTTAGGTATACGAATTGAAAACAATATTTTAATTACCAATAACGGTCCTAAAGATTTAATGGCTAACATTCCTATTGAAGCCAACGATATTGAGGCTTTAATGGCTAAGTAATTCTTATCTGATTATCGTATTTTATTTCTTGTCATTTCGAAGGAGGGACGACTGAGAAATCTGTATTTGGGATTAAGTTGTTTGCAAATACAGATTTCTCCCTACAGTCGAAATGACAAAGGCGAGTTAAGCTTATTTAATAAAACTAATTACATCGTTAAAAAAACTTTCGGGTTGCTCGGCATGTACCCAATGCCCTGCATTGGCAATAGTTTGTAATTTATAGTTTGGAAAACGTTTTTCTATTTCAGGCAAATCAATATCAGTAATGTAATTTGATTTTTCGCCTTTAAGAAACAAGGTGTTTACATTACTTGTTTTGTTAGGCACAGCCACTAAAATCTCATTATACTTTTTTGTAATAACAGGTAAATTAAAACGCCAGTTCATTTTGCCTTCGGCATTATCTTCCCAATAAATATTTTTTAGTAAAAATTGTTTGGTGCCAAAATCATCTATGTACTGGCTTAAAACAGCTTCAGCTTCTTTACGTGTATTTATTTTTGAAAAATCTACCGCGTTAAGCGCATCTAAAACAGCATCGTGGTGTGGCTCATATGCTCGTGGCGACATATCGGCTACAATCAGCTTATCTAACACGCCATCGTATTTTAAAGCGAAAAACATAGCTGTTTTTCCACCCATTGAGTGTCCTAATAATATAGGGTTTTTTAGGTTATGCGCTTCGATAAACTCCTGTATATCATCTGCCATAGCTTCGTAGGTGAAATCATCGCTATGTGGTGATAAACCATGATTGCGTTGGTCTATAGTGTAAACTTCAAAACCTTGTTCGCCAAAACGTTTGGCCAGTGTGTTCCAATTATCGCTTTGCCCAAATAATCCGTGTAAAATAAGTAAAGGCTGCCCTTCTCCGTATTTTCTGTAAGCCAGTTGCATGGCGTCGAAGTTACTGAAAAATTAAAAGTGATTCCCGCTATACTTATAAGGTTAATAAAATTCTCTATATTCAATTGTTGAAATGATTGATAAATCCTTAAATAGAATATTTGGTCTTGACTTATTAAGGTGTTTTGCTGTATTTGAAGTTGTTATAGGGCACAGTCGTTTGTTAATTAATCAGTACTCAAATTCCCCGTTTATTCACTTGCCCGATGGAGTTGATTTATTTTTTGTATTAAGCGGGTATTTGATTGGAACCATACTAATTAAAGCGGCAGAAGAAAAGCAAAAATTTGATTTTAAAAGCGCTTTAAATTTTTTGAAAAGAAGATGGTTTAGGACACTTCCTAATTATTATTTATTTCTTATAATCAATATTATTTTAATTTATTACGGTTTTGGAGATGGCGTTTTAGATAACTATTTAGCCACTTTCTTTGTTTTTTTGCAAACGTTTAACAAACCCCACGACTCCTTTTTTTATGAATCATGGAGCTTGTCGGTAGAGGAGTGGTTTTATTTTTTATTCCCACTGGCTTTACTATTAATAAACAGGGTTGCAAAAAATAAGATAAGTATAAAAAAAAATATTTTTTTTGCTATTTTGTTTTTCTTAATCCTCCCTCTTATTTACAGAATTTACCATATTAATGAGGTTTTAGATTTTAATAGCTATTATAGAAAGTTAGTATTAACCAGGTTAGACACCATTGCTTTTGGATTTGTAGGGGCTTATATACATTGGTACTACGTGGGATTTTGGCAAAAAAATAAAAACATTTTTTTCTTATTAGGGTTTACAATGCTCATTTCTTTGAATTTGGGCTGTATTCCTTTTTCATTGTTTTATAAATCGTTTTATTATAGTTTTATTGGGGTATCAATTTTATTGATGTTACCGAAGCTCGAAAGTTTAAAGAACGAAAATATTCCATTAAAACCTGTTCGGTTTATAAGTAAAATATCCTACTCAATGTATTTGGTTCATATGCCGTTACTCCAAATAATTTGTAAAATATTTATAGTAACTAATAAAACAGAATCGATAATTATTTATGTAATTTTTTGGTTAACCACCCTGCTATTGTCTTATGTTGTTTATAATTTTTACGAATTGCCAATTATGAATTTGCGAGATAAAACACGAAAACAGTTAGCCAAAGAAAAAAGTGACCTTTAAAGGGGTAAAATATAAGAATTTACTGCAACATACTGTGTGATTAGGGGCTAATGAGGCTGCCATGCCGAACTATAGCGATATTCAAAACTAAAAAGCCTTTATAATCTACTGACTATAAAGGCTTTTTTTGTTCTTTGATGTGATCCCGCTGGGATTCGAACCCAGGACCCTTACATTAAAAGTGTAATGCTCTACCGGCTGAGCTACGGAATCATCTTGTTTGTTTAATGAAGCCTGTTTTGGGCAGTTTTCATTAAAAATTTCTTAAAGAACAACCGACTTTTTCTATCGGGCTGCAAATATAATAGGTTTTTTAAAACGCAGAAACTTTTTCTGAAATTTATTTTTTCAGCATAGTAGCCAAATAACCCGCTAAAGTATCTGAAAACAGGTAGGAGCCTTGTAAATTGGTTATTATGGGCGATATATACTGTTTTTTATCCTCGGCCATGGGTAGGTTTTTAAAAGAAATAAAAGGTAAATTCATGTTTTTTGCCACAAAATTTATTTGTTGTTCAAAATCTTGTTGGTTTGATGAATTTGCCATCATTTTCTTTAAAACGGGCGATTCGTACATAAAAACCTGTATGTGTTTCTCTTTACACAGGGTTAAGATTTTATACAAATATTTTTCGCGTAAACCGCCCAGCATAAAGTCGTTGCCTTTTGGGTGTTTCTTTTTTATGCTTTCAGCATGGTTATCCCACACAATTTTTGCGGGAGGTTCAAAACCATCGGGGTAATAGGGAAGTGTTCTTTTAGTAAAATAATGCTTCCACCCTTGCAGTACATTAAACAATGTTTGGTGGCTGAAGTAAGCGTACTTTACAAAAGGAATTTTTGACCATGTATAAAACGCACTATCGCATTCTTTTACGGTGTTGGCAACCACAGTATCTTGTAAAAAAGAAGAAAACCTGTATGAATAAAATGTGTTATTATTTAAATCGAACGATTGAGGACTTGTAAAAAGCAATAAGTACGCAGGCGCTTTGTTGTTTTGTAAATAGAGATAGAGGTGTAAATAATTATCGGCAAAATCGCTATGAACGCCCGCTAAATTATAACAAGATAGTTTTGTTTTTTTTGTAATAATAGCAGGAGCTACCATCCACAAAGGTTCACAGGGACCCAGCACTAAAAAATCAGCATCAATTTTATGCGATGTAACATAACTGGTTTTTATATTAAGGTTATGTTTTATGCCAAAATTGAAAAGAAACTGCAACACAAAAAGACAACAAATAATTGTCAGCGTAAATAAAACAGGTTTATGCCAATTGGCTTTTATCAATGGTTATAATTGCTTTATCAAATCTAAGAAAAGATGCAATGATTTTTTCTTTGCTTCATCCAAATTATAATTAATCCGCTCGGTTAAATATGTTTTAATCGTAGCAGGGTTTTTTATGTTTGCATCTTCTTTAATAGCTGCATCAACATGCTCAATGCCATAAGCCATGGCGCTTTCCAGTTGCTCTATAAAATCAGTATCAATTTTTTTATTGCTTACCCAGGCTGCAAAAACAAAGGGCAGGGTGGTAAATTTTTTCCACTCAAAAGCTAAATCATACTCGTAGGTAAATGTTCCGTTCAGGCTAAAGCAGCGGTCGCCAATAATAACGGCGGCATCTTTAGCGGCGGTTTTACTTTCAAAACCTGCTTCAGCATTTATAAAATGAGGGTTAATCTTCCAAAAGTTTTTGCATAAAACCTTTGCCAGCATAATAGATGTGCGCGATTGATAATCTAAATAAACGTTTTCAATTTCGTTTAGCGGCACGTTGCTGTATAGTTTAACCGTATCAACCCGTTCGTTGCTGCCAATGCAATAATTGCTTATAATGTGGTGCTCTTTTAATAGCGGAATAACCGCTACCGGAATTAAACCAATGTCAACTTTATCATCTAATAATTTTTGCGCGCACACAGCCGGAATATCAAGCTGCAAATCCATTTCAGTAAGCACCTTGCTATTATTTATACCATAACGCAGGGGCAATGTATTGGTATACTTTACAATAGATACCGAATATCTTTTTTTCATCATTGTACCGAGAAATAAATGGCTGTTATGCCTGTCCTTTAGGACCACCAAAATTTAAAGGCAAAGCATGTAAATCTGCTTCCTTAATTTTTCCGTGCAGTTGTTCGTATTTCATTAAGTTTTCGCTTAAAGCCATCATCAGGCGTTTAGCGTGTTGCGGGGTTAACAATATTCTTGATTTTACGCGTGCTTTAGGCACACCCGGCATAATTTTCACAAAATCTATTACAAACTCCGATGGGGAGTGGGTTATAATGGCCAAATTGCTATAAATTCCCTCGGCAATTTCTTCACTAAGCTCTATATTTAATTGGTTTTCGTGGTTATTCTCTTCCATAATATTGGTTTTTAGTCCACCAAAAGTACAAAATTATCAGGTACCCGGTTTCCTTACTTTTTAAGGCAAACAAGCACAAGTGTACACATTTGCAATCTCATTAAATTGTATATTTAAGCCGTTAAAAAAACGGGTAATGGATATAGAATTTAATAAAAACGAAGATAAAATGCGCTTGCTTATTTCGCAAATGGAGCAACGCCTGAATAAAATTTATGTGGGGGGTGGTCAATCGCGGATAGATAAGTTGCACGAGCAAGGTAAAATGAGTGCCCGCGAGCGAATAGATTTTTTATTAGATAAAGATTCTCCGCGCATTGAAATGGGAGCCTTTGCAGGTTACGAAATGTATGCCGAACATGGCGGTTGCCCAGGTGGTGGTGTAGTTATTGTTATTGGCTACATATCGGGCAAGCAAGTCATTGTAGTAGCTAACGATGCTACGGTAAAAGCAGGTGCATGGTTTCCTATTACCGGAAAAAAGAATTTACGTGCGCAAGAAATTTCGATAGAGAATAGATTACCCATTGTTTACTTAGTTGATAGCGCAGGTGTTTACTTGCCTATGCAGGATGAAATTTTTCCTGATAAAGAACACTTTGGCCGCATATTTAGAAACAACGCTGTAATGAGCGGTATGGGCATTATGCAAATTGCCGCCGTAATGGGTAGCTGTGTGGCAGGTGGCGCTTACTTGCCTATTATGAGTGATGAAGCCATGATTGTAGATAAAACAGGCAGCATATTTTTAGCGGGATCGTATTTAGTAAAAGCCGCTATTGGCGAAACTATTGATAACGAAACCTTGGGTGGTGCAACTACACATTGTGAAATATCTGGGGTTACCGACCATAAATGTAAAGATGATAAAGATTGCCTAACACGCATACGCAACATATTTAGCAAAGTAGGTGATTTTGAAAAAGCGGGCTTTAACCGCGAAACACCTGTTGCACCTAAAAAAGATGTAAAAGAAATTTACGGCATTATACCCGAAACCCGCGATAAGCAATATGATATGCGTGAAATAATTGCGCGCTTAGTTGACAACAGCGATTTTGATGAGTATAAAGAATTGTACGGACAATCGATTATTTGCGGTTACGCGCGCATTGATGGTTGGGCTGTGGGCATTGTTGCCAACCAACGCAAAGTAGTAAAAAGCAAAAAAGGCGAAATGCAATTTGGCGGTGTAATTTATAGCGATAGCGCTGATAAAGCGGCACGCTTTATTATGAATTGCAACCAGCGCAAAGTGCCTTTGTTATTTTTACAGGATGCTACCGGCTTTATGGTAGGTAGCCGTAGTGAGCATGGCGGCATTATTAAAGACGGCGCTAAAATGGTTAACGCTATGGCAAATAGTGTAGTGCCTAAGTTTACGGTTATAATGGGTAACTCGTTTGGCGCGGCAAATTATGCCATGTGTGGCAAGGCGTACGACCCACGTTTAATTGTAGGTTGGCCAACCGCACAGGTAGCTGTAATGGGCGGTGCG
>Ga0210403_10006165_pt1 | contig 10092 bp, 8 predicted proteins | sample IncBWC19MmetaG_FD_150863 | JGI IMG/M metagenome (GOLD analysis project Ga0210403, IMG submission 150863) | Forest soil microbial communities from Barre Woods Harvard Forest LTER site, Petersham, Massachusetts, United States - Inc-BW-C-19-M | ecosystem: Environmental > Terrestrial > Soil >... | reverse complement strand
TAGTCGCATGCTCGACGAAAATCGCTTCTTCAGCAAGTACGGCGTCCGCGCCTTATCCCGCTGGCATCTCGACCACCCCTACGAGTTCGACGTCCATGGCGAGAAATTCATCGTGCAGTATATGCCCGCCGAATCACAGAACGGCATGTTTGGCGGCAACTCCAATTGGCGCGGTCCCATCTGGGTCCCCGTCAATGTGCTGATCGTTCGCGCCCTGCTCACCTACTACGGTTACTTTGGCGACTCCTTCAAGATCGAATGCCCCACCGGTTCCGGTCACATGATGAACCTTTTCGAGGTTGCCACCGAAATCAGCCGCCGACTAGCCGGCATTTTCTTGCGCGACGCTTCTGGCAAGCGCCCGGTCTTCGGTGACGCCGAGAAATTTCAGAACGATCCACACTGGCGGGACTACATCTACTTCTACGAATATTTTCACGGAGACAACGGTGAAGGCCTTGGCGCCAGCCACCAGACCGGCTGGACCGGCCTCGCCGCTCGCTTCGTTCAGGCGTTGCACATGGACTCGCAGCAGACCCTGCAATCCGGCACGCGCCTGGTCCCGAAGCAAGAAGCAGCCGAGTCAAAAACCGCCGGCTTGTAGAGTCGGTGTTTCCGGAGGGCAGGCTGGAGAGCTTGCGGAAAAAATTCTTATTTGTCTTTCCGAACGGAGTCTGCGCAGTGAGGAATGTACCTCTTCCTGGCGTTTGGAGAAAAGTGCATCGATCGCTTCGCGCGGGATGACAACGAATTATAGTTTTTCCGCAAACCGCTTAGTCAGCCACCCCTTCAGTGACACTAAATCAACCCGGCTGCTCAGGGTTTCTCTTCTTCGTTCTCACACCCACTCTGCAGCTCAACCCTTCACGAAGAGATGAGCTACAGCTGCACGGAACGCTGACTGTTTAACCGGAGAGGTGGTAGGGGGAGGAGAGGGTGAAGACGCGCTGGTTGCCCTGGACCATTAAGGCCCATTCGAGGAGGCGGCCGCGCTGGTTGTGCAGGAAATATTCGTACCAGCGTTCCTCAACGAGTTCGGGAATGACGACGACGATACGGCGGTCGGGATGCTTCCTGGAGAGTTGCAGAACATATTGGACGACCGGAACGATAACGAAGCGGTAGGGGGAAGGAAGAATTTCGAGCTGGGGAGGTTGTAAGTTTGCCTTGCGGAAGGCAGCTTCGACGTAACGCTCCCAATCGTCGTGAAGGAGTTCGGAATGTTTCTCGGGCTGGACGTGGATGGCGACGATTTCGGTGGAAATTCGGGAAGCGAATTCGAGGGCCTGTTTGGTGATGCAGTTCCAACGATCGATGGGAACGACGACGAGGGGCGGTGCTTCGTGATTTGCGGGCACGATCGGGGTCAGGCAGCGAGTTGCTACGGCGACCTTGTGATAGTGAAGGCGTACGTAGCGGAAAAGGAAAATCAGAAGAGGAATGAAGATCGCGGTGAGGTAGGCGCCCTCTTTGAACTTCGCGACCAGAACAACGACAACGGTGATGCCGGTGACGAATGCCCCGAGGCCGTTGATGAAGACGCTGCGGACCCAGTGCGGTCCACGCTTTTTGAACCAGTGCCGGACCATGCCGGCCTGCGAAAGGGTGAAGGCCAGAAAGGCGCCAACGGCGTAGAGGGGAATCAGGCGTTCGGTGACGCCGCCGAAAAGAACAAGGAGAAAACAGGTGAGCAGTGCCAGAACAACGATGCCGTAGGCGTAGACGAGGCGGCGTCCACGGTAAGCGAAGACGTGAGGCAAATAATTGTTTTGGGCGATGGCGCGACAGAGGCGGGGGAAATCCGCGAACGCGGTATTGGCGGAGAGGGAGAGAACCAGGAGGATGGAGGCGATGGTCAGATAGTAGAAAGCGCCTTTGCCAAAGACGGCGAGCAGAAGCATGGAAAGAACGCTTTGGTAGCCGGGCCGGCCGGGGTCGGTCGCGACGATGCCGTAGGACTTCAGCAGATAGGAAGTCCCGGCAAGCAAAACGGCCAGAACGAAAATGATGACGGTGAGGGTGAGTTGAGCGTTCTTCACACGAGGTTCGCGAAACGCCTTCACGCCATTGCTGACGGCTTCGACACCAGTGAGAGCGGTACATCCACTCGCGAATACTTTCAGGAGCAGCCAAAGAGAGACGGCGGTGGTGACTGGTCCGGGCTGCGGCAGCGGCGTAACGGGGATGGGATGCCCGTCGCTGAGGAGAACGCGAACGACTCCCGCGGCGATCATGATGAGCAGAGTGCCCACGAAGAGATAAGTGGGAACCATGAAGGCAGTGCCGGCGTCGTGCACTCCGCGCAAGTTGAGAATGGTGATGACCAGGAGAATAGCGAGGCACAGAGAAACCGTGTGTGGCTGCAGGGGAGGAACCGCGGAAACGAGGGCGCCGACTCCCGCGGAGATGCCAACGGCGGCGGTGAGGATGTAGTCGGTTAGCAGGGCCGCGGCTGCGAGAAGTCCCGGGAAAACGCCGAGGTTGAAACGCGCCACGGTGTAAGAGCCGCCACCGGATGGATAAGCGCTGATCGTTTGCAGGTAGGAAAAGTAAACGATGATCAGCAGGGTGATGATGGCCGCGCTGATCGGGATGATGTAGTGGACACCCAGAAGACCGAGAGGGATGAGGACAGTGAGAGCGGCTTCAGGGCCGTACGCGGCGGAGCTGAGGGCGTCGAGGCCGAAGATGGGGATGCCGGCGGCGGGGCCGATTTGCTCCGCGCGCTCGTCAGAGGTTTTTAGCGGCTTGCCAACGATCAAGTCGATAAGATTCATGGTTTAGGATGAGCAGGTTCTATTTGGTGGGAGATCAGAGAGAAAGTCAATCGAGGAGAAGAGGAAAGGACCTAAGGAAAGGACGGAGAGACCTGGTTTATGGCTTGGCTTATTTCTGGGTTGAGTAAAAAGGAGCAGCGGGAACTGCTTCAGGATTTGAACTATTTGAATACTGGGGAGATCAAGAAGTTTTGTGAGCGGCACCGGATTCCTTACCGGATTGTGGTTGAGATGAAGGACGGGAGTTGGAGAAGGACGAAGGATGACGATCGTAAGGGTGTGATGCTGCAGAGGGTGAGGCATTTTTTGCGGACGGGCGGCGTGTCACAGGAGACGCGGTTTCGTTCGACAGTCGTTTGTTTTGACGACGTGCCTCAGGATCTCGCGTCGACCGATTGTCTGTTTTATGGGCGATACGACAAGTCGAATCGAGTTGTGATGGGGCTCTTAAAGGAATTGACTGGCGGAGAGTTTGAGGATGGAGCGATCGCGAGGATTCTGGCGCGAGAGTTTTGGTCGAGAGGGGAAGCTCCAACGTTTCAAAAATACGCTGCGGCGTGGCTGGTGGCGCGGAGAGAACATACGAAACCAAATGCGGAGTGGGCCTATTTGTCGGATCGAGCCGGGAAGAAGGATGTTGCGGAATGGAAGCGATTGCGTGTGAGTAAGGCGAAGGGAGTATTGAAGAGGCTCGGGAGAATAACCGTGAGGCGGGCGGCGAAGCGACGGTGAAGCCACGCGCAGCACTCGCGTCAGTGCCGCCAACCCACGATGCGCGGTTCGTCGGCCAAGGGGAAAAATTCTTGCGCAGTACTGCGAAGGCGGTATGGTGCCGGCGTGAAGCGCTGCTTAGAATACGAACGTTGGGATTGGCGCGAGGTCAGACACTCCCTAACGAAATTGGATTTGCGTTGAGGTTTGGTCTCGGTGCTTTTCTGGGCGGAAAAGAACGGGTCTTGAACCTCAATGCAAGCGACCGGCTCTGAACCTGGAAGGGACGGGGCCGTGTCGTTTTCTCGGAGGAGTGCGTGCGAGAAGCAACGACAAGAAAGCAAAAAAGCGCACGCTAAAAAAAGGCAAACATGTCGTTCCGGGCACAGCGAGGATCTGCGTTACTTAGAACCCAAAACTGACAACGGCGAACTCCCCTCAGTCCGACGCCGCCGGCCGCGCCTGTCCCGGGTCCTCTCTCTTCGGCAATTCCAGCACTTTCTGAGCCGCCGCCACGGCCCTCACAATCAGCGGCAGTTCCAGGCACGTCTCCAAAAGATGCTTTCCGACGGCCAGCCGCGCCGCCGCGCTTTCGCTATCCACCAGTCCCGGCACCTGCACAATCAGCGCATCCACAGACTTATCCACCCGCAGTCCTACCGTCGTTTCAATCCCGCTCTTCCGCAGCGCCCGCGCCAGGCGCAAAACCCCAGCCATCGCATTCACTCTGGTTTGGTCTACCTCGTTCAACGCCCCAAACGCTTTGTGCTTCTTCTTTGATTGACCCCCTCGGTGATACCTCACCACCAGCGCCAGCAACTCCCACTCCTCCTTCGTCCAGCCCGCCGGCTCTGCCAGCTTCCTCAGAAACTTCCTGGCGGCTTTCTGGGGGTGCTTGCCGCCCAGACTCGCCCCGATTCCGTGAACCCGCGCCGCCCCGCACACAATCTTTCGCAAATCTCTGTCTTCAAACACCCGCGCCACATGAACTCTTCGCAGCGCATCAAACAATCTCACCGTCAACCTCGACACCTGCGAGGTTCGCCGCAGGTTCCCATCCATCGCCCGCGCCGTCACCCGCAACCGCGCTAGCCCTGCCGCCTCCAACTTCCGGCCTTCCGGCAACCCTTGTCGCCATTTGTGCCACAAATTGTCTTGGCCCGACGTCATCTGCCGGTAGGTTTCGATCCGCTGTCCGCGCTCCGTGGCAATCCGCCCCGACCACGACGCCTGCGCCGCGATCAGTTCCGGCCCCGCAATCTGCACCACTTTTGTTGATAGCACGTCCAGGTCGTGTACTCCTCCCAGCAGATCCTGCACTCGCTTCAGATCGTCTCCCCATTCCCCATACCGCCCTGGCAGCAGGCTTTCTACCGTATACCGAAACCGCTTCACCCCGATTCGCAATGCATGCCACGCCGCAGGCTTCCCGGTCTTCATTGCGTGTCCCTGCAGTCCTCTCGCTCCCTCCAGCCGTTCCAACGCCAGGGACTCTGCAGCAGGGCTGTCCGGCGCCACTAGGCGCGCCCGTCGCCGCAACGTCCGTTCATGTTTTGTCCACGCCTTTTCGTCGAATTTCTCCGCCACTCGCAAGGCGGCCTCGCGCAATTCGCTTTCCTTCCTGCTAAAATTCTCCAAAAGCATCTGCCGCACTGGGTCCGTTTCGAAGGACAACTTCTTCGTCCACTCCTCGAGCACCTGCGTGTCCCTCAGCTCCCCCAGTTGGTGGAACAGCTTTTTTCCCAGCTTCTTCATTTCCGGCCACGCCGGATCCGGGTCCACCTCTTGCATCACCGCGGCCACTGACCGGCATCGCCGTATCGCCACGCGCAAATCGTGCACCGCATCCGCGTCTGGCGTTTCCCGCACCTTTTCCAGCTCCTTTAGGGTGCGTTCCATCCAATACGCCAATCCGCGGTACTCGGCGCGCGAGCCCGCCACTGTGCTTGCTGTTGCCATAAATTTAGGTTTGGCCGATTTCCGCTCGCCGGGCAAGCGGCCCTGTCGGCCTACTCCTATAGCCTATCCCGCTATTTCGCGTGCGTCCAGTCGCACCTACCCCTCACACCCGATCGATTCCGTAACCATAGTCCACCTGAATCTTGATATTCCTGCGCTATTCCTCGGCGTATACTTCCGCTCCGGACCTCCCACAAGCTCAACGCGCTCTCATAGTCTCGAGCGCAAATTGGTCGTTGCGTCCGACGCAAGGAGGTGAAACTTGAGCACGAATCCCGCGTCCTCTCCCAGCCCCAAAGAAATCATCCGTCAGGAATGGCTCGAAGCCGCTCCCTTCTGGCAAAAGTGGTTCGATAAGCTCTCTTTCCAATCTCGCGCCGCCACCGGCCTTATCCTTCAGGGTGCCCAACTCTCACCCGGCCTCCATATTCTCGATCTCGCCAGTGGTTCTGGCGAACCCGCCCTCGCTCTCGCAAAGGCTATTGGCCCCGACGGCCGCGTGGTCGCCACCGATCTCGTCCCCGAAATGCTCCTCGTTGCTCAGGAAAATGCCCATGCCCACCGCCTGGCCAACATGGAGTTTCGCGAAGCCGACGCCGAACAACTCCCCTTCGCCAGCGCTTCGTTCGATCGCGTCACCTGCCGCTTTGGCATCATGTTCTTTCCTGACATCCCGAAATCGCTCTCCGAGATTCGCCGCGTCCTGAAACCCGCCGGCCGCATCTCTTTCGTTGTTTGGGGTTCTTCCGCCGACAACCCTCTCTTCTCCACCATGATTGGACCATTTCTCAAGCACATCAAAGTGCCAACGCCGGCTCCGGACGCCCCGCACATTTTTCGCTTTGCCGACGAATCCAAGCTCGCTGCCGTCCTTACTTCCGCTGGCTTTCGCGAAGTTTCCGTCGCCACCCATAAAGTCTCTTGGCCGTGGCCGGGCCCGCCCGAAGACGCTTGGCAAGCCTCCAGGGAAATTGCCGCCCCTTTCAAAAAAATGATTGCCGCTCTTCCGCCCGACAAGACCGATGAAGTCCACCAGGAAGTCATCGACGGCATTCGCCGCTACTTCGACGGCGGCCAGGTCAATTTTTCGGCCTCCTTGGTCGCCGCCACTGCCTTGGCCTGATCCGCCCGACCCGTCTCGCTCCTGGCCTCCGGATGCTGTATCCTTAGCGCTATTTCTTGCCCTTTCGCGCCATGCAGCCCTCGACCTCTCAACCTCATCCTCGCGCTCCCTGGCGCGACACCTGGCACGAAGTCATTTTTGGCCACGAAACGTTCGCCGGCCGTCTCTTCGATCTCATTCTTCTAACCCTCATTCTCCTCAGTGTCCTTACCGTCCTTCTCGAAAGCGTTCGCTCCATCCGCGATTCCTTCGGCCCTTACCTCCGCATCGCCGAGTGGGCCTTCACCGCTCTCTTCACCATCGAGTACATCGCCCGCCTCATCTCTGCCACCAACGCTCGCCGTTATGCCAGAAGTTTCTTCGGCGGCGTCGACTTGCTTGCCATCGCCCCTGTCTATCTCAGCTTGCTCTTTGATGTCGCTCACTCCTTCACCGTCGTTCGCTCCCTTCGACTTCTTCGTGTGTTCCGTATCCTTAAACTCACGGAATATGTCGGTGAAGCCGCGGTTCTCCGCATCGCCCTGAAGGAAAGCATCCGCAAGATCACCATCTTCCTCTTCGCGGTTTTGACCATCGTGATTATTGTCGGCGCGATGATGTACCAGATCGAGGGTGAAGCCAACGGCTTCACCAGCATTCCCGCCGCTATGTATTGGGCTATCGTCACCGTCACCACCGTCGGCTATGGCGACATTTCTCCCAAAACCGTTCCCGGCCGCATTCTCGCTTCTCTATTGATGATTGTTGGTTACGGAATTATTGCCGTGCCTACTGGTATCGTGACCTTCGAATTCGCGCGCGCTTCCACTCGTACCCCCATCAGAACCTGCTCCGCGTGCGGCCTTCAGCCTCACGACCAGGACGCCATCCACTGCAAGCGCTGCGGCGCCCCTCTCCCCACCAAACTTCTGTAGAGATTCTATTTAAGAAGCGAAGATGCGAGGGATACGGGGGTGTTCTCAAGACAACGCGTCAGCCGTATCAAGGTTCGGCGAGAAGAGACAACCGAGGACTTGTACGAAGTGATTCGTTCGAATTAGCGCGATTCAATCCGATCTATCTTCCAATTGCTGTGGCGCATCGATTAGCCTAACGTTGTTCTGATGGCTAGCGAACCTTTTCGTCGTCCGCTGATTTTTGTTGCTCATCCCGATGATGAGACGCTTGCTTGCAGCGGTCTACTCCAGAGGTTTCCGGGGTCGTTGGTGGTGTTCGCTACCGACGGAACTCCTGCCGGCTATGGACTCGAGCGTAAATACGGAAGTTTGCAAGCCTATACCAGGTTGCGTTTTCAAGAGGCTGCCCGCGCGCTGAGCCATGTTCCTAACTCGACGTTCAAATGGCTAACCGGGACCGACGGGTCCTACTTCGCCGACATGCACGTGTATGAGGACCTTCCGGCCGCCGCGACGTCGCTCCGCGCGATTGCGCAAGCGTTCGCTCCCGACGCGATTGTCTCCCACACATATGAAGGCGCGCACATCGACCACGATGCCTGCAGTTTCATCGCCATGCACTTCGCTGCCGCTCTTTCGCTGAAGCACTTTGAATTCCCGATGTACTGGCTCGATCAGTCAGGGAAGGTCGTCCTACAACGGTTCCGCGACGGCGGTCTGCGTGTTGCCGCGCGTGCACTGGAAGGCACCGGGGTTATGAAATGGCAACTCAGCGAGGCGGAAATCGAGTGCAAGGAAAAAATGATGGCGGAATACCGAACGCAACGGGGCACGGTCTCGACATTTGACCCCCGCATTGAGCATTTCCGTCCTGCGACCAGCACCAGTTCGTCGTTCTCCGTCCCCTTGTGCCGCGACTATCTCTACCAGAACCGGCCTCCACGCTTCTATCACACGCGGCGTCATCGGCTCTCCGCAAAAGCGCTTCTGAAGAAGTTCGCGGAATTCGAAGATTGGCGCCAGCAGCAGGATGACTGGCGTCAAGAACTGCACGTGCAAAACCGGCACGTGGGACACCCGCAATAGCAGAATCAGACTCGTAATCCGCCAATCTTGGCCAGTTCTAGCGCGTCCCGCAGGTGGCTGGATCGGCATTCAGTTGGCGCTGCAAATTCCTGGCGGACGTCAGATCGGGGTTGAACTTCAGTACCTGCGCGATGGTGGTGCGCGCTTTTCCCATTTTGCCGGTGGAGCAATAGAGCAGCGCGAGATTCATTCCCACTTCGCTCCTGCCAGGGATGCGATCAAACGGGCCTTGCCAAAGTTTTATGGCGCGGTCGGCATTGCCGGCCTGCGCTTCAATGACGCCAAGGTTGAGCGCCGCCTCGTTCGACAACGGATCAATTTCCAGCGCGTGGAGGTAATGCTCACGCGCTTGTTGGATGCGCCCGCGCTTCTGTTCTTCGTAGCCCAGCGCTGCGAGCACGCCTGCGTCGTTCGGCGCCTCCAGCACCGCTTTATGTAGCCATTGATCCGCTTGCGCGTCGGCGGTCTGCACTCCTTGCTGCGCCAGCGATGCCCACATCGGTACGCAAATAAATTGTCCTAAGTTTGTTGTGCTGCCTTCTCTCAAGGATGAGCGAAGACGAGTCTTCTGGAAGTTCTGAACAGGAATTTAGAACGCGTTCGTCAGTGAGCGCTATTCAGAGACGAAGAGCGAATGCCGCGCAATCGTAGGGCATGACGCGTGCGCACGGTGGATTCCAGTCAACGGTGAATCATGTCGCGCGCGCCAGATCTGGGCGGAATCCCTCCACCGCGAAGACCGACAGGGTGATGAAAATCACCATGACAATGAGCTGAGTCACTTGAAATGGCGGCTCGGATTGTGTCGGGGCCAGCGCTTTCAGGGAGGGCACCTTCGGGAAAAGCTGCGCGATCCACACGAAGACATTCAGGTGCAACGCGATCGCCGCCGACATCACATAAGCCGACCGCCAGGCGCCGTCCAGGCGACGGGAATATCGCGCGTAAACAGCAATCACCAGGGCGATCACCGAAAGCACGCCGAGTATGTGCGACCGCAAAATGCGATGAAACGGGAAGAAGAAGCCGGTGACACTTGTAAGCGCGTCGTCACCATAAAGAACCAAGTCCAACCATTCAGGCGCTTCGCTGAGAACATCCCCGAACAGAACCACCAATCCGGAAAGAATACCCATGAGACGCAAAGCACCTGCGCGGTGGTCAACGGTGACGCTGTAAAACCAGAGATCAACCTCCTTTCACCTTATCCCATCGAAATCGCGGTTCTTGGCTGTCAGAGGGCGCAAGTGCCCCCTCGCCGCCACTGTCCCGCCAGCTGCCTAAAACATTTCCCCAGGTGGAGTCGTTTGTTAGTAGTGCAAGCCCGCGGAACCAACTAGTTTGACCTGTCCGTTACTGGGACGGCAAATCCCATTAGCGGTCGCCTCGCATTGGCGGGGCCGTCCATTCTCTTCCTAAGCAGTTGAAAACAGGATGGTTCCAGGGGGCAGTACAAAGGTATCCATCTTGCGGTTGCAATAAACGGAGAAACATAGACTATGGATATCGCCCGACCTTCTAACGCCCGCGCCAAGCTGAT
>Ga0210403_10006162_pt1 | contig 10094 bp, 8 predicted proteins | sample IncBWC19MmetaG_FD_150863 | JGI IMG/M metagenome (GOLD analysis project Ga0210403, IMG submission 150863) | Forest soil microbial communities from Barre Woods Harvard Forest LTER site, Petersham, Massachusetts, United States - Inc-BW-C-19-M | ecosystem: Environmental > Terrestrial > Soil >... | reverse complement strand
CTACAGTCTCGAGCATTGCCGCACTGATGCCGCAGAAGACGGCTTCGACATCCCAAGCAGTGGTGAAGACTGCCGTTCCCAATGCGAAAGAACTCAAGAAGCAATGGAACCAGCAGGTGTGCGCGCCAGGCCCTGGGCATGTAACGGTAGATGCATGCGTGGTGAGGTGACGGATGAGCCTTCCAGTCGTTGCAATCACCAACGCGTCGACTTGTCTGAGCGACGCGCAAGTGCAATCCGTAATTCCATCTTTACAGCGGCAGGTGACCCGGGACTTTGACGCGTATTGGAATATCGATTGTTCGCTCACCTTCCTCCCCAAGAAAGAACCGCTGACCGCTGGATGGTGGCAGATCGTGCTGACTGATGATCCCGATCAGGCGGGAGCGCTTGGTTATCACGAACTCGCCAGCACCGGTGCTCCGCTGGGAAAAGTGTTTGCGGCTCTCGACATTGACAGTGGCTCATCGTGGACGGTAACGCTAAGCCATGAGCTGCTGGAGATGTTGGGCGATCCATGGATCAACTGGTGCGCCGAGTCTCCTGATGGCAAGTTATTTGCGCTGGAAGTCTGCGATGCCGTGGAAGCGGATCATTTGGGCTATGAACTCGATGGTGTTAGCGTGTCAGACTTCATCACGCCATCGTGGTTCGAGCCAACAGAAGCCGATCGCGTTGACTTCATGAAACGAATCACAAAGCGGCTCGAACTCGCACCTGGAGGATACATCTCTGTTTTGGATCCGGCGAAAGGATGGACGCAACTTTCCGCCGAAAACTTGGGAGGCCCAGCAATTCCAGCCGGCAGTAGGCGGTCGCGCAGGGCGATGGATAAGGCAGAATGGAGGAAGAGCGAAAGGTAATTGCGGGGTAGTTTATTTCCTCCGCCAGCGCACACCTTCTTTTGTGTTTTCTACCAGGATGCCAGCGGTCGCTAGTTCGGCGCGGAGCGTGTCTGACGTCTTGAAGTCGCGTGATTTGCGAGCTTCTTCCATAGCGGCGATTTTGTTTTCGGCGTCAGCATCGGAGAGTTGTGGCCCGGTGGTAGCGGCCAGAAGTTCGCTGCTGATGTCAGCTTCGCGGCCTTCGCGTTTCGCCCACTCGACGACGTGCTTCATTTTGGGGCCGTCGTCGTCTTTTAGTACCGAAAAAATCGCATCGAACTGTTCCAAGGCCGCGAGCAGCGGCGGCACGTCGTCTTTTTTGATTTGGTTTGCGTCCATGGCCCCGTTAGCAGAACGTATTAAATCAAAAATTGCCGCCTGAGCTTGTGCTGTATTCAGGTCGTCTTCGAATCCTGCGCGTATGCGAACCTGAGTCTGCTTTGCTAGTTCGGTCATCGCGTCGGTCGAGCCGTCTGGGAAATGGCCAGCAGAGAGGCGCGCTTTAAAATTTCGCAAGCGTTCGACCGACGACGCTGCTTGCTGCAATCCGTCGAAGGTAAAGTTGAGTTGATGGCGATAAGGAACGGAGGCCAACAAATACCGTATGCTCGAAGGCTTATACCCTTTCAGCACCAGGTCGCGCAGGGTGAAAAAGTTCCCCTGGCTCTTCGACATCTTCTCGCCTTCCACGAGCAGAAATCGCGCGTGAAACCAGAATCGAGCAAATATCTTACCGGTATTCGCTTCGGATTGCGCGATTTCATTTTCATGGTGGGGGAAAATGAGGTCTTCTCCACCAGCATGTAAATCGAAGGTCTCGCCCAGTTCTTCCATCGACATTACCGAACATTCGACATGCCATCCTGGTCGGCCGGGACCGATCACACTCTCCCAAAACGCCTCTCCGGGCTTCGGCGCTTTCCAAAGCGCGAAATCGCGAGCATTGTCTTTCTCGTATTCATCGACGTCCACTCGCGCGCCGTCTTCCATTCCGGCAAAATCGCGCTTTGACAGTTTCCCGTAACCGGGAAATTTCGCGATCCTGAAATAATAAGACCCGTCTTCGGCGCGGTAAGCAAAACCCTTTTCCACCAGCTCTGCGATAAATTTCGCCATGGCGGGAATATGGTCGGTAGCGCGCACGAAAACTGGCTGCTCAATGTTGAGGGCTGCGGCATCCTCCATAAAGGCGTTCTCGTACTTGGAGGTATATTGCTTCACGCTGATTCCATCCCTGGCCGAATTCCGGATGATCTTGTCATCGACGTCAGTGATGTTCATCACGTGGCGCACCTTGAATCCACTTTGTCGCAGGAAACGGACCAGAATATCAATGGCCACGAAGGTGCGGAAATTGCCGATATGGCCATAGTCGTAAACCGTCGGGCCGCAGGCGTAAATCCGGATCTCGCTGGGTTCGAGAGGAGTGAACTCCTCGACTTTTCCGGACATCGTGTTGTAGAGGCGCAATGCCATCGTTAAAAACCTGAAACGCGCACAGAATCTGTAATTTTAGGGTTCGAGAGAAACACGGTCAAACGCGGCCGCTTGCTGCCGCTGAGGAATGAACTGCCTGGTTGCCGTGGAGACGCTGTCCGACCACCAAAATGTAGTGCAGCGCCGAAATGATCGTGAAGGCGAAAGTAGCCCGCAGAGAGGTCAGTCGTGCGATCGAAACCCAGCGCGTATGATCAACCTCATAGAGCATCACGAAGAATACAGCAGCGACCTGGGCAAATGTGTTGGCTTTTCCAAAAATACTGGGCCGAAAGTCGCGTAGTCCGGCAATAGCGAAAAGCACTGCGCTGGCCGCCAGGATGGAGACGTCGCGGCTGAAAACCAATACGGTGAACTTCCAGGGGACCTTGTGAAGAATCGAAAGCACTAAAAACATCGTACTCAACAGCAATTTATCGGCGATGGGATCGAGATACTGTCCTAACAGAGTCTGCTGTTTGAGCGTCCGCGCGAGCAGGCCATCCAGTCCGTCACTCAGGCCTGCGAGGACAAACAATGTGAGCGCCGAAACGTAATGGCCTTCCACTAGTTTGATTACGATGAACGGCAAAAAAGCCATCCGTAACAACGTAAGCTGGTTCGGCGCGGTCAGCAGATTGGACAATTTCACAGTCGATCCTCAATCTTGATTCTAGTATTGCATGTCGAACGATCTTCAGAACCCCATGTACCCTGAATGGCATCCATAGCCTCCATGAGAACGCCTTGCGACGAAGCTGTAATGCGAACTGCAACTACCGGACTTCCTTGTAAGCCAGAGGCGACTACCTGGATACTCGCTGCAACCATCCTCGGTTCCAGCATGGCTTTTATCGATAGCACTGTCGTCACGGTTGCTCTGCCCGCAATTCAAAGCAGTTTTCACTTAACGGTAGTCGATGTGCAATGGGTCGTCGAGTCTTACGGGCTATTTCTGGGCGCATTAATTCTAGTCGGCGGTTCGCTCGGCGATCTATTTGGCCGCCGTCTAATTTTCCTGATGGGTGTGGCTATTTTTGCGATGGCTTCCGCAGGCTGTGGGTTGGCTTCGAGCACTCATCAATTGATAGTCGCAAGAAGTGTTCAAGGTATTGGGGCTGCTCTCCTCGTGCCCGGGAGCCTGGCGATTGTGAGTACCTCTTTTGACGAGAAGAATCGCGGCCCGGCAATCGGCACGTGGTCCGGGTTCACGGCAATCACGACCGCGGTTGGGCCAGTTCTTGGCGGCTGGCTGGTGCAGCACGCTTCGTGGCGGTGGGTATTCTTCATAAATCTCCCGCTGGCCGCGGCCGTGATCGTCATCTCAGTTTGGTGGATTCCGGAAAGCCGGGGTGCGATTGCTGGCCGCATAGATTGGCTAGGAGCTTTGCTTGCCACGGTCGGATTGGGCGGTCTGGTTACCGGCTTCATTGAGTCGGTCAACCTGGGGTGGAGGAATCCACTGGTTTTCGGCAGTCTGATCGTCGGAACGGTTTGTCTAGCGCTATTGGTGTTTGTGGAGGCTCATGCTTCCACACCGATGCTCCCGCTCTCGTTATTCGACTCCCCGAGCTTCCGTGGCGCAAACCTGCTTACCTTATTCCTATACGCGGCGATTGGAATTTTCTTTTTCTTGTTCCCGTTGAACCTGATCCAGGTTCAGGGGTACTCCGCAACCGCAGCCGGCGCGGCCATACTTCCATTGATCCTGCTCATGTTTTTTCTTTCCCGCTGGTCTGGCGGACTTATTTCGCGCTATGGCAGAGGTCCACTGATCGTTGGTCCTCTCGTTGCGGCGTTGGGTTTCGTCCTTTTTGCTTTGCCTTCCATCGGCGAGAGCTATTGGAAGGCGTTCTTCCCGGCGATAGTTGTTCTCGGGTTCGGAATGGCGATCACTGTCGCCCCTCTCACCACGATCGTCATGAGTTCGGTAAGTCAAGATCGCGTCGGCACGGCCTCAGGAGTAAATAATGCTGTGGCGCGTGTCGCTGGTGTTCTGGCGATTGCAGTTCTGGGGATTGTGATGGTGAAGGCCTTCGGCTCAAGACTAGACCGCAGCCTGGCTGAGTTCGCGCTACCTCAAGCGATCTCGCAGGCGATTCAGGCGGAGGAGATCAAACTTGCTGGCTTGCAGCCGCCCGCTGGTCTCGACGCCGATACGACTATCGCTATCAAGGAATCCGTCGCGGAAGCGTTTGTATTTGGATTCCGAACTGTAATGTTGATTTGCGCGGCCCTATCTGTGGCAAGTGCTGTGGTGGCTTGGCGCATGATTCCGAGAGAGCGAGCTACCCAATGATCGGTGAGGCAGAAAATCAGTGATTCAGTGCGATCCTTCCCGGGCATGCCCGTATGGTTTGTTAGGCACTAGAGGAAGGGTTAACCCCAACCGGGGACAAAGGCTCACATGGTAAAATTCTTGCTGGCCACACGCCATAGCGGCCGTCGCCAATAATGTAGGCGCGTAGCTCAGTTGGTTAGAGCGCTACCTTGACACGGTAGAGGTCAGGAGTTCGAGTCTCCTCGTGCCTACCATATCTTTCAACCACATAAGAAAACCCGTCTGGAAAATCAGGGTCCATTAGGGTCCAATTAGCGCTCCCACTCCAAAAAAAGACACTCGTTCGCGCATCTTTAGTTATTGCGCTGCGCAGCGAATTTTTCTGGAGAGTTACTGAACTAGCGTTGACCTGCTTTGCGACAGCGATCCGGTGGGTAGAATCGCATCGACCAGTTTCTCTTGAGCGAGACGCTTGGTCTTCGATGTCGCCTGCAAGTATTGGTTGGTAACGTTGAGGTTGCTGTGACGCAAGTAGTCGCGAATGGTGAGCTGATGCTCTCCCATGTCGGCCAGAATGCTCCCTACTGAATGCCGAAAGGTATGCCAGCCCACGCCCGTGATTCCAACTTTGACGAACGCAGGCTTGATCTTCCGGTTCAGCACGGAAGCCAGATCTAGCGGCTTTTGTCCTTTCCTGCGGAGCGACGGAAATACGAAATCCGTTTCTGCCCGGTACGGGCTCTGTTCCTTCCATTCGAGCAGAGCATTCTTGACCGCCGGATGCATGGGCAGGGATTTCGCCGATGCTTCCGTCTTGGTCGCTTTCAAATACCCTCCTCTCCGCCAGTAGTAGGAGTGCTGAATGAAAAAGACCTCCTTCACGAAGTCGCAGTCCATCCATCGCAGCGCTCCGATTTCTCCCCGTCGTGTGCCCAAGGCCCCGATCAACAAGACCAGGAGTTGATCCCGAAATTGCAACTCCGTAAGGCCTTCTTTGACCTGTTCCGAGGACAACACCAGCGGTGCTTTCTGACGTTTGGCACTGACCCGCACACCTACGCTTGGACCTCGCTTCCCGCCACTGCCGACCGCCGGTCCCGACGAGATTGGATTGTATCCACAGAATTCCCAACGGACGGCGTGTGAAAACAAAGCCGACATTACGTTCTTGATCTTGGCCTTGGTTCCGCCCGCCAAATCCGTCGCTCGTAACCAGCGTTCGACTTCTACCGTCTTGATCTCGTCCAGAAGCAGATCCCCCCAGCGCGGGAGAATCCGCCTCTTTACAATGATGGTGTAGACGTCTTGGGTGGAGATTTCCTTCAAGGGAAGTTCTTCTGAAGAGTAGTGTTCCCAAAGCGTGGCGAGTGTTGTTCGGTTCCGACTGATGCGTCCCGATTGCGTGTTGATGGTTAGCCGCGGAGCATCCACGGCCGCCTGTGCTGCCGATTCGGTTGGATATTCCTTCAGAGTTCCAACCTGCAGCTTGCGCCGAACAGCTTTTCCGTTTACCTTTTCCCACCAGCGGTAAACCCATACAGCAGGGCCTCTCCTTCGCGTTTCACAATTTAAACTTCCATGTTGGTAGCGTTTCCGTCTAAACAAAGTTCCTCCTTTTGTTTAAACGGCACTGACAGCCGGATGCATAATACCTCAGACTGCGAGTGAACTCGGATTTTTTTCGTCGTAGCACGGTCGAATGCTCAGCCACCAATACTTTGCAACCACTCGTTGAGTTGTGAAGCACGGAACCGCCAAAGCCTTCCGATACGGATTCCAACCACTGTCCCTCGTCGAGCCATCCTCTGAAGCGTCTTAGGATGAATCTTTAAGAGATCAGCTGCTTCATCGCTATCGAGCAGGGGCTCGAATCGACCTCCAGAGTCCGCGATTTTGACACTTGGTTCACGTGGAAGACATGACATACCCAACTCCAATTTGCTGCACCCCGAATGGTTTCGTTCGCAGTTTGAGTCCGCACCGGCCCGAACAAGGCGTTATGCAGCCAAGGCCAGATTGCGGTACACAGGAAGACGAGGTCAAGCACTTTGGTGCAGCACTACAGTGCACCACTCTCTGCACTGGCAGTGCACTGGGAGTGCAGCGGGTGCACTGGCCTGCACTAAAGTCTGTGCGAGGCATAAATCTTGGCAAAAGGCGGACAATTTGCGCCTTTGAGCTCGAAAACGCTGCACCACTGGTGTACGACCTGCACTCCGAGTCATCCCGAACCGTAAATCGGCGCCGCAAGTAGGGTATTTGAGCGGAAAATTAGTGAATTAGCAGAGCACTTGTGGTGCACGGGCGCGTCCCACAAGTACTTGTGCGAGACTGGGATTTGTGGCGGATTCCTTGGAAGTCACGCGCGGATTCGTTGCGATGCCAAGGATTATAGGAAACAACAGCCCGATGTCGGCTGGTTCCCCGACCAACGAAAAATCGGCATGTTTCTGATTTGCACTGTGCCAATGGTGTGCTGATTCCAGGTAAGGCAGATAGGCAGGTGGCAACGAAAGGTGCGTTCTGCTCGAATTCGGAGTCTCGTGGTCTCGCTCTGTCTGCGCTCAATGCTTGTTAAGTGTTCCGGCGGCTGTTAGCGTGCATCGCGAGTGAGGTGGCAGCGGCATACGTGACACCTTGCGCTCGATGCGGGTGTTGGCAGTCTGGCACCTATTTGCTATTGCCAGGTCTGGAATATTCCGTATCATCTATTACTGAACTTGTTTCAGAGGGGAGCAAGTTTACTTCCGTTTTTTCTCAGGGAGAAGACTATGCAGGTTCCTCGCCCCTCGCGCCGCACGATTTCCTTACTCGCCCTACTCTTCGCGCTCCTCTCGCTGTCGGCGACACAAACCCCATCCAACGCCCCAGCGAACCAACATCCAACCACGGATAATGCCAAGTCGAAGCCCACCTGCACGAGTAACGGTACATACACAAATTCAAAAGGTGAAACTGTCAGAAGACCGGAAAACTGTTCAGCCGCCCCGAAAGGAGCCACGGCCCAATGTCGGGATGGAAGCTATAGCTTCAGCCAAAGCCGAAGAGGAACGTGCTCGCACCATGGGGGAGTGGCGAAGTGGCTTTAGCAGATTCAGGTAACCAGGAGACGACAATGGCGCGATATCGAGTTACGTGCGTTCACAAGCGGGGTTCTCACTTTGATCCGCACGAGAGAATTGCATACATCGGAAGTGATGAGGGCAACTGGAAACTCTCGGAAGATGAAGCTATTCGCGCGATCGAAAACTATACAAGTTCCTTCTACACTCTGGTCAACAGCAGAGAAGCCGAGGTTATAGTCGCGACGCACAACGGCCGAAAGTACCGTAAAACGACAGCAGACGGCTATCGTCCTGACAACATGTTGAGCCTGCCCGAGTGCGGCAGCTGACCCGATTTCTGAATTCGACCACTCTTTGAGTGAGACAGGAAACTACGATGCCAATCAAAATTTCGGTGGCGGGACTGGCTCAGTTTATGAATGCCACGTCGTTCAGGCAACGACGACTTCTCCGAGACCACAAGTTTCCATTCACCAAAGACGGACATCGAAAACCGCAGATCGTTCGCTACAGTGAAGCTCGCTCCACCATCCAGAAGTACCACTCGCATAACAACGATGTTACGGTTTTGCTTGATGCTGTAGAGGCACTTAAGAAGAAGGCTGCCGAAAACCCATACAAAGACCCTAGCAGGATTGAAGACAACATCCGCGCAATCAAAACATACATGAAGCATTTCCAGAATAATCAGTTCCGGGTGCTGGAAAACCCGCGCCCCCGATACATTCATGGCGAAGTTCACGTCACTACCGCTCCAGACCTGTATGTGGATGAGAATGGAACTAAGAAACTCATCAAACTGGATTTCAATGCCAAGGAACCGAAGGAAGAGGTCGTAAACATCATCTTGAAAGTCATGCACGAGGCCGCCACTAGCGAGGAATTAGGAGTGAGACCCGCCGATGTAATCTACTTGGACGTGTCCCGCCAGCGGCAATTCACCGGGAAGAAATTGAACAAGCAGTTGAAAAGAGATATTGACGCCGCTTGCGAGACTATCGCTGACATCTGGCCGAAAGTGAAACAGTCTTGAAGGCTGAATCTACATCAAAGCCCCAAGTTCAACTCTCGTCTCGAGGAGATGTGATATTTGTCCTTGGTGCGGGCGTTGACCGAGTGCTCGGGCTTCCGCTTCTGAACACTCTTTTCAAGGATCTGAGTGACTTCACTCGCGGGCCGGGCAAGGCCATCAACAAGGCGATCCGCAACCATGCCAAACCGCTGCCTCTCGATCTCCAAACCTATGGCGGAGATCAGGCTGAGAACTTGGGGCAGAAGTTGCTCGGTTCACACCCGCATTTGCTCCCGAAGATTCTCACGGCTCTCGACAAGCATCGCGATGCAGACAACGTCAGAGTAAACACCGTAAAGACGCTGATGAAGAAATTATCGGTGATCGCGTCCGAGAACGAACTGAACGAGGCCTTGATGACTGAGCTCTCGAAGCTCGCTGGTCAGGCCGATTCCGGCGTCACGGACACTCTTCTCGATCCCAATCACATCTCTTTTCGGCCCAAAGCTCGCGAAGCGATCAAAGCTGTCTTCACTCAGGTCCTTGCCGAAATCCCTGATCTGACTCCCGAAGACCGCGCCGTGTTCGCAGACGTGATCGCTTTATTGTCGAATTTCGAAGAACTAATGGCTGATCTTTTCACTGGATATTTCACAAAACATATCCCGGATCAGAGGAAATACTTCTACCTTGCGTGGCTCCTTTGGGCATACATTCGACACAAGGAAGAGGCCGCCCGCAACAAGCGTGATTTGTCCTTCTACAAGACTTTATCGGATAGTCGCGTGAGCGGCGACAATATCGTCACCTTCAACTACACCGACTTCTTTGACGACAGGACGCGGCCGAGAAACGGCTATTTTCACGGGGAATGTAAGGCTTTCATTCGTTTCCGTACACGCGAGTATGTGGCCAACGATGTTCAAGCTAGAGACGCAACCACATTGGAGCGGATGGCCGCCTTCATTGATCAATTGAAGGTTGACTGGACGAAGGACCCTCCGGAAGTATCGCTGCCGGCCATCGTACCGCCCCTCGCTATAAAGCCGGTCATCTGCACAGAATACCTAGATCGTTGGTACCACTGCGGGCAGATAATCAAGAAGGCCAAGACGATTTTCATCATCGGCTACTCTTTCGGGGTGGCGGATGAACATTTTAATGACCTGATTCGCAAGGGAAACAAAGAAGCAAAACTGATCGTAGTTGATCCCGACATCGGAGCAGTGGTGAACCGGGTCTGCCAGACTCTCAATCATGACAAGAGCGGGCTGCGATCAACGAATGTTCAAGGACTGGAATGTAAGACCGATGGCCGATTGACATTCGTTAGGGCAAAGGCTGAGCAGATCAACAGCACCCGACTTACGGAACTT
>Ga0210403_10006160_pt1 | contig 10095 bp, 10 predicted proteins | sample IncBWC19MmetaG_FD_150863 | JGI IMG/M metagenome (GOLD analysis project Ga0210403, IMG submission 150863) | Forest soil microbial communities from Barre Woods Harvard Forest LTER site, Petersham, Massachusetts, United States - Inc-BW-C-19-M | ecosystem: Environmental > Terrestrial > Soil >... | reverse complement strand
CCATCCCGCGCCGCCGCCAGCACGCAGCGATACCGCGCTCCGCGCCGCTCCTCGGGAACCTCCCCGAGCGCCGCCAGCAGACACAGATTATTCCGCTCATCCACACTCAGGCCGCTATCTACGACAAAGCCGCAGTCCTCCGCATACCGCGCCGAGCGCACCCCCGGCGCACCGCCCAGAACATCCACCTCCAGCCCCGAGTCATCCGCCAGCACCATCTCCCCCGGCGCAAACCGGGAGTAGTAGATCGCCTTGACCCGCGCATTGTCCGCAAAGCTCGCCTCATCCTCTGCCGGCGCCGCAATCTCCCTCAGCCCAGGCAAGGGAGCGAGATCGAACCCGCCATCTGCCCCAGAAAGACCCAGCGCATACTCGAAGTCCCTTAGCTTGCCCGCATTCGTACTCGCCAGCAAAAACCGCACCACACCCTCCGTCACAGATAATAAGAAGACGTCGTCTCGACCGGCGCAGGGAACAGCCCTATCGTTCCCTGCGCAGTGGAGAGACCCCTGTATTTGTATTTGTCCTTATTCCGGAATCTTTAATCCGGACCACAAAAATCCCTATAGCGTAGTTTTCGCCGTCACGCCCGAGCGTAGCTCCTGCTTCCACCCCAGAATCTTCGCCCGGGCCGCCGCTGCCTCGGCCTCGGCAATCTTCCCCTGGTGCTGATAGAGCATCGACAGCCGCGTCACCGCCAGCACGTCTTCTGGGTCCTCCGCAATCAACTGCTCGGTCAACCGCAGCGCATCCTCCACCCGCCCGGCGTCCTCGAGCGCCCGCACCAGCCCATGCCGTGCCTCGCTATGCCCCGGCTCGATCGCCAGCACCTGCTCGAACCCCGCCACCGCTCCCGCCGCGTCGCCCCCGGCCATCGCGTCCAGCGCCGCCTCGAACAGCGCCTCCACCCGCTCCGCCGCCGCGCGCACCTCTGCGGTCGTATCCACGCCGCTCTCCTCCCCCATCCTCATGGGTCGAGTATAGATCGCCCACCCGCACCCGCACCCCAACCCCAAGCATCCATCCAACACAAAACAAAACTGCCCTATCCATCTGCTCTAATAGCAGCAGAGACGGGAGGGGATTCCCCAGGCACCTGCGGCAACTCAAAGCCCAAGCGAAAGGAAAGAACTCATGCCCACCATGAAGGCCCACACCGAGTACCTCTCGCTGACCACCAGCGACCGCTACGAGATGGTCCATCTCACCCCACAGGTTGAGGCCATCGTCGCCCGCAGCGGCATCGAGGACGGCCTCTGCTTCGTCTCCCCCATGCACATCACCGCCGCCATCTACGTCAACGACAACGAGAGTGGCCTGATCGAGGACATCGCCACCTGGCTCGAGAAGCTTGCTCCCTCCTGGCCCGGCTACAAGCATCACCAGACCGGCGAGGACAACGCCGACGCCCATCTCAAGTCGCTGCTGCTGCACCACGAGACCACCCTGCCCGTCACGAAAGGCCGCCTCGACCTCGGCACCTGGCAGCGCATCTTCTACGCCGAGTTCGACGGCCAGCGCAAGAAGCGCGTCATCGTGAAGGTGTTGGGCGTGACAAAAGAATAATGTCCACCCGCCGGTTCAGCGTCCGTCCCTCCGCGGTCGCGTTGGTCGCCACTGGATGGAGCTCCGCATAGCCCCCGGCCGACACATCCGCGGGGTTGATCCCGCCGCGGTCGATCAGAAACCTTGCTATCGCCGGGCCCGCGCCGTCGATAGCTCCCAGTTGGTCGCAAACTGCGCGATATGGATGGGACGTCGTCGGTATGCCCTTCGACCCGCACCGGCCGCCGCGGCAGCGAGTCCACCGGAGCCGACAACATCGGCAGCGACGCCGGGTTCACCGCCGCCGAGCCCGAAGCGAAAAATCCCGCCTCGTGCAGGGAGATCACCAGTCCAGCGCGTCCGACATAGGTCGTTACGCTATCCCGCGCCATGCGGCCCTGACCGATCTGTCCGCCGAGCATGCGGTCGATGTGCTGCTTCAACTGCTCCGCCGTCATCTCCGCCGGCAGCGGCATGGTCAGCAGCTTCGTCAGCGCATTGGCATCGCTGCCAGCGCCGGTCGTCATCGGAGGCGTCGCCCGAGTGCGTATCGAATGCGCCCAACCCTGCAAACGCTGCCCTAATCGCGATGGCCACCTGTGCCTGCTTGTACTTGTCCGCCTGGCTCGAGGCGAACAGCACCATGAAAAAGGCGAACAGCAGGGTGATGAAGTCCGCATAGGAGATCAACCAGCGCTCATGGCTCACATGCTCCTGTTTCTTTTTGCGCGTCACGCCCGTGATCCCGCCGTCGGCAAGATCCTCCCCCGCGAACTGCGCACCCGTGAAGAAAAGTATCGCCCCGCGGTTCGCCCCGAGCCCTACGACGGCGAAGCTCCCACCTCGCGCTGGAGCGCCTGAGCGCGACCCTACCGCCTCGCCACCTCGCGCGCCTCCGGCTCGGCCCTTCAGCTAACAGCTAATAGCTCAGCAGGTCACCGCCAGCTCCTCTTCCAGCTGCTGCTTCTCATACAAACTGGTGTAGTACCCGCCGCGCGCCAGCAGCTCGTCATGCGTTCCCAACTCTGCGATCCGGCCCTCGACCAGCACCGCGATCTGGTCGGCGTGCCGCGCCGTCGAGACCCGGTGCGAGATGAAGATCGTCGTCCGCCCCTGCATCACGCGCCGCAGGCCGCTCAGGATCTGGTCCTCGGTATACGTATCCACGCTGGCCAGAGCGTCATCCAGAATCAAGATGCGCGGCTCCCGGATCACCGCCCGGGCGATCGCCGTCCGCTGCTTCTGTCCACCCGAGAGCGTCACTCCGCGTTCGCCCACCATGGTCTCGAAGCCCTTCGGAAACTCCAGCACCTCGGTGCGTATGTGCGCCGTCTCCGCCGCCTGCTCGACCTCTTCGATCGTCGCCGCCGGAGCCCCAAACGCAATGTTGTCCCGGATCGTGTCCGAGAACAAAAACGTCTCCTGCGGAACGAATCCGATGCTCTCCCGCAGCTCGGCCAGCCGGAAGCTGCGAATCGGCCGCCCATCAATGAGCACCATCCCCGGCGCCGCATCCTGCAGCCGTGGCACCAGGCTCACCAGCGTGGATTTGCCTGACCCCGTGGGTCCCACCAGAGCCAGGCTCGAGCCCTCGGGAATCTCCAGATCGATCCCCGCGAGCACCGGGTTGCCCGCGCCATCGCTACCCGCGCCGTTACTTCCGGGATAGGAAAAGTTCAAGCCGCGGAAGGTAATCGCTCCCGCGATCGGCTCCGTCGCAAACTCCACACCCCCTTCATCCCAGATCTCCGGCTCCTGCTTCAGCAGTTCGTCGATGCGCACCACCGAGGCCGTTCCGCGCTGGAACAGGTTCACCACCCAGCCAATCGCGATCATCGGCCAGGTCAGCTGCACCATGTACACCATGAACGAGGTGAACTGGCCCACGCTTATCCGGTGTGCGACCACCTCGTGCCCGCCCACCAGCAGCGCGATCATCAGCGACAGCCCAAGCACGAACTCGAGCGTCGGCCACAGCATCGCCATCAACCGCACCAGCAGCAGGCTGCGCCGGATATACTCCTGGTTCGCCGTCTCGAACGAGGCGATCTCCGCCTCCTCCTGTGCGAAGGCCCGAATCAGCCGCGCCCCGGAGAAGTTCTCCTGCGCCTTGGCCGAGATATCCGAGAACATCGCCTGAATCCGCTCGAACCGCGTATGGATCCGGTTGCCGAAGTACTGCACCAGCACCGACGCGATCGGCAGCGGCACAAACGCGCAGATCGTCAGCTTCGGCGAGATGCGCCACATGAACGGGAGCGCCGCCGCCGTAAACACGATCGTGTTCGCCGAGTACATGATCGCCGGCCCCAGCAACTGCCGCACCGCGTTCAGGTCGTTGGTCGTGCGCGCCATGATGTCGCCGGTGCGGTGCGTGTGGTAGAAGTTCGGCGGCTGCCGCTCCAGATTCCGAAACAGATCGTTGCGCAGGTCGAACTCAATCTCCCGCGACGCGCCGATAATCACCTGCCGCGTGATGTACAGGAAGATCGCCGACATCGCCGCCACCAGCAGCAGCCGCAGCGCGTGGTGCAGGATCTTCTCCTCGGTCAGGCCGTGGTGCATGTCGTCGATCGCCTGCCCGATCACCAGCGGCAGAATCACCTTGATGACGTTGTAGAAGATCACCGCCACCCCACCCCAGGCAAGGCTCTTCCAATAGCGTTTCAGGTACGGCACAAGGGGGCGAAGGCGCGCAAACATAGGTGTCGGATCTCTCAACTGCAAGCCATTAGACAAAGCGGGAGCCCCGAAGGATTCCGGGTGCTCCCGCCGCTTTACTTCGAACTACTTCCCCGCAGCAGGAGGAGGCGTCGCCGGATCGGCCGGCTTCGCTGGCGCGGCAGCAGGCGCAGGAGGTGTAGCCGGGGCCGTTGCAGGCGCCTGACCCGTCGGAGCACCGGACTCTGGCTTCCCAGCAGGAGGAGCGCTCCCGGTAGGCGGCGCCGGCGGCGGTGTAGCCGGCCGCTTCGGCATCATCGACTCCGGTGGCGTATCCGAGATTCCCAGCAGCTCCACATCGAAGATCAGATTCTGTTTCGGCGGCATCCCGCCCTCCGGAGGGGTTCCATGCCCCGGCATTCCCAGCTCACCATAGGCCAGCTCCCACGGCACAATCAGCCGCCGCTTGCCGCCCACGCGCATGCCTTCAAAGCCCGTATCCCAGCCGATAATCACTCGGTGCGCGCCATCGGGGAAGGTGAACGGCTCATTCCGGTCCACCGACGAGTCAAACTTCTTCCCGCTTGGAAGCCAGCCGGTGTAATGCACCGTGTACCACTTGTGCGTCGTGGCCACCGGACCGGTGCCGATCTTGATGTCGATATACTTCAGCGCGTACAGCGTCTTCGGAACGCCCACGATCTTCGGGGCTCCGGGGGGATTCACCACGGTCGCTGAGGCCGCAGCCGAGGTGGTGGTGCTGTGGTGCGTGACGGGCTTTGCTGCGGTCGTCTGGGCTGCCGCAGCGGTCGAGAGCGCAAGAAGTACAAGAGCAGCTTTCATAGGTACGTCCATCCTACGCAACCCGCCGCCCCATGTCTCGCTCCACGCAAGCCTCCTCAAAAAAACGGGCGCCCCATGTCTCGTCTTCGAGAAATAAACTACGTCGGCGTCCGCAGCAGCAGATACGCTCCCGCCATCCCGAACAGCAGGTCCGGCGACCACGCCGCCAGCAACGGCGGCAGCGTATTCACATTTCCCATCGCCGCGAACACCCCCTCGACCACCCAGTACGTGATCGCCAGCCCGATCGCCGTCCCGATCCCCGCCAGCGACCCGCGCTTCCCCATCGACAGCGCGAACGGTACCGCCAGTATCGCCATCACCAGCGTCACCAGCGGTGCGGCGATCTTCCGCATCAGCTGCACCCGCAGCCGCATGGTGTCGAAGCCGCTCTGTCTCAGATCCGTAATGTAGTGCGACAGCTCGCCGTAGGACATCTCCTCCGACTGCAGCGCCTCTTTCTTGAAGTATCCCGGCTGCTCGCGAATCTCCGGAAACTGCGATGTCGCGAACGGCTCGTACCTCGAGATCGCCTCGCCCGAGAACGTCCGCTGCCAGCCGTTCTTGAAGATCCACTGATTCGTCGCCTCATCCCAGCGCGCCTCCGAGGCAAAGATCCGCCGCTTCAGCTCGAATGTATTCGGATCCAGCTCGAACACCGTGATCTCGGCGAACACATTCCGGTCCGGATCGAAGAACTGGTAGTAGAAGATCCGCGCCGGCGTACCCGTCGCTCCCGTCTGCCCGGAGATCCAGCGCCGGTCCGGCCGCAGGAAGGTCTGCGCCGGCTTGTGCTTGATCTCCGCCAGCAGCGCCTCCTGCCTCCGGTTCGCGTCCGGCAGGTACGACTCACCGAAGACGAAAAGCGTTCCCGCCACCAGGGCCGCCACCACCAGCACCGGCGTCACCACCCGGTACAGGCTGATGCCTGTCGCCTTCATCGCCGTCAGCTCCGACGAGCGGTTCAGCGCCCCAAACGTAATCAGCACCGCCACCAGCGAACACAGCGGCGTCACCGCGTACACAATATACGGAATCAGGTTCAGCAGATACTCGCCCACCGTCACCAGCGGCGTCCGGTTGCGAATGATGTCGCCGGTCAGCTCAAAGAACGTGAAGAACAGGAAGAGAGCCGTGAACGCCGCCAGCACCAGCGCGAAGTTGGTCAAAAACTCCCGCATCACATAGTCGTCCAGCAGCAGGGGAAAGCGTGTCCGCAGCGTCGAGCGGATGCGTGCCAGCGTCTCCGCCGGTGTCGTCTCCATGCCCTCCTCGCCCGTCTCCCGCCGTCCTCGCGTCAGCCTGGCCAGCCCGCTGTGCAACCACTGCCCTAGCGCCTGCCCCAGCGGCGCGAAGATGCCGTTTCCGGTCCCTCCGCGCGACATCTGCTGCAGCAGCACAGCCCCCGCCACCGTAAAGATCAGGTTCGCCGACCAGACCCCCAGAAACGGCGAAAGCTTTCCGCTCTTCGCGAATCCCACTCCAACCGACGAGATCAGGTAGTACCCGACCACCAGGAAGATGGTCAGCACGAAGCTGCTGCTCCTCCCGCCGCGCTTCGACGTAATGCCCAGCGGAACGCCCACAAGCATCAGCACCAGGCACGCAAACGGATACGAGAACCGCGTATTCAACTCGATCTGATACGGCCGCGCCGTCTGCGCCCCGGGGCTCTTCGCCGGCGCCCGGCTCAAGCGGTAGACCTGCTGCAGGCTTAGTGCGTGCAGCGGCGTATCCATCCGGCTGACATGCGTGTCATCCTGCACGCTCGAGGCGATGGGAATATCCGTGGTCAGGAAGGTCGAAACGTCGTACTGGTTCGGGCTCCCAGCCGCAACCTGGTGCTGCGTCCCATGCATCATGTGCAGGTGGATTGAGGGCGCATCCCCGCTCGCCACCCCGTTCGTATCCGGCTCCGCGGTCTGGCTCACCACCACCGCATCCGCCGCCGTCGTAATCTGTGGCGAGCCCGGCTGCGACAGGTCCGCCAGAAACACGTGCTGCCACAGCGCCGTCCCCGCTGCCGGCCTCACATCCTGCACGTACAGCACGTAGTTGCGAAAGTCCTCATAAAAAACCCGCGGCTGCACCTCGAACGACGCTTGCGACGACTTCAGCGCATCCTGCAGCGCCAGCAGGGCAGCCGCGGCGCGCGGCGCCAGCACCATCGAGTTCACCAGCCCCAGACCCAGCCCCACCGCCGACACGATCGACACCACGCGCACAAAGTCGAGCGCCCCCATCCCGCTCGCCCGCATCGCCGTTATCTCGCTGTCCGTCGCCAGCCGGCTCAACCCCAGCAGAATCCCCACCAGGATCGCCATCGGAATCGTCACGGTAAACGCATTCGGCAGCGTGTACAGAATGATCCGGATCACATCCGAGATCCCCGCCGAGTTCCGTACCACCAGCTCGAGGATCTTGCTCAGGTCGCGCATGAACAACACGAACGTGAACAGCACTCCGCCCAGCAGGGCATGCGACGAAACTTCACGAAGAATATAGCGGGTCAGCAGGCGCATTCGAGGTCTTCATCCCTAAGTGTAACCTCCATACGCCCTATTCTCCCCAGCGCCGGGTGCCCCATCTTCATCGCGGTCTCATCGCGATTAAGATGGGCCGCTCGCGCAGCGCGACCCGACTCGGGTGCCCCATCCTTTCCAGCTTCACCGGAAAGGGTGGGATGGGCAATCCGGGGGGTGCCCCATCCTTCGCAGCCTCACCGCGAAGCGTGGGAGGGAGGAAGGGAGCGGCGCCCAGCTCCCGCCCCTACTCGAACGCCGCCGGAAACCCGGCCTCCTTCAGTGCCCGCAGAATCACCCCAGGCTCGGCCTCAGTCTCGATCCGCGCCTTGCCGATCTGCACATCCTCCACCTTGGTCCCCGCGATCCCCTTCAGCGTCTCGGTCACCCGCTCAATGCAGGCTCCACAGTGCATGTTCTTGATCTGCAACTCTGCCATCGAACACCTCCTCCGCTTAGATCCTTCCCGCCTCGCTATGGGTGCGGATTCGCCACAAACCGGTATCCCACCCCGCGCACGGTCAGCAGATGCACCGGCTGCCCGGGGTCGGTCTCGATGTACCGCCGCAGCCGCACGATAAAGTTGTCGATCGCCCGCGTGTCCGTATCCTCATGCACCCGCCACACCTGCTCCAGAATCTCCTTGCGCGGCACAATTCTGCCCTCGCGATCGGTCAGGTAGCGTAGCAGGTCGGCCTCCATCACCGTCAGGTTCTTCGTCCCGCCCGGCGCCACCAGCTCGAGCGCGTCGAAGCGGATCACCCGGTGGTTGAACCGGTACTCATCCCGCGCTGAGGCCACTGCCTCGCCGCCCGCGATCCCCGCCCCAGCCCGGCCCGCGGCCGCACTCTGCCACGCCGTCCGCCGCAGCAGCGTCTTCAACCGCACCAGCAGGATGCTCAGCTCAAACGGCTTCGCCAGATAGTCGTCCGCTCCTGCCTCCAGGCCCTCGAGCACGTCCTCGGTCCGGCTCCGAGCCGTCAGCATCAACACCGGCGTAAACCTTCCCGCCGCGCGCAGCGCCCGCACGATCGAGAACCCATCCCGGCCCGGCAGCATGCAGTCCAGCAGCACCGCGCCGACCGCCTCCGGCACCCGTTCCGGCGCCGCCAGCAGGTACTCGAGTGCCCGGTCGCCATCCCCCTCGAGATGTGTCCTGTAGCCCTCGGCCTCGAGGTTGAAGATCAGCCCCCGCGCCAGATGCTCCTCATCCTCCACCAGCAGGATCAAGGGACTCGCAGAGGGCAGGGAACTCGCCTTGCTCGCATCGGCCATACCGTCATTCCTCGTAGCAGCCATACTGCCATTCTAGGCGGGGCGACCGTCCTCCGGTGGCACCATCGTCGTCAGACGAGGCTGTCTCCTCGAGACAAGCAGGCGAGACTAGCGCGCCATCCGCGCCGTCGCCTCCGGATTCGCCAGCGGCAGCCGCAACGTCAGTGTCGTCCCCAGCCCAGGTCCAGGACTGCTCGCCGTCACCTCGCCGCCATGCTGCCGCGCAATCGAGCGCACAATGAACAACCCCAGCCCCGTCCCCTTGATCGCCATCATCGATCGTCCCGGAACCCGATAAAAGCGATGGAACACCCGCTTCAACTGCTTTGTCGGAATCCCCACGCCCGTATCCTCCACCGTCAGCGACACCCAGGTATAGTGCGCGATCCCCAGCCGGCAGCGCACCCGCACACCGCCCGGCGAGTACTTCACTGCATTGTCCAGCAGATTCGTCACCGCCGTCCGCAGGTCCTCCGCATTCCCCATCACCCGCAGCCGCACCCCACCCGGCACCGGGGCCAGCACAATCGTATCCGCCGCCAGATGCCGACGTTCCAGCGCCACTGCCACGCACTCCGCCACCAGCTTCTCCATGTCGAGCAGACGGCGGTTCTCGTCCTTTCGCTTGTGTCCCTGCTCGCCCGCCTTCAGCACCTGCTCGACCGTCGCCAGCAGACGGTCCGTGTCCGACAACATGATCCGGTAGAACTCCCGCCGTTGCGTCTCCTCGATCGGCCTTCGCTCCAGCGTCTCCAGATACAGCCGGATGCTCGCAATCGGCGTCTTCAGCTCGTGCGTCACCGCGTTCAAAAACGAGTCCTGCCGCTCGTTGCGCCGCACCTCGCGCACCAGAAAAACCGTATTCAGCACCACTCCGGCGATCAGCAGCGCAAACAGGATTATGCCCAGCACCGCCAGCGCCAGATTGCGTCCATGCTGCAGAATCCACGCAATATTCAGCGTCACCGCCACCCCAACCAGCAGCACCCCCATGGTGATGAAAGTGGCGATGGCTCCGCGGCGTCGAGTGATATTCATGGGCTAAAAGGAAGATAGCACCCCACAAAGCTTATTATCTCGGGCGCCCCATCCTTCGCCGCATCTGGCGAAGGATGGGAATCATTGACATCCTCCCCTCCCTAAAGGAAGGGGATTCCTACGATGGCCGCCTAGCGGCCATTTCGGTGGGTTCTTGCTGCTGACGGCTTACCTCGCCATTCACTTCACAGGCTAACCGGGCGTGTCCCGC
>Ga0210403_10006158_pt1 | contig 10098 bp, 2 predicted proteins | sample IncBWC19MmetaG_FD_150863 | JGI IMG/M metagenome (GOLD analysis project Ga0210403, IMG submission 150863) | Forest soil microbial communities from Barre Woods Harvard Forest LTER site, Petersham, Massachusetts, United States - Inc-BW-C-19-M | ecosystem: Environmental > Terrestrial > Soil >... | reverse complement strand
AGGCCATCCTATGCGCCGCCACGTCCTATATCGTATGCAGCGCGCAGAATTTGAATCGATGGCGCATCGGTGAAATATATCTATTAAGGAGTATCATGCTCATATCTCATGAAGTCCAAGAAACGGAGTAGCTGACCCAATGTCTGAGTCCATCGATTGGCCGCGTTTGCCGGGCGGGCGCCGTCGCCGCCGGTTGCTCGTGCTTCTCGCGGCTGTTGTGAGCTTCATTTTCGGCGTTAGTGTGGCGCTTTCCTATTACGTCGATGCGCTCTGGTTTGGGTCACTCGGCTACGGAGATGTGTTCTGGAAAAGACAGGGTGTCCAGTGGGTGGTCTTCGCCGCCTTTGCTGTGACCACTTTTCTGTTCCTGTATGGATCGTTTCTGGCTTTAAAGCGGGTACACCGCACCGATCTGTGGAACAGTCAAACCGTCTTGATTGGCGGGCAGATAGTAACGTTGCCGGTTGAGATGGGCATACGGCTGATTGCGCTGGGCGTCTCGCTCGTCATCGGGATAGGCACGGGCTTCAGCATGATGGCTGAATGGCCGTCCCTTGCGCTCTATTGGCACGCACCGCCTGCTGCCGGAGCGGCTGACCCCATCTTTGGCAAGCCCGTCGACTTCTATCTGTTTACCCTTCCCGTATGGCAGCTCCTCGCCGGCTGGCTGATGACCCTGGCCGTGGTGACCTGCGTGGCTGCGGTTGTCTTCATCTTCATCTCCGCCAGTACCCGCGCCCTCGCCGAGCGCCGTGACAGCTATAGCCTGTTGCCGTGGCGCGGTTTCTCCATCACCTTTGCCTTCCTGCTGCTGGCCATGGCGCTGCGTGTGTATATTGGCCGCTTCGAGCGATTGTTCGACGGTCATACTATCTTCAGCGGTGTGACCTATACCGACGCCCACGTCTGGATTCCCGGTATGCTCGTCATCTGTGTGGCGCTGGTCCTCGGCGCGCTGGCCGCAATCGTCAACGGCCTCTCCGTGGGACGTCTGCGCTGGCTGGTGACCGCGGTCCTTCCGTCCGCAGCCTGTTATCTGGTCTTACAGTTATGCGGCTGGTACGTCGACAGCTTCATCGTCAAGCCCAACGAACTGGCCCGCGAGCGGCCCTACATTGCCCACAACATCGAGTGGACGCGCCAGGCCTATGGCTTGGACCAGTTCGTGCAGCGGGAATTCCAGGCAGAAGGTACCGTCGAGGCCGCCGATCGCGCCAACAATCAAGCCACATTTCAAAACATCCGGCTATGGGACTGGCGCGCGCTGCAAGACACGCTACGCCAGATCCAGGAAATCCGCACCTACTATGATTTCCCCGACATCGATATTGACCGCTATGAGATCAATGGGAGCATTCGCCAGGTCATGCTGGCCACCCGCGAGTTGAATGTCAACAAACTCCCGGAGAGCAGCCGTAACTGGATCAACGAGAAGCTGATCTACACCCACGGCTACGGCATCACCATGAATCCGGTGAATGGCTTCACCCCGGAAGGGCTGCCCGACCTGATCCTGAGCAACATGCCCGTCCACGCCACGCCCGGCGGTCCTACGGTGAATCGCCCCGAGATTTATTTCGGCGAGCTCACCAATACCGACGTTTATGTAAATACCCGGCAGAAAGAGTTTAACTACCCGGAAGGCCAGGCCAACAGCGTCACGTCGTATCAGGGCAAAGGCGGCATCATTCTCGGAGGCTTCCTGCGCCGCCTTGTTCTGGCGTTCGACCGCGGCGATATCACGAAGCTGCCCTTCAGTGATGACGTGAACAGCGAGAGCCGCCTGCTGATGCGCCGTAACCTGCGCGAGCGCATATCGACGTTGGCGCCGTTTCTCAGCTATGAATCGGACCCCTATATCGTGATTGGCAACGATGGCCGGTTGTCATGGATCATGGATGCGTTCACGGTTTCAGATAACTACCCGTATTCGAGCCATTACCGTCCTGACCGTGATCGCGAGCGCGACCGCGACCCCGTCAACTATGTGCGCAACAGCGTTAAGGTCGTGGTCGATGCTTATGATGGAAGCACGACCTTCTACGTGCTCGACGCCCACGACCCGATCATCGCGGCCTGGCGCCGCGTCTTTCCTGGCCTGTTCAAAGACGCGTCGGAAATGCCGCCCGATCTGCGTAAACATTTGCGTTATCCCGAGTTGCTGCTCAAGCTGCAGGCGTCGGTCTACGGTTTGTATCACATGACCGATCCCGACGCGCTTTACAACCGTCAAGACCTGTGGACGGTCGCCAGCAAGACCGCTGCCGACCCGAGTGGTGCGCAGACGGCGCAGCCCATGGACCCCAACTTCGTGTTGATGAAGCTGCCCGGCGAAAGCGGCATGGAGTTCGTTGAGATTCTGCCCTTCACTCCAGCCAACCGCAATAACCTGATCGGCTGGATGGCCGGCCGCAGCGACGGCCCTCACTACGGCACGTCGGTAATCTACAATTTTCCGAAGACCAAGCTGATCGATGGCCCCCAGCAGATCGAGGCCCGCATTGATCAGAATGCGCAGCTCTCCGGACAATTGACGCTGTGGAACCAGCAAGGTTCGCACGTGCGCCGCGGCACGCTGCTGGTCATTCCTTCCGGACGCGCTCTGTTGTATGCCGAACCGATCTACCTGCAGGCGGAGCGCAGCCCCATGCCCGAATTGCGTCTGGTGGTGTTGGCGCTGCAAGACCGGCTCGCCTACGGGCCGACTTTCGAATCCGCGATGGCGGCCCTCTTTGGAGCCGGGGAGTCATCGATCAGTCCCACGGCCGCAGCCGCTCCTGCGCCAACGGAACCGGCGCGAAGCTCGCCCACAGCCGCTGCCGGCCAGCCCGCAGCCGATCTCAACCCACTCATTAAAGAAGCCGCCAAGGCCCTCGCCGACTATCAACGCCTGACGGCGGAAGGCAAACTCGGCGAAGCCGGACAAAAGCTCGAGCAATTGAAGCGCGCTCTCGACAAACTGAATGCCCGTCAAAAATAAAGAGCCCGGTTGTTTTTCTCCATGATTATGAAACACGGCGCAACGAGTTGCAACGAAAACCTTTGAAACACGGAGGAACAGAGGACGCAGAGGATTTGGGGGTTGTGAGGCGGGGTCAGGACTGCCGCGAAAGATAGCGAAGGGGATTGAGGCAACCCAGGAAGTGGGTGTGTCAAGTTCTCTGTGTAAACGACCAGGAAGTAGTCCGACCGGGTAAGTGGCCAAGAAGGAACCCGGCAGTCTCGCCTACGGCGATTTCGGGGCTGTCTCACAACCCCAAAAACCTCCGTTGCCTCTGTTCCTCTGTATTGCAATCCATCAGAATCTTCGCGGCTCGCGACGGATTTCCGGAGCCGCCTCACAACCCCAAAAATCCTCTGCTTCCTCTGTTCCTCTGTGTTTCAAAGGTCTTCGTTGCAACTCGTCACGCTGTGTTTCAAAGGTTCGGATTGAAGCTACGTCGCCGCCCGAGGGAAACGGCAATTCTACCGCCCTTTTCCACAGCTAGAATTAATTCTCCACAAGAAAAAAATACAGTGGCCCTTGTATTGGGCATCCTCAAGAAGATATCCTCCGAGCATAGGTCATTCAGCGGGAATGGGTTGTGTGGGTTTTTGTGGAATTTTCACGGCCCTGCAACATTTGAGCGATAGAATCTAGTACCGCGACCCGGTGGAAAAGCGATCTGGTAGGTCGGGACATCTGGACATCGTGTAATCGGGACATCGGAAATGCCAGCCTGTTTTTTTTTGCGGCATTACCAATTCAACCGGCACGGAAGTAGTCTGTTCCCGCAAAAAACAGAGCGCAAAATTTCGCGCGGACAACCGCAGAGAGTCGAAAGAACTTTCCGCGTATCGCTCAATTAAGGGCCGGCAACCGCCGCTGGCCACGGACTTCCGGGAACGCAGATTTGCAAAGGAAAACGACTTCAGGTTCTGGACGATTTTTCAGGAGATGAAAGAATGATGGTGACGACACTCAATGCTTCAAAAAGAATGCTGATGGTTGCGCTGTTCGCGATCTTGGTAGGCGCGTTGTCATTGGCCCAATCGACCACCGATGGCGCGATCGGCGGCACGGTAGCAGATTCGAACGGCGCACTCGTGGCCGGTGCCACTGTGGTTGTCCATAACAATGGGACCAATGCCGAACAGACGGCGGCCGCCAGCGCCACCGGCAATTTTAGAATCGGCGGCCTGCAGCCCGGCGATTACACCGTGACCGTCAGCGGAAAAGGTTTCGCCTCTTACAAGGCCAGCCATGTGATCGTCCAGGTCGGCAGCATCACTGAGCTTGCGCCGAAGCTGGCGGTCGGCGGAACTTCCGAGATCGTGGATGTGACGGCCGAGGCCCCACAGATCAACTTGAATTCGCCCGAGTTCGCGCCCACGCTCGACCAGACGGCGATTTCCAATCTGCCCATCAATGGCGGCCGGTGGTCGAGCTTCGCGGTACTGACCCCGGGCGTGGTCAGCGATGGCAACGGGTTCGGTCTGCTCAGCTTCCGCGGCATCAGCAGCCTGCTGAATAACAACACTGTGGATGGCGCCGACAACAACCAGGCTTTCTTCTCAGAAGAACGTGGGCGCACCCGCGCCGGTTATTCAACACCCAAAGTCGCCATTCAGGAGTTTCAGGTCAATACGTCCAACTATTCTTCTGAATATGGCCGCTCGGCCGGTGGCGTGATCAACACCGTCACCAAGAGCGGGACCAATGGCATCCACGGGGAAGGCTACTTCTATGATCGCGACAACGTCTGGGGCGCGGCCAACGCATTTACGGCCATCGCCGTGCAGACCTCCCCTGGGGTGTTCACACCTCAGAATTTCAAACCTACCGACTGGCGCAAGATTGCCGGCTTTGGTGTAGGTGGTCCCATCATTAAAGATAAGCTGTTTTTCTTTTTGGCCTATGACTGGTATCACCGCAATTTTCCGGGAGTCGGAGTGGCGAGCAACCCAACTGTGTTCTTTGCTGCTCCCAGTCCGGCGACGATTACTACGCTGTCAACCCGTCTGGGGGTAACTCCGGCAGCGGCCACCAGTATTTACAACACCGACCTCGCGGGACTCAACACCTTGCTGGGCCAGGTACCGCGGACGGGAGTACAAAACATCTTTCTGCCCAAGATTGATTGGGTGATCAACTCCAAGCACCGCGCCTCTTTCGTATTGAATCGCATGCGCTGGTCGTCGCCGGCAGGCATTCAGACCCAGGCTACCGTCACCCGTGGAATCGCCAGCTTCGGCGACGACTTCGTCAAGAACACATGGGGCGTAGCCAAGCTCGATTCGTTGATCACCAACAATCTGGCGAACCAGCTTCGTTTCCAATATGGCCGCGACTTTGAGTTCGAGTTCAGCCAGAAGCCAGCACCCTACGAATTGGCAAACCTGGTCAACGCGCCCTCTTTTACCAACCCCCTGGGGCTGCCGCCGACGGTATCCATTACCAACGGTTTCACCTTCGGCGTTCCGAACTTCCTCAACCGGTCGTTTTTCCCCGACGAGAGCCGCGCACAAATCGCCGACACCGTGAATTGGTCCCATGGGAAACATAGCCTGAAATTCGGCGTGGATTTCAGCCATGTCAACGACAATTCGCAGAACCTTTTCAACGGATTCGGCAGCTATAGCTATAGCAGCCTTTTGAACTATTTCTCTGATTTCAATAAACCCAATACCTGTGGAGGAAAGCCGTGCTATGCCAACTTCACCCAGGGCCTCGGTCTTGCCGGGCTGGAGTTTAGCACCAACGATTATGCGTTCTTCGTCCAGGACGATTGGAAAATCAGGCAACGCTTGAGCCTCTCTTTGGGCTTGCGCTACGAATACCAACAGTTACCTAACCCGGTCCTGGTCAATCCGGCCATTCCGCAGACCGCCACATTGCCCAGTAACAAGGGCAACATCGGCCCCCGCGTCGGTTTTGCCTGGGACATGTTTGGCGACGGCAAGACGGTGTTGCGGGCAGGCTACGGTTTGTACTATGGCCGCATTATCAACTCCACCATCTTCAACGCGCTGATCAACACCGCCGCCCCCGGCAGCCAGGCATCGCTATTCTTCACGCCATCTACGCCCGGTGCGCCGGCCTTCCCGGCTATCTTGACCTCCCTTAGCGGGGCGGGCAGGAATGCGGTCTTTTTTGATCCGAACTTCCGGGCCCCTCAGATACAGCAGAGCGATGTGACCCTGGAGCATGACCTGGGGTGGGGCACAGTTCTCTCGATCAGCTATCTGGGTAGCCTGGGGCGCCGCTTGCCTTCTTTTGTCGATACCAACATCTGTACCGCTGCGGCTGTGCCTTTGCCTTCGTGTACCGCGCCGGGGACCATTACGTACAACATCATTGGCGGCGGTCCAATCACCACTCCCACGATTACTGAGCCACTGTTCACCAAGCGGGCCAATCCTGCGTTCGGCTCTTTAACCGACATTGTTAGCGGGGTCAACAGCAGTTACCAGGCACTGGTGGTCGCGGTGAACCATCGGCTGAGCCGCAACATTCAATTCTCGGCCAATTACACCTGGGCGCACGCCATCGACTTCAACCAGAACCAGACGACCTTCACCAGCAGCAATGATGCTTTCCTTCCGGGTTCGGTGCCCAATGCCCTTGCCGGCGAGAAAGCCAATTCGATTTATAACGTTCCCAATCGCTTTGTGGCCCATGCGGTCATCACTTCGCCCTGGAAAAAGAAGGGAGTGCTGGGGTTATTCACCGATGACTGGCAGATGTCTCCAATCTTCCAGATTCAGAATGGGCTGCCGCTCAACCTGACCACTGCGGGCACACCCCCGGGAGGCCTAGGTTCCAGCATTAACGGTTCGGGCGGGGCCAACCGGATTGACGTTATCGGCCGCAACACTTTCAGGCTGCCGAGTACCTGGATCAGTGACCTGCGCATGTCCAAGTACATCACTTTCAAGGAAAGATATAAGCTGGAATTGCTGGCGGATTTCTTCAACCTTGGCAACAAGCAGAATGTGACCGGCGCCAACAACACCGGGTACATCATCGCCGGCAACAATCTCACTTTCAACGCGCCCTTTGGCGCGCCGAATAATACCAACAGCAACTTCACCTACTCTCCCCGGCAGATCCAATTGGGAGTGCGCGTTAAGTTCTAACGCCTGTAGAATCTCAACGAGTGCGGCAGCTTCGGCTGCCGCATTTTTCTTTTGCAGTGCCCATAACGTGTCATCCCGAGCGGAGCGTCGCGAAGAGTGCGCCCTGGCGGGAATGAACGGGCGCGGAGTCGAGGGACCACGGGGATGCCGAAGTTGATCATGGTGCATCAGGGAATTTCGGAATTTCAATCAGGGTGGCTCGCCCCGAAACCGCATGTCTCATTGGCGCTTACTCAGGGCGCCTTTTTCACCAGCCCTTAACATTTCGCTATGGATAAATACTACCGTAGCTGCTACAACCTTTGGTGCGAAAGCCTCACTATTTCCCCGGGAGCGAGCTGATGATTTTATTTGGATACTCAAGGTCTGGTCTTGTTGGATCTGCGCTGATGCTTGTGGCGCTTGCGCTGGCGGTTGTAATGCCTGTGGCGGCGCAGAAGAAGCCGGCTACCAAGGGCGAACTGCTTCCTACGGGAATGGAAATCACTCCGACAGCCGCCCGCGGCTCGGTATTTCAGCCATTGAATCCCGGACTGCCGGAGATGCCGGGGCTTACCGTCGATCACCCCATCGCCACGGCCATCAGTCCGGATGGCGGCACACTGCTGGTGCTGACCAGCGGATTCAACCGGGTGCTCGATGCCAAGGGACACGGAGTTCCGGTGTTGGCGAGTGAGTATGTGTTTGTCTTTGATATTAGCAAACCGGATATCAGCAAACCGGATATCACCAAGCCGCAGCCGGTGCAGAAGCAGGCGCTGAAGATACCGAATACGCATTCGGGGCTGGCGTGGGCGCCCGATGGCCTGCGCTTCTACGTCTCCGGCGGCTCCGATGACAATATATGGATCTTCGAGCAGGCCGGCGGCAAGTGGGCCAAATCGGGCGAGGCCATTGCTCTTGGCCACAAAGCCGGACTGGGCCGGCCGGCGAACATGGATGGCGTCGTTCTGCCGATCCGTCCCATGACGGCCGAGCTGGCCGTTGCACCTTCCGGCAAGCGGCTGCTGGTGGTCAATTACCAGAACGATTCGGTTTCGTTGATCGATACCACGGCGCGCAAGGTAATCTCGGAGCTTGATTTGCGCCCGGGGCTGAACGATCCGGCAAAGAAAGGCGTACCCGGTGGCGAGTATCCCTTCGGAGTGGCCTTTCTGGGCGAAGACCGTGCCTATGTTTCGAGTTTGCGCGACCGTGAAATTGTAGCGCTCGACCTCAAGTCTACCCCGAAGATTACCGGACGAATCAAGACCGCTGGTCAACCGGGCAGGCTGCTGCTCAACCGGGCAGGCACGCTGCTGTTCGCCGCCGCCGACAATAACGATACAGTGGTGGTTGTCGATACTTCCAAAGACCGCGTGCTGGCGGAAATCAAGACGACGGCGCCCGCCGCGGTATGGCCCAATCGTGCCGGGTTCAAGGGAAGCAATCCCAACAGCCTGGCGCTCTCGCCCGATGAGAAAACGCTTTACGTCACCAATGGCGGGTCGAACTCCGTGGCCGTCATCCGCCTCGACCACGATCCGGATGACAGCCAGGTAATCGGCCTCATTCCTACTGCTTGGTATCCGACGTCGGTCAGCGTCAGCAAAGACGGCAAGCGGTTGTATGTGGCCAACGGTAAATCCAATGCCGGGCCCAACCCGCGCGGCTGCCGCAACACCTTCTCGATCGCCGCCGATGATAGTCCGTGCTCGGCGGCCCAGCAGTACATCTTGCAACTCGAAAAAGGCGGGCTCACCGTGGTTCCCAGACCGTCACCGGCGGAGCTGCATGCCCTGACCCTGCAGGTGGCGCGCAATGACCACTTCAACGTGCCTGCGAGGGCCGCCGACGCCGAAGTCTTTAAATTCCTGCGCTCCAAAATCCATCACGTCATCTACGTCGTGAAAGAAAACCGCTCCTACGATCAGGTGCTGGGCGATCTCAAGAAAGGGAACGGCGACCCGGCATTGACCCTGTTTCCGGAAGCGATGTCGCCCAATCACCATGACTTGGCGCGGCGCTTTGTCACGCTCGACAATTTGTTTGCCAGCGGCGAAGTCAGCGGCGATGGCTGGAACTGGAGCACCGCGGCCCGGGCCACCGACGTGGTGGAACGCTCCATTCCCATGAGCTACGCCCGGCGCGGAATGAACTATGACGTGGAAGGCATGAACCGGGGCATCAATCCGGCGGCCGAATCAGCGTACGACCGCCGCACGGAAGGATTGGTCCACGCCGAAGACCAGTTGCCGGGCAACGCCGACCTCGCCGCTCCCGACAGCGCCGATGGTGAAGCCGGCGCCGGCTATCTGTGGGACGCCGTGTTGCGCTCACGGCTGAGCCTGCGCAATTACGGCTTCTTCCTCGACCTCGGGCGTTACGCTCCTGGCGCCAACTCCAAACCTGATGTCCCGCTGCTTCATGATCCCGCAGCCACTAAGACACAGGTCGCCTTTGCCACCCGGAAGAGTCTGACCGCCGTGACCGACCCTTATTTCCGTGGCTTCGATATGTACCTGGCCGACTTCTGGCGCTATCGCGAATGGGAACGCGAGTTTGACCAATATGTGCGCGACCGCAATCTGCCCGCCATGGAACTGGTGCGCCTGCCGCACGACCACTTCGGCGGATTCAAAGACGCAATTGACAAAGTAAATACCGTCGAAACCCAGATGGCCGACAACGATTACGCGCTGGGCCTGCTGGTCGAGAAGATCGCCCATAGTCCGTTCGCCGCCGATACGCTGATCTTTGTGATCGAAGACGATGCCCAGAACGGCCCCGATCATGTGGACGCTCACCGCACCATCTCCTATGTGATTGGCCCCTACGTCAAGAAAGGCGCTGTGGTGTCAAAGCGTTTCAGCACCCTCTCCATGCTCCGGACCATCGAAGAGGTGCTGGGAATCCAACCGCTGGGGATGAACGACGCCCTGCAGCCGCCGATGACGGAAGTGTTTTCCAAGAGCGAGGCGGCTTGGAGTTACACCGCAA
>Ga0210403_10006154_pt1 | contig 10103 bp, 8 predicted proteins | sample IncBWC19MmetaG_FD_150863 | JGI IMG/M metagenome (GOLD analysis project Ga0210403, IMG submission 150863) | Forest soil microbial communities from Barre Woods Harvard Forest LTER site, Petersham, Massachusetts, United States - Inc-BW-C-19-M | ecosystem: Environmental > Terrestrial > Soil >... | reverse complement strand
CGCTTCTTCCGCGCTGGTGGAAACTTTCGCCATCGCAATCGTTTCGAACACTGGTTTGAGCGCGTGAAACAAGTCCAGGTTTTCGCCGCCGGCGGAGTGCTCGTTCGCTCGAATCAGCATTTCCTTCGTTCCGCCCCCGCCTGGGATCAGCCCAACGCCGGCTTCAACGAGTCCGAGGTAAGATTCAGCCGCCGCGTGAATTCGCGCGCCATGCAAACTGATCTCGCAGCCTCCGCCTAAAGCCATCCCTTGGGGCGCGACAACCACGGGGCGAGGCGCATACTTAATCGCCATGTTCACGCGCTGGAACTGGCGGACGGCCATGTGAATGTCGTCCCATTCCTGTTCTTGCGCGCTGATCAGCAGCAACATCAGGTTCGCGCCAACCGAAAAGTTCGGCGCCTGGTTCGCAATCACCATGGCATCGAATTCCGAATCCAGGCGGGCGATTCCCGCGTGAATCATGGCCACGATGTCTCCACCGATCGAATTCATTTTCGAGTGAAACTCGCAGCAGACCACGCCGTCGCCGAGATCGATCAGGCTCGCACCCGAATTGCTCTGCACTACCGGCGTTCGCTCTTTCAGCGACTTCAAAATAATAACTCCCGGCGGTTCTTCCACTGGCTTTAGCGAGGATGTCGCCAGATCAAAATAAAGCGTGTTCCCCTTTTCCGTTTCGTAGAAAGCCTTTTTCGGAGAATCGAGCGCTTTGGCAACCAGCGGCGGCATTTCTTTGCCTTCTCGCTCAAGCGCTTTCGCCATTCGCTCAACGCCAATCGCGTTCCACATTTCGAACGGCCCAAGCTCCCAACCAAACCCCCAGCGCATCGCGCGATCGACATCCACGATGCTGTTTGCGATTTCCGGCACGCGCCGCGCCGCATACAAACACGTCTCGCTCAGCCCGTTCCATAGAAACTGATTTGCCTTGTCGCCGGTTTTGCCTTCGAGTGAGGGACCCACCAGCGCGCGCAATCGCTCGCGAGTGTTTTCGATTCCCTTCCCGGCTTCGATGGAACCGAACTTCGCTTTTTGGCGAGGCCGGTATTCCATTTTGTGCCAGTCCAGAGTGAGGATTTCCGATTCACCGCCTTTTTTCACGCGCTTATAAAAACCGCTGCTGGTCTTTTCGCCCAACCAGCCGCGCTCGAGCATGTCTTCTACAAGCTTGGGCACTCGATACATCTCGCGCGATTCGTCGTCGGGAATATTTTCATAAATATTCCGGACCACATGAACGAGGACGTCCAGTCCCACCAAATCCGCGGTGCGAAACGTCGCCGATTTTGGCCAGCCCACCGCCGGCCCGGTACACGCGTCCACTTCCTCCACGGTCATGTCCAGCGCTTGCATGTTGCGCAGCGCGTTGAGCATGGAGAAAGTCCCGATGCGGTTGGCGATAAAGTTTGGCGTGTCTTTTGCAACCACCACGCCCTTTCCCAACCGCAGATCGCAGATTTCGTCAAGCGATCGCAACACTTCGGCCTTCGTCTTGGGCCCTGGAATCAGCTCCACCAGTTTCATGTAGCGCGGCGGATTAAAAAAATGTGTTCCGGCCCAATGTTGCTGGAAATCTTCAGAGCGCCCTTCGGCGATTAGTTTGATGGGTAGGCCCGAGGTATTCGATGAAACGATCGTTCCGGGCTTGCGAACCGTCTCAATGCGCGAAAAAAGGTTCCGCTTGATCTCCAGGTCTTCGGCTACGGCTTCAATAATCCAATCCACTTCGCCGCACCACTCCAGGTTGTCTTCAAAATTTCCCGGCGCAACCAGCCGCGCCGTTTCAGGTGTGAAAAATGCCGCCGGACGCGATTTCTTCGCCGCTTCCAATCCCGCCAGGACAATGCGATTGCGCACGGCAGGCGATTCCAGGCTCAAGCCCTTGCGCTTTTCCTCGGCGGTCAATTCTTTTGGAACGATGTCGAGCAAAAAACAGGGGATGCCGGCGTTAGCGAGATGCGCCGCGATTCGCGCTCCCATCGTTCCTGCGCCCAACACAGCCACTTTTTCTATGCGATTCTTCATCAGCCCTCGGGAATGCCCGATATACGCAGTTGAGGTTACAAAGCCGGATACCAAGGGTCAACCCAAAAAACCCTGCATCTCCTAAGTGCGCTACAGTGTCCTATAGAAACAGAGGCGCTTCAAATGGGAACCACTTCCAAATGGATTGGGAAAGCGATTCAGGGCTTGCGTTCATTCGCTTACGGCTCCGGACGGCGGCCCAAAGTGGGAGTCGCGCTAGGCGGCGGGTTCGCCCGCGGTATCGCGCATATAGGCGTGCTGCGCGTGCTGGAGCAATACGAAATCCCCATCGATTACATAGCCGGAACCAGCGTTGGTGCGTTGATCGCCGCGGCTTACGCCAGCGGAACTTCGCTCGACGAAATGGCGCGTCAAGGCAGCCTTACGCGCTTCCGCGATTTTGGCCGCTGGACACTCTCGCGAATGGGCATGGCTTCCAACGAGCGTCTCCAGGATTTTCTTCACCGCTTTACCGACGCGAAAAATTTCCAGCAGATGAAGATTCCTCTCGCTATCGTAGCCACTGATCTGCTTACCGGCGAGTCTGTTCATTTCAGAAAAGGAGAAATCAGCCCGGCGCTTCGAGCCTCTTGCGCCTATCCCGGCCTTTTCCTTCCGGTCGAACATGACGGCCATTTTCTCGTAGATGGATTTCTCACCGAGCAGGTGCCGGCACCCGCGGTGCGGGAAATGGGAGCTGATGTCGTAATTTCAGTCCACTTAGAACCTGGCCTACTGGATACCAAGCCGCGCAACACCATCGAAGTGATCAGCCGCGCTTTCTCCATCATTCAAACCGTCGCCAACCAACCTTGGCGCGGCTTGACCGACGTGCTGATCGAACCCGGAGTGCACCACGTCCTCTGGGACGAGTTCGTAAAAACGCCTCAGCTAATCGCCGCAGGGGAAGAAGCCACACACGCCGCCATGCCTCAGATCAAAGCTGTGCTTGAAGGCGACCTCGCCAAGATCGAAGCGGAGCGGGAGGCCTCTCGGGCTTCTGAAGAGATTTGAGAGTTGATTTGGCGTAATGCCGTGCAGATTTCAGCGGATTTCCAATTTAGGTGTTGCTAACTATCTCTACGATTTCTCGTCAAAACAAATGTGAAGAGCCGAATATCTAGTGCGATGACCGCTGCAACGCCCCAGTCATACGTAAAAGGGTTCGGCTCTTCTTCCTCACAGAATTAATTTCAATTTTCATACACGGCAAATCCGAATTTCTAGATAAGGACCTTCCCCTTAGATTGCGTTTGGCATTTCGAACCGCATTAGCTTGCTGCTCGAATCTCGACGGTCACCGGTTTGCCGTTTCCTTTGCCGCGTTTGGTAAGCCATTCGCCGATCGCAGCAGCAAGCCGCTCCGGGTCAACCTCTAATCCCGCTTCGAGCATTCCCTCGCCGGTCGGCAAAGTGTCGTCGAACTCTGCGGAGCCTGTGAAGTTCCGCATGCAAAAACTGTCCAGCCAATCGAGTGGAGCCGGCCTTTTCTGGCCATCCACCAGGACTTCCACTTTGAGTTTTCGCGCAAACATTCCGTGGCGAGTATAACATCGAGCAATTAAGGCAGGTTGCGCGCCGCTCGTGCGATCCCCATTGTAAAGAAACGGGTTCCCAATTAATCCGCCTTGCACTTGCGGGATATTTGGAAACAGAGCCATTCCCGCCTCCTGTTTCCTTGCTTTTAGTCGCCTCGTAACCTAGAATTTTTAGGTATTAAATATCGAAATAAGACCTATTAGCGGGTGCAAGCCACCGCAGGGCATATTCCCCGCGCGAAATCACCGGAGGTTTAGTTGTCCACGCCACTAGAAAAATGGGTTGATGAATCAGCGCGTCTCACCAAGCCTTCCAAAATCGTGTGGTGCGATGGCTCGCAAGCGGAAAACGAGGGGCTCGTGGACCAGATGCTTCGCGACGGCACTTACATTGAGTTGAATCAGAAGACCCGCCCGAATTGTTATCTTCATCGAAGCAATCCGAATGATGTAGCGCGCACCGAAAGCATCACTTTCATTTGCTCGCGCCAGAAGGAAGACGCTGGTCCCAACAACAATTGGATGTCTCCTGAAGACGCGAAAAACAAAGTCCGCCCGCTTTTTGACGGCGCCATGAAGGGCCGCACCATGTACGTCGTGCCTTACATCTTGGGTCCGGTGAACTCTCCCTATAGCAAAGTGGGCGTGGAAATTACCGATTCGTCTTACGTGGTCGCCAGCATGCGAATCATGTCTCGCATGGGACAAGCTGCAATTGACCGCTTGGGAAGCTCAGACGATTTCGTACCTGGCCTCCATTCGCTCGGCGACCTGAACCCGGAGCGCCGATTCGTCCTCCATTTCCCCGAGGAAAAACTGATCTGGAGTATCGGCTCCGGCTATGGTGGAAATGCGCTGTTGGGTAAGAAATGTTTCGCCTTGCGCATCGCCAGTTATATGGCGCGCGAGCAAGGCTGGATGGCCGAGCACATGCTGCTCCTCGGCCTCGAAGATCCCTCCGGCAAAGTGAGCTACATGGCGGCGGCGTTTCCCAGCGCGTGCGGAAAAACAAATCTGGCCATGATGGTTTCAGCCCTGGAGAACAAAGGTTACCGCGTGTGGACCGTGGGTGACGACATTGCCTGGATGCACATCGCCTCCGACGGCACCTTGCGCGCCATCAATCCGGAAGCCGGTTTTTTCGGCGTTGCTCCAGGCACCAATGCAAAAACGAATCCCAACGTAAGAACCGCTCTGCAACACAACGCCATCTTCACCAATACCGCCATGACTGTCGAATCACGCGAGCCTTGGTGGGAAGGCATCAACGGGGCGCCGGCGGAAGAACTGATCAACTGGAAAGGCGAGAAATGGAATCCGAGCATGGGGCCGGCGGCGCAACCTAATTCGCGCTACACCGTCGCGGCCAGACAATCGCCGTCGATTTCCTCCCATTGGGAGGATCCCGAGGGCGTACCAATATCAGCGATTATTTTCGGCGGCCGGCGGGCGCATGTTTCCCCTCTGGTATATCAATCGCGCGACTGGCAGCACGGCGTATTTGTCGGCGCCACGCTGGCCTCGGAAACCACTGCTGCTACTACCGGCGCTGTAGGCGTCACCCGTCGCGATCCCATGGCCATGCTTCCTTTCTGCGGTTACAACATGGGCGATTATTTCCGGCATTGGTTCGAGATGGGACGCAAGATTAAGAACCCGCCCAAGATTTTCCATGTGAACTGGTTCCGCAGAGATGAAAATGGAAAATTTCTCTGGCCCGGTTACGGCGAAAACGTGCGCGTCTTGAAATGGATGCTCGACCGCATCGAAGGTCGTGCGCAAGCCACCGACACTCCGATTGGATACGTTCCAACCCCTGATTCGCTCGACCTCGACGGACTTTCCATTCCCCGCAAGAATCTGGATGAATTACTCGCCGTTGATCCAGCCGATTGGACCAAGGAACTAACTGAAACCGGAAAGTTCTTCGAGAAATTTGGTGATCGCTTGCCGGACGAAATCCGCGCCGAACATAAGGCCCTGGCAGACCGACTCCAACGCTCCAACGTCGTCGCTAAGTAAGACCAAATTGCGCTATGTCTGCTCCTTGGGCTCGGTTGTTAGCAAACTATAGGCCCCTCGGGACGCTGGCAAGAAAAGCTCACTCCTGTTAAGCTCGCGCGTCAAACCTCTGACGGAGTGTTATTCATGTCAATTAAGAAAACTCTATGCATGATTGCGCTTTTTACTATCTCCACTTGCGCTCAACAAGCTACGCCGGCGCCTGACGCAGCAGCCTCGACGCCATCGCAGCGCCACGCGGAACCTGTGCTTCCTTACACTCCTAGCCTCGATCCCGCCGCTATGGATCGCACTGCGGATCCTTGCGTGGACTTCTACGAGTATTCCTGCGGCGGCTGGAAGAAAATGAATGCGATCCCCGGCGATCAGACTTCCTGGAGCGTTTACGGGAAACTTTACGAAGATAATCTGAACTACCTGCGAGGCATTCTTGAAGAAGCCTCCACCGCCAAGGACCGCGATGCGGTCACCCAGAAAATCGGCGACTACTACGCGTCCTGCATGGATGAAGCTGAAATAGAAAAGCTTGGCGCAAAACCTCTTCAGCCAAGTCTTACCGCCATTAACAATCTCAAAAACACGAAAGAGCTTGCCTCGTTGCTTGCAACTCTGCACGTTGAAGGAGTCGCTGCTCTTTTCAACGCAGGCTCGACCCAGGACCCCGACAATTCTGAGGAAGAAATTGTAAATGTTTCACAAGGCGGCCTTGGCCTTCCCGATCGCGACTATTACCTCAAGGACGATGCCAAATCGAAAGAGACGCGTGAACGCTACCTGCAGCACGTTCAAAAAATATTCGAGCTCCTTGGAGATTCGCCGGATACCGCGAAAAGCAACGCGATGATCGTGATGCGCATGGAAACCAGCTTGGCGAAAGCATCTCTTACACGCGTGGAGCGCCGCGACCCGTATAAACAAAAACACAAGATGAGTGTTGCGGAACTCTACAAAGTCGCGCCGGATTTCGACTGGAACGCTTATTTTGCCGCAACCGACGTGCCTAAATTCAAGATCTTGAATGTGAGCTGGCCGGATTTCTTCAAAGACGTTGACGCTCAGTTGAAATCGGACTCGCTGCAGGATTGGAAGGTCTATCTCCGCTTTCACGTTGCCAATTCCCGCGCTGCGTATCTTTCATCTGCTTTTGTTAACGAAAACTTCGAGTTTTACCGTGCATACCTTCGTGGCGCGAAAGAGCTTCAACCTCGTTGGAAACGTTGTGTTGAGTCCGTCGACCGCGAACTTGGAGAAGCTTTGGGACAAGCCTACGTTCGCAAGACTTTCTCGCCCGAGTTGAAAGCCGCTACGCTGGAAATGACTCGACGCATCGAAGACGCCATGGCTCTTCGTATCCAGAAACTGGATTGGATGAGCCCGGAAACGAAGCAGCAGGCGCTGGCCAAGCTACACGCCATTCGCAATAAGATTGGCTATCCCGACCAATGGCGTGACTATAGCTCGGTGAATATCGTTCGCGCTGATTTCTATGGCGATAATCTGCGCGCCACTGAGTTTGAAGCTCATCGCCAACTGAATAAAGTCGGAAAGCCTGTGGATCACGGCGAGTGGGACATGACGCCACCGACCGTCAATGCCTACTTCAACGATCAAATGAACGACATCAATTTCCCTGCGGGCGTTTTGCAGCCCCCTCTCTACGACGCAAAATTGGATGATGCTCCAAACTACGGCAACACTGGCTCAACCATCGGTCATGAGCTAACCCACGGCTTCGACGATGAAGGCCGCCAATTCGATGCCAAAGGAAATCTGAAAGATTGGTGGACGAAAAACGATGCCGATCAGTTCGTGAAACATGCCGACTGCGTCGTCGATCAATATGCGCAGTACGTCGTTGTGGACGACATCCACATCAATTCCAAACTGACCGAAGGCGAGGACGTGGCCGATCTCGGCGGAAGCATCCTCGCTTACATCGCCTGGAAAGACGCTACGAAAGATATGACACTGCAGGACCGCGACGGCCTCACGCCCGATCAGCGATTCTTCGTCGGCTTAGCGCAGTGGGCATGCGAGAACGAACGTCCCGAAAATCTGCGCGTAAACGCCGTCACCGATCCGCATTCGCCCGGAAAATACCGCATCAATGGAGTCGTGGTGAACATGCCGGAGTTTGGGAAGGCGTTTTCCTGCAAAGCGGGACAGCCCATGGCGAAACCACCGGAGAAAGTTTGCCACGTCTGGTAGCCCAGCCAGCCGATGGATTGAAGAACGGAAAACGCTACAGAATTTCGCGGATTTCTGAATCAATGGAAATGTGAGTCTGCGGAAATCCGTTGATCTGAAAACTTGCCCCCGACCCCGCGCCCGCGGCATTTTGAAAATGGAAGAAGCGGCTTATATGGTAGTCCTCATCGAGAACGTCGAAAACTCGTTCCGTTTCTTCGCGCGAAATTCCTAGAGCCGCCAGCGGAACCGGCTTGCCGAAGCCTCCAGCAGCCGCCAGATATTTTTCGACCAACTCTTTTAATGTCATGCTCAGATCCAGACGTACGTGCCTGCTTCGCCGTACGGAAGATTCATGTAAAAAATATTAGCCTCGGACAATTTGTCGAAAGAAGCCAAAAGCTTTCGCGCTCCGTGTCTACTGCAGTAAGCTTCCCCAGCCGCGCTTCTTATTAGCTCAACTTCATCCAAACTTTGTATCTCTTCGCGCGAAAACCAAACCCAGGTCGCGCCCCTGGAGCACTCTCGGCATGTCCCCATGTCCTGGCCCAGTCGCGCGTTAATCGCGCCGGAAGTTTCTGGCGCCAGTCCCGCGGCATCAAAATCCGGCGTCGCCACGAAAAAATATTGCGTGAAAACGGCCGCATCCGGCTCAAAAGCTACCATGCGCCCACTAAACGATTCAAGCTCCGCTGCAAAAGTATCGCTCAGACATTCAAAGCAAAGTGAAACTTCAGGACGCGCCGGCTCCCGGCGATTGGCTCTCTTTCCGCGAAGATACAGCGTGTCCGGCAAAACCGCAGCAATCCAGCTAATATCATCGCCCAGATGAACGCACTCCGGAGCAGTCCCCTTTAGCCGCGCCCACCAGCTTCGGCTGCGCGGCAAGTACTCCAGATTGGGATACGCTTCCTCGTATGAAACGCGCGCCAACGGTCACCTGCTTTCTAACTCAAAATCATCGTAGCAGATTGCAAACGCATCGGTGTGCCGGAGAAGGTGTGCCCGGAGAAGGTGTGCTCCCAGAAAGTGTGCCAGGAGAAATCGTAATCCGCCTTTCGATTGTTTGTTTGCGCCCCCAGCTTCAGCTATCATTGCTGAATCAGATGAGATAATTTCTAAGTAGTTTCGCGACAGCGAACAGGAGGATTCTGCATGGCAATCTCAGTCGGCGCAGCAGCCCCGGACTTCACTCTGAAGGACCAAAGCCAGAAAGAAGTGAAGCTTTCCGAATTTCAAGGCAAGAAAAATGTAGTCCTCATCTTCTACCCTCTCGACTGGAGCCCGGTCTGCACCAACGAGCACACTTGCTTGGTGAATGACATGAGGCGTTTCGACGAACTCGACGCCCAGGTGCTCGGCATAAGCGTGGACAGCGCATGGTCACACAAAGCCTTCGCCGAGAAGATGGGAATCAAATATCCGCTACTTGCCGATTTTCAGCCGCGCGGCGCCGTCGGCGAAAAATACGGCGTCTTTCTGGCCGAAAAAGGCATTACCGGACGCTCTATCATCATCGTCGATCGCTCCGGGAAAATTGCGTGGTTCAAGAATTACGATATTCCCACTCTGCCTGACATCAAGGAAGTCTCCGACGCGCTCGCAAAAGTGAAAAATTAATCGGAGCTGCCGTCGAAGTAAGTTTTCGCGCGCTTCAGGTGTTTCGGGGTGGCGTCTGTTTACCGTGAAGGTTCATTTGCGGCGGGCGCCACGCCGGCCCCAGGCCTTTGCGCGAAGGTCCGAATGAAATCCACCAATTGCCAGCGCTCTTGCTCGCTAAGTTTGTCCTGAAAAGAAGGCATGGGGCGCCGCCCGTGCGAAATTTTCCAAAAAAGCTCGCCGTCGGATACTAAGCCCATGGCGTGCGCATCGGTGAAATCCGAAGGCGCGATGGAAAGGTTTCCCGCACGCTCCCCTTTTCCGTCACCTCTCTCCCCGTGGCAATTCTGGCACCGAGTCGAGTAAATTTTCATTCCCAGCGCGATGGATTCATCCGTCGCCGGCACTGGATTCTGAAGATTCTTCGCTGCCGCTGGGGCGCTCCAATCGCGGTTAACGTAAAGAAATATCGCGCCGCCGGCAGCAAGTATCACAAACAAGACCGCGACCTTCAGTAGCAACTTGTCAGACGGCGGACTTGTCTCTGGATTCATAGATGAAGTTTGCGACGTTTCCGCGAACTAGCTTCGCGAAACAAATTTTCGCATGCAGGCTTAGGATTTCAAAAATTAACCGTGAGGTCGATCTCTTCGAATTTATATCTAGTGCAACACATGCACCGCGCGAAGTACCGAAACGAAGACAATGATCATCATCACAACCACATAA
>Ga0210403_10006149_pt1 | contig 10107 bp, 8 predicted proteins | sample IncBWC19MmetaG_FD_150863 | JGI IMG/M metagenome (GOLD analysis project Ga0210403, IMG submission 150863) | Forest soil microbial communities from Barre Woods Harvard Forest LTER site, Petersham, Massachusetts, United States - Inc-BW-C-19-M | ecosystem: Environmental > Terrestrial > Soil >... | reverse complement strand
ATAGTGCTGTCCGCATTTGAACGGCATCAACGGTGTTTCTTGACCTCTTCGCCTGCGCTATCATGTCTTCCAACGCGGGTTGAGAATGCGTGCGATGGAAGCGCAACCAAGCAGACCATGGCCCTGCATAGACAGCTTGTCGTCGTTCCGTCGGGAAGCGGTGCTAGCTTTCACCTCACGCTCCCTATGAATACCGAGGTGCGCGAATGACGCCCCCAGCCGCCCCCACCGTGTTCGTTGTGGATGACGATGACCTGGTGCGTGCTTCCATCCAGGGCATGCTGAAGTCGGTCGGCTTGCGGTCACAAACCTTCGGAACCCCACAAGAATTCCTTCACAGCAAGCAGTCGGACGGGCCAAGCTGCCTTGTATTGGACATAGGACTTCCCGGAATTAACGGTTTGGACTTTCAGCACCAGTTGGTTGACGCGGGCATACTAATTCCCGTCATCTTTATCACCGGGCACGGAGATATTCCGATGACGGTGAAGGCCATGAAATCTGGCGCGGTAGAGTTCCTGACCAAACCGTTCCGCGACCAGGATTTGCTGAACGCGATCCATCAGGCTTTAGATCGCGACCGGGTGTTGCGTCAACAGAAGAGTGAAGTGGGCGAATTGCGAAAGCGATACGAACTTCTCACCCCGCGCGAGCGCGAGGTGATGGGCCTGGTGGTTTCGGGAATGCTCAATAAGCAAATAGCGTTTGATCTTGGCACTAGTGAAATCACGGTGAAGATCCAGCGCGGGCAAGTGATGCGCAAGATGCAGGCGGAATCACTGGCGGAATTGGTCAGAATGGCGGCGAAGCTTGATCTTCCGCTCGCAAAAGGCTAAGAGACTCGACCAATGAGATATCCAGACAAGGCGAAATGGAGTGAGCGGCCAGCCCTCAGCTATGGCTTGGCTTTGGTCTCGGTCGCAGCTGCTGCGGGCCTGACCAAAGTTTTTCTATACTTTCATTTGCCGTTGGCGTTTAACGCGTTTGCCTTATCGGCAATCGCGATAACCTTTTGGTACGGCGGAACCAGGCCCGGCATTCTCTCGGCCGTGCTCTCAGCGCTGGTCCGCAGCTATGCCTTCGACCCCGGAATCGATAACCTGGCTCGCGTTCTTTATGACCTCGTCTTCCTGGTCTTTGCGTTGTTGATGGCCGGGGTTACGCGAGCCCGCGACGAGCTTGAAGTGAGAGTCGCCGACCGAACGGCGGCACTGACTCGATCGAACGAAGACCTGAAACTTGAGATTGCCGAACGCAACCTGGCTGAGGCAAAACTGCGCGAGAGCGAGGCCTACTTGGCGGAAGCACAGCGGCTCAGCCACACCGGTAGTTGGGCATCGACACCTGCTCTGGGCGAGATCAGGTTCTTTTCCGAGGAATGCTACCGCGTGTGCGGTTTTGATCCACACGCTGGACCACCGCGATACGAGACTTTCTTTGAGCGCATCCACCCTGATGATCAAGCCAAAGTTAGGGAGGTGGTTGAGACAGCAGGACGTGAGAAAGCGGAGTTCGAGGTGGATTATCGACTCATTCATCCCGGTGGAGAGATCAGAGACATCCACGCAATTGGACATCCCGTTTTCAACCCATCCGGTGACCTTCTCGAGTTTGTTGGCACCGTGATCGACGTTACTGAGCGCAAACTCGCGGAGGAACAGCGGGAAAGGTTGCGAGAGGTACGCGCAGACCTTGCGCGCATAAACCGGGTGACCGCCATGGGAGAGCTGACCGCTTCATTGGCCCACGAAGCCAATCAACCGATAGCCGCTGCCGTCACCGATGCCAACACCTGCTTGCGATGGCTTACCCGAGATGAACCTGATCTGGTAGAAGCGCGGGAGGCTGCATCGAGAATGGTCAAGGACGCGGCCCGGGCCGCCGAGATCATCGCCCGAATCCGTTCGTTCTTCACCAAAGGGATTTCGCAGCGAGAGTTGGTGGATTTAAACGAAGTCATTCGAGAGATGATCGCCCTCTTGCGGGGCGAGGCAGCGCGCTATTCCATAACGATTCGGACAGAACTGCCAGAGCGCCTTCCCCAGATCATGGGAGATCGCGTCCAATTGCAGCAGGTGCTGATGAACCTCATGATCAACAGCATTGAAGCGATGAAAGATGTCGACGGTCCACGCGAGTTATCGATCAAGTTGGAGCGGGCCGAAGACGAGCAACTGATGGTCTCGGTCAGTGATACCGGTGTAGGAGTGCCTCCACAGCAAGCCGACCAGATCTTTAATGCTTTCTTCACCACCAAGCCTGACGGCACTGGCATGGGACTTCGAATCAGCCGCTCCATCGTGGAATCGCACGGCGGCCGCTTGTGGGCGACCGTCAATTCCCCGCGCGGTGCGAGTTTCCATCTCACTCTACCCAGCAAAGCAGAAAGTCACGACTAGCCCGCACGTTCGTCATACCAAAGTATGATTGCGCAAAGATCGAGCGCGCTGCTAGCTTTTTATCATGGCTATCCAAAGAAAGACGAAACTCGTGGCAATCGTTGATGACGATGACTTGATGCGCAGCGCATTGCAAGGCATGCTGAAATCGGTTGGATTGCCCTCACAAGCTTTTGCGTCAGCCGAAGAATTCCTGACCTCCGGGCAGCAACACCAAACCGCATGTCTGATTACGGACATCCGCATGCCGGGGATGTCGGGTCTGGAGTTGCAGGCCAAGCTGAACGCTGAGCATTGCCGGATTCCAACCATCTTTATCACGGCACACGGCGACACAAGAATGCGGATGCAGGCGTTGCGGGCGGGCGCAGTGGAGTTCCTGGCAAAACCATTCGACGATGAAGCCCTGCTCGGCAGCGTTCGGGCAGCTCTGGAGAGTTGAACCCGACCAGCAGGCGTGCTCACGCGCGCCAGGAGGTTCTCTGTGGCAGCTTTCGCAAAATTTGAGAGTGGCGATCAAGTTTCTTACGAGCGCAGGTTCGAACAGATCATAGGCCACAGCTCTGCTCTGGAAACTGTGCTCGAACAAGTAGAACGTGTCGCGCCTACGGATTCGACCGTCATTATCCAGGGTGAAACGGGCACCGGCAAGGAATTGATCGCGCACGCGATTCACAACCTCAGTTCACGGTGCGGACGTCCTTTCGTAAGGTTGAATTGTGCCGCAATTCCGCTGGATCTGCTCGAGAGCGAACTCTTTGGCCATGAAAAGGGCGCCTTCACTGGAGCCATCGCGCAAAAGATCGGCCGTTTCGAACTCGCTGACAAAGGCACACTCTTCCTCGACGAGATAGGCGACATTCCGCCGGCGTTACAGCCTAAACTGCTGCGCGTCCTGCAAGAGCAGGAATTTGAACGTTTGGGCAGCACTCGAACTCATCAGGTGGACGTCCGGCTGGTTGCTGCAACGAATCGCGATTTGGAGGAGATGGTGAATCACGGCCAATTCCGCAGCGACCTCTACTATCGTCTGAATGTGTTTCCAGTCCAGCTTCCGCCCTTGCGTGAGCGCCGCGAAGACATTCCAGCCCTGGTGTCGCACTTTGTCGAACGCTTTGGCCGGCGCATGGGCCGGGAGATTGACAACATTCCTCCAGAAACCATGTCTGCGTTGAGCTCGTATCAGTGGCCGGGAAATATTCGCGAACTACAGAACCTCATTGAACGTGCCGTAATTCTTTCCAACGATGGTGTGCTTCCCAATCCTTTGCCGGCAGCAGGTGCTCGAGGTATCGCCCTTGCTTCCGCTGCATCTGTCACTACCCTGAAGGACTCCGAACGCACGCTGATTCTACGCACGCTCGAAGATGTTCGTTGGATCATCGGCGGCCCGAAAGGCGCCGCTGCGAAACTTGGGTTGAAACGTACCACCCTGATCCACAAGATGCAGAAGCTGGGAATTTCCCGTCCCGGCCTCCAAAACGGCTCGAACGGGATTGAGCCAGCACCGCAAGAGTCGGATCCGCTTCCGCAATTGTAGGAACCCCGCCAGGAACTTTCTTGCTACAGACAGGCACATAAAAACCTTTGCCGTCCAAATACAGACTCCGTGTCAGCCAACGGACTGTCACCGCAAACCTGCCAAGCCTGAGTTCCTATTGCGTGCGTAGCTAATCGCCTCCAGACAAAGAAGATCCGGCTCAGCAAGCGGCCGGGTACCCGCATGATTCCGCGTGGCATGCCCCGTGCACTAACAAAGTAGAAGTTGCATTCGGAAGAAGCAGGCAACGCCTCCCGGAGGAGAAGTATGAGAGTAGGAACCCATCGTTGTTTTTTCAATGCGGCAACGACCGCCATTGGATTGCTTTTATCGGCTTCGATACTAATAGCCCAGGATGCGCACTTTCATAACGCGCCGGCATCCAGCAATCACTTGAAGAATCCCTACGCTGGGCAACAAGCCGCCATAGGGGCAGGATCAAAACTATATACCGCAAACTGCGGTTCCTGCCATGGTGTCGGCGGGCGGGGAACCGGGAACATTCCTCCCCTGGCGCACGGACCCGCGCAATCAGCATTGGACGGAGAAGTCTTCTGGTTCATCACAACCGGGTCGGTCGATAACGGCATGCCATCCTGGGCAAGTATGCCCGAGCAAGAACGATGGCAGATTGTCACTTACCTGAAGTCGCTGAAAAATTCCTCGAGTCGACGAACGAACGATTCTTCCGACGTCAGGCCGGTCAAGACCAACGCGCCGCCTCCGCAGGCGCCATTCACAGATTTCCGCTTCGAGCAGCCCGGGAGAGTCCGCCGCATCACCGCGCAAGATCTTCCTGCGCCATACGCCACTGAGACAGCGAGCAATGGGCCTCAACTGGTGCCACGTCCCAGCGGCGCCTGGCCTAAAGCTCCGACTGGATTCAGCGTCCAGCAATACGCCACGGGACTTGATGATCCGCGGTTGATTCGGACCGCCCCCAACGGCGACTTTTTCCTGGCCGAAGGCAGCCGTGGGGAAATCAAGGTGTTCCGCGGAATTACCACCGACGGTAAGCCCGAACAGGTCGAGACTTTCGCCACCGGACTCAACCAGCCTTATGGCATCGCCTTTTATCCTCCCGGAGAGAATCCGCAATGGGTATACGTGGGGAACACCGACTCGGTCGTCCGGTTTGCGTATAAGAATGGGGACTTGAAGGCCACCGGACCTGCGCAGCACATTGTCGACCTCCCTCATGGCTCGGGACACTGGACCCGTGACGTGCAGTTCCCCGCAGACGGCAAGAAGATCTTCGTCGCTGTCGGTTCGGCGTCGAATGTGGACGATCCCGACACTACGCCAGCGGAAAGGAATCGAGCCGACATCCTGGAATTTAACCCCGATGGCTCCGGCATGCGCGTGTACGCCTATGGGATTCGCAATGCCGGCGGCGGGCTGGCGATCGATCCTAAGACCGGCGAGTTATGGTGCTCGGTCAATGAACGCGATGGCCTGGGAGACAATCTTGTTCCCGATTACATCACTCACGTCGAAGAAGGCGGCTTCTACGGTTGGCCGTGGTGGTACATCGGCAACCATCAGGATCCCCGCCATGAGGGCAAACATCCCGAACTGGAAGGCAAAGTCATCGTCCCCGACGTTCTACTGCAACCTCACAACGCGTCACTTGAAATGACGTTCTATGAGGGCACGCAATTCCCGGTTGAATATCGGGGAGACATTTTTGCATCCGAGCACGGCTCGTGGAATCGATCGGTGCGCACTGGATATGAAGTGATTCGCGTTCCCCGTCACCAGACAAACCGGGCCAGCGGGGAGTATGAAGATTTTGTGACCGGGTTTGTGGTTGACAACGGACACGTGTGGGGCAGACCGGTCGGCATCACCGTGGCTCAAGATGGATCACTGCTGGTGACCGATGATGGCTCGAACTCCATCTGGCGAATCAGTTACACGGGCGCCGATAGCCAGCAGCGCGAGCGAAACGATGCCAGTCAACCTATGCAGAAAACATCGAAGTAGGTTCGCGGCTCGGGCTTAAAGATGAGATCCACGTTCACGAACCAAAGGAGACCATTGTGAAAAATCTTACTGCAAATGAGGTGAAACTCGGATTCATCGGCTTAGGCAACATTGGAAGCCGGATCGCACAACGCCTGCTCGATCACGGATATCAACTCGAAGTCTACGACCGAGATCCCGCTAAAGCGGAAGCCCTTGCTGCAAACGGTGGCGTCGTTGCCAAGAATAGCTTTGAATTGGCAAGCACTGCCGCCGTGATTCTTTCTTGCCTGACCAACGATGAGGCGGTGCGAAGCGTTTACACTGAGCCCTTGGGAGTTCTTGCTGGCGCACGGCCAGGAACCACCATACTTGAGATGAGCACGATCTCTCCGGAGACTTCGCGTGAACTGCACACACTAAGCGCCCAACGAGGCAGCGAAATGTTGGATGTCGCCATCTCAGGCAGCACTCCTGCGGCGGAGCAAGGCATGCTGACGCTACTGGTAGGCGGCAGCCAGGATTTGTTCCACGCGGCTGAACCAATATTCCAATCCATCGCCAAGCAATACTTTTTGCTGGGCGGTCCTGGATCGGGGACAACCATGAAGTTGGTTGTCAACACTCTGTTGGGTCTTGGCATGCAGGCGATCGCTGAAGCTGTCGTCCTCGGGGAGAAAACCGGCCTTGATCGCAAGCGGCTGCTCGAAGTCTTGTCGAAAACGGCGGTTGTCGCTCCGGCCCATGTGGGAAAGTTGCCGAAGATCGCGATCAACGATTACAGTCCGCAATTTCCGCTGCGCCTGATGAACAAAGACTTTGATTTAATTCTCACCGCGGCGGCAAAAGCCCAGGTGCGCATGCCTGCGACAGAAGCTGCATTTTACGTAAGCTCCGAAGAATTGGCTGGGGAGAACGAGGAGGACTTCTCCGCCGTGTTGCGGCGAATGGAAGAAGTTGCCGGCATTCCAAACCTGATCGCCTCATACACCCCTTAAGACCAGACCACGAGAATGGGCTACTTGATTTTGACTCGCAAGCGAGCGCGGCCTCCAGACGTGATTGGCCAGGGGGTTCCAGCCAATTGCGGGGATTCATCGGCGATCCGGAAGCAATCCAGATGTCAGCGAGCGGATTACTAGGTTTTGCGGCCGTCCGGCGGATCCAGATCAAGAGTGTTACGATTTTCCTGACACATGCATTTAGGGGGCTTATGCCTGGATCAATGAAGGCTCGTTTGACCCAGCCGCTGGTGCGCGAGAACGGTTCCCATCGTCCCGCTACCTGGGATGAGGCCATGGACCGGGTCGCTGCGGCGTTCCACAAGTCGATCGCGAAGAACGATCCGCGGGACTTTGGCATGTTCAGTTGCTCCAAGACCACCAACGAACTGAACTACGCGGCGCAAAAATTTGTTCGCACGGTCATGGGCACGAACAATATTGATAGCTGTAACCGGACTTGACACGCCCCCAGCGTCGCCGGTCTGGCGGCGGTATTCGGAGCGGGCGGCGGGACGAGTTCGTACCGTGAGATTGAAGACACCAGCGTAATCCTGTTGTGGGGATCGAATGCGCGGGAAACGCATCCGATTTTTTTCCATCATTTATTGAAAGGGATGCAGAACGGTGCGGAACTCTTCGTAGTGGATCCGCGGCGCACCAGTTCGGCGCGCTGGGCCAATCTGTGGCTGGGCCTGGACGTGGGTTCTGACATTTCGCTAGCCAACGCGATGGGGCGCGAGATCATTGCCGCTGGGCTGGCCAACGAAAAGATTATCCAACACGCCACCAGCGGATTTGACGCCTACAAGACGCACGTTGAGAAATACTCGCTGGTGCGGGCTGAATTCGAGACCGGCGTGCCGGCTGAAGCCATCCGCAAGACGGCCCATGCCTACGCCCGCGCTCCGCGCGCCCAAATCTGCTGGACTCTGGGGATCACTGAGCATCACAACGCCGTGGACAACGTGGTTGCACTTATCAACCTTGCGCTACTCACCGGGCACGTGGGCCGCTACGGCAGTGGCGTGAACCCCCTGCGCGGACAGAATAATGTGCAGGGCGGGGGCGACATGGGCGCGATTCCAGACCGCCTTACCGGCTTCCAGCATGTTGAGAACGACGAACTGCGCGCCAAGTTTGAGAAAGCCTGGGGTGTGAAGATCCAACCCAAGCGCGGCTGGCACTTGAGCGACATGTTTGAGGCTATGGAGCACGGTCATCTCACTACGCTCTACGTGCTGGGAGAGAATCCCGCTGACTCTGAAGCCGATCGGCACCGTGCTTTGAAGCGGTTGGGCGGCCTGGAGTTCCTGCTGGTTCAGGACCTTTTTTATACCAAGACTGCTGAACTCGCTGACGTTGTGCTGCCCGCCGCCGCTGGTGCTTTCGAGAGCGAAGGCACCGTGACTTCGAGCGAGCGTCGGGTGCAGCGCGTCCGGCGTACTGTGCCGCCTCCCGCCGGCGTTCGCGACGATCTCGATATCATTTTTGATCTGGCGCGACGCCTCGGCCATGACTGGGGCACGCCCGACCCCGAAGCGATTTGGAATGAGCTGCGTGTTGTGAGCCCCATGCACAGCGGCATGAGTTATCGCCGGCTGGAAGAAATGTGTGGCATTCAGTGGCCGTGCTACGACGAGTCGCATCCCGGAGAAATGTTTCTTCACGGACGGCTGTGGAGCGAACCGCTGATTGGCCCGCGCGCGCCGTTTAGTGTGGTTGAATTTGAGCCGCCCGTGGACGAGCTTGACGAGCAATATCCCATTCGCCTGACCACGGGCCGCCGGCTCGACGATTACAATACAGGCGTTCAAACCAGACAATATTCGTCGCCGCTGCGGCGCAAAGAAGCGCTGGATCTTTCTCCAGAAGACGGCCTGCTTTACAAGTTGCGGGAAGGCGAAAACGTCCGAATGACTTCGAGACGTGGCTCGCTCGTCGCACCGGTGCGCTTTGATGCGGGGTTGCGTCCCGGGCTCGCGTTCTTGTCAGTCCATGCTCACGATCAGGTGGCAACGAACGAGCTGACGATTGACGCCGTGGATCCCAAATCAGGCACTGCGGAGTTTAAGGCAACCGCCGTCCGGATTGAAAAAGCGGATTGAAGAAGTAGATTGAGAAAGTATGAGAGGACATGATTGGATCTTCATCTAACTGACGCCCAGGCGACTGACGAAGAGCGTGCTGCCGTTGACTCTGAACTGGGCGCGCCTGAATCAAGCTGGCAAGGCGGCAAGCGGCAAGGCATTGCAGGGCCAAGCGGCGAACGGCCGATCAGCGACACGCGGAGTTCTGTCGATAACGCTGCTGGCCGACGGCATCGTCTCTTACCCGTCCTCCACGCAATTCAGAACCGCATCGGCTGGATCAGCCCTGGAGCTCTCAATTACGTCGCCCTGCGGTTGGACATCGCACCCGCCGAGGTTCATGGCGTGGCGTCTTTCTATGGAATGTTTTCACTCCAGCCTCGTCCCCGGGTTGTGGCCCACGTCTGTGATGACATTGCCTGTGTCACACGGGGCTCGGAGAAACTCTGCGCCGAACTGGAAAGCACGCTTGGGCCCGCAACTTCCCATTGCTCCGGCGGACGCGCGATCTGGCTTCGCAGCCAGTGTCTGGGGCTGTGCGAGCGCGCCCCCGCAGTGCTGGTCACCGCATCGGGGAAAAAATCTCAAGAACGAGTGTTAGCCCCAACGTCGGCGGAAGCCTTGTGGTCTTTGATAGACGATGCTGTGGAGGGTCGCCTTCCCGCCGAGCCAGACACGCTGGATATTCCGACCAGCGTGCCCCAGTCAACTCAGAATGGCGAGTCGCGGCGGTTGCGGCTCCTCCATCGCATTGCTGAAAGTGGCGCTTCCCATCTGGAAGCCTATCAAAGACTCGGCGGTTATGCAGGTCTGCACAAAGCGGTTGAGCTCGGCCCGGAAGGCACGCTGCGTGAGCTGTCCGCTTCGAAACTTCTGGGCCGCGGAGGCGCGGCATTTCCTACCGCCAAGAAGTGGGAGGCGCTCTTTTTGCAGAGACATTTGTTGGAGCAAGAGCGTAGTCGCGCCCACTACGTCATCTGCAATGCCGATGAATCCGAGCCTGGGACTTTCAAAGACCGCATCCTCATGGAAGGCGATCCTTTCGCCGTGCTCGAGGGCATGACCATTGCCGCCTTCGTTACTGGCGCGCGACAGGGTTACATCTACCTACG
>Ga0210403_10006148_pt1 | contig 10107 bp, 12 predicted proteins | sample IncBWC19MmetaG_FD_150863 | JGI IMG/M metagenome (GOLD analysis project Ga0210403, IMG submission 150863) | Forest soil microbial communities from Barre Woods Harvard Forest LTER site, Petersham, Massachusetts, United States - Inc-BW-C-19-M | ecosystem: Environmental > Terrestrial > Soil >... | reverse complement strand
ATGTACAGTAAAGACTACCACGTTATAGTTAGACGACAACTCAACACGTTGCTCGAAAGACGAGGCAGGTTAGACGTGGCGTGGACACCCAAATGTTGCCAGCCGGGACGCGCGAGATTTTAATACGAACACTAACCGAGATCCAGAGTCGCCTTGAATATCTTGCCTGCTCCGTGATCGAAGAAGATGATCCAGAGTCAACCGCGGAACTACGTGCTTCGGCGAAAAACATCGAGCGCGTAATCGACCGGCTGAGGTCGAAGATCGATGCAGGATAACGAGACGATGCTAAAACGGACTTTCAAGTTGAAAACTTCGAGCTTCGCCATTTTGAGCGAGAAGGAGCACCGGAGCGTCGTGACCATTCCCGCGCGGTCAGTGGTTACGCTACTTGTGGGAGACATCAACGCTGACGGATTCGTCAAGATCCGTTATCGGAATCAGATTCTACTCATGTTTGCGATAGACCTTCGTAATCGTTGCGAACCGACTTTGTAATCGTCATAGTTCGTCGCTGATATCTTGGAACAACTCGTTCGTGGGTCGCGTCGCGGCTGGATCTTCTTGGTTAAAGTTGCTACGGCCCGCCATTGATCTCGGTTCCGTCCGCGTTTATCGCGACATTGTATCCACTGGTGTCGGTCGCGATAGAAGATCGGCCACGGACAGCGTAAATGTTGGAGCACCTTCGAGACCGCAGGAAAGAAAACCCGATCCCCTACTGGCAAAGGTATGCGGGATCGGGCGGCTGGGCATACGCGAACGCGTAGCCCACTTTCGGAGTAGTGATTGCTTGATTATCGTCAGTTGCCCTGTTAGACTGTGGCCCGCTTTGAGTCGGCAAGGATTTGTTGGATTGTCCTGAATTTGTCGCGCAGAATCCGAACCTTTAGACTGATCTTGCAGGTTGCGCCCTGTCAAGGCAAAGTAGAAATGTCCTATTCCCGGCAAAGTAGAAATGTCCTGTTTTGAGGGCCAGCCCGGAGAGGTGATGTTAGGTTGATGTGGTCCGCGAGGGGTCGCGCCCGAGCGGATGCCCAAAGCCGAGGCGACGGGGCTGGCTCCGTTACTGATCGGCAACTCAAGAACCCTCGATCGTCGCTGGTCGGGGGTTTTTGAGTTTGACTTGGCCACATCAGGGTGGTGGAGCTTTGGAGCGGAGGCTTTGGGCTTGATAAATGCGAGAGATCGCCGGGCCGGTTTTGCACGGCGCTCGAATGGCCTTGGGTTATGGCGCCGGTGCTCAGCTGCGAGCATTGGACACCTCGATGGCCTGGCGCAGAGAGGGACCAGACCGGACAGAGAAGTTCTTCATCCAATCGCTTTTGCGTTTGACTGGGCCGGGTGAGCGCGGCGGTGTGGCTGGCTGGGTTTCGGCCGGGTGTGGTTCACAGCCTAGTGGTGTGCAGCGGCGCACGCGCACATAGGTGTCTTGGAAGCGCACAGCGATGGTTCCGTCCAAACGCTCCTCAACGCGCACCATGGCTTTGCGCATTCCCACTCGGATATCCAGGCGATCGATTTGAAACATCTTTCCGCGGTAGCGTAGGGTATAGTCATTGGTCACCTGTCGCTGTTCGACGTGGCTCAGGATCGCCGCCAGATCAGATTCTTTGCCCACGGGCCGATGAGCGTCGGCAGCATCGGCCGGTTCTACGGCCAGGGTCTGGTTCCACCAGGGCAGATATTCTTTCTCCAGGTAAGCATTGGCCTCCTCGATGGTGCGCACGCCCGCTACCCGCATCCCTTTCACCAGACGATCCTGGGCCGTCAGAAATTGGCGCTCCACGCGCCCTTTGGCTTGGGGTGAGTGCGCCGGAATCCAAATGATGCCCAGTTCCCGCAGCGCCCGCGCAATCTGCGTGGGCGGCATCTCGGGCCGGTCCCGTCCTTCACGCTGCTCCTGCCGTTTGGTCTTCACCGCCACTTGGAACATGCCAGCCTTGTCCGTATAAAACGCCAGCGGCCGGCCGAACCGCTCCACATAGGCCCACAGCATACGCATGTTCTCTGCACTGGAGTCGTGGCGCACAAAGCGCGCAAACAAACAGCTGGTGGCATCGTCAATCATCGAAATCAGATAAATCTGTTCGCCGCGCCCCTCCAGCCAGTCATGCACGCTGGTGTCCCACTGCACTAGTTCACCCCAGCGGCTCCGCCGCTGCCTCCACTGATGCACCTCCACCACACGCCGTCGCCCGGCTTGCCATAGTCCCTCTTTCGCCATCCATTGCCGCAACGTCTCCTTGCTCACCGTAATCTGGTGTCGCTGGTGCAGGTACTCCGCCGCCAACGTTGGGCCGAATCCCCGGTACACCGGTTCGGCGAGCACGGCAATCGCTCGCTGTTCCATCTCGACCGGCAGCTTCCGATTGGACGCTCGACCGCGCAACTCATGGATTACGGCCTGGTCCCCTTTCCGCCGCAGCTTGCGCAGCAACCGCCGCACCTGCCGCTCCGTGACCCCGATCTCTTGGGCCGCCTGTTTCTGCGTGATCAATTTCTTCTTAGCCTTTTTCAAGGCCACCAGCCGGTCTCGTTCGGCTTGGGTCATCAGTAGTTGTCCTTGGTCCACTCTCCAGGCTGGACCTTGTCAATAGGACATTTCTACTTTGCCCAAATAGGACATTCTCATTTTGCTGCGACACTTGCAGGTTGCGCCCTGTCGGTTCACGCCGAAATGGAGTATACTTCCCCAACAAGGGACGGGACCAGGGACGGGGACATGCTGTAACTCCGTCTCCACTACTCGACCCTTGCGAGGGTACGATGATACTCAAATCTCTTTCGGCTGAAGAGATTCAAGCCGCGTTGGATCGATCTTTGCGATTTGCACTTGAGGTGGTGACTTTCTCGAAAGTGTCCTGCGCACTTGATGAATACCCATCCAACTTCGGCAAGGAGATCGCGGCTAATCTTGAAGATGCTATTCAAACAATGAACGCAGCGGTGAAACTTGGTTACAGCCCGAACGCCACGATCTACGCGGAGGTTGAACGCGACATGCACGATGAGGCATGGCGAGCGTCGTGGTTTGTCGGTATTAACAGGAGTCCTGGGATGATTCCGGCGAAGTAAGGGGTTCAGCCGTGATGTGATCCTGGGCGTGGATGGAAGCGTCGGAGCGGGTTGGAGAGAGCGACAACGTAAACTGAACTGATGAGCTTTAGGCTTGAAGGATTCGAAAGCACAGATTTTCCCACGCTAGAGAACATAGCGTTGCGGTCCGGTTGTGCGGGCGGATACGTCTATGTTGTAGTCTTGCTTTTTCCTGACGGTGCTCAACTCCCATTTTATGTAGGAGAAACCGGAGGGTTATGGAGGAGAATGTGGGACTACTGCTCTGCGCAGTTCAAAGCCCCTACTGATTTCCGAGTAGGAGAGGCAATTCGATACTTCAGGGAGAAGAAGTATCAAGTCAAACTCCTCTACAAGGCTAGTGAGAATCCAAGCAAGGACGAATACGAACTCGTCAGGGAATTGCAGGTTTCAGGTCTGAGGTTGATAAACGGACTCGCCGGTTATAAGTACAACACTACGCTACTAGACAAGGAGCGCGGATACATCCGGCGATTTTGCGACTTGATTATTGCAAAGTGCTCAACGTAGCCCACTACCAACAGCCGCCGTACCGCCCGCCCACCATGCGATCATAGTCCCGATGAATATCGAAACGATGTTACGCGAACTTCGCGAGGAGCACGAAGCGGTCGGGCAGGCAATTCTCGTGCTCGAACGGATAGCCCTTGGACGCGGGAAACGTCGTGGGCGTCCGCCAGCTTGGATGTCTTCGACCAAAAAGCGCGGCAGACCGAAGGGCAGCAAGAACAAGCCGAAAGACGAATAACCCAATCCGAGATCGCCCTTGACACGCTATCGCCGCCATCGTAGTATAAACAAACTCTATCTCAAAGCTGAAGTTGGGCTGGAAAAGGAAGTACGCCATGACACGACTACAAACGATGAGATTGTTTGCCATCGTCCTCACTGCAATTTGTTTATCCACTGGAGCCGCGCACGCCACGGACATCAGCGGAACCATCAGTTCGACCCTCACCCTAACCGAAAACAGCAAACTCGTCGGTGACGTGACTTGCACAGTCGTCGGTGCGGCGTGTATCACGTTCGCTGTTTCCGGTTTGACGCTGGACTTAAACGGCTACAACATGGTCGGACTGGGCGATGCGGCAACCGGTTGTAGTGGCAGCCAGACCGCGAATGAGGCTGGGATTTTCGTAAACATGCTTGAGAATATTGTTATCCGTGGTCCAGGTGTGGTGACGCAGTTTCGCAATGCCGGGATATGGTTAGTTGGGGCTAACGGCGGTACCGTCAGCGGTGTGACTACCTCGACGAATTGTTTGTCAGGTATTCTGATTGGCGGGAACTCGTCTAACAACCTCATCGAGAACAACATATCAATCCGCAACGGAAATCTTTCCAACCCTTGTGGCGGTATATGACTGGCGGGTGCCAGCGGCAACCGGCTCCGTGCGAACCGGATCAGTGGAAATGGGATTTTAGCTCAGGGATCAAACTTCGGCATCGGTTTTCCGGCAGCGATTGATACTGGGAACATAGTCGAAGAGAACAACATTCTAGGCAATACGAATGGAGTCTTTCTTGCGCCGGGAGTGAAGGGTAACTTTTTCCGGGGAAATCTCGTTATCGGAAATCCCCCGGTCCAGGTATCCCTCGATAACACGTCGAGTGGTGGTCTGGATATCAAGAATCAGGCAGATCCTGGGGCGAATGTGTTTGAGGGGAATGTATGCGGGTCCGCGATCAACGCACCATGTTCTTCGGTTGCTCCATCTCTGACGGCGAGTCCAAATCCCATTCCCATCACAGGCAGTTCTGTCACGGGGCAAACCACGTTGAGTTGGAACGCGCCGGATGCTCAGGTCATCGAGATCCATATCGGAAGCCCGAGCGGGACAGTATTGACCGAACAGGGTAATCGCGGTTCAATCCAAACGGGTGCATGGGTATCCGATGGGCTAACGTTTTATCTTCAAGATGTCACCGGCGGAAACCCGCTGACTTCGGACTACACTCTCGCCACGCTCGTCGTACATCTACAGAAGCCAGGTCAAGCCGCACTCTGGAATCGGCGGTCGGTGTGGGTGGCTGGGGCGTCTGCCATTCCACTGTTGGGGCTGGTTCTGTGCGGATTGGTCTGGCGTCGGCGTAGTTAGTAGGAACCAGCAACGGGTTCTCCCACTAACTCACGCCCTACGCTTGCTCTGTTTCGCCGGTTGCTCCTCCACCCGCTCCGTAGGTTTCCGCTTCAGCCGATTCGACCGCTCGGGGCAGAACGATATAATTGAAAGCTCCAACTTCAAGGAGGTTACCGAATGAATCTGACTCGCGTGACAACTATGACCGCCGTTCTTTTGATCGGCATCGCTCTGTGGATACCAGGATCGCGGTCCCGGCGAGTTTCAGCCCAAAGTCCAAGTCTCTCCGGCGCGTACGGTTTCTCACTGACGATTCCCTATTCTGGTTATTACAATGGGACAGGCGTGCTCCAAGGGACTGTTACATTCGACGGCGGGGGAAATGCGACAACGAGCGGCGGAGTCTTCGTGTCCGTTGACTCTAACCCAAACGCGAATGTGCCGCAGGTTCAACAGCTACCGTCGAATCCGGGGATCTACACGGTGAACTCAGATGGGACTGGCACACTGACGTTTCAGAACTCAAACGGGAATACGACTTCGCTTTCGTTTGTAATCACGGACGGCGGTTCACAACTGATGGTGGTAGCAACTGGCGGATTTGGCAATGCCCTGGTAACAGGGATAGCCCGGAAGCAGTGATCGGCTCTTTCCGGCTCTGATCTGATTAACCCTTCTTTGCCGCTTTCCGCTTCTTCGCCCAAACCGCTTTCGCCCGATCCCTAGCCGCACGTTTCATAGCGAGCGTCCAACGTCGTTTACGGTTGTGGTTGGTGGCGGGTGCTGCGTCGATGGTGGGGGTGGTCACGTTCTTACGCGGTCTGCCGCCGCGTCGGGGAGTTCCTTGGAGCGCGTCGATAGCGCGGGTGATTTTCTCCCTTTCAGCTATGAGTAGAGATAAGATCTGATCTACTGGCATAGTTGTGATCGTAGCACGGTTACTTGCACTCATTCTGGCCTTTAGTTCACTAATACAGAGCGCGATAGCAGTTCGACTAACTCAAGCCGATACGCATCCCAGCGCTGCACGGATTAACCCCGCTAGTTCGTCCAACTTCGCAGGATCGTGGGCGAGGAGCCATTCAGTGAGTTCGATCGAATGCGGTATCTTCCGGTAGTCAAGTTCCGCCACATCCCAAAACAGTTTCTTGAGCACCAGATCAGCCCGAATCCGGTCGATACCGCGGCTGACATCCAACGGCTTGAAGTATTTGGCGTCCTTGCAGGCACCGTCGAGGTAATCCTGGACATCGACTTCTGTAACGGTCTTCGTGTGTCCATCGGTGGTGTTCAGCACCTCCGTAATCGCCTTCGCATCGAGCAGGTAATTCTCGTACATCCGGCGTTGGGTGAAATGAACCTTGTGGTCTCCTCTGGTTTCTAAAATCTTCTTGTCCGCATCCGATCTTCCTTCGTCGTCGAAGATAAACGCCACTGCGGGCGGAATCAAACTCTGAGCATCACTGAGCCGGTTGTAAATCTGGAAGAATCTTCCAGCGTGCTTCCCTTCAAAGTCGCCAGTGGTGATGACGGCTTTGATGACTTTGCCCATCAGTGGTTTTTTGATGATGTTGGCGATAATCAGGGGATAACACTTTTCTTCGGTAATCCCCTCCACCCAAACAATTCCATCCGCACCGAACACATCCGCCAGAGAAGCCCCGATCTCATCGAGGTACCGTCGAAGCTGATCGGCGTCGGTGGCGTCCAGGTGTTGAATCTTGGATTCATTACCGTCATGCGTGATGAGGATGATCGTATCGGGTTTCGCGGAGGTGACGATAGTCGGTGAGTGCGTCGAGATGACGTACTGGTGTATTGGATGCCGCTTTAGGATCTCGATCAGCTTCCGTACAGCACCGGGATGAAGAAAACTTTGCGGTTCGTCGATCAGCATTACCTGCGGCGTTTTGGACGTGATGAGCAGGTATGCAATCGCTAAAACTTGACCAATACCGGTACCGCTATCGTTCAGGGCAACTGCCAAATCAACTCGTCCAGCTTGGCGTGCAGTTTCAGTCCATACCAGGATCTTCTGAGAGACAGTCCCTTCAGGAACAACCGTGATGCGTCCAACTTGTGGAAGAACCTCGCAGACGATTTGGTTGAAGTTGTCGAACGCAACCGCGTTGCCTTGGAGTATCGCCAAAACCTCAGGAAGATTCGTGGCTCGGGGCGAAAGGACGGGATTGCTACCAAACCCACAGACTCCCATGTTGAATCTCTCCGCTTCGAATCGATAGATTAATTGACTCAGATGACCGGCAAATAAGATCCCGACTTCATCACTTCGATCCCTGCCGTGGACCATCCCTCCCAGAGTCGGATTCCCAGTTAAGTCGATTTGAATGGCCACATAGACGGGGTTAGGGGAATCGGTTTCATACAGTCCGAATGACGGAATCACGTAGGATGTCCATCGCGGGGCACTGTTTGCAGATCGCTCCCGCCATAACTGAAACGTGTATGTCTCACGCGAGAAAAACCAGTCCTTGAAAATAGTCAGTGAGCCAGTGTGATCGTGCATGACGGGCACATCAGGGAATTGTTCGTGGAGTCGTGGTACTGGCACCCAAATCTGATGCCCTGCTATCACAGAGCGAAACTCCGTACTTGAAACCGTAACCGTGACTGCTACGCTCACCGGATCAACGATGGGCGTTGTTGCAACTGGCACCGACTTGATGCTCCGATGTGGTGTGAATTCCCAATCAAGACGCAGAGCTTGAAGAAGCGCCGTCTTCCCAACATTGTTCTGCCCCGTGACGATGTTTATCCCACGGGTCAGTGCAACCGGTTCCGTTTCACGAAAACTCTTGTTGTTCCAGATCTGAAACTGAGAGATGTACACAGCGCTACCTCAAGCGTTCGATTCTAGCCTTTTTTCAGTGCGTCTCGCCGATGAATCACACGTCAGTGGCGACTTATTCGTAGAACAGCGTGGCTTTCTGGACGACCTGCCAAACCGACTTTAACTGGATGAAGAAGTCGAGCAACCGTAAATCCTAACGTTTTCTAGAAATACCGCCGATATTCATTCGAACCGGATTCTATGTCCACGACACCAAGTAACCCCGACGACTCTCTCGATGATCCCATCGAACGTGAATACATAGCCCGTATGCGTGCTCGTTTCGCTGAAGGGAAAGCGAGGCGGTTGGTCCGTGAAGGCAACGGCACCAGCAACACGGGCGGGGATGGATCTGACGGTACCGCAGCATCGGCTACCCCTAGCGAAGCTCAGGCACGCCCGAAAGATCTTCGAGAGCTTGGTGTCACCCTCGTTCGGTCTGCCGGTACAGAAGAACCGGCTCCGGCCGCTCGCACTGTCGCTTTCCCAGCTGACTGCCTCGTCGGTTCAATCGGCGACTTCGCCAAGATCATGTCCAAAGGCTCGGAAGTCCCGCCGGAGTTTTTCTTCGCGGCTGGACTTACGATGGTCGGCGCGATAGCATCGACCAAGTTGACGCTCAGCATCCGTTTCGATGTAGAACCTCGTCTGTACACAGTACTACTGGGCGGGTCAGGGATAGTCAAGAAATCCACGGCGATGAAACAGTCAATCGCGTTCTTCAACGAGTTGAAGGTTCCCGAGCCACCTTTGATCTCATACGGCGTGGCAAGCGCAGAGGGGCTTGTATCCGATCTGAACAGAGCCACCGGTGGTCGTTTGGTCCTGGGTTACGACGAGCTTCGTGCCCTGGTGGATAAGTGCAACATCAAAGGCTCCACGCTGTTGTCCGCTGTGACATCACTGTTCGAGCAGAACAAGTGGCACAACACAACCAAGAGTGCCAGGAACTCGGTTCATTGCGATAACGCCCACCTGTCAATCGTCGGGTGCTGCACGGAGGACACGTACAAACACATCTGGTCTTCCGCATCGATTGGGATCGGTCTTGTGAATCGGTTGTTCATCGTTCTGTCCGATGGAGGATCGTCGGAATCTTGGCCGAATGAAGTGATCGACCGAAATCTCCAACCCATACGTGATCGGATCGAACGCCAGCTTGTTCGGTTGCCAGTTAAATTCGATCCAACCGAGGAAGCACGCGAGGCATGGGATGCGTGGTATAAAACCCCTCGGTCGTCCACACATGCCACACGGCTCGACACGATTGGGTTCCGGCTCCTCGCACTAATCGCGCTGACAACGGACAAAACCGAGATCGACGCTGAGACGGTGCGGGTGGTGTGCGAGATACTCGACTACGAACTGAAAGTTCGTATGCTGACCGACCCAATCGACGCGGACAGCGTGATCGCAAGGCTGGAGGAAGCGGTGCGGCGGAATCTTGGTGCGAAGGGGAAGCTCACCAAGAACCAGCTTCGGCGAACCACCAGCGCTGATAAGTACGGCATCTGGGCTTTCGATCAAGCGCTGAAGAATCTGATCGGCGCGAAGGACATCTACGAGCATTACGGATCGTACGCGCTGTTTCCGGGACGGGAGTAGTACAAATCGTAGTAGGGTCTGAATGACCGATATCCCCTGTAGAATCAACACATATAGAGTCATAGGGTGGTAAATGAAAGAGGGGGGTGTTGTTTATTATACCCTAGTCCCAATTCGGGTCGTTTAAGTGCCTGATTATGCTGTATTTAACACACTTTTGACCCCCTACTACGATTCTTACGACGATTGTGTCGAACCCGCCAAACACTGCTCACGACCCTCACGCTGCAAACAGAAAAATCTCAAAGACTGCGCCCCTTTACTTTCAATACTTTACGGTTAAGGCTCGCGGTAGGTCATTGAAAACAAGCAACATGAAGAATACACGAACCACCCCATTTCACACCAAAATCACCCAGGAGAATACATCCCCGCCTACGAAACTGACGCGGGATACTACCCCCGGTTGGACCGTGCGGCGGAAGCGGTGGCGGTTAAAATTCCTCCATCCTCCCCGGCACTTTGAAACTG
>Ga0210403_10006147_pt1 | contig 10108 bp, 2 predicted proteins | sample IncBWC19MmetaG_FD_150863 | JGI IMG/M metagenome (GOLD analysis project Ga0210403, IMG submission 150863) | Forest soil microbial communities from Barre Woods Harvard Forest LTER site, Petersham, Massachusetts, United States - Inc-BW-C-19-M | ecosystem: Environmental > Terrestrial > Soil >... | reverse complement strand
ACCACGAACCCGGCGCTGAGCGGCACCGGTCTGGCCAACACGGTGGTGCACTTCACCGTCGATGGTGTCCTCAGCAGCGCCACGGTGACCGCCAACGCCCAGGGCGCCTGGTCGTTCACGCCGACGGGACTTGGGGACGGCCCGCACACCATCGTGGCGAGCCAGACCGATGCCTTTGGCAACACCGGCAGCGCCACACTGACCTTCACGCTGGATACGACAGCACCGACCGTTGCGATCACCAGCGCGGGCGGACCGACCAACCAGGCGAGCCAGACCATCACCGGCACGGTCGACGTGGCCGATGCCGGAGCCACGGTCACGATCCTGGACGGGGCCACGGTGGCAGGCACCGCCATCGTGCAGGGCAATGGCAGCTGGAGCACCGGCGTAACGTTGGCGAACGGCACCAACTCGCTCACCGCACGGGTCACCGACGCCGCCGGCAACAGCGCCACCAGTGCTGCCGTGGTCTACACGCTGAGCACGACGCCGCCCTCGATTGCGATCATTGTGCCGGTCGCGGGAGACAACGTCATCAATAAGAGCGAAGCCGCAGCCGGCGTCACCATCAGCGGCACGGCAACCGCCGGCAGTGCGGCAGTCAACGGCCAGACCGCGACGATCACGATCGTCGACAGCAATAATGTGGTCAAGGACACCTACACGGCGACGGTGACCAACGGCACCTGGTCGGTGAACGTAACGACGACCCAGGCCCAGGCGCTGGCCGACGGCAGCTACAGCATCAAGGCCAACGTCTCCGATGCCGCCGGCAATGCTGCCCCCACTGCGACCCAGGCTATTGCGCTCGAGACGATTGCGCCGATGGTTGCGATCAGCACCGCGGGCGCCACCACCAACCAAGCGACGCAGACGATCTCTGGCACGGTCACGGCAGTTGTCGGTGAAGCGGCGGTCGGATCGACGGTGACGCTTTTCGATTCCGTGAACGGCGGCACGGCGACCCAGATCGGAACGGCGACAGTCGGCGCCGGCGGGGCCTGGAGCACCAGCGTCATCTTGTCGGGCAACGGCAGCCACAGCATCGTAGCCAAGGATACTGACGCGGCCGGCAATCTCGGAGCCAGCACGGCGGTGGTGTTCACGCTTACCGTTGTTCCCGGCGGCTGGAGCGACCCCGGCGGTGGAAACTGGAACGACGCGACGAACTGGAGTTCGGGGTCGGCGCCCACGGCTGCTTCAGACGTCGTCTTCAATCCGATCGGTGCCACGACGCCTTACGTTGTGACGATTCCGTCGGGCACGCAGGCCTTTGCCCACTCTGCCACCTTGAACGATCCGAACGTGACCTTGCTTGATGAAGGTACACTGGCGATCGTAGCTTTGTTGACTGAGATTTCCGGAACTCTCGAGATAGAGAACGGAGGCATTCTCTCAGTCGGCGGCGGCTCGTCGTTCTCAGTTGATTTTGCCGGAACTGGCGGCAGCCTCGGGCTCGGCTCGCTCGGTTTCACGGGAACAGTCAATGCGATCTCGACGGCGACCGGATCCGTGACGATCTCCGGCAGTGGAGCCATTACAACAACTTCAGGCGACGCCCTTGACCTCCAGGCTTCCGGCGGCACGCTGACCACCCCCACCACTCTTGGAATTGTCTTGACCGGAGCGGTCACGGGAGCCGCAACAGGGATAAGCGCTATTCAGAATGGGTTCGGCGCCATCGCCATTTCTACCATCGGCCCCATCGTTGGCCTTGCCGGTAACGGCATTCTGGCAGAAAATCTGAATGCAGCCGACAACAACGACATAACGATCGCCGCAAGCGGAAATGTCAGCGGCACGAATTACGGGATCGGCGCCCTCACGGATGGCAGTGGCAACGTATTTGTTTCTGCAAATTCGAACGTCACCATCGTGGGGCGGCCAAGAGGAATTTGGGCGGGCTCAAACGGGACCGGGAACGTCTCGGTAACGACTTCATCGGGCGATAATGTCACTTCCCAAGGCGCCGGAATCAGTGCCTTCAACCAGGCAACCTCAATCCCTCTTGCCGATGCAAGCACGATTAACGTCACTGCCAACGGCACCATCAACTCGGGCTTCCAACTGAACCCGGATGGATCGCAGCCTGCGGGCATCCTGGCAGGATACAAGGGCGGCACCATCAGCACGCCAAACGCGAACGCCTTCGGCAACGTGACGATCGACAGTTTCGCCAACATCACGGCTTCGGGCGGCGACGGCATTCGCGGCTACAACTACGGCACCGGCAACATCACCGTTACCGACGAGGCGAACACCACGATCGTTGCTCCGGCCGAGTTTGGAATTCGAGCAACGAACTACGGTTCGGGCAATGTTTTGATCACGACATCGTCCGGCGATTCGATCGCGTCAGGAGCAACCGGAATTTCCGCTGTCAATTTTGCCACAACTATCGCAACCACGGCTGGCAGCTCGGTCAGCGTCGTGGCTCATGGCACCATCCATTCCGGTACCAACCTGAACCCCTCGGGCTCGCAGCCGCAAGGAATCACTGCCGGCTACTACGGCGCCAATGGTACCATCAATAACGCCATCAACGGCACGGTCTCGATCGACAATTTTGCGAATATCACGGCTGCCGCGGGCTACGGCCTTGACGCCTTCAACTATGGAAATGGCTTAGTCACCGTGACGGAGGAGGCAGGAACCTCGATTACGGGGGCTCAATATGGTCTTGGTGCATATTCGCTAGGTACCGGCTCCGGCGGCGTTGTTGTCAACGTTCTCGGCGGCGTGACGATCACGGCCAGCAGGCTGTCTGGACTTTGGGGCATTCAGGCCAGCTCAAACAACAGCTCGAATATCTCTGTCACCACGTCCACCGGTGACATCATCAATTCCGGCGGCACCGGAATCAATTCCAACAATGCTGCGACAAGCGCTCCCTCCTCAAGCCAGATTTCGATCACAGCCAATGGTACCATCAATTCCGGCTTCGACAACGGTACCGGTGGCGGATCTCCTGGCGGCATCTGGGCAGGCTACAACAACAACAACTCCAACACTTTCAACAGCGCTATCGCCGGCAACGTCATCATTGACAATTTTGCAGCGATCAATGCGTCGGCTGGCACCGGCGTCGGAATGTACAACTATGGTGTTGGCAATATAAATCTGACCCTAGAGTCGACATCCGCGATCAACGCGCCGCTTCAGGGTGTGTCAGCGTTCGCCCAAGGCGGCGGCAACGTTACGATCGCCAATAGTGGAGTCATCACCGCTGCGAGCGGCACCGGCATTGCAACGGGAACCGGCAGCGCCCTGACTGGCGCCGGCAACGGCACAATTTCTATCACGAACTCAGGCACCAAGGATTCGCAGGGCGATTTTACGTCCGGCATCATCGATGGCCTCGGTGCGTCCAACGGCGCCGGGTCCGTCACCGCGGTCGTGCAGATCAATAGTGCCAGCGCCCAGGCTGCGACGTTCACCAACACGGGATTTGTCGTCGCAGATCTCTACAGTGCCGGCAGCAGTCTGAACATGGCCGTTTCAGACTACTATGGCGGAAAAACCGCCAACAATGGTGCAATTACCGTCACCAACTCCGGTACGATCTCGGGCAACGTAAGCCTGAACTCGGCTCCGACCTCCACATCGACGTTTCAGAATCAGTCGGGCGGCATCTGGAACATCCGCGGGCAAAATTTCTTCAACGGCGCGGGTACGATCAACAATCTCGGCACTATCAATGCCGCTGGCATGAGCAGTTTTAATAGCGGCGGAACCCTTGCGCTCACGAACTCCGGCATTATCAATGTCGTAGCCTTTGGCGCGGCCTATATCGGAGGCACCGTTACAGGCACCGGCACTTTCAACATAGGCGGTCAAGCCAGCGTTGAATTCGCAAACTTCGTCGGCTCCGGTCAAACCGTGTCCTTCGGCGGCAACGAAGGCATTTTGACCATCGATGGCCCGTCAGCCTTCAGTGGCAAGATTACTGGGCTTGCGGCCGGCGACATCATCGCTTTGCAGGGACCCGCCATCACCGGCGTCAGCTTCAACAACAGCACCTCGACGCTGTCGGTCACACAGAGCGGTGTTTCGACGCCCCTCAACCTTAACATTTCGGGAGCGCTAACCCAGAACGCGTTCAGCGTGCTCTCGGGCAATTCCATCGTCTTGGTGCCGACGAGCGCAACGGTGTTGACGGGAACTCTGGGAGCACAGTCTGTCGCGCCGACAACAGCGCAATTCTATCAGCTGAGCAACGCCAGCATTTCCTCGAACGCCGCAATCGGTCTCAATATTGCGGCCGCGGACAGCATCCAGACGGACACATTCTTCGCGGAGATCAACCAATCATCGTCGATTGCCGTGACAGGCGCCTTCAACGGCATGAACTTGACGACAACCGGCGCCAACATTGACATCATCAGCGCCGGCAGCATTGCCTCATCCGGCGGCATTGGCCTGTTGGCTAGTTCAGCCGCCGGATCGACCACCATCGTCGATAGCGGCAATGTCAGCGGCACGATTGGTATCGAGGCGCTCACGACTGGAACCGCGCCGCTATCCATCACAATCAACGGAACGCCTACCATAACCGGTACGGGCTCGCGCGGCATCTTTGCGTTGACGTCAGCCGGTAGCGCCAGCGTGACAACCGGGTCCGGCACGACGGTCAGTGCTGCCGGTTCCGGCATTGTCGTCGAAAGCCAGGGAACGTCTGTCCCGCTCATCAACGGTGTCCGCAGCGCCCTTATGGTCGAAGCCTCCGGCGCGATAAAATCAGGACAGGTAAGCGGCAGCGAGCCCGCTGCGATCCTGGCCGGTTACATGGGGGGTGCCAGCTCACCGTCGAGCATTCCCAATCCTCCTCTGACAGGTATCTTCGGCAACGTCATCGTTGACAGCACCGCCACCATCACCGCGTTCACCGGGATGGGAATCAACGCCTTCAATTACGGCACTGGCGACATTACGGTGTCGAACTCCGGCGGGATTACTGCAAACGCTGTCGCCACAACCACTACTACGACCGCCCAATACGACATCGGAGCGTTCAACTATGGTATCGGCAACATCACCGTCGTCGGCGCCAGCGGTTCGACGATTAGTTCCGGCAGCACCGGCATTCTGGCCTCGAACCAGGCAACGGTGATTGACTCGACCACGCCGACAAGCGTGAACGTGACCTCGCTCGGCACGATTACTTCGGGCACGAACCTGAACAACGGCGGAAGTGCGCCGGCGGGCATCATCGCCAATATCAACCCCGGCGGCACCGGAACGTATAACGGCGGCGTCTACGGCAATGTCCTCGTGACGGCCGGAAGTGTTACCGCCAACGCAGGCAGTGGCATCCGTGCGGCGAATGATGGGATCGGCAACGTTGCCGTCAATCTCGTACCCAACGCAATCATCTCGGCCCTCAACTCGTCGAGTGCAGCGTCCAATAACGCGCCATATGGCGTGAACGCAATCGATTTGGGGGCCGGTGACGTAGCCGTCACAACCTCAAACGGCGACATCATCAATTCGGGCAGCGACGGGATCAACGCCAACAATCAAGCGACCGCGATCGCCGCTGCCGCAGACGCGCTCGTGACGGTTAACGCAGCGGGCTCGATCAACTCCGGAAATGTGCAGAACAACAGCGGGTCGGCCCCGGCGGGTATCCGAGCAGGCTTTCTTGGTGGCACGAGCACGGTTGCAAATCTCAATGTGAACGGCACGGTCATCATCAACAGCACCGCCACCATATCAGCCGCCGCCGGATACGGAATTAACGCGTACAATTTTGGCAATGGCGACATTACCATCAATAGCACCGGCAACGTGAGCGTCACCAGCAGCGCCTCACGCGCAAGTTCCACAGCAACCACGACTACGGAAGCTGCAGAATACGGCATCGTCGCTTCGGCCCAGAGCGGGGGTACCGGAAACGTTGCCATCAACGTCTATGGCGGAAACATCAACGCCACGTCGAGCTCAACAACGATCACGAACCCGATTTACGGCATTTATGCGTTCAACAAGGGAAGCGGCAATATTTCCATCCTTATAGCCAGCTCGAGCTCAACCATTACCTCGAGCGGCGCCGGCATTGATGCCGTCAATCAAGCGGCCGCGATCGCCACCTCCTTGCAGAGTTCGATTATCGTCACCTCCTATGCCACGATAAATTCCGGCGCGGTAGTGACCGGCACGGGAAGTCCCCCGGCAGGGATCATCGCGGGCTATCTTGGCGGGGGTACCATACCGACAACGTTCCCCCTGCCTGGGCTATACGGAGACGTTGTCGTCAACAACTTTGGCAACATCACCGCATCTGCCGGGGATGGCATTCGTGCCTACAACTTCGGTTACGGCGACGTCACGGTCAACGACAATGCGGGAACCATCACGGCTTCGCAAAACTGGGCAAATCCGGTTAACGGTTATGGTGATGGCATAAACGCCTCCAACGACGGGCCCGGCAACATCAACGTCACGACCGGCACTGGAGTCGTGATCAAATCGGGCGCTTCGGGCATTTCCGCTATCAATCGCGCGCCGGCGCCAGCGACCACCGCTGAAAGCGGACCCGATTGGTCGGGTACCAGCGAGGTGAGAGTCGTTGCCCATGGGACGATCACGTCGGGCGTCATTCCGCCGTCAAGTACAGCCCCAGCGGCCGGAATCCTGGCGGGTTTCAATCCGAACTCCTCAGACACCGTGAACTCGAGCTTCAAGGGCGATGTCCTAATTGACGACTACGCAAGCATTACCGCCGCGGCAGGGACCGATGGCATACGCGGCATAGATTACGTGGATGGATCCGTAACCGTCATAGCGGAAGCCGGCGCCACGATCTCGGGGGGTCGTTACGGCATCGGCGCATTTTCGCTTGGTGACGTTTCCGCCGGCAGTGGGAATGTAAACATTACAAACTACGCTTCCGTAACAGGCGCGACTGCGGCAATCGACGCCCAGGCTAGCGGATCGGGCACGGTCACGATCGACAATTTCGGCACGATCACCGGCCCCGTCGTCGTGGTCAGCGGAGCGACGACCTTTCACAACGAATCGGGAGCTAGTTGGACCGCAAGCGGAAGCAGCTCATTTGTAACCGCCAGCCAGCTCATCAATGATGGGACCATCAACATTGCCGCTGGAACTACCTTGACACTGCCGGGGACACTGAGCGGTACCGGCCAGACCAACATCGGCAGTGGCGCGAATCTCGTCCTGCAAGATCAAATTACAGCCGGCACGACAGAGACCATCACCTTCCAGGGCTCGGGGACGCTCACGCTGTCGAACGCCGAGTTGGACAGCTCGCTGAATTTCATCCCGGTCATCACGGGCCTCGACCCTACTGATACCATCGATTTCCAGGGCGCCGTGACGAGCGCCTTCTGGAACGGTGGCATCTTGACACTGATGAACGGAACGACCGCCGTCGCCTACCTTCACCTCTCCGGAAATTATGCGTCGGCGACGTTCACCGTGACCCAGGTCAACGGCGTCAGTCAGATTGTCGATCCGCCGACGGCTATCGATACGATCACGAACGGCGCTGCGCTTGAACTGAATGGACCGAGCGCCGACAAGGTCATTTTTGCTGGCATCACGGGCACGCTAGTGCTCGATCAGCCTACGAACTTTGAGGGACAAATCGCCGGCCTTTCTGGCGCTGGAGATGTATTGACGCTCAAGGGTTTTGATGCAGCCCATACGACGGCTGATACGGCGTATGATCCGCAGAATGATACTACGCTGTTGACGATCACCGATGCCGTCGACCATCACTCAGTGTCGCTGATCCTTGACGGGAACTACGCATCGACCACGTTCAACGTGACGACTCATCAGAACGGCAGCGTCGATATAACTTCCCGGCCAACATCGATCGCCACCGTCTCCAATGGCGAAACGCTCGAGCTGAACCAGACGTCGAGCGATCGCATCGCCTTCCAGGGGGGAACAGGATCTCTTGTTTTGGATCAGCCGACCGGCTTCACTGGACATATCTCCGGCTTTAGAGGAACGGCGCCGGACGCTGCACACTCTGATACGATTGATCTTGCCGGCATTGATCATGACTATCCCGGCTTTTCACAGACCTTCGATGCCCCAACGGGGCTATTGACGATCACCGACGGAACCCACAGCGCGAGCTTCAATTTCGACCATTTCGATGCCACGCTCAATTTTGCTTCCGACCATCATGGCGGAACGTTGATAACTGATCCACCACCGACGCCCGCCGAACAACAAAGCCCCAACGCAGCGACAGGTCCGAGCGGCGATCAGTTTACTTTCAAGGCTACGCTCGGCGATCCCGACGGTGGGCGGATTGACCACAATTTCCAATCGATGCATTTGACTCACTCTGCAATCGACTCGGGCGATACGAGCACTCCATCCGCCTGGCTCCGGAATTCTTCCGCAGACCTCAGAAAAGATTTTTCGATTGATCCGGGCGCAAACGATCACCGTTCCGGCCACGATCCGATCCTTTCCCACACCATGTCGGGAATTTCGCACCTGAACGATTATATCCTTCCAAGCCACTAAGAATAAGGCATGTCAGGCTCTACGGCATGATCCAATTAAGACTTTTTCCTTTGTCTTCAGCGCTGACAAGAAAACTCACCTACGTTCACAAAACAGATGTTGTGGCATAACTGCGCCAATGGACGACCATTCAGCAAGCCGGCGCTTACCGCTTTTGCCTCGATCGCCAACTAAGGATGGCCAGCGAGCTCGCGTTCGTGAGGCCGAATGCTGGTTAGGCGGCAATTTTCCGCTGCGCAGCGACTTCAGCCAGGCTCTGCGCCTGCTTGATCGGCTCGACAACACGGCTTTGCGCCGAAAGCTTCGCAACAGGAACAACAGGTGACGGCGTGACGGCCTGAGGCTCGGGCCGCGTTGTTCCAGTCGCCCAAATGCTCATGAGCATCGCGCTTGTCGTGGAGAGTGCCGATGCGTTCACGGTCGTCGCATCCAATCCGGCTGTAAATAGCTTGCGGACCAGAAGATCCCTCTCCAGGCATGGTGGCAGGTCAAAGTGCACAGCGAGGAACCGCCCGGATTGGCGAACAACGGTTGCAGCAACGAATCCAATCTCGGCGAGGAAAATACGCGCCTTCTCGCCTGCCTTGGTGGCAAGCGCGTGATCACACTTTGGCGTAGGCACCCCGTTCAACCAGGATGACCTGCGAGGTGTACCAGGTCGCGTACCAGCGTAGCACCCACGGAATGGGAATTATGAACACCATGCCAATGACCCACACGAGGGTGCGCCACAAATCGTATATTGGGCCGGCCGGGTACACGGATGTGCTCGACGATGTAGCGAAAAAACATCGTGGCTACCCAGGGTGCCGGAATTACCAGGAGCACGCCGATCGAGAACAACAGGCCTCGTCCGAGCGGACCCCAAAGCCCAACCTCAAGCAATAGCGGCCGGCCGGCAGTGCGGCCTTTGTCTGGCGTCGCAGGCCCGGCAGGTTTCGTGATGTTGTTAAAGCCGTCTTGAGCGTCGGTGGTGTCTGTCATGGGGTCCCTCGCAGTTGGCGGCGGCGGACCCTACACAAAATCAACCCGAAGTCTGTCCTCTGGTGAGAGGATAATAGGTAGGGGTTCTCGTCCGGCTGGGGCAAGATCAACATGGCCGAGCCTTGGGAGGTGGACTACTGCACCAAAGAGCTTGGCGTGAGCAAAGGCGAACTTCGGAAGGTCATAGCGAAAGTCGGCACCTCCGCTGATGCTGTTCGCAAAGAGCGGGGCATCCTCGGCAAAGCTCATTCACCATGGGATGAGGCGAAGGCGTTACAGCGGCCGCTATCCTCAAGCGAGGGTACGATGGATGGCGCCTCCAATTCGCCCAGCTCGAGTTCTCGCAGCAATTCTATTATCTTCTGCGAGGGCGATGTCGTGGTTCTATCGATGTGTTGCCGTAGCCGCTCGCCAACTTCGGCGCAAATCGCTCTGCAATACTTGCTGCGGATCCTGACTGCGTCCATGGCTCTTTGGTCCCCCTGCAGGATCGTGCTCGCTCAATTATCAAACCATTAATTCTCGTGATTGCCGTCTGATGTGCGGAATCCGAGGCAAAGCGGCCACCGATTCCGACGGAAGGCGGCCACCTATTCCGATCGAAAGCGGC
>Ga0210403_10006146_pt1 | contig 10109 bp, 5 predicted proteins | sample IncBWC19MmetaG_FD_150863 | JGI IMG/M metagenome (GOLD analysis project Ga0210403, IMG submission 150863) | Forest soil microbial communities from Barre Woods Harvard Forest LTER site, Petersham, Massachusetts, United States - Inc-BW-C-19-M | ecosystem: Environmental > Terrestrial > Soil >... | reverse complement strand
TCAACTTGCTCCGGCGATAAAACGATTGGCGCTTTTTGCCGCTTTGCGCTCACCCGAACGCCGGTGCTGGGACCGCGCTTCCCACCCGAACCGACTGCGATCCCTGAAGAGATCGGATTATTGGAAGTGAACTCCCATCGAACGGCGCGTGAGAACAGAGCAGACAGGACGCACTTGGCCTTGGCCTTTGTGCCGTTTGAACCAGTCGCATCTCGCAACCAACGATCGACCTCGACGGTCTTTACCGTCCGGAGAGGTACACGACCCCAACATGGAAGGATCCAATTCTTGGCATACGAACTGTATCCGTCCTGCGTCGAGAAACCTCGACAAGTGTGATCTCGCATCCGCTGTGTTGGTCAACACCGGAAAGCAGTTCGTCAGCGACAATCTCCGCTATAGCGCGTTCAAACACCGGCCCTTCGCCAAGTGACGTTGGCGGCCACGAAACTCGCGCTTCGAAGCTGAGATCATCTGCGGGAGCACACTCCAACCGCACGTAGGCATAGTTTGACGCATGGCGATGAGGGTCACGAAACTCGTGCTGGGCGGTTCTCGGTGATTCAAGACGATAGAAATCGCGCGAACGCTTCTCGTCCCGAAGTCTCTCTAGACCGTTCCTGTCAAAGCGAGTCTGCGCCGGGCGCAACTTGCCTTGTTTCGCCTGCGCTGTAATGGCCTGGAAAGTGTCCGTCAGCATGGCGCTCGCTACCAAGGCCAGGATAACCGGACCGCCGCGCCCAACGTCCTTCGAAAAGCGAATTCCCGAGAGCCAGGTGTTTCAAGCTGAGGCACTACTAACCACCGCGTGTGGGGACACCGGTGCTGCCGGCGGTATATACTTTGGTTCGGTTTCTTTGCGCGCGTTTTGGAGCGTTTGATTCTGGCCTCCAGGGAGGCGACTCGTGCCGATCCGGAATCTGCGGTTTGATCCTCAAGATCTATCGAACTCGACAAACCAGCCCGGAGTAAGCGTTCCCGCAAAGGATGATAGTTCTGGCTCCAACGTCCCGGTTGACCCCAAGTCTACAGTAATCGAGTTTCCTCAAGCATCTTCCGATCCCGAGTCTACGTTCGTCGATCCCGAGGCCACCCTCGTGGATGCCGATGCCACGCAAGTCGACGCAACCCCGATTCCCCGTTCTTCTGGCCGCGCCGTCGCGCGTATCCAGGTCGGTGCCTCCGTTTTGCAAGCCGGCGATGTGCTCGACGACCGCTACGAGATCTTGCAGTTGCTGGGTGAGGGCGGAATGGGGGCCGTGTACAAGGCCCTAGACCGGGAACTCGACCGTTTCGTGGCCCTGAAACTCATCCGCCCAGAACTGGCTGCCAATCCGTCGATCGTCGCCCGCTTCAAGCAGGAACTCCTGCTGTCCCAACAGGTGACCCACAAGAATGTTATTCGTATCTATGATCTGGGCGATTCGGATGGTGTGAAGTTCATCACCATGGAGTTTGTCGAGGGCGAAGATCTGCGCGACCTCATCGTAAAGGCGAAGAAGTTTTCCCCCGATGAGGCCGTGGAGATCGTGCAACAGGTGTGTCGTGCACTCGATGCCGCGCACAGCGTGGGCGTGATTCACCGGGACCTAAAACCGCAGAACATCATGCGGGACAAGACCGGGCGCATATTGGTGATGGACTTTGGTATGGCGCGCACCGTCGAAGGCGACGGTATGACCCGAACCGGAGCTTTGGTTGGAACCATGGAATATATGTCTCCCGAGCAGGCATTGGGGGGCAGTTTGGACCAGCGTTCCGATCTCTTCGCGGTGGGTCTGATCCTTTATGAATTGCTGACTGGCAAAATGCCGTTCAAGGCGGAAAGCGCGCTGGCCAGCTTGATCAAGCGCAATCAGGAACGAGCCGTGCCGGTCTCCGATCATGACGGAACGATTCCGCGGCCAGTGAGCAACATCGTTAGTAAATGTCTGGAGCGTGATCCCGCCCTGCGCTACCAGACCGCGTCCGAGGTGCTGCGAGATCTTGATGACTGGCGAGGTAATCGTGCGGCTGCAAACTTGCGCTTTCAACCTGCGGTCGAGCCTTGGGCGCGTACGATTCATTGGCCACTGCTGATCGGCATCGCCGCTGTGCTCTTCCTGGCGATTGCCGGCTATCTGTTTCGCGGCAAGCTCTTTTCGCCATCGGCAAAAAAAGGTGCGTCTGGACCTGCGCTGTCGTTGGCGATCTTGCCCTTCCGCAATGCTTCCGGGGATCCCAGCGTGGATTGGCTGGGATCCAGTCTTGCCGATATGTTGAGCACCGATGTGGGCCAGTCCGCAAGCTTGCGAACTGTTTCCCAGGATCGGTTGCATCAAGTGCTTTCCGATCTTCGGATCATACCCAACTCTTCCATCGAGCCGGCAACCCTGCGCCGACTGGCCGAGTTCAGTAACGCCGATACGTTGGTCTGGGGACAGTATGCGAGATTTGGCGGCCAGATACGCATCGACGCTATGTTGCAAGACCTCAAACATGATCGTCGCGTCCCCATCAAAATTGAGGCCGTCGATGAAAAGGACATTCCCGGCGCCGTGGACCGCCTGGCGGCATCGATCCGCAACAATCTGGCTTTCTCGCCGGACGTAATTAACGAGCTCAAAGCTAGTTCCTTCCAGCCTAGTTCCTATTCGGCGCCTGCGCTACGCGATTACAACAAGGGAATTCAGTTGCTGCGGGATGGCAAGAATCTTGACGCAGTTAAAGCTTTGCAGTCTGCCACCGAGGAAGACGCAGAATTTGCGCTCGCATATTCACGCTTAGCCGATGCGGACTCCGCGCTCGGGTACGACGGTGATGCTGAGCAGGCTTCCCGCAAGGCAGTCGAACTTAGCCAACAGTTGCCGATGGCCGAAAACTACCTCATCCAGGCTACCCATGCGCGGGTAATGAAAGATAACAAGAAGGCGATCGAAGCCTACGAGAACCTGGCGAAGAGCATGCCGGACAACTCCGATGTGGAGTCGGCCCTGGGCAGCCTTTATACCGAGACCGGAGCTTACGACAAGGCTCGTGACCAGTTGTCGAAACTCTTGCAATCGGATCCGAAGAACGTCAAGGCCCTGTGGCAGATGGGCGTGGTCGAAATCGTGAGTGGCGACCCGCAAGCTGCGCTCGAGCCGTTGAATAAGGGTTTGTCGCTGGCGGTCCAGATGGATGCCCAGGAATTGAAGGCGCTGATCCTGCAATCGACGGGAATCTCGTACCGGTTGATGAACAAGCCCGATGACGCGATGCGCAGCTACCAGGAAGCGATGATCATCAACCGCCGACTCGGCCTCAAGCGCAATTTGGCGGGCAATCTTGTGGAGATGGCTGTGGTCGAGAGTTCACAAGGAAAGCCTGATTCCGCCCTCGCCAGCTACAATCAAGCCCTAGGCTTGCAGCGCGACATCGGCATGAAGAAGGAAGTCGGCGACACGCTGAATGACAAGGGCGTGGTTTATCAGTCCAAGGGCGATTATGACAAGGCGTTGCAGGAGTATAAGGAGTCGCTGCAGATACAGCGCGACACGGGCGACCAAAATTACGAGGCATTGTGTCTGAATAATATCGGAGGCGTCTATCAGGGCAAGGGTGACACCGATAACGCGTTGACTTACCTTCAGCAGGCGCTGCAATTACGCGAAAAGCTCAACAAGCCAGCAGCGATCGCCGAGACGCTGGCAAGTCTCGGCCAAGTCTACAGCAGTACCGGCCAGTACGATCAGGCGTTGACTACCTCCATGCGAGCCTTGGATCTTTGGCGTAAGGCGGGCGATGCCCGAGGCGCAGCCGATGAATCGCACGACATCGGATTGGTGTTCCAATATCAAGGACGCTACGGGGCTGCCGTCAATGCCATGCAAGACGCCGTCAATGGCTATCGAGCTGTGGGCGACCGCGGCAGTGAAATGGGCGAGATTCTCAACGATCTCGCCGACGTGCTGGCCAAGGCGGGACGCGGGTCAGAATCGGAGGTCCTTTTACAGGAAGCTCAAACCATAGCTCGCAACCTGCAGAACGCGAACCTGCAGGTCGAACTGCTCATCACCCAAGGCGATGTTGAGCTTTATCGCGGCGGCCGCAAACTGGCCAAGACTTTCTATGACCAAGCTTTCCGTGCCGCATCACGTGCGACGGATCCCGGGGAGGTCCTGATTTCCAAATTGCGTGTCGCCGAAGCGGCAATAGGCGAAGGAAAGACCCCCTCACTCGTCCGTGAGTTTCGCAACTTGACGCAACAGGCCGACAGCCGCAACCTGAAGTACCTGTCCCTCGAAAGCTCCGCCGACATGGCCGAGGCCATGATCCAAAGCAAGGACTACTCCCACGCCCAGCAGGAATTGCGCGCGGACTTGAGCAAGAGCGAGAAACTCGGCGCGCGCTATCAAACCGCGTATATTCACTATCTCCTGGCCAGCGCGCTCCGTTTGAGTGGAAATAGCGAGGAAGCTCGCGGCCACTATCGGCAAGCGCTTAGCTTGATCGACGACATGCGCAAGGAGCCTGGGGCGGAAAAACTTACCGGGCGCTCCGACCTCAAATCCATCTGCGACGAATCCGTTCACTGGGCCGGAGTCGCGGCAAACTAAGACGATCGCCCCAACACTCTCCACTCCTGCCTCAGGACCAAAAATGGCGGAGGCTTTTGCCTCCGCCGGCTTTCGTTGTGACTACTTGAATGTGAAATAGGCGGTGTATGGGATGCCATCTCCCAAGTTCAGGGAGAATGACAGGCATGCTCCCTTTGGCGGCAGCGGTTTCCAGTTGTACTGATACGCTCCGCCACCCAGGTTCTGCCACCCCGAGTTTCCGGCTGCAGCCGTGCTAACAGAGTTGTCGGGGGTGTCCACCTTGCAGATGTTGGCGTTCGCAGCGCTGAGCACTACCGTGCCCGTCGGAGCGAGCGCCAGGTTCGTTACGGGATTGCCGTTGCAATCCGTAACCGTGACCTGCAGCGGGATCGCCTGGTGCACGCTTGCGGAATTGATGTTAGGCACCGCCGGGTTCGGACCTGGGTTCAGCACCGGGGCCGTGAACCCTATGTTGCCCGCGTTATCCGTCGAGACGATCTTGTAACCCACGCAATACGGGGCACTCGCACTGGATTGGTTGCCGGCTTCATCCGTCGCATACACCGTCAGCGTCTGCGGCCCCGAAGTGGAAGTAGGTACCGCGAAGCCGGTCACTGTCTGGGTGAGGGGGCCGGACGGCGCCGGCGCCACTCTGGGCGTGGTCGTTTGAGTAAAGGCATTGCCGGGCGAGGGAGTGACTTTATTTCCGCAGCCCGCAATCCCGGATGCCGCGCCGTTCACCAACGGATCGGTGCAGGTGAACGATGCCGTCGGGTTCGTGCCTAGGCCAAAAGTGTTGTTGCCCAAACCACCGCTCAGCACCGGCGCGCTGATCGTCGGCGCAGTTTGGTCTACCCCGAAGCTCGCCGTCTTGAATGACGCCACGTTATTTGGACTGCCGGTGCTTATAGTACCGGGAAATGCCAACTCTTCCTGATTGTCGCAGGCGTCCGAGAAGAAATGTACCTCGAATACCCCTGGCCCGGGAGCCGTCACGCTGCCGCTGGCTGTGAAAGTCGGTGGTACGGTGCTAGGCGTGGGCCAAGTACTCGGACAGGCAGTCGGATTCGTAGCTGTCTGATCGCCAGGCACGGGGAACGTAGTATCAGGCGTTGCGCCCAGGTTCTCCTCGCCCCATGTGATGGCCTGGTTCGGAGCTGCCACCCAATTATTGCTGGGGGTGGCGGGGGTGGGTGGATAGGCTGTGAATGACACGGGAACGGTCGTGCTGTTCGACCATGCGGGGATACTCGGCACTGTGTTCCACTCCACTTGGCAGCAACCCGCGATGAAAGTGGAGTTCGTTGTCGTGCCGGTTCCGCCTGGCTTCGGCCCGTTATCTGTGGTCAGCAATTCAAACTGCGTTAATGTGCTCTGCGGACACAGCTTGCCGCCCTCTGGTGAGCCCGGAGTGAAGGTGCAGTTATTAGGCGACCAGGTGTCGCTGCCCTCAGCCAGCGTAGGGGCGCTACTACTGGGAATACTCATTCCGTTTCCAGGAGTGTCCAATTGCTGCGCCAAGTACAGATTTCGCTGCGTGGACTGTGGGCAGTTATCCCCAGCGGGAGTATTCGAGTTGGCGTTCGTACACGTAATCGTCATCTGGGCACAGAAGGGATCGCCATTGGCATCCGTTCCCTGGCCGTTCGCTGTGAAGCAGTCGGTCATGGCTAGCGATGTCCCCATCACCAACTGCTTGTATGTTGCGTGGGTGATGCCCTGGTCGGCGATGGTCGGGACCGTATTATTCACGACCATGAGGTCGTTGTTTGTGTTGAAGGCGGTAGTGTAGTCGAAATCAAATTCCACGTGTTCGCCGGTAGTGTTGTTGAACACGAACTGCTGGCTGAGGTTCGCCGCGTTATTCGGGTTTATCGATTGCCCGATCTGCGACTGCGCGACGGCCACATTGTCGATCGCGAGTGCTGAAGGGTATGCAGTGTCGCCAGCGTGCGAGACGGTGAATTGCAGCGTGTAAGTGCCGGCGGGGGCGGCATAACTGACGTGCATCCACCCCGTCGGTCCGCCATTACCGCCGCCGAATTTGGCTACGTTCCCATACACCGTATTGTCTGCAGTAATTTCGTCAATTGCCAGAGTCACGGTTGTCCCGGCGAAGGATGCCGTCGCTGGACTTATGGCCGCGACTCCCGGGTTGAGGTCAACCGGCGGCACCGCTGCGGCATTCGCGGTAGTCGTGTTTGCTACAAAGAGATCGATCGGATTACCCGCCGAAGGCACAAGCTGCACCAAGGCGAAATCGGCAAAAGCGGTAGTTCCGTCCGTCGTGATGAAATTTACATCGAAAGAGATCGCGCCGCCAGGGGACGCCAGCGTGAAATTTGGCGACGTCAACACGGTCTCAGTAGTGGGCGTCCCCAGACCTGTGCCGGGGCCGAGACCAAGCTGACTATAGGAAGGCGTACTTTGTGTCGCGACAGCCGGACACGACGTCCCTGCGGCGGTGGTGCACCCAGTGGAAATCCATCCGAAGTAGCTTCCCTGGGTGGGGGTGACGCCAGAAGATGCCTGAGCGGTACCATCCAGGGCGGTTTGTCCACTGAACGTCCATGTGTTAGGTATGCCGTTCTCAAATCCTTCTGACAGCTGGGAGAACGCAGCTGCCGGCGCGAACAGGACCAATACCAAAACCGTCATCAAAGCAGCGGCTGGCGTGAGATGTCTTTTCATAGGAGACTCTCTCTTTGCTCTAGTCAGGGTGACAAGATTTGCAGTCAGGGCGTATTCCCTCCGGGGAATTTCCGCCCTAAGGCTCGAAACCAAAACTCAAAACGAAAACCTGCGAATCAGAACCTGGAAACATGAGACGGTTCCACGGGTACGATTCCTATTCCGGGGAGTGAATAGGACGGCGGCGATATTATACGCTTACCGGCCTGTCGTCAACTGTCATTTGAGGCTATGTCAGGACTTGTGGTGCGGGGCCGGGCGAGAAATGCGAACTCAGCACGGGATATCTCCGTACACAGCCGCATGGAAACCGCCGCTTGCTTGCAGCGGACGAAGCGTCACGCCTATCTGGGTCAATGAGTGAAATGGCGAATTTTAACAGTTGACTGCCCACTGGACGCAAATGACCAGTCTTCCTAGCTCCCCTCAGCGCGTAGGCGTTTCGGCATCCCCGCCTGATCTAGCGGAGGCTCGCTTACAGTCTCATTGGATTTTGTGAATGTTGCCAGCAGGCTTGCGACATCGGGATCGGTAACGGCGCGAGCCGCGAGTTGGCGTTGAACTTCTTCGGGCAAGGGCATGGTTATATCTCCTGCGACCAAGCTTAGGAGGCATGGAGTCAGCGAGACTGTTTCAAAATGCTCACTCTGCGAAATTGGAGAATGAGTGCTATGGCGATGTTACAACAGGCTGAGCCGAGCCCCAAGGCAGCGAAGTTGCCTATCCCAGGGAAAACATTCATGATTCAAATGGCCGAATGGCCTCGAAAGGAAATCCCCATGGTGGTGCCCCTCACCGATCATCAGCGCCGACTCGCACAGCACCGGATCATGTTCGATCACCCGCTGGCCCCCGATCTTGAGGAAGCCGTGCGTAGGGCATCGCTGGCATGTGCCGAAAACGGCAAGCAAGAGACTGATTTGATCGAGTTGTTTTGTGGCTTGTACCTACACTACCAAAGAGAACTGTCCGATCATTTCAGCGGGAACTTCGACGCAGTACTCAAGCGGACTTTCCCGAAGCATCGTTACGGTGTTGAAGGTCTTATTCCCGATGCAATCCTTGAAAAGGCCACCACGGACGACGAGTCTGGCGGGTTTTTCTATTCGGTGAAACATAGCGACGAAGTTCTTCGTCTTTTGTGGGTGGCAACGGCGCTGGCGAACGCTGTGGGGAAAAGGGCCTCACTGAAGGACCTGCTTGCGGCCCTGACGCAAAACGGACGGTGGACGGACGAACTCTCGCGTGATGGATTGACACCCGCACATAGAGTGGCCAACTTTGAATCAGATATTGGAACAGTGGTCTTTCATGCGACTACGCACATGCACGCCACTTGGCCGAGGCGATTGGAATTTCAGCAGGAAGGGACTCTGAAAGCACCATTTACGCTTGAGGTCAGAACCCCATCGGGAGGTTTTCAGCCAGTACGGACCGCACAGATCAAGCTCAATGGGAAGAAAGTAGCGGAGATTGCGTGGCCGGCAACGGCGATTGTGAACACCGGTGTCGAACTGAATGCATCGAATACGGTCGAGTTGGAGCTAGATGGGCCAAATTTCGGAAGTATCGAGTACACGATCCGGGGAACTTCAGGAACTCTCAACTGACGCTATCAGGCCATTTCACTAATTGAGAATTGGGCCGATCCGGGTCAATGAGTGCTATCGCGATTTTGCAACAGTCATTTGCGCCTTAAGGGACCACCTCGAAGACCGTACCTTGATTCCCCGAGCCGCCCAGGGTGGTCAGTCCTCGACTCTGGTGGAAATCTATACGGGACTAGCTCAATAAAACCGTCGACTGTGAAACTGGAAGGGAACCACTGCGATCCGTTTTGGGCTGGACGAGCACTTGCCAGGAAGGCAGTTCTAGTTCGGCGATGGTTGCTGCAATGACGGAGCGGAATTAGCCGGGGAGTTTGAGTTTCTGCTGCAAAGCAATGAAACGCGGGTTGGAGCGAAGATTGTCGAGTTCCGGCTCCACCTTCATGAATACCAAGCCGTTGGAGCGGTCCACGACCGCCTTATCCAGCCAGTCCATCGCCTTTTCGTTCTCGCCCAGCCCCACGTACACGATGGCAAAGTAATAAGGTGAAACGTACTGCTTCTTCGACTGGGCAGTCATGTCCGACAGCAACTTTTCCGCTTCCGCTTTATTCCCGGCGCGGGCATAGGCGTGCGCCAGAGCGGAGACCATGAGAGGCGATTGGTGTGAAAGATCCACCGCTTTACGCAATTCCGGGATCGCCAGGGCAAACTGCCCGGTTTGCTCGTAAACTTGCCCAACCACCAGATGCGGCAGTTCGTACGATGGATCCATCTCGAGCGTGTTATGAAGCTGCTCGATCGCCCGGTTATATTGCCGGGCCATGTACAAACGCCATCCCAAACTGAAGTTGATACTGATCGAGAGTGGATCGACTGCCCGCGCCTTGTTAATCTGGTCGAAGCTGTCCTGAATGCGGCCCATGGCCATCAGGTAAAGAGAGTAACGCTGGTAGGCGGTCGCATAGTTAGGGTTGAGTTGAATGGCATGTTGAAATTCTTCCTCGGCCCCGGGCCAGTCCCAGTCGTAGTTGAACTTTATGGTAGCCAGGGAGGTGGCGGCCTCGACCGAGGTAGGATCAATCTCGAGCGCGCGCTGGGCCGCTTCGCGAGCCTTGGGAGCAGCTTCTCCGACGGGCATGGTCCCAAAGATGGTAGAGCCGGTTATGGCATAACAATCGGCAAGCCCCGCATAGGCCAGAGCATAGTGAGAATCCTGATGGGTTGCCTGCTCAAAATACCCGATGGCCTTGTCCAGGTTCTGATCCGATCGTTTATTCCAATAGAACCGGCCTTTCAGATAATTCTCGTA
>Ga0210403_10006145_pt1 | contig 10109 bp, 4 predicted proteins | sample IncBWC19MmetaG_FD_150863 | JGI IMG/M metagenome (GOLD analysis project Ga0210403, IMG submission 150863) | Forest soil microbial communities from Barre Woods Harvard Forest LTER site, Petersham, Massachusetts, United States - Inc-BW-C-19-M | ecosystem: Environmental > Terrestrial > Soil >... | reverse complement strand
GTGCCGGGCTTCGGTCCGGCCGGTGCACTTGCCGATACCAATGCGATCAGGCTTACGGCGCAGGAAGTGATCTTCGGCGTGAACTACAAGTTCAACTGGGATAGCCCGGTCGTTGCGAAGTATTAGGGGGAAATAACCACACCACCAGCGCGGCCTCTGCCGGCTTACGCGGTCGCGGCGCTCGGTTGATCGACCGCGGGCAGAAACGCCCGCATCTTTCCCAAAAGTCGCTGCAAATCCACGGGCTTGGTGTCGAAATCCGAGCAGCCGACCTCGACACTTTTGGCACGGTCGCTGGCAAGCGCGTGGGCTGTCAAAGCGATAATCGGAATGGCTGCGGTCGCTGGATTGGCTTTGATCAGCTGAGTCGCTTCCCAGCCGTCCATCTCGCCCAAGGCGACATCCATCAAGATCAAATGCGGATTCTCGCTAGCGGCCATCGCGACGCCGGCCGCGCCGTCATGCGCGCAGCAGACGGAGAAGCCGTGCCGCTGGAGGCGCCGGGTAAGCATGTCCCGATTCATTTCGTTGTCTTCAACCAGCAGGATCTTATGCATGGGGCATCCCAACAGCTGGCTGAAGCGCAAGGTCGGTAGCAGCTGGGACCAGCGTCGCGACGACATGTAGGTCTGCTTTCCGCCGACCCGCGGTCAAAGGCATGCGGATGGCAAAGCGACTTCCCTTGCCGAGTTCGCTCTCGACGGAAATTTCACCGCCCATCAGTTTGCATAGCTTCTGGCTCAGCGCCAAACCAAGTCCCGTGCCGCCATATTTGCTCGTGCTGGAATCATCGGCAACGGTGAATTTTTCAAAGAGATGGGTGATCTGATCCGGAGCGATGCCGATGCCGGTGTCGATGACGTCGACCATGAGCTGATCGTCATCGTCGTTGGTGACGCGCCTGGCAACCAATTTCACCTTCCCATCCTGTGTGAACTTGGCCGCGTTATCGAGCAATTGTCCGAGCATGTTCCGGAATTTGCCGGCGTCGCAGAGGGCCGTTCCGAGATACGGCGAGATGGTGCACCGGAATTCGTTTCCGTTGCGCGCAGCAGCAGGCCTTGCGCCCTCGGCTATTTCCAGCAGCAATCCGGCCAGATCGGTCTCTGCCAGGTCGAGCTCCATCTTCCCGGCTTCGATCTTCGACAGGTCGAGAACCTCGTTGACAAGCTTCAGCAGATGCTGACCGGCTGTGTGAATCTTGGTCAAGTCGGAGACGCTGGCGTCGTCGCCTTCCATCTCGGCATCTTCAAGCAGAATTTGGCTGTAGCCGATGACGGCGTTGAGCGGCGTACGCAGTTCGTGGCTCATCTTGGCCAGGAAGTCGGCCTTTGCAGCACTCGCGCGATCGGCCTCCGCGGTGGCTGCACGGAGCGCAACAGCGGTTGCCATGTGCTCGCGCATCTCGCTTTCCAGCTCGCCCTGCGACGCCTGGATCTTCGCGTAATAAAGCGCCATCATCGCGACGTAGATTGCCGCAGCCGTCGTCGAGACAAGTCCCAGCCCCTGCATCGCGGCGACCGGCAGCTTGTTATTGATTTCGAAACCAAAGAAATGGAAGAAGCCGAATATGGCCACGTTCACGGTGAACATCGCCATAACGATGAGGCGCAACGAACTCGACGAACCCAGATAGAAGAAGGCGAGCAAGGGTATGACGAGCACCCAAGCCAGCGTGGGCGAAGTAACTCCGCCGTAGAAGTAGCAGCTCCAGAAAATGCAGAAAATCAGGTTTTCGATCGAGACAAGCGCCAGCGGATTGTAAGGGACGCCGGCTCGCAACAGGAACGGGAACACCCAGAAGGCGGTAATGGAAGCTGCCAGCACCGCGACGTCGTATCCTGGCGACGGATCGAGCACAAAGATCGAGATCGGAACCACGTTTCCGATGAACGGCCCGAGAATGTGGCTTACCAGAAAGACGTGTGCACGGTTTCTGGTGTCGCGATCCGCTGCGAGGTCCGGAGGAATAAAATAGTTAACCAAGCGATCGAGGGCTGCGATCGCTTTTACGAGCATGGTTTTCATAAAATTTGCGCCGCCTTCCGCAAAGTTGCTTCAGCTACCATTGGCGCCGCGACCGCGGCGATCCAAAGCAGGCAAAAAACAGAGCTGCCCGCGCTTAACATTTTCAGGCTCCGCTTAAAACGGCGTTAATCGAGGCATACAGCCCGCTATACCGAATTTTAAAGGCGGCCACGCTAGGTTGCGGCAGAACAGAAAGAGGGGCGCAGAACAATGCTGATCTGGAGCCGGCTTGTCAGGTTCATCGACTGGTTCATTCCGGCCGCAGCGAAACTCGAGCGCTCGGAGCGCGGACTTGCCCAGAACTTTGTATTCACGCATCTGTTCGGGCCTCTGCTCTCGCAGTCGATCAGCCTCTTTCTGTACCTCAGTGATCCGCATCCGGACGCGGCCTGCTGGACGGTGATCGTTTGCATCTGGCTGTTCTGGACGCTCCCCTTCGTCTACAGGAAGACTGGCGACCTGCAGCTCTCGGCATTGGTCTCCGTCGAATTGCTCGCCTTCACCTCGCTGTTTGGGTCCTATTTCTACGGTGGCGTCAGTTCGCCGTTCCTTCCCTGGCTGATCATCAGCCTGCTGCTGGGCTTCTTCTATCTGTCGGAGCGGCCCGCCGTGGTCGTCGCCCTCTTCACATTCAATATCACCGGCTTTGTTCTGGCGTATTTGTTGTGGGGCTTTCCCGACCTGCTGTCGCACGCGCAACTTTCGATGGTCGGCTGGATCTCGATCCTCTCGGCCACCATCTACATGTCATGGATGGCGACCTATTACGCGAACATGATCACCACGCGTTCGGATCTTGAACGCGAGGCGGAGCGCCATCGCGAGACTTCGGTTCGGCTGCAAGCGGCAAAGGACCTAGCCGACAGGGCCAATCGTGCCAAGTCCATCTTCCTCGCGAAAATGAGTCATGAACTGCGAACGCCGCTGAATGCGGTGATCGGGTTCAGTGAAATCCTGCTCGACGACGTCGAGCTCGACGGCAAGAACCAGCACAAGAGGGCAGATCTCGAACGGATCAACTCGGCCGGCAAGCATCTGCTCTCTCTGGTTACCGACGTTCTCGACCTCTCGAAGATCGAGTCGAACCATATCGAGCTGAAAATCGAGGAGTTCGACCTTAACGAGATGGTGCGTGAGGTCGTCGCCACCGTGCAGACGATGGTAGCCGAGAAGAAGAACAAGCTCGTCGTCAAATGTCCGGCAAACCTCGGCATCGTCTCGACCGACCCGACCAAGCTGCGGCAGGCGGCGCTCAATCTGCTCAGCAATGCGGCAAAATTTACCGAGGCGGGAACCATCACGCTGAACGTGCAGAGGCGGAAGCGGCAGGCCGGCGACTGGGTCGAGATCCAGGTGCAAGACACCGGCATCGGCATCGCCGAGCCGGACATCGGGCGATTGTTCCAGAATTTTGGTCAGGCCAACCAGTCGACCTCGAGCAAATATGGCGGCACCGGACTCGGGCTGGTTTTGAGCCAGAAACTATGTGCACTCATGGGCGGCGGAATTTCCGTGAATAGCGAGCTTGGGCAGGGATCGTGTTTCACGATCCGCGTACTCGCCTGGATGAAGGAACAGCCGGCCGCCGATGACATCTCTTCCAGGCCAACCTGGCAATTCGTACCGTCAGCAGTTTGAAAATGTCCATTTCGAATATCAATTCCGTGCAAGCGACCTCGCGGCATGCCGACGAGCCGAGCGACGCGATCTCCAGTCGCCAGGATATCCGTCCTCGCCTGCTGATCGTTGACGACATCAGCGACAATCGCAACATCCTGATGCGGCGCTTCGAGCGTCGGGGTTTCGACGTGGTCGAAGCCGAATCCGGGCTCGAGGCCATCGAGCTGATCGAAAAGGGCTCCTTCGATCTAGTGCTTCTCGATGTCATGATGCCCGGCATCGACGGAATAGAGACCTTGAAGCGCATCCGCAGTCGGCGTTCGGCGTCTGCCCTGCCGGTCATTATGGTCACGGCCAAGTCGGAGAGCGGCAATATCGTCGACGCGCTTGAGCAAGGCGCCAATGACTACGTGACCAAGCCGGTTGATTTCGCCGTTGCGTTGGCGCGCGTGAATACGCAGATCAGCCGCAGGCGTGCGGAGCAGCAGGTCGTTTTGGCCAATGAGGAGCTGCGCAAGACCAATGAAGATCTCGAGCGCCGGGTCCAGGAACGCACAACCCGCCTGATCGACGCCAATCAGAGGCTGAAGGAAGAAATCGCCGATCGCGAGGAATTGCAGGCAAAGTCGCAGTACCTCGCCTATCATGACTCCCTGACCGGACTCGGCAATCGCCTGTTGTTCAAGGAACAGCTGGACGAGGCGCTCAAGGATGTTTCGGTGACCTCACATCCCGTGGCAGTCCTGTTCCTGGATCTCGACGGCTTCAAGGCGGTCAACGATACCCTCGGGCACTCTGTCGGTGACTTGCTGCTGAAGTCCATCGCTGCGAAGCTTCGTGATTTGCTTCCGGTGACCGATCGCATCGCCCGGCTTGGCGGTGACGAGTTCGCCATTCTGCAGGTATCAGGCCCCCAGCCGACCTCGTCGATTTCGCTCGCGGAAAAGATCATCGAGGTAGTTGGTCATCCGCACAGCATCGATGGACACGATGTGGCGGTGGGCGCCAGTATCGGCATCGCGGTTGCGCGTCCCGATCAAATGAACACCGAGAGCTTCCTCAAGAGCGCCGACCTGGCGATGTACAACGCCAAATCAGAGGGACGCGGCACCTATCGGATATTCGATCCGCAGATGGACGAGATCATTCAGAACCGCCGCTCGCTCGAACGCGATATGCGAGCTGCGCTCGCGCAGGGGGGATTTGAGCTGTTCTACCAGCCGCTGGTCAACCTGCAGAGCAAGAACGTCACTGCCTTTGAAGCGCTGATGCGATGGCATCACTTGGATCGCGGGACTGTGCCGCCATCGGAATTCATCCCGGTGGCTGAAGAGATGGGATTGATCGTCCAGCTTGGCGAGTGGGCGCTGAGGTCCGCGTGCCAGGAAGCGGCAAAATGGCCTGACGAAGTTCGCGTATCGGTCAACCTGTCGCCGCTTCAGTTTGCCAAGGGCAATCTGGTTTCCATAGTTATGAGTGCCCTGGCTTCTGCAGGGTTACCGGCTTCGCGGCTGGAGCTTGAAATCACGGAATCGGTATTGCTGGAGAAATCAGAGCGCAATATCGCGATTTTGAACCAGTTGCGCGCGCTAGGCGTCCGGATATCGATGGACGACTTTGGCACGGGCTATTCCAGCATCGGCTATTTGCGCAGCTTTCGGTTTGACAAGATCAAGATTGATCAGTCGTTTGTTCGAGACCTGCTCATCGACGAAGGAAGCCTCGCAATCGTTCGCGCGATCGCTGGCTTGGGCATCAGTTTTGGGATGACGACGACCGCGGAAGGCGTCGAGACTGAAGAGCAGGTGCGATGCCTGGACCTTGAGGGCTGCATCGAAGTCCAGGGCTATTTGTACAGCAAGCCGGTGCCTAGAGACGAGGTTGCCGGGCTGCTGGCCAGCCTGAATACCAGGAGAGAACCGCGGCGTGCCTGAGGTGGCGCGGGAAGTGGTTTAGACATTTTCAGGCCGCTAACGCCGATGTCCGGTGAAAACGGGGTGCAATTCCGCAACAAAGGACCAATTCTAGAGGTCACACGGTGATCGGCTAAGCTTTTGTCAATTACGGCGTTCTCCGACGACGAACGATTTTCGAGCCTTGGTGCCAGTGCCAACTAACGATTTCGTTGTTCGTAGCTTCCAGTTTTTGAGGATTTTCGGTCGGTGCGACCTTCACTGTGACTACGGGGATCTCGCGTGGTGCGCCATCGATGAACGACGAAGGCAAAGATCACCTTTTGGCAGGGGGAGAGCAGTATCGCTGGCATCGGTAGCAGCGACTGCCGCCCGCAAAGTTTGGTCGGCAACCTGCGATCCTAAGATCGCTCGAACCATGCCAAGACCGCCGACAGCTCCGAGGCTAAACAGCGCAAACCATATTGGTCGCGACGCCATGTCCGGGAGCCCATTCTGATTAGACTCTTCCCGACGTGAACGTCCTCAAGAATGATTATGGGCTTGAGGTTCGCAAGTTTCGGACTGTGAATTCGATTTGACCATCAGAATGCTGTCGCCAGTTCTCGACAAAGCGCATCGATGGTGGATCGCCAGTTCGGGACGGCGAAAAAGCTGCGCGCTCGTCCGAATTCCTGTTGCTGGTGCAGATCGCGCTCCTGATCGCCGTCGGCCGTGGACTCGGCGAATTGATGCAGCGGATCGGCCAGCCTTCCGTCATTGGCGAGCTTGCGACAGCGCGGAAGAAGTTCAACGCCGTGGACATTGCTGTAGAGGAACTATTTGCGCGTATCCGACGCGTCACGGTATCAACGAACAGGATCCATATTTTTCTGACAGACACGAACTCCGCCAAACGTCCAATTGAGATCCCATGGGAGCCGCAGCCGAAAGGTCAGACCCAGATTCGGCTTGCAGCATCCGCATCCGAAACAAAACCGACCCGAAACTGAGGAGAGCGATGGTCAGGGCTCACGCCTGGCTTAGACAGCTCGCCGGGGGTCGCCATGCATCCATTGAAAATCTGGCGGCAGCGGCCGGCTATAATCCAAAGGTCATTCGGCAAGGCCTCAGGCTGGCGTTTCTCGCTCCCCGATTAGCCGACGCTGCCGTGCAGGGCGATGTGCCTTTCAGGCTTAAACAGATCCCCAAGCTCTTGCCTTTGTCATGGCGTGAACAGCACCATCGATCGGTTGATGTTGAGGTTCGTCCATCGGATGTTATGGAAGGGCTCAGCGAACTACTCGTCCAACAACTCAAGGAAGTCGCTTATTCGTTCGAACGGCTTCGCATTGCGATTGCCGATATAGACCACGCGGTCGCCATCGCGCTCCAGCGACTTCGCTCTCGACTTGCGGAGCCGACCAGGGAGGAACGTCGCCGCAACAGCCTCGGGGCCGACGTCGAGCCTCATAATGCCGCGCCGCTTGCAATCGAGCCTGAGCCTCGCCGCCGCGAAAAACTCGCGCGCGGCCGGCGGCAGCCTGCCGAAACGACGTGCGGTTTCGTCGTCCAAATCCTCCAGACCATCCTCGGTGCGGCATCTGGCAATACGGCCATAGATTTCCAAGCGAACAGCGTCCGACTGTACGTAGCCCGTGGGCAGCATATCGGCGATCGGCAGGTTCAGATCAGGCACCCACAGATCGGCGCCACCGTCGGCGCCCTTCTCCGACGCCCGCTTGAGAAGATGGCTATAGAGCATTGGCCCGAATACCTGCAGATGGCCAGACTGCTGTTCGGAGAAGAGGTCTCCGGCGCCTCGGAGATCCAGATCGCGCGCACTGATGGCAAAGCCGGCGCCGGGCTTGCTGAACTCTTCCAGCACGGCCAAACGCTTCTCGGATTGTTCGGAGTTCGACTCGGTCAACAAATACGCGAAAGCACGCGTGCCGCCTCGTCCGACGCGTCCTCTTAGCTGATGAAGCTGCGACAGACCAAACTTCTCCGGCCAGCAGACGATGATGGTGTTCGCCCGGGGAATATCGAGGCCGCTCTCCACGATATTGGTCGCGAGGAGCACGTCCGCCTCACCTTCGACGAAGCTCATCATTCGATCGTCGATATCTTCGGCAGGCAACCGACCATGGAGACATACGATGCGAAGGTCCGGAGCCGTCAACTTTACCCTTGCCAGCATCGGCTCCAAATCCTGGATACGGGGGCAAATCAGGAAGCTCTGCCCGTGGCGTCTCTGCTCACGCAGCAAAGCCGCGGCGATCGCGGCGTCCGATAGCGGAGCAACCTTGGTGACGATAGGCAGCCGATGAACCGGCGGCGTAGCAATAACGCTCAGATCCCTGAATCCTGCAAGACCCGCCGCAAGCGTGCGCGGTATCGGCGTGGCGCTCATCCAAAGGGTATGAACGCCCTTCGCAAGGCCTGAAAGTTTCGCCTTCTCCGCCGCACCAAAGTGCTGCTCCTCATCGATGATGACGAGGCCGAGGTCGGCAAACCTCACGTCAGTCGAGGCGAGAGCTTGTGTGCCAACAACGACTTTCAGTTTGGCGCGACGAAGTTTTTCTTTCGTATCTCTTATCTCCGCTGCCGACGCAGCCCGCGACAAATTCGCCACTTCGATTCCAAGCGGGCCGAATCGCTTGCGAAACGTCTCGACATGCTGTCTGGCCAGGACGGTGGTCGGAACCGCAACAGCGACCTGTTTTCCTGACAGCGCGACAGCCGCCGCCGCCCGCAAAGCGACCTCAGTCTTGCCGAAGCCGACATCACCGCAGACCACCCGGTCCATCGGGTGACCAGCCGCCAGATCGTCCAGCACGTCCCGGATCGCCTTGGCCTGATCAACCGTCGTGAAATAGGGAAAGCGCGCGACGAATCTTTCATAGGCCGGCCCCGGAGCGATCAGCTTGGGAGCACGCCGGCGCCGTCGTTGGGCGATATGTTTCGCAAGCTGCTTGGCCGCTGCTTCGATTTCCTGCTCAGCCTCGCCACGCCTGTTCCACCACGTGCTGCCATCGGCCTTGTCTAACGTGAGCTTACCGGGCTCTGCAGCGTAGGGCCAGATCAAGGCGAGATCGGCAGGCGGAACAAGCGCAGCATCATCCCCGGCGAATTCGAGCCTGATCATCTCGCGGTTTGTGCCGTTGCCCATGTCCACGGTCTGCAAGCGACTGAGCAAAGCCAAGCCACGCTGGAGATGAACGACGGCCGCGCCGCGCTCGGGAATATCCGGGTGATCGAAGGCGCTTGTCCAGGCTTTGGCCATCGGTTGCGGATGATGGGCGCGGCTACCGAGCACGTCAGACGCGGTCACAACCAGGGTCGGCTCTTTGCCGGGAGCGACAAAGCCAGCGTCGAAGTCGGCCAACAGCGCGCCCTCGCTACTTCTGGCCTCCGCCGCCTCGTCCCAATTGGCGAAATGCTCCGTCCTGACCCCACTCATGCGCTCCATCGCGCGCAGATCGTCTTCGACCGCGGCGACGAAGAGCAAACGAGATCCGGCGCGTTCCGCGTCGGCGACGAACGCGCGAAGCGCTTTCCTCGGCGCCGCAACCTTAGAGAAGTCGGGCGTGGCCACGAACGCCGCCTTGGCAGGCAGCACACTCATGCGCTTCTTCAGTTTCTTCCAGTCCCCTCGCCCCAGATACTCGCGTTCCGAATCCCTGCGGCCGGCTGCCTCCTCGATCGTACTCAGCCAGCTGTCAGCGTGGGCCGGAACTTTTGCATCCGCGATCCATCGTGCCCGATCGCAATAGTCCGGGAAGGTAGCCCGCTGCGCCCGGTTGCCGCCCAATGCGAGGCGCTCCGACATCGGATCGATAATCAGTTCCTTGAAATCGGATATGACGTCATGCTCATCCGGGTCGACGGCAACAATTCTGCGGATCGCACCGCCGGAATGCTCGATCCGGTACGGCCCGAGAGCACCCGCCGGGAAGATCTCGAATGTCTTGCCGTGAAAGAGCGCGGTGCCCGGATATTCTGCCTCTTCGTCGAGATCGTAGCCCAATTCCTCCATGCGGCCCTCGAGGTCCTGCTCGGCATACGACGCTTGCACCTTGAGGCTTAGGCTGATGCACGACCAACTCGCCGGCAAAGGCAGCCGCTCCATGATCGCCTCTGCCGTCGAGACGAGCAAGATGGGTTTCTTTCTTCTGGCAAGACGGCGCAAGACCGAACTCCGCCTGCCGGCGATCTCGCGCGACGGTTCCAGCCCATCGAACGGCAACGTATTCAATCTGGGGAATACGAGAACATCGAGCGATGGATCGAGTGCATGGACGATGCCGCCGAGCCGCTCGGCCCTGTTCTCGTCTTCAGCGAGAAACACCAACCCATCGCGACCCGACTTTTTCCACTGCTCGCGAAGATGGAGCGCCAACATGCCGAGGGGCGAGGACGTCGAGATCGCGAAACCCGAGGATTTTCTGCCTTTCTGGGTCGCGCTTTTCCTGGTCGTACCGCTGGCGCTGACCTTCTTGCTTTTTTTCACGAGACTTCCATCGTCATTCGAGAACCTAGCTGCTGCGAATCGCCGGCAAAATACAA
>Ga0210403_10006143_pt1 | contig 10111 bp, 9 predicted proteins | sample IncBWC19MmetaG_FD_150863 | JGI IMG/M metagenome (GOLD analysis project Ga0210403, IMG submission 150863) | Forest soil microbial communities from Barre Woods Harvard Forest LTER site, Petersham, Massachusetts, United States - Inc-BW-C-19-M | ecosystem: Environmental > Terrestrial > Soil >... | reverse complement strand
GGCGTGCGATCTGAGTTTCCAGCGCGAGCATTTGATTTTTCGCGATACTTGCTGCCCCTTGCGGCCAACACTTCGTTAGGCGAAATCGTAAATGCTCGTACGCTGGAAACTCAGATCGCACGCCTGCTTTCGCACACTCACGCCGAAGTTCGATCCCTCGGAGAACTACTAAAGCAGGCTGCTACGGGACCCGCCTACAACGTTCATCACGAGTCGCTCCACGAGCTTGTAGAGCGCATTAAGCAACTCTCGCCGGAACTCGGCGATCGGGCCGCAGCTGAGTTGCTGCGGGAAATTCGCGTCGCCCCGACGCTGGTCAAATATGCGAACCAGAGTTCATACGAGATTGATACCCGCCGCGATTTGCGCCAGGTTGCATCCGAGCTGATGGGAAACATTGCGATTGCCGTCGCTCCATCGGTAGATTTGCTCGATGAGGAACCTCTGGAAATAGAGCTGGCGACGACCCTGATTTATGAGCACTGTCACTATCCCTATCGCCAAATTCGCCAGGCTGTTGAGGCTGCGGGAGAACAGATCCGGCGGGAAATCATCGATATGGGTGTGCGGCATCGCGGCCGTCACGATGAAATGCAACGAGCTTTTTGCGCGGGTCAGCAGTTCCGCTTCGATATTTTGATGGATGTCGGCGGATTCCGCGATATTCATCGGCATCGGCGATGCATCCAGATCGGACAGGAATTCACCACCAGGCATGGTTACGAATCCCCCGAAGAGCTGGAGGCGGCCGGGGTTCGCCGAAATTACGATGGGGTTATGGGGCGCACGGCGGCGGCGGTCGAAGAGCTGGCGCGACGAAACACTCCCGAGAATTCCCAGTATCTAATCCCGTTGGGCTTTCGCAAACGAACGCTTTTCAAGATGGATTTCGCTGAGGTCGTCTACATATCGGAGTTGCGCACCGGGCCCGCCGGTCATTTTTCTTACCGCAAGGTAGCTTATGAGATGTACGAAGCGGTCGCGCGAAAATACCCGGCATTAGCGAAGCACTTAAGGGTGCATGACGTGAGGGAGCCCGTGGATTTACTGAAGCGGTGAGGGCAGCTTCGCTTGCGAGTCACTGGGTCGAAAACCCTAGTAGATGCGGATCAGGGGCTTCGTGGATTCGGTAACATTTCCGACGTTGCGGGCGGAGATTCCAGCCTCATTCAAGGCGAGGACTAGTTTCTCGGAATCTTCCGGCGCAATGGAGATAAGCAGACCACCGGCCGTCTGCGGATCGTACAGAATAGTTCTTAGCTCCTCGGGGATGTCCTTCTCATAACTCACCACGCATTCGGCGAAATCACGATTGGCTTTTAGTCCGCCAGGGATGTCTCCGGCGCGAATGCATTCGAATGCCCCCGGCAGCACTGGGATATTTTCGGAGAATATTTGTAACGAAACGCCGCTTGCCAACGCCATTTCACGCGCGTGCGCGATGAATCCGAAGCCCGTGACATCCGTCATTGTATGAACCGCGTATGCCTTCGTCGCTATAAGCTCAGCGGCCTTCTTGTTTAGAGTGGTCATCGAGCGGACGGCCCCTTCCACCCAAGCCGGGTCGGCTCTGTGATTCTTGATCGCCGTGCAAATAACGCCGGTTCCCAAAGCTTTGGTAAACACGAGATGATCGCCCGGTTCGCTCCCAGCATTTGAAAACACTTTGGCAGGATTGATCAATCCTGTGACAGAGTACCCAAACTTCATTTCCGGATCGCGAACGCTGTGTCCGCCGATCAGAGAGCATCTCGCTTCCATCATTTTGGAAAGGCCTCCGGCAAGGACTTGTTCGAGAATCTCCATATCACCATCTGCTGGAAAACAAACATGAGCGAGAGCCGTTATCGGACGTCCACCCATTGCGTACACGTCACTAAGAGCGTTCGTGGCCGCGATCTGACCGAACGTGTAGGGGTCGTCCACCATGGGAGTGAAGAAATCTACGGTTTGCACCAGGGCGGTGTCAGCGCTGATTTGATAGACGCCGGCGTCGTCAGCATGGTCGAAACCCACCAACACATTGGGGTCGGTTTGTTTGGGCAATTTCGAAAGTACACGATCCAACATTGCTGGGCTCAATTTGGACGCGCATCCGCCAGCTTTGACGGTTTCTGTTAGCCGGATTGGCTTGGTGTCGAGCACACCGTATTTTACAGATAAGTGCGGAGAAGATGCGAGGCGAGCTACTTCAGTGGTAGTGTCCTCAAGATTGCGTTGAACACAGTGGGTAATGCGTTAATGCACTGAAATTATCGGGTCCTTGGCAGTTGTCATCGGTCTGCATCTCTCCTCGGAATGGCTCAGATCGAAACGAAGACGCTGAGCAACGCAATATTAGGACACTATCTACTTCAGTGAGACGCTGGTGACCTTTATTTCCGGATAGGCTTGGTTCCACTGGTCGCTGACGTGCTCGAACGTCAGCCGGAACTGCTTGGATTGCCCGGGGGCGAGAGGTGACTTGCCGACGGGGACGGCGTCGGGATAGGGGCCGCTGGTCTCCAGAATATAAAGCGGGACATCTTCGGCCTGAGCCACTTGTCCCATTGAATCTCGGAAGACAACATGGAGCAAGGCATTTGTTACTGTCCTGTCGCCGCGGTTAGTCGCTGTGCCATTGATATAAGTGAAGTGCGCGCCCACAAAATTGGTCGCTTCACCCATTTTCACGTCGGAGATTTTTACGTTAGCGATGTACGGATCCGGCGGAGTGGCAGGCTTCGGAATAGGCCGCAAAAGAAAAACCACAACCCCAAGGATCACTACGACCAGGCCGACTCCCAAAAGCACGGGGCGCGAAATGGATTCTCGCTGCTCGGGAGATTGTTCCAGAAATCCGCCCATGAAAAGATTGTACTATCGCCAGATTTCTGACTCTTCAGGCCACAGTAACTTGCTAGCAGGCGGCGAATTCCAAGACAGCAGTGGCATAAAAAACTTTGATGTGGGTCATAAGGTCTTTCGACTTGTGCGAGAGGCTAATTATCAGTACCCTATCCCGTCGCTGCAAGTCTGAACATCCCAAGAGGCGCTAACGACGCTGTTGCGTCAAATCAAAGGAGATCAATGTCAACCGAACTGCGAAATTTTCTAGCATTGTCATACGAGGAAATGGAGGAGCTTAATCTTCAGGCGAAAGAGCAGCGCATGAAGCGCGTCGCTCCGGACAAAATCCAGGAAGCTCGACTCAAATACCTGACCGACGAGAAGAGGATCAAGGCCGTGACCGTGCTGTTCAGCGACCTTGAGGGCCGCCTGCACATGCTCGACTACGACAAAAAATTCCTGGTTAAGAGTTGGGACAATCTCACCTTCGACGGTTCGTCGATTCGCGGCTTTACCGCTCAGAAAGAAAGCGACTTGCGTCTGGGAATCGATTGGTCCGCATTTTACTGGGCTCCCGCCGATTTTTTTGGCGGCGGGAAAGTGCTCGTTTTCGGCGAGGTGATCGACAAGGGCGGCACGCCTTACGCTGCAGATATACGCGGTGTGTTAAAAGGATACGCCCATGGTCTCTACAAGGACGAAGGATACACGCTAAACGCGGCGAACGAGATTGAAGGATTTCTGTTCAAGGGCACTGACGCCGAGCAGAATTACCACGAAACCGGCAAGTTTGAGTACGTGAACACCGGCGGCTATTACAAATCGCTGCCGGGCGATCCGCTGCGCAAGTTTATTGATACATGCGCGGAAGTACAGCGTGCCATGGGATTCCAGAACGAAAAAGACCATCCTGAAGTTGCTCCGTCGCAGTTCGAAATCAACTATGGATATGGCGAAGTTGTGGCTGCGGCCGATCAGATCCAGCTTTACAAACTTATTTGCCGCCAGATCGCGACAAGTCTGGGGATGACGGTTTCTTTCCTACCCAAACCCGTGGTCGGAGTGAACGGCAGCGGCATGCACACAAACGTTTCGGTCAGTAAAGGCGGCAAGAACCTGTTCTGGGATCCAAAGGGCGAGGAAAAACTAAGCAAGTTGGGGTGGTCGTTTGTCGACAAAATCCTCACCCATGGCCTCGATATCTGCCTTCTGCTGAACCCCAGCGTCAATGCGTACCGTCGTCTTGATCCGCACTTCGAAGCGCCAAATCAGCTGAAAGCTTCTGCGGTCGATCGCGGATCGATGATCCGAATTCCAATTGGAAACGACAAGAGCATGCGAGTGGAAGTTCGTTCTGTGGCTCCCGACGCTAACCCATATCTGGTGCTTTATTCGGTCTTTAAGAGTGGCCTCGATGGAGACACTGCGAAAATCAAAAATCTACGCCAGGCCGAACGCTATTTACCGGACAACATCTACTCCGCGCTGGACCTCTTCACCGAGTCGGACTGGATAACCAAAATCCTTGGCGAAGACGTGAAGGGACGCTATGCAGAGTTGAAGAAAGTCGCAGCAGACCGTTGTCCGCGCGCTCTGGGAACGTTTGTAAAAGCCCCTGAGGTGCAGTATCACCACGAAGTATACAACCAGTTCATCTGGAACCTGTTCTAGGCTGATTTGTGTGGCGCTGGCGCCCTCGCCCGCGAAGTAGCGCAACTGATCTAAAGGCCACGTCGAAGGCGTGGCCCTTAATTTTCTGCCGTAACGGGCACCAGCCTCCGTCTGTCCTCAAAACTCAGTAAGATAATTCCGAATGTCGCCGCCACCATCGGACGGAATCTATCGCTTTGGAGTTTACGAAGTTGATTTGAGCTCCGGAGAATTGTGCAAATCGGGAATCAGATTACGTCTGTCTGATCAGGCATTCCGAGTGTTGGTGGCACTATTGGAGCGCCCTTCTGAAGTCGTCACCCGAGAAGATTTGCGGACAAAGCTGTGGCCTGACGGCACGTTCGTGGATTTCGACCACGGACTGAATACCATAATCAACAAGCTGCGTGAGACGCTGAACGATGCTGCGGCCAATCCGAGGTTCATTGAAACGATAGCGCGTCGCGGATATCGGTTTATTGCGCCGGTCGAATTCGAAGCCTCACGAGCCTCGCCGGCGGACCCAGCAGAGCCCCAATTCGCGCATGCCAATCCAATCAACAACCTTTCACAGGCGTCATCCGCGTCATTGCTGACGACCGCGGATGAGTTGCCTGTTACTAATCGTCGGAATGTGCGTTTCTTGTTTCTGCTGCTGCAGATCATGTATCTGATTTTCTATGTTACTGCACTCGCGCGGTTGGGGCGGATCCAAGATCTGTTTGAACAATTTTCATCCGGGCGATGGATAACTACGGCGTTGGTCGTCTCGGCCAGCATCGGAATCCCAGTCCGGCTCTATCTGATTTCCGCGGTCGCATTTGGTCTCGCAGGACTCTCAGCAAAATTCAACCGCCTTTTCGCTGCAATCTTGATATTGGATAGCCTCTGGGCCGTCGCGCCATTCATGTTAATCCCGCAAATTGGAGTTGGGTTGGCTCTGGCCGCGACGGCCGCTCTCATCTATGCGCCCTTTGCTCAGCGCACTCTGCTGCTAATGGCGGATCGCTCTCCGACGGCCAGGGAACAGCCTAGTAAACAGTTCCCGGAGGCGCCAAGAAGACCCAACGATCGCTAGCCAGGAAGTTTGCCAGACAGCAAATCGTGATGCTCATCAAGTTTGCCGGGATCGGGCGCATACTGATTCCGCCGACAAATAGCCGCATCAACAAAAGGTTTCCGGCAATCGAGATCACGCCATTGCTGACGTGGAAACGCAGAAAACGCAGGCACAAGCCGGATGATGTCGGCCGGCCTCGATCTTTCCACGTGAAGTTTTCGTGCCAGACAAAATTGTGAAGGAGCGCAGCCTCGACCGCGATTGCGGTTGCGAAAAGATAGCTCCAGCCCGAACTGGCGAACCAGTGCAGGGTTGCGAGCTGAACCACAATCCCCATGGCTCCGACCAGGGCGAATTTAGCAGAACGATTCAACATCGCCGGCATCATGCGACGGTCTCTTCACGGTAGAGCTTTATCGTGTGAGAGATAGCAGAGACGACCAGCATGGTAGTCATTCCCAAGATCGCGACTGATCCGCCAACGTCAAATAAGCGAAACCGCACGCCGAATAGTTTTACGACGGAATGATTGACCAATGCGATGTTTCCGATGATCAACAGAATCCTTATCTCTGTCGGGCCGAACTTCCAATATGAGAGCTGAAATTGGCCCAGAGTGTATGTCGCCAGATAGGCCTCAATCGAGAGCATCAGGAATGACACCAGCATTCCAAACGCAATTGCCGGATGGACATAACCAGAGAACGCCAAGCCAGCCATCAAGAACAATGCGGCAATGGTATCCGCGACGTGGTCGACATAGAACCCGTAGCGGGGCCGCTGACGATTGCGAAAGCGCGCGAGGGTGCCGTCGAGGCTGTCGCCCAGCCAGTTCAGCGAAATAAATAGAATTCCAAACAGTAGTGCGGATCGGTGCCAGCGAGACAAGCCGTAACAGATTCCTGCCAGACATTGCGCCAGGAAACCCAAGAGGGTGAGATGGTCGGAATTGATCCAGGCAGGGGTTGCGCTGGCCAACCTAAGCAGGGCCGCCTTTTCCAATGCCGAGACAAACCCTCCGTCTAAACGCTGCGCGGAAACAAATCCTTGCTTGTGGGTTGCGATCGGTATCTGGTTGCTCATCAGCGGTGCCTCCAATAGTTCTGCGTGGAAGAAATCTGCCACGGAACGATCGCAGGATCAATCCATTGCGAATCAAACGGTGAACAATTGGGAGTCAGTCACTAACCTGAAGAAAATGCGGACGCTTCCGGGAGTTCTCAGAGCTCACTGGTCAAAAGGGTACTGAGGCTCAAGTCAGGGATTGTTAAGAATGTCGTGTCCCGTCAATTGAGGGGGGACGCCGAGGAAACGGAAACCGCCGTGTGATGGACAGATTGCTTTTCAGAAATAGCCGCGTTCACGACGGGCAATAGCTCGATTGCGGCCCTTGCTTTCAGGACGTAGCCCGACGCCCCCAGGCTGAGGGCCTCCTGCACTACATCGGCGGACGACTCCTGACTCACAAAGATTATTGTCGATTCCGGAGAGAGTCTTCGAATTTGCCGGGCCACTTCGATTCCGTTCAGCGTTGGAAGCCCGATGTCCAGTAGGATTAGATCCGGTTTTAGCTCTTCGGCTTTCTGAACTGCTTCTAATCCGTCCGAAACCTCGCAGATCATATCGACGTCAGGGGCTTTGCCGAGCGTCGAGGTCACGAATTGGCGAAAGGGTGCGAAATCCTCTACGACGAGAACGCGCATTGAAATCGGCACCGCCTTTGGCCCTTTGTCGCCGTTACTTGGCTGGCCGCATCCCAGCCCCCTGATGGTGGACACTACAGGAGACCCTGGACAAAAGAAACTGGCAGAAAGACTAGTGATCGGCGGAAATCCACAGGGGAATGCTCTGCCATGTTTAAGGACAAAAAATCACTCCGCAGGAGGTGGCAGCCTCAAGGGCGCCGACAATCGAAAGCTCAAGGGCGATTCGGCTGGGATTTCGATCTGTTGATTTCCGGTCATCGATCCTCCCACCAATCCAGCGCCAGCGCCCACCAGAGCACCGATGCCCGCTCCCTTGCCACCTCCAGCCAGCCCTCCAATCAGCGCGCCACCTGCTGCTCCGCCACCGGTGGTGACGGCAGTTCTCTTGCCCTTGCCTTTGACCGTGTTGTCCAGCACGCTGGTCTGGATCCGGTAGGTGTGGTCCTTCACGGTGATGCTCGTCAGAGCGAGGTTCAACTCGCCTTCACCTTTGATTTTGCCCTTCGCCTTAGCCGAAACGACCGTTCCACTCACAGTCGCCCCAGCGGGTAGCGCTCGCCTTCCGTGCACGCTTATCGGCTGCGCCAGGGTGGCAAGAAAGGTTTGGCCGGTTTGGCTGGTCTTGGATCCCAATGCCTGACCCACGCGGACAGTAAGAATGGTTCCTGCCGGCACCACGATTGGCTCAGGGGCGGGCTTTTCCACAGGCGGAGGGGGCGGTGCCATCGCCTGGGGAGCCTGCTCAGGCGCGGGTGCCGTGTCGGTCGGGACGGATGTTTCATCATCAACGCCAGTAATACCCGGCTCCTCGTGCGCAATTTGCTCCACTTTTTGCTGCGCCACTCGAGTCTTCGCCTTGCCGGTGATGGTAACTTTGCCTTCCTTTGCCGCGACGGTGACATCGGAGTCCTTTGTGTCGGGATCAGCTGCGACTTTAGTCTGAATGTCCTTCGCCATTGCGTCATCATTATTTGCCTGTTTGGAACAGGCGACCGACAGCCCCAGTAACGCAGTCAAAAATGCGATTGAAATTGAAAGCTTGCATGTACGCATAGTGGGCCTCCTCAATTAAGACTTACATCCTACAGAATTGTTGCTCCAGAGACATCATGCTAATCGAACTTCAAAACTGACGTCACACACGCGGACCCTTAGCAACGGACCTGTAGAACAGGAAACCTTACACGACCGGGTCAGGCTGGCACAAGGATTGTCTGCTTGAAACTGGCGGTTTTTATAGTGAGGGATGGCAATGGGGAGAGGTCGAAGAAAGTCGCGCGACTTTTGCGAGGCCCGACCATCAATCAAATTGCTTTCGGAAGCTCGATAACTGCTGTTTCAGGTCTTCGACTTCTTTCCGCAGGGCCGCCACTTCGGCCTCCAGCAGGCTTATGCGTCCTTCTTCATCCGCATCACTAGACAACTTCGCTGGTGGAAGCGGCCCTCCGGGAACGTCTTCCACGTCGCCCGAAAGCAGATGCGCGTAGCGGGATTCTTTGGTCCCAGGCTGGCGGGATAGGACTTTTACAATCGGCGGTTCGCGCTGCATGAGGCGCTGCAATGTGCCTTGAACATCGGTCAAATCTTCGAAGCGGTGAAGGCGTTCCGTGCGTCCGCGAAGCTCGCCCGGGGTCTGCGCGCCGCGCAGCAATAACACGCAGAGCACCGCCGTCTCGCCACGTGTGAAGTTGAATACCTCCTGAAAACGATGTTCGTATTTTGTGACCCGGCTGTCCGCGCTACTGGTTGGTCCGGCGAGGCGTTTTTGCTGAAGGGAATCCAGGGCCCCACGAACAATGTCCTGGTCGAGGTTCGTTACCGGATCGCGATTATTTTTCTGGTTGCAGGCGTTTACCAGAGCGTTCAACGACAGCGGATAGTAATCCGGGGTGGTGATGTCTTTTTCGATCAGCGATCCCAGCACGCGAGCTTCGACATCGCTGAGGGCAATATTAGCTGGCCGCTTTTCGTCAAGATTCTCCATAAGCCGGATGGAAATCCACCCGCGATCCTGAATTGTACAGAATAGAGTTTGCTTGCGGGATTGAACTCAACCACAAAGACACGAAGGTACACAAAGGAATTCCGCTGAGACTAAACCTTCGTGATACTTCGTGTCCTTTTGTTTCAAAGTGAGAGCACGGGATTTCCAGGCTCGTTGAAGTGTTCCCGCCAAGCTAATACCATCAAGCAATGTCCGTTGAGACCGAGATAAATCCAGCTACGTACACTCCCGTCCGCGCTCCTCGGGGAAATCAGATCACTTGCAAGGGCTGGCAGCAGGAAGCCGCGATGCGGATGCTCATGAATAATCTCGACGAAGAGGTAGGTGAACGTCCAAGAGACTTGGTGGTGTACGGCGGAACGGGCCGTGCGGCGCGCAGTTGGGAGGCGTATCACGCGATCGTGGTGTCACTGAAGAACCTCGAGAATGACGAGACACTTTTAGTTCAATCCGGCAAACCTGTCGGAATTTTCAAAACTCATGAGAATTCGCCCCGCGTGCTGATCGCCAATTCCAACCTGGTAGGACACTGGTCCAACTGGGAGAAGTTCAACGAGCTGGAACGTGCCGGGCTGATGATGTACGGACAAATGACAGCCGGCTCGTGGATCTACATCGGATCCCAGGGAATTGTGCAAGGCACATTTGAAACATTTTCAGCTGCAGGAGAGAAACATTTTGGTGGCGATCTGGCGGGCAAGCTCATTGTGAGCGGCGGAATGGGTGGAATGGGTGGCGCCCAGCCTTTAGCCGCTACTATGACCGGTGCAGCGTTCCTGGGAATTGATGTCGATCCAGAGCGCATTAAGAAGCGGCTGAAGAGCGGCTATTGCGACTTCATGGTTACGACTCTGGACGAGG
>Ga0210403_10006142_pt1 | contig 10111 bp, 7 predicted proteins | sample IncBWC19MmetaG_FD_150863 | JGI IMG/M metagenome (GOLD analysis project Ga0210403, IMG submission 150863) | Forest soil microbial communities from Barre Woods Harvard Forest LTER site, Petersham, Massachusetts, United States - Inc-BW-C-19-M | ecosystem: Environmental > Terrestrial > Soil >... | reverse complement strand
GAGCCGATCAAGATCTATTTCCAGGGTGACTGGTTCGACCTCTGCCGCGGCCCGCACATGACCTCGACGGGCAAGATCGGCAACGCCTTCAAACTGATGAAGGTGGCCGGCGCCTATTGGCGCGGCGATTCCAACAATCCGATGCTGACCCGCATCTACGGCACGGCGTTCGCGAAAGAGGAAGAGCTCGACGCGTATCTGAAGCAGATCGAGGAAGCCGAGAAGCGCGACCACCGCAGGCTCGGCCGCGAGCTGGATTTGTTTCATTTCCAGGAAGAAGGTCCGGGCGTGGTGTTCTGGCACGCGAAGGGCTGGACCATCTTCCAGGCCGTGATCGCCTATATGCGGCGGCGGCTGACCGGAGAGTACAGCGAGGTCAATGCGCCGCAGATTCTCGACAAGGTCTTGTGGGAGACCTCGGGCCACTGGGACTGGTACCGCGAGAACATGTTCGCGGCGCAATCGGCCGGCGACGACGCCGAGGACAAACGCTGGTTTGCGCTGAAGCCGATGAACTGCCCGGGTCATGTGCAGATCTTCAAGCACGGCCTGAAGAGCTATCGCGACCTGCCGTTGCGCCTCGCCGAATTCGGCGTGGTGCACCGCTACGAGCCGTCAGGCGCGATGCACGGCCTGATGCGCGTGCGCGGCTTCACCCAGGACGACGCGCATATCTTCTGCACGGAGGAGCAGCTTGCCGACGAGTGCCTGAAGATCAACGATCTGATCCTCTCGGTCTACGAGGACTTCGGCTTTACCGGCGAGCTGACGATCAAGCTCTCGACCAAGCCGGAGAAGCGCGTCGGCACCGACGCGATGTGGGACCATGCCGAGCGCGTGATGGCGACGGTGCTCAGCGAAATTCAGGCGAAGAACAACAGGATCAAGACCTCCATCAATCCGGGCGAAGGCGCGTTCTACGGGCCGAAGTTCGAATATGTGCTGCGCGACGCCATCGGCCGCGACTGGCAGTGCGGCACCACGCAGGTCGATTTCAACCTGCCGGAGCGGTTCGGCGCGTTCTACATCGATCACGACGGCTCGAAGAAGCCGCCTGTCATGGTGCATCGCGCGATCTGCGGCTCGATGGAGCGCTTCATCGGCATCCTGATCGAGCACTATGCCGGCAACTTTCCGCTTTGGCTGGCGCCGACGCAGGCTGTCGTCACCACGATCACCTCGGAGGCCGACGAATACGCCAAGACGGTGGTGGCCGCCGCGCGACGCGCGGGCCTGCGCGTCGAGATCGACCTGCGCAACGAGAAGATCAATTACAAGGTTCGCGAGCACTCGCTGGCGAAGGTCCCGGCGCTGCTCGCGGTCGGCAAGAAGGAAGCCGAGACCCACACCGTCTCCGTCCGCCGGCTCGGCAGCGAGGGCCAGAAGGTGATGGCAACGGATGAGGCGATCGCTGCGCTGGTCGAGGAAGCGACGCCGCCCGACATCAAGCGGGCGAAGCTGGCCGAGGCGGCCTAGGCAGCTTTTTGCCCGATCTTGATCAAGGACTCTGCGGGAAGGCCGAGTCCTTCGTGCCTGCGCCTGATCATGTCGAGCGTCAGCTAATTCATCCTAATCCCATCGCGCTATAGTCCGATTCTAAACTTCGAGCCCTTGCTGGTCTTCTTGCCAAGATCGCGCAATCACCCGATATTGGCTGGGCGTCGCCATGCGGCGCGAAGCAAGGATTCCCCATGCCTGACGCCCTGGAACTGCTCAAAACCCGACGTTCGATGAAGCCGCGCGAGATGACCGGCCCCGGCCCTTCTCCGGCGGAGATCGAAACCATCCTCACCATCGGCGCGCGGGTGCCCGATCACGGCAAGCTTGCGCCCTGGCGCTTCATCCTGTTCGAGGGCGACGCGCGCGTCCGCGCCGGCGAGATCATCGCAAAGGTGTTTGCCAAGAAGAACCCGCAGGCGTCGCCGGCTGAGATCGAGATCGAGAAGAAGCGCCTCACCGACGCGCCGCTTGTGATCGGCGTCGTCAGCTTCACCAGGCCGCATCCCAAGGTGCCGCCGTGGGAGCAGGAATTGTCGGCCGGCGCGAGCGCAATGAACCTCGTCACGGCTGCGGCCGCGCTCGGCTACGGCGCGTGCTGGCTGACCGGCTGGTTCGCGTTCGACCGTGACGTGCTCGACGGCTTTGGATTGAAGCCGGACGAGAAGCTCGCAGGCCTCATCCATATCGGCACGCCGTCAAAACCGAGCGAGGACCGCCCTCGCCCCGCCCTGTCGGACATCGTCACGCGGTTCTAGAGCGCGATGAGATTAGGTTGAATCGTCATCGCGCTTTAGCTTTTTGATTGAGCATGATCTTTTCGGAAAACCGCTACACACTTTTCCGGATCATGCTCTAGGCAAGCCTTCACGCCGCCTTCGACGCACGCGTGCCGAACCTGGACAACAGCTGCTCGACCTCGTTCGCCGGCTTCGCGGCGCTGAACAGGAAGCCCTGCACCTGGTTGCAGCCCTCGGCGCGCAGCCAGTCGAGCTGATCCATGGTCTCCACGCCTTCCGCGGTCGTGGTGATGTTGAGGCTGCGGCCCAGCCCCGAGATCGCTCGCACGATCGCGACGCAGTCGGGGCGCCTGGCGAGATCTTTCACGAAGGAACGATCGATCTTGATCTTGTCGAACGGGAAGCTGCGCAGATAGCTGAGGCTCGAATAGCCGGTGCCGAAATCGTCCATGGAGATGCTGACGCCAAGCTCGCGGAGCTGATGCAGGATCGCGAAATTGGCCTCGGTCTCCGCCAGGAACAGCGATTCCGTGATCTCGAGCTCCAGCCGCTTCGGCGACAGGCCGGAATTCGCCAGCGCCGAGACCACGACCTGGACCAGATTGCGGCTGCGGAACTGCACCGGCGAGAGGTTGACCGCGATCTTGACGTCGGCCGGCCATTTCACCGCTTCGTTGCACGCTTCGCGCAGCACCCATTCGCCGATCGCGACGATCAGGCCGATATCCTCGGCGATTGGAATGAAGTCGGCCGGAGAGATCATGCCCTTTTCGGGATGCCGCCAGCGCAACAGCGCCTCGAAGCCACTGATGCGGTCGGTCGCGATATCGAGCAGGGGCTGGTAGTGCAGCTCGAACTCGCCATTGGCGAAGGCGCGGCGCAGATCGAGCTCCATGTCGCGGCGCATCTGCGCCTGGCGATCCATCTCGCGCTCGAAGAAGCGATGCACGCCGCCGCCGTCTTCCTTGGCGCGGTACAGCGCAAGGTCGGCGTTGCGCAGCATTTCCTCACTGGTATCGCCGTCGCCCGGCGACAGCGCAATCCCGATGGAAGCGCCGATCACCACCTCGTTGCCGTCGATCTCGTAGGCCGCACTCAACAGCTTGATCAGGCGCGATGCGAAATTGCTCGCCTCGTTTGACGACACGTCGGATGAAAGGATGACCGCAAACTCATCGCCGCCGAGCCGTGCGGCAAGATTGTTGCCGCGCACCTGCGCGCGCAGGCGTTCGGCGACGAGCTTCAGGAGGCGATCGCCGATGGGATGGCCGAGCGAATCGTTGACGTTCTTGAACAGGTCGAGATCGACGCAGAGCACGGCAACCGGCTTGTCGGTCTCCAGCACCCGCTTCAGCCGCTCCTGGAACAGCTCGCGGTTCGGCAGATTGGTCAGGCCGTCATGATGGGCCATGTGGGCGATGCGGGCTTCCGCCTTGCGCCGTTCGGTGATGTCGACGACCGCGACCATGAAGGCATCGCGGCCGTCGAAGGCGACGCGTCGCCCATAGGTCAGCACCTGGATTTCGCTGCCGTCAGCCTTGAGGTGCCGCCAGTTGCGGCCCGAATAATGCGAGCCGCCGATCTGCTGCAGCGCCTCATAATGGGTCGACCATTCATCCCGCGGCCAGATCTCCTGCAGCTTCATGCTGAGGAACTTGGCGCTGGTGTAACCGTAGTGCTGGACTGCGGCGTCGTTGACGCCGAGGAAGCGCGTGGTCTCGATGTCGAACACCCACATCGGCATCGGATTGTTATCGAACAGCAGACGGAACGAGGCCTCGCGCCGCTTCAGTGCAGTGACGTCGGAAATCGTCAGCGAGAGCATGTCGCCGAACGCGGTCAGGCCGAGCCGCAGATTGCGGTCGTCGCTGTCGATCTCGAATTGATCGCGAGTGCCCCGCTCCACGATCTCGAGCAAGCGATCCGTCACCTCGCGCGAACACAACAGATTGCCGCCTTGGCTGAGCCGCCGCCATTGCAGGCTCTCGGACGGCACTCTCAGAAGCGCGGAGGCCGCCCGGTTGTGATGCACGATCTGGAAGTCGCACGGCTTCTGGCTGAAATCGCGCAGCGTCGCGAGCGAGAGCACGCCCTCTTCGGTGTTGGCGAAGATCGTGTCCAGCAGATTATATTGCGCGTTGCGCTCGTTGACGTAAGTGCCGACGAGCGAGCCGCCCCAGCGCGAAGCCGTGGGCAGCGCAAGCACGTCGTAGGTCCTGACCATGCCGTCGCGCACGCAATGCGCAAGCGCGAGATGCGGAAGGTTGTTGTGGAGCGCGCTCGCCGCCGACTCCGCCAGCGCCGTCGCGCAATCCGGCGCCAGCGCGCTCAGGGGAATATTCCAGCGCTCGTCATTCAGCCATTGCTGGATGTAGCGGCCGCTGCGCGAGACTTCGAGGGCATCGCTGGTGCTCTTCAGAAGCACAATGTGGTCGGCAAGACGGCCAAGGCTGCCGAGCATTACATCTTCATAGCGGGGAAGCTTTTCGCCCGGGCGCACCGCGGCGTGCCACTTGCGCTTAAGGACAGGCAGGTCGTCGAACATTTCCGCTTTGAGTTTCTTGGATGACTGCTTCGCAACCATGACATTCCCCACGCCTTCCACCCGGCGCCATCCAAGAGAGGCGGGCTTAATGGCTTGTAAAAAAGCGGGAGACGGTACGCCGTTGTGGCTATTATGACAGTTCAAAGTCGGGTGATGGTTAGTGCGCGTTACGAACTATGACAGCGCTTGCTGGTTGCAATGGTTTTGTTGCGTCAGCGCGCGACGACTTCGACCTCGCCGTCGACGCCGTTCACGACGTTGAAGGGCCGCTCGTAGACCTTGCCCTCGTTCTTGGCGATCGCGCGATATTCGCCTTCGGACAACACGACGCGCGGGAACGCGCCGATCGATTCCTTGATCACGTCACCGCCCGGCGTGATCACCGACCAGGCGGTGTTGGCGAGCGCCTCGCCGCCTTTGTCCGAAACCAGCTTCAGCGTGATGACCGCGGCGCGATGGGTGACGACCACGTCCGTCAGCTTGCCGGCCTGCACGCGGATGTCCGAACGCACCACCGAATTGGCATCGCCATAGTTGGAGATGATGTAGTAGGTACCTTCCGGCAGCAGCACGACGTCGCCGGCGGCAACGTTGGGCACCAGCGAAGCGCGCTCGCCGCCTTCGAACTGGCTGCCCTTGTAGATCGCAAACGAAATCTGGTTCTGCGGAATCTTTGACGTGCCGACCCGGCCTTCGATGCGCAGGCCGCCTGCCGGCAGCACGAAGGCTTCGCGATCGGTTTCCGCCTTCAGCGTCACCGTGCGCACGGCACTGACGAGGCCGAGCGCGACATGCACCACGTAATTGCCGGGCGGCAGCACAACATTCGGCGTCGCGCTGCGATCCTCGCGGATCATCTTGAAGGTACCGGTCTCATCCGGCCGGTCGGAGAAGATGCGCCAGACCAGGCCGCCATTGATGGCGGGCAGGTCCTTGCCATAACGCGCCGAGAGCGCGAGCACCGCCTGTGCCGGGGCTCCTCCCGGAGGGACGACAGGCGGCACGGTAGCGATCGACGGCTGCGTCAGCGCCGGCGGCAGGCTCGGCGGCGGCCCGGCCCCGGGGCCCGAGGGTGGCGCCAGAGAAACCGCCGAGCCGGGATCAGGCACGGCAGCCGGCGGCACCGGCGGCGGGCGGTCGCTGAAGAGTTGAGCTTTCGCTGGAAAGGCGGAAAGGGAGAACAAAATTCCCGCAAGCACGAGCCCCGGCCACAGCCGTCCGCTGCGCCGCCATCGGAAGATGCCGTCACCCCCTGTTGTCATGATTCTGCTTTTCAACGAAAACGCGGCAAATTCAAGCCGTCGCCCCGCCCCCGCCCAAGCATTGGGCAGATTATGGAACCCGTAAGATGCCGGGGAATTGGTTTCTTTGGTCGCGATACAGTCATATTACCTGCCTAACCCGCGGCATAAACCATGCTTGTGTTGATCTCTGGCGGAGCCGGACCGGAGCAAATAGTCTGGCTTGCCTGGAGATTTTTCGGTGCTTGAGCGTTTGACGCGACGTAGCCAAAACGGAGCCGACGAAGGCGGCGACAAGGTCGGTCTCGGCAGCATCCGCCGGCCGGTGATCGGCGTGGCGCTTGGTGGCGGGGCGGCGCGCGGCTTTGCCCATATCGGCATCATGCGCACCCTGCTCGCCCACGGCATTGTTCCAAATGTCGTGGTCGGCACCTCGATCGGCGCGGTGGTCGGCGGCGCCTACGCCGCCGGGCATCTCGACACGCTGGAGGAATGGGCGCGCGGCCTGCAGGTGCGCAATATTCTCGGCTACCTCGACATCCGCCTCAATGGCTCGGGCCTGATCGGCGGCGATAAGCTCGCCGCGCAGCTCGAGGCCTCGATCGGCAACACCCTGATCGAAGACTTGCCGTTCAAATTTGCTACCGTCGCGACCGAAGTTCGCACCGGACATGAGATCTGGCTGACCCATGGCCGTGTGGTCGATGCGATGCGCGCCTCCTATGCGCTGCCCGGCATCTTCGCACCGGTTTTGATCGGCGACCGCTGGCTGGTTGACGGCGCGCTGGTCAATCCCGTGCCGGTGTCGGCGGCGCGCGCGCTGGGTGCGGAAATCGTCATCGCCGCCAACCTTTCCAGCGACATCTTCACCCATTCCACCACCATCTACGCCCACGGCGCGGTCGCATCCGAGGAGCCGGTGGAGACCGAGGCCGAAACGCCGCCGCCAAAGCGCCGGTTCGGCAAGTTTTTCTCGCCCGAGCGCACCGTGAAGCGCGAATTCTTCGGCGGCGGCGGACGACCGGGCATCTCAACGGTGATGGTCGATGCCTTCAACATCATGCAGGACCGCATCACGCGCGCCCGCCTCGCCGGTGATCCGCCCGATCTCCTGATCTCGCCGCGGGTCGGCCAGATCGGCTGGTTCGATTTCCATCGCGCCGCCGACCTGATCGAGCACGGCGCACGTTCCGCCGAACGCGCGATCGACTCCATCCAGGAAGCGATCCACGTGCTGGCGCCGCCGAGCCCCGGCGCGGTGAAGGCGAAGCTTCCGTAAGCTCAGGCAGTCTTGATGTACTCGCGCAGCGCTTCCTGCTCGCGCTCATATTCCTGCACGCGCCATTTCACGATGTCGCCGATCGAGATCAGCCCGACCACCTTGCCGTCCTCGACGACGGGCAGATGCCGGAATTTGCCGAGCGTCATCATCTCCATAATGGCGCCGACCGTGTCGGACTGTTTGCAGCTCACCACCTTGCGCGTCATCACATTGCTGATCGTCTCGTCCAGCACTTCGGCTCCGCGCTCGCTCAGCGCGCGCACGATGTCGCGCTCCGAGAGGATGCCCTCGATGCGCTCGGCCACGTTCAACACCAGAACGGCGCCGATTTTTTTCTGTCCGAGTAGTTTCACCGCCGCCGAGAGCTTTGCGCCCGGCTGCACGCTTTCGACCTGATGGCCCTTGGTATCGAGGATCGCTCGCACCGTCATAGTCGCCTCCCTGAATCCGCCCGGCCCGCTTGAAAGATAGGGCCGCATTTTGCGAGTTAAAGACAACAGCCTGGCGCCGATTTTGTTTCCGGCGCTCCTGGCGAGCGCGTCACGTTGTGCCGGCAGCTCTTGTCGTTGCTTGGCGGATGATGAATGGAATCACTCGACTGCGCAATCAGTCACGGCAACTGACCTAAAGGTTGCGCTAATGCGGCGGATTCGACAACGCAGTTGCAGCATCGCTTTCGCTGCGCGGTATCGGATCGAACAGCGAGAACAGCACTAGCCCCGCGAAGAAACCGCCGATATGCGCCTGCCAGGCGACGCTCTGGCCCTCGCCGATGCCGATCGCGATCGAGCCGATGCCGAAGACGATGTTGACGCCGAACCAGATTGCCAGGAACGCGAGCACGCGGCCATTGCGCAGCGCTTGCCACAGCGACAGCGCCGGAACCTTGGCGGCGGCATCGGCATCGCCGCGGGAGAAGGAAAGGAAACTGCCCTTCACGAACGCAAAGCGGATTGCCGCCGCCATGGTCCCCGATACGGACGCCGACGCACCGATCATCGGCGCCAGCGCATGCTCATGAGTGACGAGATGCGCGAGCGCGCCGGCTGCGGCCGTCACTGCCATGAACACAAAGAACCGCACCGCGCCAAAGCGCCGCGCCAGCGCGCTGCCGAACGGCAACAGCCACAGCACGTTGAAGCCGATATGGCTGAAATTGGCGTGCAGCAGCGAATAGGTCACGAAAGTCCAGATCTTCGCACCGGCCCCGCCCGGGAACGTCACGTCAAGCAGCGTGGTGTCGTAGCGCTTCGGGATGAAGCCAAACACGTCGATGGTCCATTCCTCCCAGTTCAGCGGCAGGAACACGCGCAGGTGGATGATCGCGATCAGCAGCACATAGGCCGTCAGCGCGGCCGGCAAAGTCAGGATCGGCTCGTGCGACGGCTGCTGCGCGAGCTCTGCCGGCAATCCTGGCAGGCTGTCCTGTGTCGGGTCTTGCGGGGATTCCAAGGACAAGAAGACCTTCAGCGGCGCTTCAAAAAGGGACGGGCTTGAGATAGGCGCCTTTGCCCTGTTTGTGCAAGTGCACAAATGCAGCGGCGGTGCACAACATCGCGTTTTCGAAAATGTAAAGGGAGGGTGCTGAGAACACCCTCCCTCATCGCTTTGATCTTTGGCCGCGGGGCCCGGGTGCATCCCCACCCCTCCCCGACAGCCTGACCAGTCTGTTTGACGCCACCTGTCATGCGCCTCGCAGGGAACCTGGAGAAAAACCGGCGAGACGCGATGGCAAGACCGTAGCGGGGTATGGCCGGCCGCCGCAACCACATCGTTAATTTAACCTTAATGGCGCAAAGCAGCCCACCCGCACCGCCACGGCATGGACGCTGCACGGTCCCTCCGGCACAAGTGTTTTCGGGAATGCGCGTGCGCGAAAGCGGGACAGAATTGTCCCACCGAAGCCCACGCGGGGGTGAGTTTGTAATATGAAGCATCCTTCCAGCCGGGAGTTTTTCGCTTATTGGGACGGCAAGCGCGGCGACGCGCGTGCGCCGGACCGCAGCGAAATCGAGCCGGCCTCGCTGCGTGAGCTGCTCGGCGACATTTTCGTGCTCTCCTACGATCCGGCTGCCGGCTATCCCTTCCGCGTTGCCGGCACCCGCGTCTGCGCGCTGTTCGGCCGCGATGTGAAAGACCAAAGCTTCGCCGCCTTCTTTGCCGCGGAGAGCCGGGGCGAGATCGAGGAGATCGTTGCCGCCGTCGGCGACGAGATGCTGCCGGCGATCGCCGGCCTCACCGCAACGACGCCGGGCGGGGCGACCACTCATCTCGAGCTGCTGCTGCTCCCCTTCAACAACCGCGCCCACGCCCCGATCAGCCTGACCGGCATGCTCGCGCCCTTCGAAACCCATGGCGACACCCTCGGCGAACTCGCGTTGACCTCGTGGCGCTACATCCATCCGCCGCCGGAAAAGATCGTGCCGCGCGCCCTGCGCAAGCTGAAGGTCGCCCGCGGCTTCATGGTCTATGAGGGGCTGCGGTAGCTTCCCGGTCATCAGGGCGTAGGATGGGTTGAGCCAACGGGTCGCGCGAACGCGCGCCCGATGACAGGCTCCGCGAAACCCATCAGCGTCATTGATGGGTTTCGCGTTCGCTCAACCCATCCTGCGAATTCAGATTTCGGATAGCCGAACACGGCTTCTCCTTCTCGCGGCACAATCGCGCCCGAGTGATGCATCGTTCGTGTCCCTCGGAAATCAGAGGGCGCAGGGAATGCCGGATGCCAGCCGCACCCGCAGCCTCGTGTGTAAGATAGAAAACACACGAGTTAGTCACCACAGGTACGCCGCAACATCAGGCGGGC
>Ga0210403_10006141_pt1 | contig 10112 bp, 8 predicted proteins | sample IncBWC19MmetaG_FD_150863 | JGI IMG/M metagenome (GOLD analysis project Ga0210403, IMG submission 150863) | Forest soil microbial communities from Barre Woods Harvard Forest LTER site, Petersham, Massachusetts, United States - Inc-BW-C-19-M | ecosystem: Environmental > Terrestrial > Soil >... | reverse complement strand
GAGGCCTGCATGTCCGATACCAGCGCATCCAGCACCTCGCGCCGGTGGTACTTGTGCCGGTTGCGCGTCCAGTTGAGATAGCCGAACGCGCGCTTTCCCGCGAGATCGCGCAGACGGGCCGCCGGCAGCGGCGGCAGATGCGGGTCGGACAAATGGGCCAGTGTGAAGGCCGCCATCACATCCGTCCTGCCGGGGGAGTTGCGAGACCAGGCCAGTGCGCGATCATCCCGTGATATCCTGAAGATTCCGGACAATGTAATGGCAAGCGGGCGGGGGCGATGCAAGGATCAAACAAGGATCAAACACCATGGTCGGAAACCCGGAAACTCGATGGCAATGAACCTGAAGACCTTGCGAAGGAGCTCTGAACCGCTGCTGCGGCGAGGCCTCCATTTCTATTGGCGCTTCGCCCGCGGCATGACGCTCGGGGTCCGCGCCGTGGTGCTGGACGGCGACAACCGGGTGTTTCTGGTCAAGCACAGCTACGTCGAGGGCTGGCATTTGCCGGGCGGCGGCGTCGAAGTCGGCGAAACGTTACGCGACGCGCTCTCGCGCGAACTGATGGAGGAAGGACGCATCGAAGTCCTGGAAGAGCCCGCGCTGCATGGAATTTTCCTTAACAGCCACGTCTCCCGCCGGGACCACGTCGCGGTCTATCTGGTCCGGCATTTCCGCCAGGACCGCCTGCCCGAGCCGAACTGCGAGATCGCGGCCTGTGGCTTCTTCAAGGCGGGCGCGCTGCCGGCGGAGACGACCCAGGGGACGCGCTTGCGGATATCGGAGGTGCTTGAGGGAAGGGCGCCGATTGCGACCTGGCGTTAGGCCTTGCGGGCTTCCCCGGATTTGGCGACAAGCCTGTATGAGCGCCGTGCCCAGGGAAAGAGTGATGCGATATTTGAAGTTTGCCTGCGGCCTCCTGTGCCTTCTGGTGTTGGCGAGCAACGTGCGGGCGATCTCGCGCTGGAACGAAGCCCGCGGCGTTTACGACGATATCTGCTATCTGCGGCAGGCTCATCTGTTCCAGCAATTCGGACTTGGCGGCCTCAACACCGACATCGCCCGGGACGACGATCACTACCTGGCTTCAAAATTGAAGGAGATCGGGTTTTCGACCTGGAGCGATCCGGCGACGATCCCCTGTCACAATTTCATGCCGGCGACGAACAAACGGGTCATGCAATATCCGCCGGGCACCGGCTTTGTGCTGGCGCTGTTTCCGCCTGGCTTTCAGGTTATCCCGCTTTACGTCCTGTCGACCGTCATCGTGTTTGGTTTCGCGTTGCTCGCAATTTCATATGCGCGTTCCAGATCCTCCATTTTGCTGACGGCCGGCTTCGGCTGCCTGGCGATCTACCTGATGATCAATCCGGCCAAGGCGAGCTATTCGGTGGCGCCCACGATGACGGTCTGCGCGCTCGCGGGCTTTCTCACCGCGAAACTGTTTTCCGCAAGGCAACAGCGTCACCTGCTTTTGGCGGGGCTCGTCGGTCTCCTCATCGGTCTGGCGGTCAATTTCAGATTGCCGAACCTGTTTCTGTCGTCCGGATATTTTGTGTTCTTCTTCGTTGCATTCCTTTCGTCCCGGAAGAAGGAGACCGTCCTGCAGGGCGCGGTGTTCGGGGCCGCATTTCTGGCCGGCATGGCGCCGACGCTGGTTGCGAATGCGATCAATGCCGGCAGTCCGCTCGCGACGACTTACGGAGCCGTTGACGTGACGCCTCCCGAGTTCAGCTTCGGCGTAATCTGGAGCTACCTCGCTGACATGCAATTCGTGCTGCTCGTGCTGGCGGTTGCGTGGACCCTCCTGATGCTGCGCTGGCATCGCGGCAATGGCACCAGGCAAACGGCGCTGGTTGCGGCTGCAAACCTTCTGGTGAATTTGGCCTTCTTCCTGACGCACCCGGTCTTCACGCCTTATTATACAATCCCTGTCGCAATGCTCTCGCTGCGGAGCCTGCTGTTCGCCGCCCTTATGGCTCCGCCGGAAGCAGTGGACGACCGGCTGGTCGGGCAGGCGGCAAGGGTCTGATCATGCTATGGGGAATTGACTCGGCAGGCATCGACGGGCAGGTGTTTCGGCAATGATACCATCATCGATGCGGATCGCGGTTCTGGTGCCGTGCTTCAACGAGGAGGCCGCGGTCGCAACCGTCGTTGCCGATTTTCGCAAGGCGCTGCCATCGGCCAGGATCTGCGTCTACGACAATAATTCGTCGGACCGCACCGTCGCGGTGGCGCGCGAGGCGGGCGCCGAGGTGCGCAGCGAGCGCCGCCAGGGCAAGGGCCATGTGGTCCGGCGCATGTTCGCCGATATCGACGCCGATATCTACGTGCTGGTCGACGGCGACGCCACCTATGACGCCGCCAGCGCGCCGCGCATGATCGATACGCTCATCTCGGATCATCTCGACATGGTGGTGGGCTTTCGCGTCGATCAGGTGCAGGCCGCGTACCGGCCCGGCCACCGCACCGGCAACCGGATGCTGACTACTTTTCTGTCATTGGTGTTCGGGCAGGCCTTCAAGGATATTCTTTCCGGCTATCGCGTCTTCTCGCGCCGCTTCGTCAAATCCTTTCCGGTGCTGTCGGATGGCTTCGAGATCGAGACTGAACTCACCGTGCACGCGCTCGAACTGGCGCTGCCGGTCGCCGAAATCGAAACTCCGTATTACGCCCGCCCCGCCGGATCGTTCAGCAAGCTCAACACCTGGAGCGACGGGTTCCGGATTCTCGGAACCATCCTGAGACTCTACCGCTCGGAAAAGCCGCTGCGCTTTTTCACCGCGATCGGGGTTTTTCTGACGCTGGTCTCGATCGGGCTCGCGATCCCGGTCATCATAACCTACCTCGAGGAGGGCATCGTTCCCCGGCTGCCGACCGCGGTTCTGTCGATGGGCCTGATGATCGTGGCGGTGCTGTCGGTGTCGTCGGGCCTGGTGCTCGATACGGTGACGCGCGGCCGCCGCGAAATGAAACTGCTGGCCTATCTGTCGCAAGCCCCCGTCGACAAGAAGTGACGCCGTTTGAAATTGTCGGGGCCGGAACGATGGACCGCGCCTCCGCCAGATGCTATCCCGCGCACCATGAACGATCTCTCTCTGACAATACTGGCTGAAACCGCCAACGACGCGCAGGCGATCGAACGGCTGCACGAGCGAACCTTCGGGCCCGGCCGCTTCGTGCTGAGCGCGTACCGGCTGCGCGAGCACGTCGATCATCTGCTCGAACTGTCGTTCACGGCCTGGATCGGTACGCTACTGGTCGGCTCGGTGCGCCAATTGCCGATCTGTATCGGCGACACCAAGGCATTGCTGCTGGGCCCGCTGACGGTCGAGCCGCCATTCCGCGGCCGGGGCGTCGGCCGTGCGCTGCTTGACCGCGCGCTAAAGGACGCCAAGGCCAAGGGACATCGCCTGGTGCTTCTGGTCGGCGACGAGCCCTATTACGGCCGCCTCGGCTTCAAGCCGGTCCCGAAGGGGCGGGCGACCATGCCGGGACCGGTCGACTACAGCCGTCTGCTGGTGGCCGAACTCGCCGACGGCGCGTTCACCGATGTGTCCGGCGCGATCCGTCCGGACTGGAGCATGGCGCGATAGCAGCTGTCTCTCAAAAGCAGGTCACGCGCTCGGCGGCGATGTAGCCCAGCAGCAATCCAACGCCGAACAATAGCACCAGCCCGGCGGCCGCGAACTCGACGCCGCGCATCAGCAATGCGCCGCCGCCCTCTCGGCCGGCGGTCATCCGGCGCGCGAGTCCCTTTGCGGAGACCGCAATGACGGCAATGGTTGCGACTGTGATGGCGGTGCCTAGTCCGATCATGAGGGTGGCGGCGATTCCGGCCCAGAACAGGCCCTGCGCCAGCGCGAACACCAGAACCAGAATGGCGCCCGAACACGGCCGGATGCCGACGGTCAAAACCGCGCTGAGGCCGCGCCGCCAGCCCCCAGGCCCCGAAAGTTCCGTGGGCTCCGGACCATGGGAATGTCCGCAATGCTCGTCGTGGACGTGGCCGGGGTCGTCATGCTCCGCGCGCGTATGTGCGGGCATGCGGTCGTGAGCGGCAATTGCGTGCGCAGCGGCATGGCCGTGATGAGGATGGCCGTGATGATCCTGCGAGTGATGTCCATGAAGCGCTGCCGCGTGCGCCAGCGCCGGCGCAAGCAGCGGCTGGGGTCTGCCGTAAGACGATCGCCACGCCCGGATGAAGCCGCCGCCCTTGCTCCAGACCAGCCGGACGCCGAACGCAGCGATCAGCGTGTAGCTGGCGATCTCGATGCCGCGCTCGGCGCCGCACATGGTCTTTGCGGTGACGTTGAGCAGCCAGGCGCCGGTGCCGACAATTAACACCGCGATCAATGATTGCATCAATGCCGAGACGAACGACAGCGCGATCCCTCGCCGCGCGGTCTCTTCATTGGCGACAAGATAGGACGAGATGACCGCCTTGCCGTGGCCGGGACCCGCCGCGTGGAATATGCCATAGGCAAACGAAATCGCGAGCAGGGTCCATACCGCGCTGCCGTCGGCCTTGGCGGCGCGAATGGTCGCGGACATCTGGCGGTAGAATTCCGATTGCTTGGTCAATAGCCAGCCGACGATCCCGCCGACTTGCGCGTCGGGTGCCGCGGGAGGACCGCCGAACGGATTTTGCGCCAGTGCGCTCTGCAGGACGCTGTCTGCCACGATGGCGACTGCGATGATCGAAAGGCACTTCAACGCAGTTTGCTGGCTTGTTTTCATGCGCGTGATCCTCAGGGGCAATCCACGGTGATTCTGTTCGCGAACATCGCGCCATAATTGCTGTTGTTGCCATTCAGGAAATTGGCCTCGCCGAGCTTCTGGGCGCCGGCCGTTCCGTCGCTCGGTCGCTGGATCGCTGCGGTGCAGGGGGCGGGCGCGCCGACGAGGTGGATCGGATCCTTCTTCTGCAGCGTGAAGTCAACGAAATAGCTCGGGTCGAATATCTCGACGACGAGCTGCTTGGCCTTGACCGGCGTCTTGAACGGGAGCGTGAAGTGGAGCACCAGGGCTGAGTCCCGGTACTCAAGAAAGTAGTCGGTCGGGGCCAGAAACGGCTGCTTTTGCCCATCGACCTTGGCGAAGGTGAAGAAGCCGTACGCTTTCAGGGATTCGACATTTGTCTGCGCCAGCGGCGCCAGTTCTTCCCGGCTATAGACGCCCTTCTTTTTGCTCTCGGTGCCCTGCAGCGCATAGGTCGAGAACATGTCGTCGAAGGTCCATGCATGGCGGATGGCTGTTACGGTGCCATTCGGTCCATAGAGCAGCTCGCTCGCCGCCGTAACCCAAACGTGCGGATGGGCGGCCGCCGGATTTGCCCCAACGAGGATCGCCGCAGCGGCAACCAACGCGCATGTCAGCAAGCGGATCAACCGGGTCACCGGCAGGGCCTTAGCCTCATGATAGAATCCGTCGTTCACAGCTTTTGCGTAACGCCTACGAAGAACCCGCGTCTAGGCCCGAATTGCGGCGCAAACACGCCGATGCCGGAGCCGTCCCTGATCTCGTAGATCTTGTCGAACAGGTTGACGACGTCGAACCGCAGCGTCGTCGGCTTTGTCCATCCCGGAAAAAGATATTCGTGCGATATCCCGAGATTGACCTGGGTATAGGACGGCAGGTGATCGGTGTTGGCAAAGCCGGAGCGAAGTCCGCTGCCGTAGATCATCGAGGCGGAAAAGCGTGTGCCGTCCCAGAGATAGGAAGCGCCGGCGGACGCGGTCAGGACCTGGGCATGGTCCGTGTAGATGTAGTGCGTGGCGATATAGTTTATTTCGTCCTGACCGAACAGGAACTGGTTGGATACGATGTTGGTGGCGATCTGCTTAGCCCAGGCGACGTTCCCATAGGCGCGGAAATTGCCGTTGGTATAGGTCGATTTGAGTTCGAGCCCCAGATTTTCTCCGCGTTCGTAGTTGAAGCCGTTCAGCACATAGGCCGCGCCGAACTGGCCGTCGTCGAGCAGGTCGCGCGCGAGCTTGTAATAGCCATCGACGCCGACTTCGAGGCCGGGCACGGGATAGATCTTCTGCACGACGCCGACATCGAACACGTGAGACCGTTCCGGCAGCACCGGACTGTTGAGCGCCACTTCGGGAGTTTGCGTGTTGGCGGGGGCGGCGGGGGGTGTGACCAGCGCGAGATTGGTCGGGGCAGCAATCACCTGCTGCGGCGGCGTGAAGTTTCGCGCGTAACCGGCGTGGAATGTGGTGCCATCATAGGGCTTCCAGGTCAGGCTGACGCGCGGACTGAGCTGGTTGGCATCGACATATTGATACATCTGGTCGAAACGCAATCCCGCATTCAGGGTCAATTGGTTGTTGATCCTCCACTCATCCTGAAGATAGGTGCCGATGAGCCAGCCGGTCTTGCTGTTTGAATCGAACACGGTAAATGGTGGACCGAACGGATTGCCGGTTACTGGATCAGTCTGATTGCCGGTTGCGGGATCCACCGGCAGGACGGTGGATATGTTGTTGACCAGAGAGCGCTCTGCGCTCACGGAGAATCCAAAGCGCAGCGTATGGGCAAAGCCGACGCGCCAGGCGGTATCTTCCTGAATGCCATTGACGACGCTCTGACGGTAAACGTCCGACGAGACGCCGTTGAAGACCAGATCTCCGACCGGGTCAGGGTAGAAGTGTAACTGGCTGTAGCGGTTGAAATAGGAGACCTGCAAATCGATGTCGTCGATCGATTTCTGGTAGGCGAGAACGTTGAATTGGTTGAACTCGTTCTGATGTTCGTTGAGCAGCGAGGAATCGAAGTTGGTCACCCCATTGACGTTGAAGTTCGGCGTCTGCCCGGGATTGTTGGGGATCTGATATGTGCCGTTCGATACGCCGCTCATGAAGGTCAGACGGCTGGTGGGGTCGAGCACCGTCGAAAGATAAAGAAATCCCTTTTCCTGTGACGTGCGGTCGTGAATGGCATAATTCGAGGGCGTAGGATTTTCGATTCCCAGATTGCTTTGGAAAAAGCGCCCGGACACGAAATATTGGGTCTGCCCCACCGTTCCACCGTATTCGAAACTCGGCGTGATCGTGCCGTGGCTGCCGCCATAGACGCTGACGCTGCCGGAATTGTTGAACGCATCGGTCCTGGTCTGGATGTCCAGCACACCGGCGGTGCGCAGGCCGTACTGCGCCGGCAGCGCGCCGGTCAAAAGCGCAAGACTGCCGACGATGCCGGTATCGAGGATTTGCCCAAAAGCGCCGACGCCGTCGGGCAGCATGATGCCGTTGATGCGATATTGAATGTTGGCGTGCTCGTTGCGCACATGCAGTTCGCCGCTGGCGGCCGAGTCCTGAGTGACGCCGGGAAACTGCAACAGCACCTTGTCGAGCGACGCATTGGTGCCCTGCGGCAACGCTTCGATCGCCTGATGGTTGATCTGGGTCGAGGTGGCGCCGATCGGCGCGTCGATCATGTGCAGCGCCTCGTCGAACTTGGTGTTCTGACCCGCGACGACCTGCGCCTCGGTTGGCGGCGGCGCGGCAGGCGTCTCGCGGCGTTGGCCGGTGACCACGCGCACCTTCGGACGGCGCGGCGGTTGCGCGCGATGCGGCGCGACGACCGTGATTCCTGGCAGCTTGGTGGTGTCGCTTCCCGCGGGTGCGGCGGTCTGTGACATCGCCGTGCCGCCCAGGCCGAGCAGCAGCGACGCCGAACTGGAGAGGAGGAGCGCATTTCTTCTAAGCAGCGTCATTGTCCCGATCCTGATAAAGCCACAGTGGAATTCGCCGAAGTCGGCGAATTCGGATGGTGTCTGCCGTCGTCATGCGACGGGCCGATTCCGAGGAGCCCGTCGATCACCCGCGCACGGCGAAGCGATCGTCAGGCATTCATCGAACGACGTCAGGAAACAGGGGGAGCGCGAGGCTGAAAGGCGACCCGGGCGGAGTTCAGATGGACGAACTCGGCATCCGTGGTCTGGTACAGGAACTCGACCGCCTGCGGCAGCAGCAAGAGCGGCGGCGTCGCAAACAGCACATTGTTCGCCAGCGCCATGACGGCGCAGATCGCGCAGGTATCGGCCGGCTGCTGGCCGGAATCGTGATCCGGTGCCGGTTGCTGCCGAGCGGATTGATCGACCGCATTGGCTGCGGGAAGGCCGGCGGCATCATAAGCGCCGGCCTGCAACGGTTCCGACTGGATGGCGGGCGCGGCGCGCGCGGCGTGGAAATGTCCGAACGAAAGCGCAAACTGGATGGCCAGCGCAAGAAGCGCAAGCCGTGAGCCATGTTTGATGTTCGACCGGAACCACTTCATGCCGATACCTTGCGTCGGAAGCCAAGGCATCCCGGCCCCGACGTTATAATATAACATCGCAGGGAGAGGCAGACCGTGTCAACCGTAGCCGATCCGCATACGATGAAAATTCGCAAAGGCCGGTGCGATCAAGGCGTGTGCGATTCGCGCAACGTGAGATGAGGCGCAGCGCGCCTCGCGCTCAGCGCCCCTCGCGCAGCCAGGTGGCCGCAAAGCCGCCGAGCAGCAGCAGCAGACCGATCAGGCCGGCGAACAAGGGCAGCACGCCGACGCCCTTGACGACGCTGGCGTCGCGCATCCGCACCCCCATCCAGCCGTCGCCGTTGAATACGCTCGAGGAGCGCACCGGCACGATGCGCGGAAGATCGATGCTGGAGCCGTCGACGACGCGCCGCGCGTCACCGCCGGTGGCCTGCGCCAACGGCTTGAGCATGTCGGTCGTGGAAGTGACTTCGGAAAATTCCTTGGGGTTGGTCGGGCCGACATTGATCAGCGCTTTCAGCGTGCCGTCGGTCGCCTGCCACAGGCCGAGTTCGTTGGCGGCAACCGTCGAACGCCACGTTCCCGGCTCGCTTTCGCTCAAAGTCAGCTGGCGCGTTGCCCCGGTGGGAGACGTCACCGTCACCGGCGCGACGCTGTCGGCCATGGTCTGGCGCAGCACCACCAGTTCGTGCCCCTGGACCTGCAGGCGCAGCGCTTCCTCGTCGAGATCGGGCTGCTTCATCAGCCAGTGCGACATTCGCCGCAACAAATCGAGATGCGGTCCGCCGCCCTCATAACCGCGCGCCCACAGCCAGATATGATCCGACAGCAGAAGAGCGACGCGGCCTTCGCCGTATCGCGACAATAGCAGCAGCGGCTTGCCGTCGGCGCCGGTCATCAGCGGCGGCACGGTGGCGTTGCGCGTATCGACGGTGCGGAAGAACCGGCTCCAGTGCGGCGGCTCGGTGGCGGAGCCTTCCAGTCCGCGCGTCACCGGATGGCGCTTTCCGGCGTCGCTCAGGTGCGGGTAATAGGGCTTCTCGGTGACGCCGACGGGCTCCGCGGGCAGCACCGAATCCAGCGGCGTGCGCCAGATGCTCGTGCTCGAAGCGTAATCGGGGCCGGCCGAAACCAGCACCGCGCCACCGGCGCGCACATACCGCGCCATGTTTTCGAAATAGGGGATCGGCAGCACACCCTGGCGCGCGTAGCGGTCGAAGATGATCAGCTGGAATTCGTTGATCCTCTGCTGGAACAATTCGCGGGTCGGAAACGCGATCAGCGACAATTCGTTGATCGGCGTGCCGTCCTGCTTCTCCGGCGGACGCAAGATCGTGAAATGCACGAGATCGACGCTGGCATCAGATTTGAGGAGGTTGCGCCAGGTGCGTTCGCCGGAATGCGGCTCGCCCGAGACCAGCAGCACCCGCAATTTGTCGCGAACGCCGTCGATCGCAACCACCGCGCGGTTGTTGACCGGCGTCAGCTCGTTCTCGAGCGGAGAGGCCTCGATCTCAACGATGTTCGGCCCGGCATGTTTGATGTCGACGTCGACGCTGACGGTCTGGCCGCTCAGCACGGTGCGTTCGTTGATCACTTCACCGTCGCGGCGTACCACGACCCTGGCGCGCTCGCCGGTGACGCCCTGGTCGTCGAGCCGGTAGGTGATGGTCTGGGGCTGTCCGACGATGCCGAATCGCGGGGCGGCCGATATCGCGATGCGGCGGTCGCGTTCGTCCTTGCGTCCGGTGATCAGCGCGTGCACCGGGGCCTGGAATCCGAGCGCGGCGGCGTTCGGGGGAATGTCGTGCACCCGCCCGTCGGTGATCAGAAAGGCGCCG
>Ga0210403_10006139_pt1 | contig 10113 bp, 7 predicted proteins | sample IncBWC19MmetaG_FD_150863 | JGI IMG/M metagenome (GOLD analysis project Ga0210403, IMG submission 150863) | Forest soil microbial communities from Barre Woods Harvard Forest LTER site, Petersham, Massachusetts, United States - Inc-BW-C-19-M | ecosystem: Environmental > Terrestrial > Soil >... | reverse complement strand
AAAAACAGCGATTGTTTGTTATTGTTTCGACGTGCGCCATCGCCCCGATGCAGCCATCAGACTGCCGCAAGTGTTGGGGAGGTCCGAGTTGCCGGTTGCACTCTCGGGAGCGGGCCTTGACCGGGTGCGAACGCCGCGAAAGGCGGCGCCCGCGTCTCTCCAAAGGGTCACTCGCTCGCGAGCACGTCGCTGAACAGCACGTAGCGCGAGCCGTCGAAGCGAACCAGCCGCATCTGCTTGATCGGTCGCAGATCGGTCGGGGTGGTCCTGAGGCGGATCCCCGGCAGCAGCAACGGCAGCTCCATGTCCAGATGGGAGGCCTGCTTCATGATATTCTCGCGGGTGAGATTATCGCCGCATTGCCTGAGCAGCTGCACCACGGCGTAACCGATATTGTAGCCGTAGGGCGCGTAGTAGTCGCTCTTGCTGATGCGCGGGTTGTACTTGTCCATCCACACGTTCCAGGCCTGCATCTGCGGATCGTCGCTCCACTGCGGATCGGCGGGATCCTTCTGGTAGGCCGCCGAGATGATGCCCTTGGCCGCTTCAAATCCGGCCGGCTTGATTGCGCCGGCGATCGACGAACCGACGCTGACCACGAATTCCTGCGGGTGCCAGTCGATGTCATAGGCCTTGCGAATGGCTTGCGCGGAGAATTTGGGGATCGTGACGATGAAGAAGACGTCCGCGCCCGAAGTCTTCAGCGAAACCACCTGGGAATCGACGGTGGGATCGGTGGTGTTGTAGGTCTGCGTCGACACGATCATCGTCGCCGCCTTGTCGCCGAGACCACGCCTGAAGCCCAGCAGGTAGTCGCGGCCGAGATCGTCGTTCTGCGAGAGGATGCCGATCCTGGCATCGGGTTTCACCGACAGAATGTACCTGGCGTAGATCTCGCCTTCCGACGCATAATGCGGTGTCCAGCTCATCGTCCAGGGATAATGCTCGGGGTCGTTGAAGACGGTCGCGCCGGTGCCGATGAACAGATGCGGCACCTGTTTCTGGTTGATGTATTTGACCACGGCCATATTGGTCGCCGTGCCGACGGGATTGACCAGAAACAGCACCTCGTCGCTTTCGATCAGGCGACGGATCTGTTCCACCGTCTTGGGCGGACTGTAGGCGTCGTCGAGACTGATGAAATTGATCTTGCGGCCGTTGACCCCGCCCTGGTCGTTGATCATCGCGAAGTAGGCGGTGGCGGAGACCGCGCCGGCCGAATAGGCCGACGCCGGGCCGCTATAGGGCGTGGTGGTACCGATCCTGATTTCGGTGTCGCTGGCGCCTGGACTGTATTGCTTCTGTGCCGGGGCCGGCGTCGCAGCCAGGCAGAATGCGAGCGCCCCCAGTGCGGCGAGTGCAGAACGTTTCCTCCAGCAAGCCATTGGTGTCCTCCCGGTCAAGCGAGGCTACATGGCACTCCGCCTCTTTTGGCGAGGCTTACAAGATGCTGTGCCTCAGTTCTTCAGCACGATACGCCCGACGACTTTTCCGGCCCGCAATTCGTCGATCCATTTCTGGACATCGCCCATGGGCTCTTCTTTCATGGGCGTCGGCTTGATCTTCCCGGCGCGCGCCAGCGCCATCAGTTCATGCCCTTCGGCCAGCGTTCCGACCATGAAACCCTCGATCGTCATGCGCTTGTAGATCCACTGTACCATGGGCAGGCTGAAATTTCCGCCCATCAATCCGGACACCACGATCTTGCCGCCGCGCGCAACCACCGAGACCGCGAACGCCATCGATTTCTCGTTGCCGGCAAAGTCGACGATCTCGTCGAAGCCGCCTTCGGTTTCCTTGATGATGCGTTTGACCACGTCGGCTTCGGAAGGGTCGTAGGCGACGGCGGCGCCGTTTTGCAGCGCCGCCTCGCGCGCCGCCGGGCTCAAATCCGCGACCGAGATCTTTTGCTTGAACATGGCTTGCGCGAAAGAAAGGCCCATCATGCCGACGCCGCCAAGCCCGATCAGCAGGAGATTGCGCTGGCGCGGCCGGTCGACGAGGCGCTTCAGCGCGCCATAGGCGGTCACGCCCGAGCACATCAGGGTCGCCGCCTGATTGACCGGCAGCGGATCGTAGTCCAGCAGGTATTTCGCGTCCGGCACCAGCACGTGGCTGGCGAACCCCCCGTCGATGGAGACGCCGAGAAAGCGCTGCTTGAGGCAGAGATTTTCGTCGCCATTGGCGCAGTCGCGGCATTGCCCGCAGCCGATCCACGGGAATACCGCCTTCTTCTTGCCGATCAGGTCCGGGGAGGCGTCGGGGCCGACTTCCTCGACGACGCCCGCGATCTCGTGTCCAAGCGTGAACGGCAGCGTCATGCCGCGGGTGGTATCCAGCCGCTTGCCACCGCCGAGGTCGGCATAGCCGTCCTGGATATGCAGGTCGGAATGGCACAGCCCGCAGCGCTCGATGCGGACCAGGACTTCGCTCGCGACCGGCTTCGGCGTGTCGACGATGGTTTCACACAGTGGCGCATCGAATTTGACCAGTGATTGACGTCGCAGCAGCGCCATGTGCTTCTCTCCTTAAGGCACGTTTGATTTCGTGCCGCGTATATTGGTTAATTCGCGGGCCATGGCAACAAAACCGGAGACCGGAATGGTTTCGGCGCGCCGCGTCGGATCGACATCGGCAGCCGCGGCCAGCAAGGCCGGGTCGACCGCCAGCGATTTGAGGCTTTGCCGCAGCATTTTCCGCCGCTGGCCGAACGCGGCGGCGGCAACCTGCTCGAGCGTCCTGCGGTCGCACGGCTCAGGGGTGTTGCGCGGCACCAGTCGCACCACGGAGGAGGTGACCTTGGGTTGCGGCACGAAGGCGGCCGGGGAAATATCGAACAGGATCTTGGTCTCGGCACGCCAGTTGGCGAGCACCGCCAGCCGTCCATAGGCTTCGTCATTCTCGCGCGCGACGATGCGCTCGGCCACCTCGCGCTGAAACATCAAGACCATCATGTCGTACCATGGCGGCCACGGTTCGATCGAAAGCCAGTCGATCAGCAGCGCAGTCGCAATGTTGTAGGGCAGGTTGGCGACGATTTTCGCCTTTGTGGCGCCGATCAGCGGCCGCGGATCGAAATGCTGCGCGTCGGCGCACACGATCTCCAGGCGTCCCGGATACCGCCTGGAGATATCTTCCAGCGCCGGAAGGGCGCGCTGGTCGCGTTCCACCGCGATGACGTGCCGCGCGCCCAATGCCAATAACGCGCGCGTCAGCCCGCCGGGCCCCGGTCCGACCTCGACGATCGTGGCGTCTTCCAGCGGGCCCGCGGCGCGCGCGATCCGCGCGGTGAGGTTCAGATCCAGGAGAAAATTCTGCCCCAGCGATTTGCGGGCCGACAAGGCATGCTGGCGAATGACCTTGCGAAGCGGCGGAAGGTCATCGATCGCGCTCATGCCGGCGACATGGCCGCCATGCGGGCGGCCAGCCGCAATGCCGCGACAAGGCTGGACGGACTGGCCTTGCCGGTGCCGGCAATGTCAAAGGCGGTGCCGTGATCGGGGGACGTGCGAATGAACGGCAATCCGAGCGTGACGTTGACGGCGTCCTCGAAAGCCAGCGTCTTGATCGGGATCAATGCCTGATCGTGATACATGCAGATCGCGCAGTCATAGGTCCTGCGCGCGGCGTCGTGAAACATGGTGTCGGCCGGCAGCGGACCGCGGACCGCGAGGCCTTCGCGGCGCAGGACCTCGACAGCGGGCGCCACGATGGTCTGGTCCTCGGTACCGAGCGTGCCGTCTTCACCGGCGTGCGGATTGAGGCCGGATACCACGAGCCGCGGATTGGCGAGGCCGAAGCGGGTTTTCAAATCCGCCACCACGATGCGGGCTGTCGTGACAATCAACTCGCTCGACAGCTGCGCGATCGCCTCACGCAGCGAAAGATGAATGGTCGCGGGAACGACGGCCAGGGCAGGGGACCACAGCATCATCACCGGCTGCGGCGTGTTGCCGCCGGTCGCCGCCAGTTCGGCGAGGAATTCGGTGTGGCCGGGATGCCGGAATCCGGCGCGGTAGAGAACGCTCTTGGCAATCGGATTGGTGACGACCGCGCCGGCCCGCCCCTTGGCGACATCGACGACCGCCTGACGAATGGAGGCGATGGCGGCGTCCGCGCTGGTATCGTCCGGGCGGCCCGGCTGCGCCGTCGCGCCGTGGCCGGTGGCCACGACCGGCAATGCATCGGTGAAGGTGGCAGCCGCGTCCTCGGCGCTGACGTCGGCGATCTCAACGGCGAGCCCGAGCAGCCTGGCGCGGTGCCTGAGGAACTCGGGATCGCCGAGCAGGTAGAATGCGGGGAGTGTCAGCTCATTGCGCCGCAGCCACGCCGCGATGGTGATATCGGGTCCGATACCCGCGGGTTCGCCTGAAGTCAGCGCGAGGGGCTTTGCCATGCGTCAACGGTATTCAATCATCGCGGCTTTGCGGAGTTCCTGCAGATACCATTTCGACTTCGCTTCGTATTTCTCCACGTACATCTTGTCCCGGATTTCCTTCTTTTTCGGGGTGTCGATGGTGGTGGGTTGCCGTGCGCACAGCGCCACCATTTCAACGCCCTGTTTGGTGATCTCGGGCGCGGTTAAATGGCCGATCGGGGTCTTGTCGAGGACTTCACGAAGGACTTGCGGGATGTCGGCGGAGGTCTTGACCACGATGTCACGTATCGCGGCATTCGGCATCGATTTGAAGAGAGCGTTGGCCTCGGCGCAGCTCTGCACGCGGTTGCGCAACGCCTCGGCCTCCTTCTGCCTTCCTTCGACGACAGCGGGGGCGGATCCGTGCGGGACGATCAGAACGATTGGCTGCATCTTGTATTCGAAGGAATCCCCTTCCTGCTTTTCATCGCCGCCATTGGCCTGGACGGCGGCCGCGACGTCCTTCTCGCCGACCTGAAGGCTCTCCTTGTACCGTCCGCGCACCAGGCTGGTCCAGACCATGTCGGCCTTGATGCGGGCCTTCAGCGTGTCGGAGCGAATGCCCTGGCTTTCGAGCGATTTCGTCAGTTGCTCCGGCGAGACCCGCATCCTTCCGCTCATCGATGCGAAAGCCTGATCGACATCGGAAGCGGAGGGGTCGACGCCGTATTTCTTGGCTTCCTTGATCTTCAGCTTTTCATCGATCAGTTCATTGACCACCTGTTGCCGGTCGGAAGGCTTGTGCGTGGTCAGGAAGTTCAGCTTGCTGCGCTGTTCGATGTCGTAACTGGTGATGGGGTCGCCATTGACCATGACGGCGACGGACTGCGCATGCGACGGCACTGCGCAGGCCATCACGACGAGGCTCGCGGCGCAGCCGAGGACGAAGGAGGAGAGGCGATGAGAGAACGTGGTCGTCATTGTCATGTTCGCGATATCAGCCGGTTCGAATTGCACTGGCGACGGTGGGAACCAGTCTTGCGGTTGCGCGCCCGACGCCAGTTCTACTGAAGGCCGCTGGCTCCGGTGGCCGACGCGGACGAATTGGCGATGGTCCGCAAGCCGAGCTGCAGCATGAAGGAGTGATTGAGCACGGGCGGCGTGGTGCCGGCGGAGTAGCTGTAGGACGTCACGTAGTTGGCCGCCAGCACGAAGCAATCGTCCACATATCCGGCGCCTATGACGTACTGATTGATCTTGTTGGCCTCGAGATCCCACCGGGCGCTTCCCGACACCACCCAGTTGGCAGCCAGCTTGACCGACGCGCTGCCAAGCAGTCCTTCGCGGCGGGTCAGATATCCCAACTCCGGCTGCGGGGCATAATTGCCGTACAGCATACTGACCGACCAGCGGTCGAAGGCTGCGCGGCCTTCGGCTTCGAAGCGGTTGATGTTCAGCGTCGCCTCGTCCATGCGCGTGCGCACGCTGAAAGTGTAGGTGCGGTTGGGGGAGTAATTGACGCGCGCGACATAATCGGACTTGGCATTCTGCAGGCCTGAATCGACGCCGGTATTGGTCACGTCGTGCACCGCGAACGAGTTCAGGCCGAACAGCTGGTAGGACTGCCCGAACAGTACGTTGACTGTGCCGCCGCGGTCGAACTGCGTGGTCGCCTGCGCGCCGACGTTGGCGCGGCCGCCGCCTTCTACGCGATCGTAGCCGGAGAATTTGTCGACGCTGAACAGGTTGCTGGCGTCGAACACCATGCTCTGGGCGTCTTCGTTGGGAAGCTTGCCGGCGTAGGTTTCGTTGGGACGGGCGATGACCTGCGCGATCGGCTCGATCGTCGTGGTGCCCCAGGGCTGAACGTTGATGAAGGGATAGCGATATTCGAGGCCGATGGTCGGCATCACCCGGACGGCCTGGGTATTGCCGACCGGCAGGAAGTTCGAAACGCCGGGCTGGTTCGAGATCTCGGCGTCGATCGCGTCCGCGCGGATGCTCGCGAACGGCGTCCAGATTTCGCCCGCCGAATCGGTAAACGACCGCCGCCATTGCGCTTCGGCCGTCGCCCGCGTGTAGGTGCCCGGCATGCCGCGCAGCAGACATTGTGTCGGCAGCCGCGCCATCGGATCGGCGGAGGCCGCCGTGCACAGGCCGTTGGTGTTGGCCAAGGTCGTGATCGGGTCGAAGGCGGCGTCGTTGCGCGTCAGGCTCGTGAAGTTGGTCTGGTAGCTGACTTCCCCGCCGAACCAATTGTTGTTCAGCACGTTCGAATAATCGACGACCGGATGAATGACCGGGACCTGCTGCTGGAATCCGGAGAAGCTGAGATAGTAGATGGTGCGCGCGTCAAAGTAGCTGCGGTTGCCGACGCCGGTCAGGTAAAGCTGCGAAATGGCTTCCGTCGGCAGACTGAGGAAGGAGGCCAGCGGATCCTTGTACTGGGAGAGCCGGTAGTCGGACATGAAGTAGTAGTCCGAGAGCAGGACGCCGTCCCAGCCCCAGACCCATTTGTCGTTCAGCGCGAACTGGCCCTTGGTTTCGACGCCGCCGCGGAACTGACGGTCGCCTGGCTGTCCGACGAAGGCGCCGGGATCGAGCTGGTCGATGCCGTAGGCACGGACCTGGTAGGCTCCATTCAGAAGGCGCTGACGGAATTCGCCCTGGAACAACACGCCCTGCCGGCTCATGATTCGCGGGCTGAACGTGGCGTCGTAATCGGGAGCGATCGCCCAGTAGAACGGGATCTCGACGCCGTAGCCATAGGTCGAATTTTCCGAGAAGCCCGGCATCAGGAAGCCGGTCTTGCGCTTCACGGTCGGATCGGGCGTCGAAAAATACGGCATATACGCCATCGGAACGCCGAAGAACTCCAGCTGCGCGTTCTCGAAATACAGCATCTTCTCATTCTGGTCGTGAATGATGCGCGCGCCCTTGACCTGCCACAATGGCGGCTTCTTCGGATCGTCCTTACAGGGGGCGCAGGCGGTATAGACGCCGTTTTCGAACACGGTGTAGTTGCCGCTCGAGCGGTCCGCGCGGGTCGCGGCCATCCGCGTCGCATCGGCGGTGTCGACGCGCAGCGAATCAACGAATCCGTCGCGGTAGTCGTCGCTCAGATCCATGATGTTGGCGTAGGTGATCTTGCCTTCCGCATCGGTCATGCGGATGTTGCCTTCGGCATGCAGGCGCTTGGTCTTCTGGTCGTAGATGACCTTGTCGGCCTCGACGCTCGTGCCGTTGTAGAACATCTGCACGTTGCCGACGGCCGACACCCGCGAGTTGTTGTAGTCGTAGTCGACCTCGGTCGCCTGGACGAGCATTTGCCCGTCGTTGGCGACACGGGGCGGCACCACCCGGGGAGGCTGCGGATTGTAGGTGAAACTCTGCGCCACGGCTGGAGTTGCAGTCGCAAGTCCGAGCGCGCAGGCAACGGCCAGGCCGAAAACCAGCGAGGCAACGGCCCGGCTGGCGGCGGTCAAGCGGCCGCGATAGCGGCGCAACGGTGCGCGCCGCTCGAATGCGGGCAACAGCCTATGGCGGGCGGCGACGACAGCCACTACCCGTCCTCCTGGTACAGCAAGGCCAAAAAGCCGGTGAGGCCGCCCACGAACACGGGCAGCCACGCCGCAGCGATCGGATGCATCAACTCAGCCTTGCTCAAATCCTCAGTTACTTTCGACAGAACGTAGAGCAGAAAGCCTGCGCCCACGCCACTCAAAACCATCTTTTGCACGCCGCCGAAACGGAAGAAGCGCAGCGACACGGACGCCGCCAGCATGACCATTGCGGCCAGCAAAAACGGCTGTGCGATGAGCTTATGGTACTGCAGGCGGTAGCCGGCAGTTGCAAATCCCGAGCTTTCCGAAGACCGGATATAGCTCGGGAGTTGCCAAAAAGACACAGTTTCGGGGGTCGAGAAACTGTTGCGGACCTGGGCCGGGGTCAGGCTGGTCGCAAGCCGGAAGCTGTCCTGTTCGAGCGGAGGTGCGTCGAGGGAATAGCGGCGGACCGCTCTGAACAGCCAGTACCCGTCCTCGAGCGTCGCTTCTCGCGCTTCGATTCGCTCCTTGAACTGGAAGTCATTGTCGAATCGGAACAGTGTCAGTCCGGTCAGCCGCACGCCCTGCTGCTCGCTGCGCGCCGCGTTGATGATGACCTGGCCGTCGCTGTTGACCTGGTTGATCCAGAAGCCGGAGGCGTCCTGGATGCCGCCGCCGGGCGCGGAGCCGAACAGCTCCGCCTCCATCTGCTTCGAGAGTTCGCGCAAATTGGCGGACATCGGATTGTAGGCGGTGGTGGCCAGAACGCCGAGCAGGATCGCGCTGGCGAGCGCCGGCGAGATGAACTGCCAGGCCGAGACGCCGGCGGCGCGCGCGACCACCAGCTCCAGCCGCCGCGACAGCGCGAGATAGCAGGTCATCGCCCCGATCAGGATGCAGAACGGCATCATCTTTTCGAGCAGCTGCGGGACCCGGAACAGCGACGTTTCCGCGACAATGATCGCCGATGCCGACGCCAGCCCCGACGTCTTCCGAACCATTTCGATGTAATCGACCAGCACCAGCAGCAGGAAGATCGACGCGAACACGCCCAGCGCCGAGATCACGAAGCGGCCGGCAAAATATCGCCCGAGCGTGTTGGTTACCATGCTCATGCTGTGACGGGCCGCCCGATCAGCCGCAAAAGACGCGCGTTCGATTTGTTGATGGCTTCGATCAGCGCCGCAGGCGGCTCAACCACCACGCCGGCGACGATGATCCAGAGGCCGGCGGCGATCGCCGCCGCCAGCATCAGATATTGAACGGCCGGGGCGAACGGCGATTTCACCGCCATGACCGAGCAGGCAAATCCCGCCATCCGCAGCCCGAACACCGCGAGAATCGAACTGCCGATCGAAAAATTGCGGCTCTGACGCGTCGTGCGCGGTGCGCCGAGAAACGCGAAGGTGAGGGCCGCAAAAGCGAACGGATAGATCGGCGCCATGAAACGGTCATGCAGCTCGGCGCGGAACTGTCCGGGCAACTGCATGTAAACCGGATCGTCGGCCGCCGGCGCGAGCAATTCCCAGAGGTAGCGCTCGCGAATCCCGAGCGCCGCGTCGTGGCCCTGATTGGAGAATTTCGACATGTCGAATCCATAGCGCTCGAACTTGACCAGCGCGGGATCGCGTTTGCCGGCTTCGAACCGCTCCAGATTTCCATCCTCCAGAATCAGGAACGAGCCGCCTCCGTTTTTCACGACCGTCCCGTGGTCGGCGACGATGCTGACGCGTTCCTTCGGATCGCGGCGGTCATCGACGAAAATGCCGGCGAGCACGCCGCCGGGCTGCCGCTCTCGAATGCGGATGGTCAGGTTCTGATCGAGCTGGGCAAAGCGGCCGGGCTGCAGGATGTTGGTCAGGACGTCGGCGGTGATCTCGGCATCCCACTGCTTCAGGCGGCGCAAGCCGTCCGGCGAGAGATAGGCGGCGATAAAGGCAACCAGGATCGCCACCACCACGGTCGCATAGAGAAACGGACGGAACAGCCGGAACGGCGAAAAGCCGGCCGCGTTCATCACGATGATCTCCGAGTCGGTCGCGAGCTTGTTGAGGGTGTGCGAGATCGCGATCATCAGCGCGATCGGCGAGATGATCAGCACCAGCGCCGGGATCACCAGGCTGGTGATGCCGAGGAAGGTCACGATGGTCTGGCCCTGGCTCGTCATCAGGTCGATGCCGCGCAACGCCTGCGTAATCCAGATCACCCCTG
>Ga0210403_10006138_pt1 | contig 10113 bp, 11 predicted proteins | sample IncBWC19MmetaG_FD_150863 | JGI IMG/M metagenome (GOLD analysis project Ga0210403, IMG submission 150863) | Forest soil microbial communities from Barre Woods Harvard Forest LTER site, Petersham, Massachusetts, United States - Inc-BW-C-19-M | ecosystem: Environmental > Terrestrial > Soil >... | reverse complement strand
GGAACCGCCTTTTGCGAAGCCATTGATGCCCGCGACGGCGTAACCACCGGAATTTCAGCTTATGATCGCTCCCGCACCATCAAAGTTGCGATCGATCCTGCCACGCGGCCTTCCGATCTGGCGCGTCCCGGACATGTCTTCCCGCTGCAGGCTCGCAAAGGTGGGGTGCTGGTGCGCGCCGGCCAAACCGAAGCCTCGGTCGATCTGGCCCGCATGGCCGGACTCATTCCCGCCGGCGTGATCTGCGAAATCATGCGCGACGACGGAACCATGGCACGGGTTCCCGACCTCATCGAGTTCTGCACGACCCACAGCATGAAGATGCTCACGGTGGCCGAACTCATCCGCTACCGCATGCAGCATGAACGCTACGTGCATCGCGTGGGCGAAGCATTGATTGGCACTCGTCACGGCGAGTTCCGCCTCATTGCTTACGAGAGCGAAGTCGACGGCGGCGAATCTCACGTCGCGTTGGTGCGCGGTGACATAGGTCGCGATAACGACAGTGGCAGCGAGCCGGTGCTGGTCCGCATGCACTCCCATTGCGTGATGGGCGATGTATTCGGATCGACCGCCTGCGATTGTCATGCAACCATCGAAGGGTCGATGCAGGCCATTGCGCGCGAAGGCCGGGGCGCGCTGATCTATTTGCATCAAACGTCGAAGGGCTTTTCGGTCGAGAGCATCGGAGAACGCAAGATGCTCACCTTCCATCGCGACAAGCGCCTCCCATCGCTACCAGAGAGCGAACGCAAAACGCAACGCGAGATCGGCATCGGAGCGCAAATCCTCTCCGACTTGAATCTGCGGCGGATTCGCTTGCTCACCAACCATCCCCGAAAAGTCCCCGCGCTCGAAGGATTCGATATCGAGATTGTCGAGCAGGTGCCGGTGCTGCTGGATAGAGTAAAGACTCACTAAATCCGGCGCGCTATTTCTTTTCCCGCCAAGCTGAAACTCCGGACGCGCCTTGTGCCAGCCGGCCAAGACTAACTGGTTCCAGCGTGATGACGTGCGGCCCCTTGGTTTTTCCCATGATGATCGGCTTGTTTGGGATAGTCTCGTAGGCATAGCCGGTCAGCGTAGCCTGGAGCCCGTCCCCAATCTGCTGCATGGCCACAGTGAGCCGAGCCCAGCCATAGTGGACTTCCCCGTCGATCATGAACTGCAAGCCCAGATAGCGGTCTTTGGTGTACATCCATTGGCCGAAAGTCCCGTTTGCATAGCGGGCGAAGTTGGCGTACCAGGAAACACCGGCCATGTTCGCCACCGGGCCTCTCGCGTAGAATTCCCTTCTCTGTTTCTGGGCCTGCTGAAAATACGATTTGTTGGCGCCTACCGTGAAACCACAGTGCAGGGCAGAAGCGAACCTTCCAGAAACGACCCCCTTGCCCCAAATTTCATTTCCTTGATACCGGCAAATGGTGCTAACAGGTGAAATGCGCACAGCAGCACAGCCGACATCCAAAGAGGAATGGCCCCCGGTGCTATACTTGTAGCGCAGATTCCACAAAGAAAAATCGGCAACCCCGTCGTGGTTCAAGTCAAGAAGAATAGATTCCTTATTGTTTACGGGAATATTCGTGTCCGAAGGCGTATAAACGATTTTGGCTTCCGCGGACCTTGTCATGGCCAGGAGACTTACCCCGGCGGCTACCGCTGCGCCAGCATACGCGGACACCGATTTTTCCAATCCTAAGCCGAGCTTCGCCGTCTGTCGACTCTTGCGTAAGACCCAACATTTTTCTTGTGCGATCATGTTTCTTTTCCTCGGCGTTCGCTACTGTTAAGGCGTGATCTCGTAAACCGTGCCGCAACCGGTACCACATCCAGTTCCGCTTCCGCCCACGGAAGTTGTGCCGTAGAGGCGGCCGTGTGGGCCGAGGGCGACACCCGCCCGGGGGGAATCTCCATCAAGTTTGCCGCCTACAAAACTGTGAAGGATCCTCTCCTTCCAAGTGCCCGTTTCTGAGCGTTTCAACTCGAACACGACGCCATGTTGGTATCCTGAACCGCCGTTGGAGGTAACGCCGAAAAGGTCGCCAGTCTGGCCCATCTCCACTTTGCCCACGGGTAGAATCCCGTCCGGATTTCCGGAGAAGCGATGTAGAACACTCTGCTCCCAGCCCTTCTTCAACTCCTTGAGCTCAAGGACCGTGCCCCGACCGTCCCCGCCAGCGAGGCTTGTGGCAAACAAATCGCCTGTGTTGTTTAGGATCAATCCACCCGATGGGTTGACCGCGAGCCCTTCTCCACGGTGGAACCTGTAAATCACAGTTTCCGTCCAGCCTCCGCTAGGGCTGCGCGTAAACTCATAAACAATGCCGCAACCCGGGTGATAGTTGGTGAGTACACAGTTCCCTTTGCCACCAGAACTGGTCATTCCATAAAGATTTCCCGAGGAGTCGAAAATTACTCCGGATGACGGCTGTAGGCCGTCCGCACCTCCAGTGAACGCGTGAATGGTTGTTTCTGTCCAAGAGCCATCGGTGTGAGGCGTCAACTCGAATACTGCACCACAGCCGTAATCGTGGCACAATCCTCCGACTCCGAGTTGGGAAGTCGTACCATAGATGTTGCCGTGGGCATCGAAAACAAGGTCAAACGCCGGCCCTCCCCCGGACCTACTATTACAGTCAAAGCGATAGATAACGCTCTCCGTCCAGCGTCCGCTCGGGTTCCGAGTCAGCTTGAATACAGTTCCACAAGCAAGAGTGTCCACCCCGTCGCTTGTGGTACCGTACAGATTGTCGGCGTTGTCAAAAATCAGGCCCGCTGCGGGGAGTTCCCCGTCGTCCCCGCCCTTGAAACTGTAGAGTACTTCCTCCTTCCACCCGTCCTTACGTTTCAACTCGAACACGGTTCCGCATCCACTGTTTCCGCAGACAGTTCCGCTCCCGCCGTAGTAGGTCGTCCCGTAGAGATTGCCTTCGCTGTCAAGAATCAAGTCCGACTGGGGATTGGCTCCGTCGCTGCCGCCGGTGAAGGAATAAATAATCTTCTCCGATGCGGCCTTTTCCACGGCGGGCTTCTCCGCGCCGGATGCGAGCGCGAGCAGCAGGCCAGTTGCGCCGACGATGCAACTCGCGGCCAGCACAAAATTGATTCGTCGCATGGAGCAACCTCACTTTCAGAAAAATCCTGGCAGCCTGTTCAGCTGATAACGCGGGTGCCCGATTGCAGTAAGGCGACTAATTGTCCTCCGGCGGCCGAGGCTCGTCAATACGCAAGAATTTGCACTCACGGGATGATCCGCACCCCAGGGGCTAAAGCCCATATTTTATGAGAGTTCGTCGGTGCGGCTGAAGCCGCGACCGTTCAAAAACGTCACGGTATGAATTCTTGAGGAGTCGGCAGACGCGCCTCTTTCACAGCCGTCTAGGCACGCGGGCGGGGGCGCCCACGCCACACGAACGCTGCTAGAACGGTTTTCTACTTACGACCTGGCTGTCGTTGATGAAGAACTGTGCTGGGCACTGGTTGGAGCCGCAGATTACGGGCAGCAGGCCGGCGAGTTGCTTACGCGTGATCAGGCCCAGAGTGCCGCATTCGGGACAGGAGAGCACAGCCCAGTACGGGTCGTCTTTTTCTCCAACGCGGCCGGCATTCTCCAGCACGAAGATGGTGCCGGGGAGCATCTGTTCGGGGATCCATTGGCTTAGGACGTCGAGTTCTGCAACCATGTCGCCTCCTTCTTCGGCCAAGCAATGTGGGGCCACTATGTGGAACCAAACTTCCCTGCTTATGAAGCCTGTCTTACTTTGCGCAACGAACGAAAGGTACTCGTACCGTTGCTTTTCTTGGCGCGTATTTCGGCGCGCACCTGGCGCACGGTGTCGCTGAGACAAATCGTGAGCATGGGCTGGCGCGAATTTTTCAAGATGTCCACAATCTGCCGCGGCGACGTTTCAAGATACAGAGTTTTGCCGTCGGTGAGAAGGTGGTATTCGGAGGCGCCGCTGACAGTCTCAGCGAGGCGCTTGCCGAACTCCCGCTGCAGAAAGCGCATGACCTTGCGCACGCGCTGCAAGGAGAATCCGCGATGGCGCAACTCGCAGATTACGGCGACCTCGGCGAGGTCTTCCATGGAGTACAAACGGCGACGTCCCTCGCGCGCCGGCACTACGATGTGGCGCTCGTCCCACCACTGCAATTGCCGAAGCGTGATGCCAGTCAGCGATATCACGTCGCGTGATGTGAACAGTTGCTGCATGCCAAGTCGAAAAATGTTTCAAACAATCACGAAGCTAAATGTTTGGAACATTGTAGACATGGACGGGCTACTGTCAACTGTGGATTTCGACGAAGAGGGGGTAACTAGACGAGTTCCATCGAACGGAATCTAACAGCCTTGATGTTTTAGCCCCCGCCCACGAAGTGGACAATCTCCAAGCGGTCTCCCTCCGCCAGGTTGGTTTGAGGCCACTGGTCGCGGGCGACAATGCCGCGGTTTAGTTCGATGGCAACGCGATCCGCTTTCATTCCCAGGTGATCTACGAGGCCAGCGAGTGTGAGGGGAGAATCGAAATCGCGAGCCTCGCCATTGATTTGCAGTTTCATGTCATCTGGATTTTCGCAGCAGCAACGCGCCGACGGCAAGTGAGCGTCGAGCTTCGCTCGACTGGACGGCCGGGGGCGGCTGGCCCAGGTAAGCTACGCTTCGACCTTGCGCAGTTGGAACTTGCGGGTTGCGGTGCGGCCGGAGTAGCTGGCTTGCACCAGCACCGCAGAATCTGGGAGCGAGGATTCATCGACATCGATCTTCATCTCGGCATCGCCGTCGGAACCGGTGACCACCTGGGTGTAGAACGGAGCTGAGCCCGGGCGGGCGAAGCGAACCGTCAACCGCGCTCCCTGGACAGCGGCGCCTCCTTCGGTGACGCGCAGTCGCAGGGTCAGATTGCGATCCGCGTGCACCGAGCCGGCATTGAGCCATAGCACATCGAGTTCTTTGATTGCGGCAAGCGCTTCGGGCGTGACACTTTTGTCGAGCACGCCCTCCACTCGGCCATCACGAATCGAGTCGAGGACGAGACGATGCTGGTCGCGCAGGATCTGCTCTTTTTGCTGATCGGTGAAGCCCGACTCGGCTGCCTTATCGGCGTAGGAGGTGGCCCGCTTGCCGATGCAGCGTCCGCGGACGAAAACCTGAGTCTGCAGGAGCAGTTCGTTCTCCCGCGCCTCGCTTTGCACGTGGTAAACCGTGTCTTCGTGCTTCACGTCGGTATTGAAACCAAAAATCATGTGAGTCTAGTCTTGCGATCCTACTCAACCCATCCTATCTAATCATCGGCAGAAATCCGCAAACGCATTGCGCAAGCATGTTAAAAGATCGTCACAAAGTGGCGCCGTCGCTTGACACTGCCATCCGCGAAATCTACTCTAGAATGTTTAGTTAATGCTTGGCTGCGAATTATATATAGCTCTTCTATGCCCGACAATTACTTCGCTCGCTACCTGCCATTATTGATTCACCTCATCGTAGCAGGTGGGCTGGCTTCTGCCATCGTGTTGCTTTCCTAGTTTATCGGCTACCGGCGGCCTACGCTGGCCAAGCTATCCCCTTATGAATGCGGCATGACCCCGGTGGGAGACGCGCGGGAGCGTTTCTCGGTGAGGTTCTACCTGGTGGCTATGCTCTTTATTCTGTTCGACGTGGAAGCGGTTTTCCTGTACCCCTGGGCGGTGATCCTCCGACAGCTTAAGATGTTTGGTTTCTGGGAGATGCTGGTGTATATCGGCATCGTTCTGGTGGGTTACTTTTACATTCTGAAAAAGGGTGTGCTGGACTGGGGCACGGTTTCGACGCGAAGAGGCGAGGTTTAATGCCGCTGATCCCCGCCATTACCGATCTGGAGGCTCTGAAAGACCACCCTGCAGTGGTGAGACTGCGTTCGTGGAACTCGGCTGCGGTCGAGGGAGCGAAGTTTGACCGGGATGAGATGACCATCTACATCGAGCGATCATCGATCCGAGAGGCTTGCGTGATCCTGCGAGACGATCCGAGCTGTCCCTTTAACTATCTTTCCGATGTGACTTGTGTGGATTGGTATCCCTCGCAGCCGCGGTTCGAGGTGGTGTACGAGTTGCTGTCGATCCCCAACAAGGAACGGGTCAGGCTGAAGGTGCGGCTGGACAGCGACAGCCCGGTAGTGGAATCGGTAACCTCGGTTTGGCCGTCGGCGAATTATTTCGAGCGAGAGGTTTTCGACCTGTTCGGAATTCGCTTTACCGGGCATCCTTATCTACGGCGTATTCAGATGCCGGAAGATTGGGAAGGCCATCCGTTGCGCAAAGATTATCCCGTGGAGGGCTATCGCTAGACTTCGCTATGGCCCACATGACCTCCACCCCCGTGCTTGAACCCGGCCAGGATCGGACAATGATCCTGAACATGGGCCCGCAGCACCCATCGACGCACGGAGTGTTGCGGCTGATTCTTGAGATCGACGGCGAAACCGTGGTGCGGCTTATGCCCGACATCGGGTATCTGCACACCGGGATCGAGAAAACTTGCGAAGCGAAGTTCTACCAGCAAGTAGTGCCGCTTACCGACCGCATCGATTACCTCTGCCCGATGACCAACAACCTTTGCTATGCGTTGGCGGTCGAGAAGTTGCTCGGGCTGGAGATCCCTCCGAAAGCGCAATGGCTGCGTGTGATGATGAATGAGTTGACCCGCATCAACTCGCATCTGGTATGGCTCGGAACGCACGCCATGGATATTGGCGCGCTCACGGTTTTTCTTTACTGCTTCCGCGAGCGTGAGGATGTTTTGCGTTTGTTCGAGGCGGTCAGCGGCCAGCGCATGATGACTTCTTATTTCCGCATCGGCGGCGTGGCGCTGGAACCGCCACTGGGATTCTTTGACCGCGTGCGGGACTTCGCCAACCGCTTCCCTTCCAAGGTGGATGAGTACGAAAACTTGCTGACGGGAAACCCCATCTGGACGATGCGGACGAAAGGCGTGGCGCGAATTACCGCGGAAGATGCTATCGCACTCGGCGCAAGCGGGCCCACACTGCGAGGAAGTGGCGTCGACTTCGATTTGCGCCGGGATATGCCGTACTCAGGATACGAGAACTTCAAGTTCAAAGTGCCGGTGGCGCAAGAAGGCGACGTGTTCGCCCGATACATTTGTAGGGTTCAGGAACTGCGGGAATCGATCGCGATCGTGCAGCAGGCGCTCGATGGGATGCCGGAAGGTCCGATCAAAGCGGACGCTCCCAAAGTTGTGTTGCCGGACCGCGAAAAGATGAAGACGCAAATGGAAGCGCTGATCTACCATTTCAAGATCATTACCGAGGGCTTTGCGGTTCCGGCAGGCGAGGTTTATCAAGCCGTGGAATCGCCGCGAGGCGAAATGGGATATTACGTGGTGAGCGACGGAACGGCCAAGCCGTATCGTGTACATATGCGGGCGGCATGCCTGGCGAATCTGCAACTGCTGCCGAAGATGTGCGAAGGACGATTGCTTGCCGATGTCGTGGCGGCGATTGGCAGCATCGATATTGTGTTGGGCGAGATTGACCGGTAGACAATGATTGATTAGAAAAGGCGCTACCCAATTGAGCGCATGAGGGAAGGAACTTTAAATTTGTCATCCCGAGCAAAGCGGGGGATCTAGGTTCTCGCCGAACCAGCGCAACCCCAGATTCCTCGCTTCGCTCGGAATGACAATCGGTATTATTCCTACGCTATGAAGTTTTCGGACCAATTCGAGGCACGCTTCGCGGATATGCTGACGCATTATCCGACGAAGCGGTCTGTTCTCGTGCCAACGCTTCTTTATGCGCAGGACGAAGTCGGCTATCTAAGCCATGACGTCATTCACGAGATTGCGCAGCGGCTGGATCTGACTGATCTCGAGGTAAGCAACGTGATCAGCTACTACTCGATGCTGACCACGAAACCTCGCGGTAAACTCAACGTCCAGGTTTGCACCAACATCGCGTGCATGCTGCGCGGTGGCGAAGAGCTTCTCGATCACTGCAAGACGAGGTTGGGCATCGGACACAAAGGCACAACGCCAGATGGCATGTTCTCGCTCGAGGAGGTCGAGTGCATCGGGGCATGCAGTTGGGCTCCGGCTGTGCAGGTGAATTACGATTTCCACGAGAACTTGACTGCGGAGAAGATCGACAAGGTCCTGGACGGATATAGAAAGAATTGAGTCAATGACTCATTGAGTCATTGACTCACTAAAATGGCTGACTTGGTTTCCCATCCCGACGAAGTGAAAGTAGTCTCCAAACGCTTTGGCAAGGGTGCGACTGATATCGATCGCTACCTGGAGCTCGATGGCTACAAGGCCGTTCAAAAAGCGTTGGGGATGCAGCCGGATGCGATTGTGAACATGGTCAAGGACTCCGGCCTGCGCGGTCGCGGTGGGGCTGGATTCAACACTGGCATGAAATGGTCGTTCGTGCCCAAGCAATCCTCGAAGCCGAAATTCATCCTGTGTAACGGCGATGAGAGCGAGCCGGGCACGTGTAAAGACCGTTTGATCTTCGAGCACGACCCACACGCGGTGATTGAAGGTGTGGTGATCGCGGGGATTGCCACGGGCTCGCACGCTGGATACATCTACATCCGCGGCGAGTACCGATATCTGCTGGAGATCATGCAGAAGGCGATCAAGGATGCCTACGCAAGGGGATTTCTGGGCAAGAACATTTTCAGCAGCGGCTATGACTTCGAAGTCTACTGGCATGGCGGTGCGGGGGCATATGAAGTGGGCGAAGAGTCGGCGCTGATGGAATCGCTCGAGGGCAAACGTGGTATACCTCGAATCCGCCCTCCATTCCCGGCTGTGGTCGGCTTATGGGGTGGACCGACAGTCATTAATAATGCTGAGACGCTGGCCAGCGTGCCCCACATCCTGCTCGGCGGCGCGGAGTGGTTTGCCAAGCTGGGGCCGCCCAAGAATGGCGGGACCCGATTGTTCTGTTTGAGCGGACATTTGAATCGCCCCGGGGTATATGAGTTGCCCATGGGCTACAACCTCAAGAAAATGATTTACGAGGTGGGCGGCGGTATTTCGAATGGCCGCGCGCTGAAGGCCGTGGTTCCGGGCGGCTCCAGCTGTCCGCTTTTGACTGCGGACGAAATCGATGTCTCCATGGATTTTGATTCCATGATGAAAGCGGGAACCATGCTCGGTTCCGGCGGCGTGGTGGTCGTAGATGATACGACCTGCATGGTGAAATTTGCGCTGCGGATCATGAAGTTTTATCAGCACGAGAGTTGCGGGTGGTGCATCCCGTGCCGCGAAGGCACGGACTGGCTGAAGAAAACGCTAACTCGATTTCACAACGGTGGCGGGGTTAAGAAAGATATCGATAACATCCAATATCTGTCGGAAAACATGCTGGGACGCACCTTCTGTCCGCTCGGCGATGCGGCGGCAATGCCGACGATTTCCATCGTGAAGAAATTCCGCAAGGAATTTGAAGACCATTTGGAAGGCAGGCCGTGTCCGTTTGAAAAGGTGGGGGTGGGTGAGCCAGCAGCGGTAATGGCTTAATCCCGCTCCACGACGATTTATTTATGGCTGACGTAAACATCACGGTAGACGGCAAGAAGGTCACGGCCCCCGCCGGGACCCTGCTCATTGAGGCTTGCAAGAGCGCAGGCATCGAGGTGCCTTCATTCTGTTACTACCCTAATCTGTCGTTGCAGGGTGCTTGCCGCATGTGCCTGGTCAAAGTCGAAAAAATGCCCAAGCTCCAGACCGCGTGCACTACGGTGATCGGCGAGGGCATGATCGTTTCGACCGACACGCCGGAGATTCATCAGGCCCGCAAGGGCATGGTGGAATTGCTGCTGGGCAATCATCCGCTCGACTGTCCGGTGTGCGATGCGGGCGGCGAATGCGAACTGCAGGACATGACTTTCTCCTACGGCGCCGCCGAATCGAAATACATCGACGCCAAAAATCATAAGGAAGAACAGCAATGGTCTCCGGTAGTCTTCTTCGATCGCCCACGTTGCATTCTTTGCTACCGCTGTGTCCGAGTTTGCGGCGAGGGCATGGATGTTTGGGCTCTCGGCGTTCAGAATCGCGGAGTTAGTTCTATTATCGCGCCCAACCAGGACGATCATCTCGATTGC
>Ga0210403_10006136_pt1 | contig 10115 bp, 7 predicted proteins | sample IncBWC19MmetaG_FD_150863 | JGI IMG/M metagenome (GOLD analysis project Ga0210403, IMG submission 150863) | Forest soil microbial communities from Barre Woods Harvard Forest LTER site, Petersham, Massachusetts, United States - Inc-BW-C-19-M | ecosystem: Environmental > Terrestrial > Soil >... | reverse complement strand
GCATCACCTCATCCGCCAGGTCTTCCAACAAATCGAAGAAATCTTCTTCTCTATTGGTTTCTCTGTCGTCGAAGGCGATGAAATCGAAACGCCCTACTACAATTTCGAAGCTCTCAACATCCCCGAATTCCATCCCGTCCGCGACGACATGGACACTTTCTATCTCGATCTCCCCAAAGGCGCTCACACGCCACTGCTTCTCCGCACGCACACCTCTCCCATGCAAATTCGCACCATGGAAAAGAGCAAGCCTCCCGTCCGCGTCATCGTTCCTGGCAAGGTCTATCGCCGCGACAATCCCGACGCCACGCACTCCTTCATCTTCCATCAAGTCGAAGGCCTCGCCGTCGACTCCGACATCACCTTCTGCGATTTCACCGGCACCATCGAATATTTCGTAAAACAATTTTTCGGCCCCGGCGTAAACACCCGCTTCCGCCCCAGCTATTTTCCGTTCACCGAGCCCAGCGTCGAGTTCGACGTCTCTTGCATTTTCTGCGGCGGCAGCGGCACCAGCGCCGGCGGCGGCACCTGCTCCAAATGCAAAGGCGCCGGCTGGATCGAACTCTTCGGCGCAGGCATGGTCGACCCCGCCGTCTACGGCTTCGTCAACTACGACCCCAAAAAAGTCAGCGGCTTCGCCTTCGGCATGGGCATCGATCGTCTAGCCATGCTCAAATATCAAATCGACGACATCCAAGTCTTCTTCCAAAACGACGTCCGCTTCCTCCGCCAATTCCCATGAGCCACTACCTCACAACAACACCGTCATCTCCTATGACTCACCGCCCGGCCACAAAACTGTCATTTCGAACGGAGCGGGCCGGCGCTTTTTCTTTCCACTTCGCTCCTGCGAAGTGGCCGGCCCGCGCAGTGAGAAATCTCTCTTCGATTTTAGCGATCGTGAACACACATGACATTTCTTGACGCCACCCAGCGCTTCTCCAACCGCGTAGCCGACTACCTCCGCTATCGCCCGGGCTATCCCTCGGGCGTGCGTGATCTCCTGCGCGCAGAATGTGGCCTCCGCACCGGCCACGTCATCGCCGACATCGGCTCCGGCACTGGCTTCCTCAGCGAACTCTTCCTCAAAAACGGCAATCGCGTCTTCGGTGTCGAGCCCAATGAAGCCATGCGCCAGGCCGGCGAAGAATACCTCGCCGAGTTCGACAACTTCACCAGCATCAACGGGTCCGCCGAAAGCACCACCCTCGAAGATGCCTGCGCCGATTTCGTCGTCTGCGGCCAGGCTTTCCACTGGTTCGACCGGGACGCCGCCCGCCGCGAATTTCAGCGCATCTTCAAGCCCGGCGGCTGGCTCGTCGTCGTGTGGAACGAGCGGCTTGTCGAGGCGAGTCCCTTCGTCCGCGAATACGAAAACCTGCTTCGAAAATTCGGCACGGACTACGAGCGCGTCAAGGAAAACTATCCGACCGAAGAGCATATGCGCGAATTCTTCGGCGCGAACGAGTACAGATCCCACGAGCTTCCCAATTTTCAGGAGTTTGACTTCGACGGCCTCGCTGGCCGCCTCCGCAGCAGTTCCTTCGCCCCCACGCCGGACGCCCCGACCTACGAGTCGATGATGGCCGAACTCCGCTGCATCTTCGACGCCCACAACAAAGACGGCCGCGTCCGCCTCGAATATTCCACCCACATCTATTTCGGCCACCTGGCGGTGCAACCGTGAAGGTTGTCTACAGCTGGCTGAAAGAATTCGTCGACGTCACCGCCCCCCCATCCGACGTGGCCTCGCGCCTCGCCCTTTCCGGCACCAACATCGGCAGCGTCGAAAACGGCTCGCACGGCGCCGTCATCGACGCCGAAGTCGGCTCTAACCGCCCCGACTGCCTCAGCCACTACGGCATCGCCCGCGAACTCAGCGCCGTCTACAAACTCCCTCTCAAACCCTTTGTTACAAAGCCAGTCGAAAGCGCCTTAAAAGCCTCCGACGCTGCAAAAGTCGAAATCCAATCCCCCGAACTTTGCGGCCGCTTCACCGCACGCGTCATCCGCAGCGTAAAAATCCAGCCTTCCCCGAAATGGCTCAAAGACCGCCTCGAAGCCTCCGGCGTCGCCAGCATCAGCAACGCCGTGGACATCTCCAACTACGTCATGCTCGAGCTCGGCCACCCGCTTCACACTTACGACTACGACAAAGTTCGCGACCATCGCATCGGCGTCCGCCGCGCAAAACCCGGCGAAAAAATTCGCACGCTCGACGGCCTTGAGCGCACCCTCGATTCCTCCATGTCCGTCGTCTTCGACGGCGACGGCTCCCGCGCCGTGGGCATCGGCGGCATCATGGGCGGCGCTGATACCGAAATCTCGTTCTCCACGAAAAATATCCTCATTGAATGCGCCTGGTTCGAACCGGTCGCCGTGCGCAAAGCCGCGCGGGTTCTTAAGCTTCACACCGAAGCCTCCACCCGCTTCGGCCGCGGCGCAGATCCCGAAACCGCCGAACTCGCCTCGCGCCGCGCCGCCGAACTCATCCTGCAACTCGCGGGCGGTGAACTACTCTCCGGTGTTATCGATGTTTATCCCGGCAAGCGCGCCCCGAAAAAAATCCAGCTGACTCGCACCGAATTTCTTCGTGTCATGGGCGCGGACGTTTCCGACAAAGAAATTGAAGCGATTCTTAGCGCGCTGGGCTTCGCTCCCGTTCGCGTCGGACAAAATCGCGGCGCGGAAGGCTCCCTGCTCGCCGCCTGGGAATGTACACAACCAAGCTGGCGCGCCGAAGTCGAACGCGAAATCGACCTCATCGAAGAAGTCGCCCGCATCCACGGTCTCGACAAATTCCCTCCGCGCCTGCCCGCCGCAAGACAGGGCGCTCAGCGTTTGACCAAGTACGAACCCGAACTCCGCATCCGTGAACGCCTCATAGGCCTCGGCTATCGCGAAATCCTCACCATTCCTCACGTAGCCGAAGAGCGCGACGCGCTCTTCCGTCCGGAAGGTGTCACCCCGGCGCGCCTAGCGAATCCTCTTTCCGAAGAAGCCGGCGTCCTCCGCTCGAACGGCCTCGTCACCATGGCCGCCGCCCTCGAATGGAATCTCAACCACGGCCAGCGCAACGTCCGCCTCTTCGAAATCGGCCGCCACTACCGCCTCGAAGGCAGCACCTCCGTCGAAACTCCCATCCTCACTATCGGCGCCACAGGCGAAGCCCGCCAAAAAGGAATCGTCGCCGGCGAAACAGCCCGCGGCTACGAATTCGCCGACCTCAAAGGCGACCTCGACGCTCTCGGCGCCCTAGCCGGCGCCTTCCACTGGTCCGCTGACTTGTCGTCCGGCCATTCTTCGCCCAGACCCTTGCCACAAAGCGCTCCGTCCTGGCTCCACGCCGCACGCCACGGCACAATCCATCTTCAATCGACCAACCCAGATACCGTCATTTCGAGCGAAGCGAGAAATCTCTCTTCGATTAAAACCGCGCCTGCAACCACATCCGTTCCGCTCGGCTTCGCCGGCCAGCTCGCCCGCCGCGTCGCGGACAAATTCAAACTCCGCCAGGACGTCTTCCTCGCCGAAATTCACCTCGACCCTCTCTATTCCGCCATCAGCGACGCAAAAGAATCGCGCCGTTACGAGCCGCTCCCGCGTTTCCCCGCCGTCGAGCGCGATTTCTCCCTGCTCCTCGCCGACGGTACTCCGTTTTCCGAAGTCGTCAAAACGATCCGCTCGCTCAACATCCCCGAAATCACCGCTATCGAGGCAGCCGATCTCTTCCGCGGTAAAAATGTCCCCGCCGGAAAATATTCTCTGCTGGTCCGCGTCACTTTCCAAAGCCGCGAAGCCACGCTGACCGATGCGCAAACCGCCGACTTCTCCGCCAAAATCATCTGCGCCCTCGAAAAGCACCTCAGCGCCCAACTCCGCGCCAGCTAGGCCTTCCTACGGCCATCTGGCGCGAACGAGCTTCTTGGTCGCGGTCCATTCTCGTTTGGGGAATGATGGCGCTGCTGTAGGGTCATCCTTCCGAGGATGACCGCTGCCGCTGACAGCCCTGTCCCTGCTGAAGCGCGATATATTCCCCCCCACGATGTGATATGTTGACGATTCCATGAGCATACCGGTCAAAGTCGAAATCTTCGGCCAACCCTACACCATCCGCGGCGAACTGGACGAAACCTACGTCCACAAACTCGCCCAATACGTTGACGAAAAAATGCACGCCATTGCCGCGGGCGGAGCCACCGTGGACACCCAAAAAGTCGCCGTACTGGCCGCCCTCGCCATCGCCGACGAACTCCACAGCTCCCAAAAGGACCGCGGTGACCGCGAAGCTCTTCTTGCCGAACAAGCCGAGCGCTGCCTCACCCTCGTCGAACGCGCCTTAAAACAAACCGCGTAAAATGCTTGTATGGACGGGTGAGGGCGCTTCGGCATGCCACGCCTCCGCTAGTCCGGGAAATCTTGCTTCAATCGCGCGAATGATTTCCATCGCTTCCCCATAGTCGATAAACGGCAAGATGAATTGCGAACTTCGAGTCGTTACCGCGTAAAGTCCGCTGTTCTGACCTGCGACGTCTCGAAATTCAAGTCGCCGGACATCGCCGGTACACACAATCCTTGTTATCCTGCTGCCTTGTCGACCAAAGTTTCCTTTTGCCACAAATTCCACATTTGTTGCTCGCAGCTCAGCAACAGAACCCCTAACGCCTGCGAATACGCCAATAGCAACAATGACCGCGACGAGCCAGCCCCAATTTCCGATAAGCCCATTGGTTGCGAGCAACGCTACAACAGCAAATAAAGAAGCAATGAGAATCCTTGTCCATAGCTTCAAATCTTTGCGCACGCAAATGCGAAGACCATTTCTCAGATGCGTCATTTCGTATTTTGCGACCATGATTTTCTTCATTGGCTCCATTGCGTGGGGGTGCGGTCCCAGCGGTGTTTCCGCAGTTCGGCGTGGAGCGCCGCGGCCAGTGGACCCTTGGCGCTGGCCGCGATATTGGATTCCACATTTTTGATCTTGCGCATGCCGGGAATGATGGTGGCGACATCTTTATTGTTCAGAATGAAGCGCAGCGCCATTTCCGGCATCGTCATGCCATCTTTCAAAAGGGGCCTCAGCGCATCGGCGTGCTCCACGCTGCTCTTCAGATTTTCCGCAACGAAATACGTGCCGCGCCAATCACCTTTTGGCCAGGTGCTTTCGAGCGTGAGTGTTCCGGTGAGTGAGCCTTCGTCGAACGGCACGCGCGCAATCACCGCGACATCTTTTTCGCGGCACGCCGGAAACAGTTCGTCCTCCGGATTCTGGTCGAAAATGTTGTAAATCACCTGCACGGCGTCGATAAGGCCGGCGCGCACCGCGCGAATCCCGTTCCACGGCTCCCATCGGTTCAGGCTGATTCCCACCGCGCGGACCTTGCCGCTGCCGCGCAGATTCTCGATCGCGCGCGGCAATCGCTCGTCGTCCAGCCATTTGTCTTCCCACGTATGAAGTTGAATCAGGTCGAGCGTCTCCACACCAATATTGGCCAGACTTTTCTCGACGTACTCGACGATATATTCCGGCGGGTAGCAATCATCCACGGAAAATTCGCGCCGGCTCGGCCACCTCCGGTTCTTCGGCGGAACTTTCGTCGCCACATAAAGTTTCTTGTCCGGTCCGCCCACAGCCGCGTTTCCCTGATTGCTCCGAAGAAGTTTTCCCAGCAACTGCTCGCTGTGCCCATCTCCATAGGCCCACGCCGTATCAAAAAAATTGCATCCAAGATCGACGGAGCGCTGCAGCGACGCCAGCGATTCTTTATCTTCCGAGCCGGTCCATCCGGCCATCCCCCACATTCCATATCCGATCTCGCTGACATTCCATCCGGTGCGGCCAAATCTGCGGTACTTCATCGTAGGCTCTCCTCGCATTGCGCGCCTATTATACGCAGCAGGCAACTCGTCCGCGATCCATACAATCAAAACTGTCCGCGAGACAAAGCTAATGCAAAAAGAGATAATGCTTCCATCTAAGACGGAGCTGCGGCTCGGAGCATAATTGTATTGGCGCACCGCTCCTCGGCCCCTGTTTTGTTTTCACGGTGAAATTTTCGGGTGTGCGCGGCTGGTATCTTGGGTGCTCCTTTTCTGTAATCGCGTGGCGTGTCGCCCTGTTTTTCGGAGTTGTAAGGTTTGACTTCTTCACAAAAGCCAGGTCCGCGCAAGGCGGAGCGCCTGCTTCTCGTGCTCTTTCTGCTCTCCCTGCCCATGCTCAATCCCTGGGTTCGTGGTGACGGCGTGGGTTATTACGCCTTCGCCCGCGCTCCTCTCATCCAGCACAATCTTGATTTCACCCGCGACTATCAGGAAGCCAACACCAGCTTCCGCGAAAATCGTCTCGACAAAAACGGCCAGCCCACCGCTGAATTTCGTACCCGCACGGGTCACCTTGAGAATCATTTCACCGTCGGACCCGCCATTCTCTGGTCACCCTTTCTCGTAGCTACTCATGCCGGTGTTCTCCTCGCCCGCTCCATGGGCTCCGCAGTTTCCGCCGATGGATTCTCCACGCCGTATCGCATCGCCATGGCGCTGGCCACCGCATTCTACGGTTTCCTGGGCCTGCTGATCTCCTTCCGCATCGCGCGCAAATACGTCGACGAAACGTGGGCTTTGCTGGCCACCCTGGGGATCTGGTGGGCCAGCTCGCTTCCCGTGTACATGTACTTCAATCCGTCGTGGTCGCACGCCCATTCGGCTTTCGTCGTCGCTCTCTTCTTGTGGTACTGGCACGAGACGCGAGACGCGCGCAGCCTGCCGCAATGGATTCTGCTCGGCGCGCTGGCGGGCTTGATGCTCGATGTGTATTACGCGAATGTCATGCTCTTCGTCATTCTGCCTTTCGAGGCAGTGCGCGAGTACAGCGCAGCGTTCCGAAGAGCGACACCCAGCACTCCGAGTGTGTGGCAACTCCTGACGCGGCACGCGGCGTTCTCCGTTGCGCTTCTGGTGTGCATGCTGCCTACGTTTATCGCGCACCGCATTATCTACGGCAGCGTTTTCGCTACGGGCTACGTTCCAGTTCGCGACTGGTTCTGGGGCTCGCCTTATCTCTTATCGGTGCTGTTCTCGGCGAATCATGGATTGCTTTCGTGGACGCCGGTGCTTCTCTTTGCTTTGATCGGGTTGTTTGCGTTCTGGCGGAGCGTGCCGCGCGTTGGCGGAACATTTCTGGTGGCGGCGATCGCGTTTTATTATTTCATCGCGTCGTATCCGGATTGGGCGGGAATTTCTTCTTATGGGAGCCGGTTTTTCGTTTCGCTGACGCCGCTATTCATTTTGGGGCTGGCGGTGTTTTTGGACCGCTTTACGCGCATTTTTCGGACGCGGCGGGCGGCTCTGGCGGCTGCGTTTGTTTTTCTGGCGTGCTTTGTTTTCTGGAATGCGGGGTTGATGTTCCAGTGGGGCACGCATCTCATACCGGCGCGCGGCGCGATTTCTTTTCCGCAGATGATCCGCAACCAGTTCACGCTGGTGCCGCGGCAGATTGCGGCACAATTTCAAAAATATTTGTTCCGCCGCAAAGCGATGATGCAGCAGATCGAGCAGCGCGACCTCGAGCAGATGAAGCAGCCTCCGCCTACTGAGTAGTTCAGCCCGCTGCTGGCTTGTGCGTTTGCGCGAAAACCAAAAATTCGCACAGGCAGGAGAAACATGCGCCGCGCTGTTCAACTTCAAAAACCGCGCAAGGCGAACTTCAAAACCGCACAGGCAGGAGTGCCTGTGCTACGGGGTGCGCTTCTCTGCTAATCTACTTCAGGGATCATCCAACTCCTTTGGAGCTTCGCTAAGACTTAATGGCTTCGGTCACCGCACCCGCACCGCCTCTTCCGGTGCAACACGCCGCGCCCGCCACTGTGCGGATTGAACCGCCGCGCGGCTGGCTCGATTTGCGTCTCGGCGAAGTGTGGTCGTACCGCGAACTACTTTATTTCTTCGTGTGGCGCGACGTAAAGCTGCGCTACAAACAAACGGTGATCGGCGTGGCGTGGGTGGTGCTGCAGCCGCTGATGACCATGGGCGTGTTCACGCTTTTTTTCGGGCGGCTGGCCAAGCTGCCTTCGGATGGTCTGCCGTACCCGGTTTTTTATTTTACGGCGCTCGTTCCGTGGACTTATTTCGCGACGGCGCTGCAGTCCTGCACGGCGGTGGTGGTGGATAACCAGCGCGTGATCACCAAAGTTTTTTTTCCGCGGCTTGTATTGCCTCTTTCTGCCGTCGTTTCCGGTCTGGTGGATTTCGCGATTGGGTTTGTGGTGATGTGCATTGTGCTGGCTGCCTACGGTATGCGCCCTGGGTTGGCAGTGCTGTGGCTGCCGGTGCTGGTGCTGCTTGCGGTGCTGACGGCGCTGGGCGTGGGGTTGTGGATGTCGGCGCTGAACGCGTTGTATCGCGACGTGAAGTATGTGGTGCCGTTTCTGATCCAGTTCTGGATGTTTGCTTCGCCGGTGGCGTATCCGTCGTCGCTGGTGCCGCAGCGGTGGCGATGGCTGTACGGGTTGAATCCCATGGCCGGGGTGATCGATGGATTCCGCTGGGCGCTGACGGGGCACGGGCAGCCGCCGGGGCCGCTGTTGCTGGCGTCGACGGGTGCGGTGGCGCTGGTGGTTTTGGGCGGGTTGTTTTTTTTCCAGCGGATGGAAGGGAGCATTGCGGATCGGGTGTAGGGGAAGAAGTAATGAAGTAGCGAGGTAACGAGGTAAGGAGAAAATGAGGGAGCCAGAGGGTACCCCCACGGGGAGAGCTCACAGCTGGGAGGTGACAGCCGCTCGGGAAGAGGTTGAAAGTTGAAAGTTTAAAGTTGAAATAGGAAAGATCGGAGGAGGTGCCACCCCGGGTGAGTTGCAAAAGAGTGCGGAAGAGATTGATTGGAAAAGAGATGCGGGGATGCTCTTTTTTAAAGAGTGTGGAAGAGATTGAAAAAGAAGGATTTAATTTTTGATGATTTTTGCGAAAGAGTGAAAAGAGTGAAGCGGACGAGCGGGCGGGGCAAGCCCCGCCCCTACAACAGCTAGTAGGCTGGCCCTCCCCCCGGGGGTTTTTTTCGTAAGTGCGGATTCTAAAGGACTTTAAGTCCTTTGTTTTGTAAGTGCGGATTCTAAAGGAGTTGCGGGCGCATTTTTCGTAAGTGCGGATTCCAAAGGAGTTATGGATTGGGAGAAATAAATGGAGGGCGGGGAGGAGGCCGAGAGGCTTTTGGAAAAGGTTGGAACAGAGGGGCGGGTTGTAAGGAGCAAACACAAAACAATATAGCATGAGATTACTGGTTTGTCAAGTCTAAAATGAATATGAAAAATTATAGCTCTGTAAAGTATTGAAAAACCAAGGGATCGGCATTAGGAAGGCGCGAGAATTGAGAGGAGGGCAGTAGTCACACACGCGTAAGAACGATGAAATCGAATATCCGAATCCCGGACACTCTTACTATCAATACGCTAGAAAGGCAAATGGTTTGGCCGAAGACTGGCCTTGGATGAAGATGGCCATAAGCAGTTATTTGAAGGTTTTGATCCCGTCTCGTTATCACCAGCGACTTAGACGGTGGCTGCGCCCCGGTGGTGGGGTTCAGTGGTGCCGTGTGGTAATGAACCGGGAGATCGAGCGGTTCATTTGGACCTTGGACTGTCCCCGAGTCGACGCACTGGAGATCAGTGGGACTGGTTCGCAAGGCCGATACAATTTCCGGAGCTACCGAACGGTCCAGTATCCCGATTATGACGTTTGCCAGTCGCCGCTGGCCGAGGGACAATTTGACCTTGTCATTGCGGAGCAGGTGTTCGAGCATATCTTACGGCCGGATCGAGCAGCGGCAAACATTTACGAGATGCTGCGACCGGGCGGCGTCTTAGTGATTAGCACACCGTTTCTTTTGAAAGTCCACGAATTTCCCCTCGATCTGTATCGGTGGACAGAACGTGGAATGCGAGAACTGCTCGAGTCCGCAGGCTTTCGCATCCTATCCACCGGCTCTTGGGGGAACCGACAATGCCTGATTGCGGACATGAAACCCGGCTTCGGATGGACCGCCTATAATCCGCGGCGGCACAGCCTTCATAACGAGCCGGAATTCGCAATCGTCGTGTGGGCGTTCGCCGAAAAGCCGAAAG
>Ga0210403_10006134_pt1 | contig 10116 bp, 5 predicted proteins | sample IncBWC19MmetaG_FD_150863 | JGI IMG/M metagenome (GOLD analysis project Ga0210403, IMG submission 150863) | Forest soil microbial communities from Barre Woods Harvard Forest LTER site, Petersham, Massachusetts, United States - Inc-BW-C-19-M | ecosystem: Environmental > Terrestrial > Soil >... | reverse complement strand
ATGCTTTTGTTCGGTTATATCCATGGTGACGCCGACGTACTCGCCTGGTTCACCGGATACATTGCGATGTCCGATCGCACGCAGGAATCTGATGCTGCCATCGGTATGATGGATCCGATATTCGTCGAGGTAAAAATCCGTCCCCTCGCGGACTGCTCTTTCAAGAGTTGCATTCACCCACGGTGCGTCTTCCGCGTGTTGAGTGTCGAAAAAGCGTTTGGCTGATAGCGGGCCTTGGCTGGGATCAAAGCCATACAGGCGAGTATTTTCATCCGATGAATGCAATAGCTTCTGTGTGAGAAGATTGTAAACCCAACTTCCGATGTGGGCCATGCGTTGTGCATCAGTGAAGTATGCTTGTTCCCGCCGCAGCTCTTGCGTCAATAGCTCATGCTCTGTGACGTCAATTGTGGTACCGTGAAACGCTTTGAAAACTCCATCTTCAAAAACCGGAACGCCGACGCAGCGAACGTACCGCACCTCTCCGTCTGGTCGAACAATCCGCTTGATCACGTCACAGCCACAACGCTGTTCATGCATCGTCCTGATGGTTTCCTCCATAGAAGCACGGTCATCAGGGTGGACGGCGGCCAGATACCGTTCAAGGTTTGGGGGCCCATTCTGCGGGTCAAAGCCGAAAATTTTGTATACTTCGTCAGACCAATAGATACCCAAATCGTCAGTCCAACGGATACCCAAATCTTTTGACGCCCAGCTCCCTATATGAGCGAGGCGCTGCCCTTCGCTCAGATAAAATTGGCTTCGACGCAGGGCCTCCTCCCCGCGCTTGCGATCGGTGATGTCCTGGGTCGTACCGAACATTTGGTAGGGTCGTCCGGACGAGTCTTTTTTCAAATCAGCCAAACTGTGTACGACGCGCAGTTCCCCGTTCGGACGAAAAAGCCGGTGTTCACAGTCAGCGCGAGTTCCGGAACGAATGGCCTCTTCTGCGGTCTGAAAAACATATTCTCGATCCTCAGGGTGGATCATTTCGCGTACCTTGTCCAAATCAATGAGGCCTCCTTGTGCCGACAGCCCAAAGATGCGGTAGGTTTCATCCGACCAGATCAGGTGATTCGTCTGAAGGTCCCATACCCAGTAGCCGGTGTGAGCGACACGCTGGGCTTCTTCGAGCCAATCCTTGCTTTCCTGTAGATCGCGAGACAAGGCGTGACTCGCTTCTTCGGCCTGTTTCAATTCGGTTATGTCCTGAACGGTGCCGAACAGTCTGTTGTGCTCTCTGGAAATCCCATCCTCTGCTCCTACATTCGTCGTCTTCCAGAGCTTCGAGGTAATGGACTGAACGGTGCGCACTTCTCCACTTGGACGGACGATCCGATGTTGGTGAACGGGATGTACGCCCTCAGCAACCTCCTCGTCTACAGTGCTGTAGAGAGCCTCGCGGTCATCGGGATGGATTAACCCGCTGACCGTCTCAATGTCCATAGGGCGTTCTTGCGGCTTGAAGCCAAATATTCGATAGGTCTCGTCCGACCAGATGATCTTGCCCGTCTCAAGATCCCAATCCCAATAGCCGACATGGGCGACACTTTGAGCTTCTTCAAGTCTTGCTTTGCTTTCTTGAAGGCTCCGGGACAGTGCTTCGCGCTCTTCATCGGCTAGTTTTTGTGCGGTGATATCGGTAACTACGCCCATGTACTCGAGATTGCCAGAGCTATCTCGTCCGGCATGTGCAACCGCGTGGACGTACCTGATGAGACCATCGGGGAGCAGAATTCGATGCTCGATATCCAAGTCCATGCCGTTCTGCGCGGCACGATCCGACAGCTCTCGCACGCGGACCAAGTCCTCAGGGTGAACTCTGTCGAAAACCAGATCGAGCGTAGGATTCGTCTGACGCGTGCAGCCCAGAATCCTGTAGGTTTCGTCAGACCAAACGAGTTCACCGCTGTGCACTTTCCATCCGAAAGTCCCCGAGTGACTCAGTCTCTGAGCCTCTGCAAGATACTGCCATCGTCTTTGCAAATCGGCTTGGGAAGCTTTTAGATCTTCATTGGCTTTTTCAAGGGCAGCTGTTCGTTCAGCGTCGCGATCCTGCGAACCCTTACGCGATTCGGAGAGAAGTCTTCGATCTCGGCGCCAGCGACCCAACACGGCAATTAACGCGATCGAAAGCCCAAGAATGATCAGAAAATGCACCATTGGAAATAGAATCTCCGAATTCGATGAATCTTACCGCACATGTCCTCGTCGTCATCCAAGCCGCTGACCAACTTCGTCGAGGCGTTTGTCTATTCCAACTACGACGCCCCTCATTAGTTCCCTCCCAAGATCGCTCATGAACTGCGCCCGTTACGAAGGATGCTGCTTATCAATACGAAGAAAACCGTTTCGCTGTCCAGTCGCAACAGATGCCTCCTAAGGTAAAATGACACAATATTTTCGGAATTGACTCTAAATGCTGAATCGATTAAACGCGCCGAGAGCAAGATTAACCTCACCAAAAACGCAAGCGCTCTGGGTCAGCAGTAACAAAATAAATAAAAGAATCGAGATATCTGATGCTCACACGACGAAGGTTTCTTGCCGCTACAGCCTGCACCATTGCTGCGGCCCGTCTTCATGTCCAGGGCCAAAGCAAGGTCCGAGTTGCCCTCGCCATTCCAAACGAAGCGACTGGCCCTCATATGCCGATCGATTTTGTCGGCCTGTCGTATGAGGTGCAGCAGTTCGTGGATCCGACTTTCTTTTCGTCGCAGAACAGTGGCCTGATTCGCGAGTTCAAAGCTCTTTCACCATCCGGCGTTCTGCGCCTTGGGGGCAACACCAGCGAGTTCGCTTACTGGAAGCCTACGCCTGACTCTCCCGAACCAGAGCATCCTCAAGTCCGTGAGGCCGAGGGCGAGCCGAAGGCGCACTACTATGCAGTGACGCCCGAGGCAGTCAAGAACCTGGCGGAGTTCCTTCAAGCCACGGGTTGGAATTGTATCTACGGCATCGGCATGGGGACGAATACACCGGCACGCGCCGCCGAGGAAGCGGCCTTTGTGGCTGAGACGCTGGGCGACCGCCTGCAATACTTCCAGATCGGAAACGAGCCGGATCTGTTTAGCCGGCACCTGCGCGATCCGAAAACATGGTCGGCCAAGACGTACCTGGAAGAATGGCTCACGCTGGCGCGTGCTGTTGCAGCTCGGGTGCCCGCAGCAAAGTTCGGCATGCCGGATGTTGGCCCGGGGGCCATCGCATGGCTGACCGAGATTGCTGATGAGTGGCCGTCCATCCAGGCGGCGCCCCACGTAACCACGCTGAGTCATCATTATTACTTTGGCGGGCCGGCGACCAACCCTGACGTGAATATTCCAAACCTGATGAAGCCGGCGACGATGCAGAAGGTGCAGAACACGGCGAATACTGCAAAGGCTGCCGCCAGCAAGGTCGGCGCGCGCGTTCGCATGACCGAAGGCAATACGTGTTTTCGCGGAGGCAAGCCGGGTGTCTCCGACGTGTTTGCCGCTGCGCTGTGGTCAGCCGACTATTCGCTGCTGCTCGCCAGCAACGATTATTTGGGCGTCAATCTGCACGGTGGTACGGGTAAATCCGTGGCCAATTCCGTTGGGGGAGCTCTTCCCGGCGACGCGCTTCTCGAAGCGCAGGGCGAGACTCCCGAACAGATTGCGTCGCATCCGCATCCTTTCTACACGCCGATTGGAACATTCGGCTCGGACTATCTTTTGGAGCCCGTCGCGTATGGACTCAAATTTGCCGGCTCGTTCAGCGGCGGAACTCTGTTGAAGACCGAGTTCTCGACCAAGCTGCAGGCTGCGGGAGTCAATGCAACGGCGTATGCCGCGAAACTGCCTGACGGGCGCGCATCCGTGATCATTCTGAACAAGGACGCTGCAGCAGACGTCGAAGTGGACCTCGATTTTGGTCGCGACGCGACTGGAGTGGTGCAAACCGAAACATTAAACGCACCGGCACTAGACAGCCGCGAAGCCCACATCACAACGTCAACGAAGACCGACTCGCTCAAGCAGGGCAGGTACTCCGTTACTGTTCCCCATGCGTCGGGAGTGCGGCTGACCGTGGTTTAAGTCGTTTCCGTGGGATTGTCCTTGCTTGACTCGTCACGTAGTGGCTTACCACTTGGGCAGTTCCCAGTTCGTCAGAATTGGTCGCGCTTTTCCGGGGCACCCCGGCGGCCGAGTTGTATTGACCGAATCGACAAAGAAGGCGTGGTGCCTTTCGCTCACGACAATGTAGAGTCTCTCGTTCTCACTGTTTGGATTCAACTCTTGATCGATCCACAGTCCGGCGAGCCATACCTTGTCAGCCTCTCTTTGTTCGCGGCATGGCTGAACAAATTCGATCTCCGTCGAATCGTATGCGAGTGCGTTGAGTATCGAATGCCACTTTGGAAGGTCCGAAGATTGGCTGCTCGAATGCACTGCTTCGCTCCAGTCTAATTGCACCCATTCATCCAGGAAATCCTCCGCTGTTAGCGCCAGCGGCTGCATACGCGTCATTTCGTCTCCGATGATCTGATAACGAGCGATAGAAACACCCGGCTCTCCATCGAGTTTTCGCTCCTTTCCTTTGGTCACCGCAAACCAGTCATCCTCCACTTCTAGGCGGAAAGGAGGCTTGAACTTTTCATTTAGCGGTTCACGACGATCCAGAAGAATGCGCGGCTCATCGGGGGATCGACTTCGCCGCAAAATCTTATACCGCAGGTTGGCTGGCTCAGGAGTCGGCCCGCACGCAGGTGGTGCCTGTGCAATGGCGAGGTACCAACTCCCGTTAGCATCCGGAGGAGACAGTTGGTACTGCATGCCGCTTTCCTCGCCCTTGCCAGTGGTGTCGAAGTCCGCATCAGTTGCCAGAATCAGTTTCCAGTCTCTCGCACGTCCTTCGAAAATATAAATCGCGGTGTCGGGATCAGTGCTGCCACAGGGAACCCAAAGCTGGGTGGAGACCACGAGAATTCCAGGATCGTACCCAGTTCTCATGTCAAATCGGATCTGGCTGATCTCCCCGTAAGCATTCCATTTGTAACTCGGAATCTCTTTCCATCCGGCTGCTTGAAGCTCTGCGATGATCTCCCGCTCGCTCGCGACGCCAGAACGGCTTCGATCATTCAGAGTGTTCGTGATCAACGTTCTTAGCTGCCCATTCAGTTCCCTCAGCAGCGCCGGAACCCTTGCGGGTGGGCCATTCTGGCCAGCGTCAAAATTCGGAAGGCCGATAGCTCGAAGCTCCCGGATGGTCCGTACTGCCTCCTGTGCTCGTGGCGAGACACTCTTTGCTTCGACTTGAATGCAAGCCAATACTATCGTCACAAGACTCAGAAAACGTGTCGTAGGTCACTCCACTTAGCCGAGCGAAATATTATCAGGAAGCCGTCGTCGCTGGTTTACGAAAACGGGCCGTTATCACTCACTGACGGCGAAGTTAGGTCGGCGGTCGGCAACTACAGAGTCCGCCGCCCTGAATGGCCCTGGCGGCTTTCATTTTATCTGCGGACCTTGTTGAAGTCGAAATAAGCCAGATTCATGTTTCCGTTCGTCAATATATGTACGGTGAGAACATTTTTCCCTTTGCTGAGGCGCACTTTGAAAAGTTGGGAAGCAAGGTTCCAATGGTGCCATTGACGCCAGGCCACGGGGTCTGCAGGATCATTTGTGGACGTGATCTCGAGAGGTCCTGTCGCATCTTTGCCATTCACATCGACTGATATTGTCCCGCCGCGGTTCGATGTGTAAAGGAAATCGGCTGCATATGTTCCCGCGTGTTTGACCTCTGCCGTAATGTTGAACCACTCTCCGGGTTCGGTCCAGCCAACGTAGAGCAGGTCCGCAGGAGGAACAACCTTGTCGAAAGGGTTGTCATCAATCGGATTCGGCTTCCGGTTGAACTTGGTGTAGGAAGTATCCACTCCCTCGTGGATACGAAATTCATTCAGATAGGTTCCATCTGCCGGATTCAACTCTCCGCTGCCGTGATTCTTTGGATCGGTGTCGTGATACGCGACTCCCTCGCCGCCCAGGTCATAGTAGGCGCACAATACCTTTCCCGGTATTTTTTGTGGACCGCCACTGTAGCGGCTGTCGTGATAAGGCAAGCCTTTATATTGGCTCAAGAATGATTGGGGGAACGCAATTGTCGGTGATATCAATGCGGCCACGAAGCAAAAGGAAAACACTCGACGACTCATTCTCTATCTCCCCTCAGCACCATCGGTACCATGAATAAAAATCGGATGCTCTCAAAAGGTGAAACCGATTGCACAAACGCTACCAGAAAAGGACACGATGAGCGCGACCAGATGCGATCCAATGAGGGAAGAGACCATGGATGAGATTGATAGTACCAGCACGCTCCAACCGGGCAGTTTCTTCGGTCCAGACCCTGGCAGCCGGACTATTTGGTTGTGTGCAAGCCTGAGGTTCTAACAGCGGCCCATCGAGCCAGCCTCGACAGCTGCGGAGGCGAGGCCAGCGGGATATTGGCCTCGCCTATCTCCGTAGATGAGGTTCGGAGACCTTGACAATCGGAAGGGCGAACAGATAGGTTCTCGTTCAGTTAACAAAGAAATCTCGCGTAGTAATTTGTGAGATCGCGGCTTCGTCGTATTCAAGAACTCTAGCTTGGAAAGAGTGTCCTATGAAGACCACGATGCTGTTGCTCCTGATCACAGGGAGTATAGTTCTCGGCCTGGCAATTCATTCTCGCGGACAATCACCCACCCAGCCCCCGGAGGCGGTCACCGGATTCGATGACCAGAGCAATGGATTTTCCGACCTCAACCGGCGGCAAGCCGACCAAAAAGTTTTTGAGGAAACAGAACATATAGCACCCGATGGACTCGGGCCGCTCTACAACGCCCAGTCCTGCCGCGAGTGTCACCAGACTCCCGTTACCGGAGCGGCCAGCCAAGTCACCGAGCTCCGTGTAGGACATCTCGACGTCCATGGCCAGTTCCAGAATCCGCTGATCCCGATCAATCACGGAGCTGAAATCATCAGGGATCGCAACCTCGTGAATGACCGCGCCATCTGCCCCGAGATTCAGGAGCACGTACCGGCTAGTGAGACGGTACGCACCACGCGACTCGCCACGAACACGCTCGGGGATGGATATGTTGAAGCCATCGCCGACGAAACCCTGCTCAAAATTCGCAAAGAACAATGTCAAGCATCGCACGGAAAGATCTGCGGGCAGGCGATCAAAGTGATCGTTCCCGAAACCGAAGGCGGCGACCGCATCGGCCGTTTTGGATGGAAAGACCAACACGCGAGTCTGCTTGCATTTGCCGGTGATGCGTACTTGAACGAGATGGGGATCACTAATACTTTGCAAAAAAACGAGGTGACGACAATCTGCAATCCGACGGTGGCAACAACAGCTCCGAATACTGATCCGACGAAGATCACCGAGCCCAACAGTCTCCCCGATCCTGCCGACAACAATCTGGAAGATATCGACCACTTCGCCAGTTTCATGCGCTCGCTAAAGGCGCCCGCAAGAGACGAGATCGCGGCGGCAACTCCCGAGGTCAAGCATGGCGCTCAACTGTTCGCGAAAATCGGTTGCTCAACCTGCCACGTGGAGACAATCGTTACTGGCAAGAGTCCAGCGGCCCCCGGAGGCCCTGGATTGCATCCCGGCGCGCTCGAGAACCGGACGATTCACCCTTACAGCGATTTCCTGCTCCACAATGTTGGTACGGGAGACGGAATCCCAATTGCGCTGGTTGAGCACTTTGGCCGCGAGCGAATCGAGAAGCGCATGCGCGAACTGGAAGCGCCACGGGCCGCAGAGGCACAGCTGCGCCGAGAAGGAAAGACCGAGGACGAATGCAGCGAGAGCTATCAGACCGCAGTGTTGGAAGGAGAAAAGAACCCCGACCTGTTGCGGGATACCCTCTGCGCTCGCAACAAGCTCAGAACTGCTCCCCTGTGGGGACTTCGACTGCGCTCGCGCCTGATGCACGATGGCGCATCCTTCCGACCCAGCGATGCCATCGTCCGTCACAAAGGAGAAGCTGAGGCAGCATCCGAGCGCTTTTCCAAGCTGACGCCGGCAGATAAAAAGGCGCTGCTGGCGTTTCTACAATCGCTGTGAGATATTGCCGAGTCCGTACGGAAGCGTAGCGTTCCTCAACAAGGTATTCTTGGTGCCTACGAAGACGGCCAGGAGCTTCGCGGATAGCGGCCTAATCAGGTAATTCCACTGCTTTGAGTGAAGAATGCACAGCTCGAACTGACAGGACATTCTTTGCACTTCGGTTTTGTGCGTTTGCAGATCTCCTGGCGTCGAAAAACGTCAGTCGATGCGCCGAAATCGAGGGGAAGTGGATGGGGTATCGTTTAAGATTTCTCGTAGTGCGGATAACAGACGTGTTACTTCCTCGTCTGTGTTGTAATGTGCCAAGCCAATACGTAGGAAGCCGCCGTCTTTTTCTACTCCCAGCTTTTCGGTAAGGCTCAATGCGTAGAAGTTGCCATTCCAGGTGAAGAAACCACGCTCACCTAACATTTCGGCAAGTTCGCCAGGAGTGTGGTCGGAGACCCGAAGCGCAACAGTAGGGCAGCGTTGATCGAATTGTTTCGCCTCTGTGATCCCATACAGCCGTAAACTGGGGATCGCCATTAAGCCGGCCATCAGTGTTCTCATCAGCCGGTGTTCGTGCTCTCGGATGGCCGCGTATGCCGCTAACACTGCTTGGCGGCGACCTGATATTTCTGGCTCTGCCTGCCTGCCTATCGAGGCGATGTAATCCACGCAAGCGCCAATTCCAGCGATGCACTCGTGGTTCAGCGTTCCCCATTCCCAGCAGTTCGGGATCTCGTCGGTATTAGCCCGAACTTTGTACGGAGCCAGGCGCTTCAAATGCTCGCGTTTCCCATAGAGCACGCCCATATGCGGTCCGAAAAACTTGTAAGTTGAACAGACCAGAAAATCGCAATCAAGCGCCCGGACATCGATAGCCGCATGCGGAGCGTAGTGAACTGCGTCAATGTAGGTTAGCGCGCCCATTTGATGCGCCAGCCGGGTGATTTCCCTCACATCGTTAATTGTTCCGACCGCATTGGAAGCATAACCAACAGCAACCAGCTTGGTTCGTTTGGTCAGCTTTCGCGCCAGGTCAGTCATGTCGAGTGTGCAGTTTTCCCGATTGATTTCCACGAATCGGACGCTTACCCCAGCCTCTTCCAGGGCACGCCACGGTGAAACGTTGGCATCGTGATCCAGGTAAGTGAGAACGATTTCATCTCCCGGTTTCAGGTCGCGACCGATGGAGCGGCTAATGGCGTAAGTCAGCGTCGTCATGTTCTGGCCGAAAACAATTTCATCAGAATCGCAATTAAGAAAATCTGCCATCGCTGCACGAGCGCTGGCAATCATCTCATCGGTGCGGCGGCTCGTCGCATATGCCCCGTGGGTATTGGCATTGTTGGTTTTTAGATAGCCAGACACTGCGTCGATTACACTCTGCGGAACCTGTGTGCCGCCGGGTCCATCAAGAAATACTGCCGGATTCCCATTGACGGTCTGCATCAAAGAAGGAAACTGGGCACGGATCCACGGCAGGTTGATAGCAGCAGTGGGGGTTTCTTTCATGGAAAATATCTTACGTCAGAGCAAGGCTTTAAACTGTGCCGCACAATCAGCGCTACAGTGCGTATTGCCACTCGAAGGGTGTCATTCGGAAAAAATCCATTTGGTCGCGCGGTCTACGCTCTGAGACCACACTTCCTCGCGACGCTAGTTGCGGCTTCTTTGCGACGGGGGCATTATCGCGGCGATCACTCGCGTAACCGTTCCGGCGCCTCGTTGCGAAGTCGAAGCACGATCTCGATTGGCGGCATCAATCCGACGATTGCCCGCCGATTCGGCCACCCCATGGCTGGGACGCCCCTGACGCCGACCTTGTGCCCGTCTTCCATGAAGGCGTCGACCGTCGGAGAAAACCGGCGCTCGTGCCAGGCGGTTTCCACGTCTGAAGCAGAGATGCGGAAGCGTTCAGCGACCGGGACGATGACCTCGCGTTTCGAGATATCGGCGTGTTCGGTGAAAAACGCGCGCGAAACGTCGTGGCAAAAAGCGCCGACTTCGCCGTCGCCCTTTTGGGCGCGCACGAGCTCAGCA
>Ga0210403_10006132_pt1 | contig 10118 bp, 7 predicted proteins | sample IncBWC19MmetaG_FD_150863 | JGI IMG/M metagenome (GOLD analysis project Ga0210403, IMG submission 150863) | Forest soil microbial communities from Barre Woods Harvard Forest LTER site, Petersham, Massachusetts, United States - Inc-BW-C-19-M | ecosystem: Environmental > Terrestrial > Soil >... | reverse complement strand
AGCACAAGCGAGAAACCCGGGACCCCGCGCACCTTCCATCCCTTGTTAGACTGGCTCCTAAAGGAAATGCGTCCCCGCGCATGAGCCCCCACGAAACCGATCGCCGCCATTTCGAACGGCAGATTGTCTACGCGCGCCCGATTGTCGTTTTCTTGGCGTTCATCGCGCTGTTGGAACAACCGGTCTCGCGGTCGACGAGACGCTCCGTCTCTTTTCTCGTGGCGTATCTCATCGTCGCTCTTCTTGCCGTCTTACTAGAGAAACTGTTTCGCAAGCGTTCCTGGCACCTGCCTTTACCGATTGACTTGCTCGCGTTGGGCGTTTTCCTGGTGGTCAGTCCTTCCACCGTTCCCGCGTGGTTTCCTTATCTTTTTGTGTGTTTTGTTGCCGGCAATCGCTGGGGAATCAGTTCGGCGTTTCCTCTGGCCGGCCTGCTCTCGCTAGAACTCGTATTACTTACCGCCGTCAAAGGCGATATCCAGTGGATCCGCATCGTGTCCTGGGTCGGTTTGGTTGGCGCCACGTTCGCCGCCGGGGCCGGCCTGGCTTTTCTCGGCGACCGCAACCGCCAATTCGCCATTCAGAATGAATTCTTTTCCCGGCTTACCGGTACGATGCAAGTCGACCAGGGCCTCGCCGAATCTCTTCGTTTGCTCCTCGACGAACTCACGCACGCGTTCCACGCGCAAGAAGCGCTTCTTGCTTACCGGGACGTCGATCTCGAGCGCATCTTTCTATGGCGTCTCAAGTCCGGTGAGAGTGAACGTCTGGTCCCGGAGAATTTGCCGCTCACCCGCTCGGACGGTTTGCTCCTCGACGACGCCGATGCCACCATCTGCTGGAACAGCCTCACTGGCGCCGGCTCGGGTTTCGGCTGGGACCGCCGCGATGGCCGCGCGCTCAAGACGCTCCCGCGCCTCCCGGGCCCCACGCAACAGTTGTTGGCTCTGCGCTCCTTGATGTCTGTCACCTTCGATCAGGGCGGCCAGCCCGTCGGGCGCCTGTTCCTTCTCAACGGCCGCCGCCGCTTCACGCGGGACGATCTGGCATGGTTCGAGCGGATCGCCCGCCACGTCGGCCCCTCCATCGAAAACGTCTTTCTCCTCCGTCACTTACGCGCCCGGGCCATCGAGGGCGAGCGCAGCCGCATCTCCCGCGACCTCCACGACGGCATTCTGCAAACCCTGCTAAGCATCGAAATCCAGCTGGATGTCCTTCGCCGCGGCGTCACGGCGGCGCCGGAACAGGCCGCCAACAGCATCGCCAACCTCCAGCAAACGGTCAAGAATGAGTCGGGCGAGCTCCGCCATATGGTCACCGACATGCGCCCCCTGCGCGTCCAGAGCGCCGACCTGGTCGACCTCATGACCGGCTTCGCCGAGCGCTTCCGCAACGAATCCACCCTGGCGCTAGACCTCCTGATCGATTCCGTCGAATTACAGGCCCCGGACCGGGTCTGCCGGGAGCTTTTCCAGATTTACCGAGAAGCACTCAACAACATAAAAAAACATGCGAAGGCTTCCCATGTCGTGGTAAAACTGTCTCAGGACGATAGCCGTCTAGTACTCATGGTCGATGATAACGGCGAAGGCTTTAGCTTCGCTGGGCGTTTCACCGGCGACGAACTGGACCGCCTGCGGCTCGGTCCTATCTCCATCAAGGAACGTACGCGAACAGTGGGGGGCGTTTTGACTGTAGAGTCCAATCCGGGCCATGGAGCGCGTCTGACCATCGAGATTCCGCTCGGTTGACATGGCCAAAACAAAACCACAAATTCGAGTCTTGCTGGCGGATGACCACGCCATTTTTCGCGACGGCCTGCGCAAGCTGCTGGGCGCCGACGAGGACATGATCATTGTCGGCGAGGCCCAGAACGGCGCCGAGTGCATCAAGCTCCTCGCTAAACTCAAGCCGGATATCCTTTTGCTCGATTTGCGCATGCCCGACAAAGATGGCTTGGCCGTCCTCGAAGAAGTCAATTTCGATACGCTGCCGACCCGTGTGGTGGTCCTCACCGCCGCGGAAGATGACCGCGATGTGGTCCGCGCCATGCGCCTGGGCGCACGGGGCGTGGTTCTCAAGCAATCCGCCACGGACCTGCTGGTAAAAAGCATCCACCGTGTCCACGCCGGCGAGATTTGGTTGGACAACCGCATGACCGCCGAGGTCATGAAGGCCTTTTCCAAGTCCTCGGAATCTGGCCCGCGCCGTGAAAAGCCGCTGCTCAGCGACCGTGAAAAAGAAATCGTCCAGCTGGTCGCCCAAGGTTTCCGCAACAAGGAGATCGGCGAAAAACTCTTCATCAGCGAGCAGACCGTAAAGAATCACCTGCACAATATTTTTGACAAGCTCGGCGTCTCCGACCGCCTCGAACTCGCGCTCTACGCCATCCACCATCGTTTGATCGATCAAACGTAGCACTCCAGCCGCCAACCGAAGTTGCCCACGGGTAAATGTGCTCGTGCTCCTTGCACTGCTTTCCAATCACGTGCCCGTGGTTATACTCCGCAAAATTCTTCTCTGGGCCATTCGAATCTTGCATGCGGAGAATTTTCCGAAATGGGTGTATACAAACTGTCCTGTGGTACCGCCTCAAGCGCGAGCGGCCCCGGGGGTGGGGCGCGTAGCGCAGGCGTTCGGGCTTTACCTCAGAGCGCGGCTTAGTCCAAACAGCCGCAAGCAATCCTAAGTACTGTGTGAAAAGAGGAAAACGATATGCGCAAGTGGGGGCGTATTCTCGGACTGGTTTCATTATTGCTGGTAATCGTGCCGCGCGGGTTTGCTCAGGGAGGCGCCACGGGGGCAATCAGCGGCGTGGTGCAAGACAAAAGTGGCGCCGCCGTCGCAGGCGCCAAGGTCCAGGTGCTGAACGAAAACACCAAAGAGGTGCTGCGCACCGAAACCACCGATTCGCTGGGATCATTCACGATGACGTTACTACCCGCCGGGACCTACACTATCGAAATCACCTCCGCGAACTTCGCCGACACCCGCGCCACCGGGGTCATCGTCCGTGTGACCGAAACCACCCGCCTCACGCTCCCTCTGCAGGTGAAATCCGTCGTGCAATCCGTGGAAGTCGCCGCCGATGTCTTCACCATCAAAACCTCCGACGCCACCACCGGCGAGTCCCTCAGCGGCTCGACCATCAACCAGCTGCCTCTGGCCACGCAAAACTTCCAGCAATTGCTATCGCTTTCCGCCGGAGCCTCTTCCTCTCTCAACTCCGCCTCGCAGCTCGGGCGCGGCGCGGTCAGCATGAACGTCAACGGAGGGCGCGACGACAACAACAACTACCAGATCGAAGGAATCGGCGCGAACGACAACTCTATCGGTGAACTGAACAACACTCCGCTTCCCAGCCCCGACGTGATTCAGGAATTCAAGGTCAGTACCAGCCTGTACGACGCCACCCAGGGACGCAACGGCGGCGGCAACATCAACGCCATTCTAAAGACCGGCGGCGCCGACTATCACGTCGACGCCTTCGAGTATTTCCGCAACACCAAGCTCGATGCCAACGATTTCTTCCTCAATCGTTCCGGACTCGCCCGTCCGGTCATCAAGCAAAACATTTTCGGCGCCAGCGGCGGCGGCCCGGTCATCAAGGGCGGCAAGCTCGGCTATTTCTTTGTGAACTATCAGGGAACCCGCCAGCGCAGCGGTGATTCGCCGGGCACCTTCATCAGCTCACAGATTCCCGTGCTCCCAGTGGCTCGCGATGCCGCCTCCATCGCGGCGGCCTTCAGCACCCCAACCACGCCGCTCACTGCGGCGCAAATCGACCCGGTCGTGCTGGCTTTGCTCAACGTCAAGGGCAATCAATTTGGCCCGGGCGTTGGCGGCGGATGGCTCATTCCCTCGATCGCCGGCACACCTGGCACCACGGCTCCCCTTGTTGTCAGCTCTCCAGGCAAATTCACCGACAACCAGTTCACGACCAACTGGGACAAGGAATTCCGTGGCGGCAACGATCGCATTTCCTTCCGCTTCTTCTGGTCCGACTCCGAGCAGTTCCAGCCCTTCGGCGCGGACTCTTTCGGCATTCAGACCGGCGGCTCGGCTTTCGCCAACAATCTCAATTTCCCTCTGGACATCCCGCTCCGCGACCGCTTTGGCGGCATCACCGAGACGCATCTCTTCACCAGCGCCCTGGTCAACGAGTTCCGTTTCGGCGCCACGGTCATCAGCTATCACTTCGGGAACGTCCCTATCGTTACCGCGCAGCAACTCGGCATCAACCGCCCCACCAACAACGGCACGCCAGACATTTATCGCTTTTCACTGGCCAACTTCCAGATCGGACCCTACCCCACCCAACTGCAATCTTCTTTGGGAGACAGTCTGTCCTTTGAAGACACGCTCAGCTACACCCGTGGAAAACACACCTTCCGCTTCGGCGGCGAGATCGATCGCACCACCCTTCGACGAGACGTTCCGGTTTCCGACAACGCCTTGCTGTTCTTCGCTCCCACGGCTACGGAGACCGATTTCCAATTCTTCCTCACGGGCCAGCCTTTCCTTGGAGACGCCTCCAGCGGCCTCGCCAATCACGACTACCACATTCCGGGGTTCGGCATCTTCGCTCAGGACGATTTTCGCGTAAACCAAAAACTCACCCTCAATCTCGGCTTGCGCACCGAATTCATTGGCGCGCCCGTCGACCAGTTCTGCCATATCGGCAACGTCGACCCTCTCCTCGCCAATCCTACCGGCCAGCCTTTCTTCTATCCAAAGTGCGTCAGCAAGTTCAATCTTCCCGGCCTCACCGGTACTGCTCAACCCTCCGGCTTGGACAACAACTGGACCCATGTCTTTGAGCCACGCATCGGCTTTGCCTACGATCTCGGCGGCCACCACACCACTTCGATTCGCGGCGGCTTCGGCATCTACAGCGTGCGCGAAGACATCGGTGCTGTGGACAACATGTCCTTCTCTCCGCCGTTCCTGCCGACCGCTGTCCCGGTAGGTGTGCCCCCACTCAGCCTCGCCAATCTCTTCGTGGGATTGATCCCGCCGCTCGGACAGCTGTCCCCGAGTTTTGTCGCCACGCCCTCCATCTTCCAGGGATTTGTCACTGGTTCGGGCGCTCCCACGACCGACACTACGCTCAATCCCGTCTATTCCGGCAACGTCATCGGGACCTTCGGCCTGATGGTGCCGCGCAAGTGGATTGCGCCCACGCTCCAGCAGTGGAACCTCACCCTTGAGCGCTCTCTCGGCCACGGCTGGGTCCTGGACGTCGGCTACATCGGCACCCACGGCTTGCACCTCCGCGAAACGAGTGACCGCGATCTGGCCACACTGGTCAGTCCGCAAAATCCGATCACTCTCACCGCTGCGAATGGCACCAAATACGTCATCACTCAGAACACCGCCGCAAACGTCAACGCCCGTGCGCCTCTTCAGGGGCTTGCCCCCGGTGCTTACGAGGGCTTCATTCCCGACGCCAACTCTCACTACAACGCTTTGCAGACCACGTTGATCCACCGCTTCGGCAACGGCCTCTATCTCCAGGGCGCATACACCTGGTCCAAATCCATCGACGACACCTCCACGGCCAGCGTGGCTTTCGACACCCGTTTCAACAATGAGAACAATCCTTTGGCAACGCGTGGTCCTTCGGATTTCGATCACACCCATCGCTTCACCACCAGCTTTGCCTACCAAGAGCCCTTTTTCAAAGAACACGCAGGGCCGGCAGGCTATGCCCTCCGCGACTGGACCTTCAGCGGCGTGCTCACCCTGCAGTCGGGCCAGCCCTTCACTATCGTCGATTCTGCCGGCGGCACGGCAGTGGCGCCCAGCAGCCCCAACCTCATCACTCCCTTGTTCGCCTCCGGTTTCACTTGTGCCAACGCCTTGGCTCCCTCTAATAGGCTGGATGGCTATGTGAACCCGAATGCCTTCCAGCCAGCCCCCATGGTCGGACCCGACGGCTCCACAGGCTACGGCAACGTCGGCCGCAACTGTTTCCGCGGTCCTTGGCAGAAGAACCTGGACTTCTCCATTGGCAGAACCTTCCGCTTCGGCGAGCATCACAGCCTAAAATTCAGCGCTGACTTCTTCAACTTCACCAATACGCCGTCCTTTGCGAGCCCAACGATTACGGACTTCCGCACTGGCGCGCCGCTTACCAGCGAGATCGGCACGCCGCGCCTGGTGCAGTTCGCGCTGCGCTACGCGTTCTGATCGTCGCCTCGAGCTGCCGCAGAGCCAAGCAAATCCTGGCTCTGCGCAGCCCGGCAGATTGTCGCTGGCGTCCCAGCCGGCGCGCATTAACCCGGTTTAATAACGGAACCTATAACATAAGAACGTATCGACAACCCCCGCAATGTACGTCATGCTCTCTTTTCATCGCAACAGGCCCGGCTTTCTTCCCAGCCCAGCGATACATGTTGGTTTGAAGGCGGCATGGTACGAAAGAAATCACTTTCGCAACGTTTCTCCTTCTATCGTAAATTTGTCGACTGCGTCCCCGTCGGAATGGCCGTCCTGCACGTCCCCGATCTAATCGACACCCGCAAATGGAAAATCGTCGCCGCGAACTGGCTGGCCTCTCATCTCGTGGGTTCTTCCGCTGACGCGTTCCTCCACGGACACATCACCGCCAATCTCCCCGCATCCAAACCCATGGCCGAGCTCATTCGCCAGACCATCCGTTTTGGAAAATCCAAGACCCTCGGACTCATCCAGGAGCAGGGCTTCTCCTCCACCTCCTCCTGTTTTTGGGCTCGCTTGTTTCCCATCGACCACTGTTCTGTAGGTTTCTTGATCGAGGATCACTCCCTGCTCCGCCAAGCCAGGCAGGCTCGCGCGGACTCCGAGCACCGCTGCCGCGTGATGGCCGAACTGGCTCGCGCGGTCCTCTGGCGCGCTAATCCCGACACTTTGGATATTACCTATGTCAGTCCGGAAGCCCAGCAGATCCTGGGCTTTTGGCCGGAGCGCTGGCTCTCGGAAACCAGTTTTTGGAAGAATCACCTGCACCCCAGCGATCGCGAGCGCGTCCTCAATTATTGCTATGCCTCGATGTCCCCCGGCGCCCACGCCGAAGACTGTGGATGCCGCATGATCTCCGCCGCCGGCAAGGTGGTTTGGTTTCGCTTGCGCGTTCAGCCTTCCGTCGGGCCCAATGGCGTTTCCGAGCTTCTCGGTGTGATGACCGAAATCTCCAAGCTTAAAGAAGCCGAGCAAGCCACTCAGGATCTTTCACGCCGGCTGATTCATCTTCAGGATTACGAGCAGCGCCGCTTCAGCCGCGAACTCCATGAGGGCGTCGGACGCACGCTCAACGCGCTTCGCGGCAGCCTGGCCACTCTCGAGAAGAGCCGCCTCCTCGACGAGCGCGCTAAACAAGCTCTTGCCGATGCCGTGAGCCTCGCGGACACTTCCATTCTGGAGGTCCGCACCGTCTCCCATTTGCTCTATCCCCCGGCCCTGGACGATGCGGGCCTTACGCAGGCGCTGGAATGGTTCATCGAGGGATTCACCAAGCGCTCCGGCATTCGCGTTCGCGTGGAAGCTCCCGCGGCCTTCCGTATGCCGCCGGAAATGGAACTGGCGCTGTTCCGTGTCGTTCAAGAGTCCCTTACCAATACCCACCGCCACTCGGGCAGCGAGAGCGCCGACGTTCGCATCCAGTCGCTCCACAACGCCGTTCTTCTTGAAATTGTCGACTACGGCCAGGGCATCCCTCCGCAGTTTCAGGCCGAACTGCAACGCGGTTTCGGCAAGACCGGCGTGGGAATTTCCGGCATGCGCACCCGCGTAGCCGAAATGAAAGGGCAGTTCGAAATCGAATCCAATGGCAATGGCACCACCATTCGCGTTCTGGTCCCCTTGCAGGTTCCCATCGACGCGAACCTGGACGTGCCCGAGCGAGCCTCGCCGGAACCAAAAGGCGTGATTCCCTTTGCGCGCACCGCTTCTCAGGTTAAAGCCTAGGCAACCGCTTGCCCGTAAGCCAAATCATCGCTAAGGTATCCTTTGTCGATCCGCTAACTACCTGTAATTACTCTGGGCCTGCAACCGATGTGGGTGGGGAAAGTGTATTTCCTCCCTCTCGGTTCGCCGCTTGTTGCCTGGAGCTTCGATGAAGGCAAAGCCCGCCAAAGCCGCCAAACCAAAAGGCAACGGGAATCATCGCACTCGTTCCAATCACCATTTCCTCATTGTTGCCATCGGAGCTTCCGCGGGCGGCCTGGAAGCCGTTACCGAGTTGTTCCGCAACCTCCCTCCAGACACCGGCATGGCCTTCGTCCTCATCCAGCATCTCGACCCCAAGCATCACAGCCTGCTTGCCGAGCTCGTTTCCAAAGAAACTTCCATGTCCGTCGGCGAGGTTCGCGACGCCATGGTCATCGAGCCCAATCGCGTTTACGTCATCCCCCCAAACGCCACCATGTCCGTTTCCCAGGGCGCTCTGCACCTCTCCCCCCGCGAAGAAGTTCGCGGCCAATCCATGACCGTCGACGCCTTCATGCGCTCTCTCGCCGAAGATCAGGGCGCCAACTCCGTTGGCGTGATTCTTTCGGGTTCTGGCTCCGACGGCACCCTGGGCATGGCCGAAATCCATGCCCAGGGCGGCGTCACCTTCGCTCAGGATGAGACCACCGCCAAGCATGACGGCATGCCGCGCAGCGCCATCGCCACCGGCTCCGTTAATTTTGTCCTCCCGCCCAAAGGCATTGCCCGCGAATTGGTTCGCATCGCCCACCATCCCTTGGTTCTTCGTTCCAGCGATACCCACCACGCCGAGCTCGTTCCCGGCGAACATCGCGGCCTGTCTTCCATCTTCCAGTTGCTCCACAAATCCACGGGCGTCGATTTTACCTTCTACCGCGACACCACCATTCGCCGCCGCCTACACCGCCGCATGGTGGTCCATAAAATCGAAAGGCTCCAGGACTATAGGAAGTACATCGAGCAGAATCCCGCCGAGGTCAAAGCCCTCTATCAGGATCTGCTCATCAATGTCACCAGCTTCTTTCGCAATCCTCGGGTCTTCGAGGCCCTCAAGACTCAGGTCTTTCCGCGCATCGTAAAAGATCGCCAGGCCGATTCCGTCTTTCGTATTTGGGCTCCCGGTTGCTCTTCTGGCGAGGAAACCTATTCCTTGGCCATCGCGCTTTCCGAATACCTGGGCGACAAATCTCCCATGATCCCCGCCCAGCTTTTCGGCACCGACGTCAGCGAATCCAGCATCGCCAAGGCCCGCGACGGCCTCTATCCCGAAAACATCCAATCCGATGTCTCCCCGGAGCGCCTGCGTCGGTTTTTCGTCAAGGTCCGAAGACGGATACCGCGTCAACAAAAACATTCGCGACATGTGCATTTTTGCCCAGCACAATGTCCTCAGCGATCCCCCCTTCTCGCAGATGGATCTCATCTGTTGCCGCAACCTGCTTATCTACCTCGAGCCCGTTCTCCAAAAAAAGATCATCGCTCTCTTCCACTACGCCCTCCGCCCCAACGGCTTTCTCGTCTTGGGCTCTTCGGAAGGAATCGGCACCCTCGGAAATCTTTTTGCTCTGGATGATCGTGCCAGCAAGATTTTTACCAAAAAGGCCGCCGCCGCCCGCCCGGCTGTCAGTTTCTCACTCAACAAATATACCGGGCAGTCTGACCGCGCGGGCACCACCATCCGCCCGGCCCCCAAACAGCCTGACACCAATTGGAACTACATCGAAGCCCAGAAAGAGTTTGATCGCCGGCTGCTCTCCCAATTCGCTCCCGCCGCCGTTTTCGTCAATGAAGACCTCGAGGTCGTTCACTCCCGCGGCCGCATCGATCGCTATCTCAAGCTGGCTCCCGGGCGGGCCAGCCTTAGCCTTCTCAAAATGGCTCGCGAAGGCTTGCTCTTCGAGCTCCGGAACGCCTTGAACCGCGCCAAGAAAGGCGGCCTTCCCGTTCGTAAGCAGCGGGTCCAGGTCAAGAACGGAAACGCCGCTGCTCCGGACGAATCGACGTGGAGATCATTCCGGTTCCGATGGCCAACACTAAGGAAACCTATTTCATGATCGTTTTCACCGACGCCCCTCCTTCGCTGAAAAAGCGTCCGGCCAGCTTGCCCTCTTCCGCCGCCGCCGCGCGCCAAGCCGAACTCGAAAACCGCC
>Ga0210403_10006130_pt1 | contig 10120 bp, 12 predicted proteins | sample IncBWC19MmetaG_FD_150863 | JGI IMG/M metagenome (GOLD analysis project Ga0210403, IMG submission 150863) | Forest soil microbial communities from Barre Woods Harvard Forest LTER site, Petersham, Massachusetts, United States - Inc-BW-C-19-M | ecosystem: Environmental > Terrestrial > Soil >... | reverse complement strand
GACGCCCAGTCACTCACCACCTAAGGCAGCTCTTCCCAGAGCCTCCTTAGACCTATTAGGTACGTTTTTATGTATGAGAGTAATGGACCTAAGAGGCCCAGCCTCTGGGATGCTTCTTCAATATAAATCTAAAAATAAATCTATCAGATCTTCGGTCCGATTCCGAACCCTCGAGACCTTCTACCCAAACATCCTGAGTGTTGTGGTAGAGCCTCTACTGAGTGCTCTCGTGGAGCCTCTCCGGGCATGCCTAACAAAGCATTACAGACTTATGGATTTTTTTTTCCCCCACTCCACGTGACCCTATTCTGTCCCAAAGACTTCACCAATGTTATGTCGTTCCAGTCGCGCCAAACACCTTACCACATCGGGTTTAGGCAAACATTACACAAGTCCTACGAAAGCCCGCGACAAACGTAAATCGGGCAAGAGGGTAATTCCCTTAGGCAACGCGACCAAGCACCGGTTACTATTACAAAAGCTAGAATCTCTCCGGAAGAAACCCCAAACAGACCAGGATGAGCCCGAGGGTAGTACGGGCTGGGAAGATCTCAGTGACTCCATCGATCAATCTATGGACATAGACCCTGATGCCGGCATACACGAAGCACTTCAAGCACCCAAACTCGGAACAACGGAACCAGAGCGTGAACGCGCCAAACTGTCGGTTGGCCCATCGCTTCGGCTCCATGCAAGTTGGGCTGAGGTTCTGCCTGGTCTTCTCTCCCCCTTACTCGAGTACATTTCCTCTTCAGTTGGCATAGTCATCCCGCCAGCTGATGATCTCCATGCTGAGTGTGCCCTGTCGTGCGTCCCCAAACACACCAAGATCCTCTGCCTCTATTTCGACCGTGAGTATCTACTCCTCCAATTTTCTTTTGCTCATCACTTGTCTGCAGACTTCCGCTCCATAAACGTTGTAGCATGCAAGTGCCACACAACGCTACAGGTCCTCGTCAAACACGGACTCTTCCCCACCTCGCCATCCCAACCTCGTATGGCGGTCTCCATAGATCTGCTTGACTTCTACCGTGCATTATTCGAACGGTCGTGCGACGCGATCACGGCGATATCTGGAGCTCTTCATACATTCTATAGCAGACGTGGCTTTCACATGTTGACGAAAAAGGTTTGTCCAGTTACTCCTGTCATGAGCTTAATCTTATATGTTTTCAGGGTATGCCCATTAAGGACGCGTTTCGCCGAGGCATTGGCCATGCTGTGCAATGGTATGACAGCTTGCGCGTCCGCATGGAGAAGGAGGTCGATTCGGCAATCAAGGTCGCTGACGGCCTCGTTGATGCCGAGACTGCACGCCAATCAAACGATTCAAGTTCTGATTCCCCTTGTTCCTCTGTCCCTTCATCTTCGCCTCTACCTTCACCTACCCCTCCAACTCCAACTCCGGTATGCCCTGGTCCGCCCCCCCAACGAGAAACCTTCCCGTCCCTTCAGACTGACGCTCCTCCTGCCCTAACACCCGGGCAATGCGCACGCATCCTACGGCAAAGGTGTCCCGCATGCTTTGGCCTCGACACATGGGGGCGATCGTTCCAAGAGTATGTATCTTGTAATCTATCAGAATTTTCTCTGAGCTTGACTACGTTGGCAGAGGCGGAGATGTCCATGTTGCCACTGATGGGAATTTTTCTCATCGTCACCTTGCTAGCGCGGGAGACGGACCGAGCTATCACGACCTGGAGTACATTCTTCCGAAAGCAGTAGTCGATCGAGTTGGCGAGCGAATCGAGAGGGCACGAAAGGCTCCTGCTCGCCCATACAAGCCGATCGTTCCGGATGAAGCTGTAGATGAGTGCGAAGACTCGTATGGAGCTGCAAAAGGTAATCACCAGGCAGATAGTGCCAAGTTCGATGCTACGGGTTGGATGTCTTTAGTCTGCCGACATGACATCCCCCTTTTTTTTGCTAACATCGACACACCCGGCGAACAGCAGAAGTACTCCGTAGCGCTCCTGGAACACCTCTTCTCTCTATTGCCTCCGAATGCTACCGTCTGTGGCCTGTACGATGTGGGCTGTGTACTTGACCGCAGTCTTAACCGCGTAAATCCACTCTCCTCATAAAATTGACTTGACTTATATAACTTGTACAGTACGACATCCTCCCCGAGTCAGTCGTCGAGAGGCTCATTTTTGCGACCAGCGCCATGCATGCTTACGGTCATCAGTGGTCTTGTCAGCTCATCTACAACCCCAGACTGCGCCAGGGACTTGGACTGTCAGATGGGGAGGGCGTGGAGCGTATCTGGTCCCGACTCCGTAAGCTGATTCCAATCGAAAGGTCACAATGGGTGAGCAACCTCAACAGCTCCATGTCCACTCTCTGTTAACGGAAACTCAACGAAGCATTCCCGCCGACAATGGTTGATCGATCGTCAGCTAGCGTCTGTGGGCCACGAACTACGCGATGGCCTTGGGGACTGGCTCACTCGTCGCCACAACCGTGGGGTCCACGGCCAAGGTAAAATGGCCCGCAAGACTCTGGAGGACTGCGGCGTCCCTCTTCCAGAGCTCCGCCGAGAATGGGAGCTTCAACGCAAAGCTCAAATTTCTGTTCGGGCTCGTGAGTATTCGGTGAACCGCTTGTGCTAAACCATATTGATCCCTTTCAGATGCTCCTGCTCGTCTCAAGAAGGAGCTCAACATTGTGCTCACCCTTCAGGGTGAACTGGACACCGTTGACAACAGCCTCAAGAACACGAAGGAAGTTATCTCGAAGTCGGCCCCTACCCGAGAGTCTCTCAACTTGATTTCCAGCCTCGAGCGCTCCCAAGACCGTCTCAAACAGAAGGTTGAAGATCTCTATGCCTCCCTCAATGTTCACGAGTCCTTTCCAGAACTTCAGGGCATCAATCTCGAGTTCGTTCGAACACTACTGATGGCCCGGGACCTTAAAATCAATATCCGAAAACGTGCGATTGGGAGTTTCTTCGAGTGGGACAAACTCGACCGTGCTGTCGGCGGACGCGACGAGACACTTGGTAATTCAAGTCCTCGATCATTCTCAATGGCTAACATCTCGTTGGTAGGCACCAAACTCCATCAGCATACCCGAAAAGCTATTTCTAGACGCAAGCCTGCGCTCATGACTGCCATTCGCAAGTTCAACAAGTACTGCGAGACCCTCGAGAAGCTCTATGACCCGAGTTGGAAGATACCACTACCGCTCCCGCTGTCTACGCAACTCGCCACACTCCGAGATCAACCTGGTCTCATGGAAGATGTCTGGATCTCACCCTCTCCTGTTGAAGTACCTCGGTGGCTGGAAGATCCCGATGTTCGCGAGGGAATTCGGGCAATGTTAAAACAGGACAGGTGTAACGAAGAGTCTCGACGTCTGCACCGTGAAGCCGACAATATCTCAAGATGGTTGCGACATGAAATCGCAGCTGTGGAGCTAGCCCTGTGCACACCCTCTTGTAAGCCAGCCCCACGTTGCACGCCCTGCTTGCTCACATCATGTTCCAGATTCCCATCTTGCCGTACTCCTACAGCAGCGCCATTCACAGTTGGTGCATGTCAAGATGCGCTGGCTTTCCCCATTGATCTCCGTGCCCATGCTTGAACGAACCGCCGACATGAGCACGGCTCTGCACAACCTCTCCAACTCCGCTCGGGCCCCGGTACGTACCACAACCCCATGCATCATTGTCAACTCTACGGAAGGCCTCGATGATGATTACGCCGATCTCCCGGAATCCCTGTCCGAGAGCATCCATGAGGCTCACGAGGCTCACGACTGTCAGGAGACTCTCATTGCTGACATTCTGCAAGCTGAGCAGGATGATCCGTTGGATGCCGAAGATACGGCTGACCTTGTACACGACAAACCACAGGTCCAACTCCTTTGGGAACTACCGGTACGGCTACACATGTAGTCGATGATCCACGCTTACGCTCTCCACCCATTCTAGCCTAACCTTCTTGTCGATCTATCTCTCATCACCGAGCTCTCGACCACCAACCTGCTTGGTTTTACGGGTAGTGCTCAATCTAGGCATGTCCTTCGTGCAAAGGGGGGGCTCGCCAATATCCTCTTTGACCCCCCCGACATAGCCCGACTTATTTCTTCTCACCAACTCCTCAATGACGTGTGCATCAACGGAGGCGCTGCCGTCCTCCACGACCTCTTTTCGTCCTCGTATGGCCCCGGGGCTGACAATAGCCAGCGTTGTGCCATCCTATCAACATTTGACCTCCCTCGAGTTCGATTCAAATGCTCCGACAATGAATTATGGCGTCATATCTACCGCACCTCGTACTGGGCGAAAGATGTCTGGATACTCCCGATTCATCGACCAAGCCCAGCAGCGCATTGGGTACTCTGTGTCATCTCCTTACGCTCTCGTGAGCTCTTCCTTTTTGATAGCATGGTTGGCAGACGTGCTTGGAGGCACGAGATCAAAGTAAGTCCATCCTTCGACACCAGACTGTATTTACTCATCACTCCTTTCAGGATATCATGACCCTGATCTCACGAATGGTGCTACTTGCCAACAGGAACGGTCACGAGCTTCATGTGATAACCGAGGGTTGGATAGCTCGCCCGGTTTCCGTACGCTTACGACAAACGAATGACTTCGATTGCGGGGTTTGGGTTCTTGCCGGTATTGCTGCCATGTTGCGAGGGTATCATGTTACGGGCTTTGCGGAGACTGATATGCCGACCATCCGTAATTACATTGCTAACCTTGTGTGTACTCTACCTGAATTGTGAAACAATGAGAAGTTTACGAGAGCCTTGCCGCCTATAAATCCAGTCCATGTCAAAGAAACAACAAGTAGTGTAGATGATATATAGTACGCGCGAGCCACTGTAGATAAATCTTGGCCATGGTAATCTCGCGGGCACCAGCACTGTAGTGATGCAAGAACAGTGTTAATGTCTTCCATTCCTTCAGCATACCATCCACCTCAACACACAGGCCTTCCAAAGCTGCCGTGCGATCCTCCTCCCAAAACTTGTAGCGCCTAGCTTCATCCTCTCTATGCTGCTCGCGTAACCGAACTCCATGCATCACTTCCACCAATCTCTCCGTGTAATTCCCCTCTGGTCCGGCGTTTGCAGTAGATGTAGACTCAACAACATATGGTGGGCCATCCTTCCACCTCCAGAGGTCGGACTCATCCAGATTGTCAGGGCCCAGAAGAGCCTCTTGAAAAAGATGTGTGGAGTCAGGGAGGGGGTGCTGTGCCTGCCGAATCAGATCGATAGGAAGTGCTGGGCCGGGCAATGTCGCACGAGACACCATTGGATGTGATGACCTCGGAGTCGATGGCCCTGGGAGTGCAGGTGTTGTGATGTAGGGTCCTCGACGACCATGCTGTCGCCAGTAGGCAGCGTGCCTGGATGCCAAGCGGACTTCCCTGCCACTTTTTGGAGGTAGTCAGCGGTAAACGAGACGGGCAAGGCTTCATTGAAGCTCACCGAGGTGTAGTCAAATATGTCTGTTTATAAGAGCGAGCTGCACTTCTTTGTTGAGCAGTGGTAAGGTATTTTGCGCGGCGGCCCATGATGAAGAGTGAGAAGAAGTGCAGATGCTGTTTGTATTCTTGTTGCGATTTAGGGTTTTTCGTGCACACCAGAAATAAAATTTATGAAGCAGGGAAAGTGGGCAAAGTCTGGGGATAGGCATGTAGGGGCGTTCTCTCAGATCATTTCTGTCACCTCCATTTATTAGTAGGTGCTGTACAACGTAACTGGTTCGCATTCTCTTGGGGGACCAGATTTATGTGTGTTGTGATTGGCTGACTGGATCAGGCCTCGTGAGGCCTGGAGAACCTGCAAGACGGAGGCATAACTTCTGGGGGATGGAATACTAAGCCCCACGACTACGCATACATCTACTCTGACAATGTACATTGAGATTTCTGAAATAAAATAAGGTCTCCTGCTCTAGTAGATGACCTCCCAGAGCCTCCCGAGCCTCGAGGATGTCACCAGGTCAGCAATTATTGGTTTGTGGTCAGGATCCCGTATGGTACGACTGTGTTCTAATCTGAGTATGTCTATAAGTCGCGATCGGCCTCTATATAAATCATAAGGGCAGTGTTCCCTGAGATATACTGATTTGGATATTCCGTGGGAAGAAGTACTGCTGCGGTTTTCACTTCTTCACCATCACGAACACAAGCCACTTGACGTGTAATGATCCTCCTAGGCTACTCTACATGATGCTCGAGAGGTCTCTCAGGAAGCATGGCCTCTTCCTACAGCATCGCCGCTTCAAACCTTGACTTCCTTTTTTTTTTTCCTTCTACCATTCTTCACCTTCTGCAAGGATGCAATCCCTCAGCGATGGTGATGAAGAGGTCGACGAGCTCCAAGACTCATCTGTACCTCCGACCCCAGCCCCACCTCTATCTGTGCACCGTCATGAACGGTACAGAACCGATCCCCATGCCCGTACATTGATGCTGGACGCGGTCATGTACGACTCCGATACCAGTCCGAGTCGTTCTGAGCCTCAGGTTGGTGGGGGCCGACGTCGTCGTGCCAGCTCCATCCCTCCAGGTGACTACTCAACCCCGACGCGTCTTCGTACTTCACTTTTTCCCACTCCCCATGCTGGTGAGACCACTCAGGATGCTGTTGTGCGTCGCGCGCAGCTAGCTCCACCCAATCCAGCTGCACAGAGGAAGCCACTCCCATTTCCGCCTGTACCTCATCCTTCAGGTCCTCGCGCGCCTTCGAATCCGCCAAGGTCACGTTCTGGATCGTTCCAACCTGGACTTATCACGTATACCACCAACAGGTCGCGTGATGCTGCTCCCATCGACGAGGAGCAGGCATCCCCACAAGCCACCTCGAGATCCCCCAACCCCGGGCCCATGATGGATATCGATGGACTGGAGGGTGTTGCATCACAGCTCAACATTAGATCTTCATTTCAGGAGGACGACATTTTCCACCTCAACGAATTCTATTTTGATGCCAATGTTCCAACCCCCTCTCAGTCCCCGCATAATGCTCGGCATATGGAAGTCCCCACGACAATATTCACCCCATCCACGCCAGAGATTTTCAACTCGCCCCACTCACCGCTTGAAGGCACCCCCCCGCCACCCGGAGGGACAACCCCACTGCTTGAAAGCACTCCCCCACCACCCGACTCCAAGGTTGTCTCCTCAAACGATGCAGCTTCCCCACCATACGAAGAAGAGTCTGAACACCCATCCGCGCTTCAGAAAGGTGGTCGGATCTCCAAAGTGAACCACAAACTCCTGGAGGAGGGCTTTGAGGTCATCGACGAGGCGTATGCCCGCCTCGCAGAAGCAACCGGCTTCACAGAAGATCGAGTGGTCGCTCTCTGGAATAAGCATAGCCACCGGGGTACGAGGGGATACAACCCCTGGAATATCTATGAGTCATACCTTGCAGCAAACCTTGTAGAGGAGCTTGTGCGTGCCGGTTTTGACGTCCCGGTCGACATCAAGTGGGAGGAAGTCACCCATGCGCAAAGGCAGCTCTGCTACGAGGCCTTTCAGAAGGAATACCCTGGCGATGCTTGGGAGGAAATTCTCCATGTATTTGATCTTGCCCGCAAGTGTGAACCCACCGGCAGTACGTTCAACAAACGGACATCGGTTTTTAACAAACTGTTCTCACATCTCACGCGCCTGGTAAGTACATACGATCATGAAACTACTCCAGTAAGCTAACCGCACATAGTCGGACATGTGGCAAGCCAAATACAACATTGAGACGGTGTTTGGGATGTGTGGCAACGTCGTCAATGAAGATTCGCCGCTGGTGGCCTCTTATGAGACCTTGAATGCAAAGGAGGTGAGCCCGAGATGGCCTTGCTGACAGTTCCCGATCACTGATTAACATCTGGCTGGTTAGTTTTTTGCCGTTCGCTGTCGGGCTGGGGATGACGAGATCCGTGCGCACTTGAAGGCTCATGTCTAGTAAGTGCATGACTGCTGTATCACTTTGAGTATTGCCCTGACAATTGTCTACAGCGACAAGGTTTCTCGCACCACGACTGCCCAGGCATGGGGTGATGATATCAACTACGAGACAAGTTCAGCCAAGCAGCAACCCTCCACGACGGTCAAGACAGACCGCCCAACTGCCCCGAAACGCCCAACTGCCGCTTACAAGTCGAGGGGATCCACTCAGGATGTCAACAACCTGAAACAACAAATTGTCGATCGTGCGAGGGAGGCAGGGTTCAAGATTGACACCAGCCTGTTCCCATGGAAGGGGTTGCTAGAACTCCTCGCTAGGTTTGGGTACTACCTCATGGGCTGGCCATTTGAATCGCGATTGCCGGGAGAAAAGGGTACAGAGAAGGGGATCTCTGGGTTGAGGGCTCAGGAACAAACAGCGGTCTTTGCTGCGTTAGCTGACGTAGAAAACCCACTGACATTCGTACGGTATAAGGGCAATCCACGAGGTAAGAGAAGTCCCTCTGAGCGCCTCGGTGCATTGCTGACCTTCAGTACCAGATCTTACAGATGGCAATGTGCCCGTCATTCTCGGTGCACCATCTGAGACCGCACGTGGACGTCGCCTTTTCGTTAACGGCGTCATCGACAATGAAGGCGTGAGACACCCGGGGGCCACGGAAATCACCCAACCTTCCCCTTCCAAACCATCCCACTCCTCCCACCCCAGCTCTCGTTCGTCATCCAACCCTACCAAACTCTCAAACTCCAAGAAATCCCGTTCGAGGAGGCACAAGGTCGCTCGGGTGGCATTGTCAGGGGGTGATGAGTCAGCTACAGAGGACCTGGACATGCCTCCGCCGCCCAAGCGCCTAAAATCGATTCCCGAGGTTGTCATAACGTCAAATAAACGGAGACGCCCCCCCATTACTGCCCAATCCTCTGAGAGCGAGGACGATGAGCCTGGGACGAAGATGCACAAGGTGACACGGCAAGTCTCTCGTGTGCCGAAGACTGTCACTTTTGCATCTCTGGACGAGGACGACGCCAACGATATGTCAGCGTACGAGGGTTCCAGTAGCGTTGGGCAAGGCTCACCTTCGCCTCCCCAGACCAGGATGAAGAACCGACAAAAGGAGAAAGACATGGCAAAGGCAAAGGCAAAGACAAAAGCTCTGCCTGAAGACCTCCCAGCGCCCTCAGACCAGACAGCAGGAGGCTCTAGAGCCTCTGGAGGTAGTTCACAGGTCTCAATGCTTCGGTCGGCAGGTACCTCGAGTGGTGGTTTTGCCGGTGGGTCCAGTACTGCGGGAGGTTCTAGAGGTGATGGAGGTGATGGATCAATGGGCAGAGCCTCTCGGAGAGGACTGGCGAAGAGCCTTGTGGGTGAACCAAGAGGCTCGAAGGATGCGTCCAGAGGGTCTGGAGGTAATGATGTGACAGGTGGAGCCTCTCGGGGAGGTTCAGTGAAGAGCCTCGCTGGTCAGTCGGAGGGTATGACTGATGCATCCAGAGGGCTTGGAGGTCCCTCCCGAGCCTCTGAGGGAGTATCGGTGACAGCCCCCACAGGTATGTCTTCTGTTTAAATATGATCCCTCACATCGCTGATCTGACTACCTCCACAGCTAGCTATCCTCCCCCTCGACCGGCATACCGAGGAACTACCAAGCGACCTCATGCAGGTGATGGTTTGCTCGATGCCAACTTCCCAAAGAAGCCACGTACCACCTCCGCTCAGTCTGTGCACCCACCTCCTGGTTCAACCGCCGGTGCTGCGTCCCCCGGAACATCTCCAGAGGGTCGAGTGCTATCACCAGCGCCCGCCAGCACCCCCACACTTGCTCAACACACATCCGGCGCGCACCCACATGGTCCTCCACTCCACCAGTCGGGTGGAGGTGCCCCATACCTCTCTGAGGAGGCGGCAGTCATTCCTCTTGACGAGGGTCTGAGAGCCCCGAACCCAGCGTACGGGTACCCTCCGGGCAACATGTACTACCCGCCATACGCCCCAGGTCCACCTGCCGTAGGAAACCCTGGATCAAGTGCCGGACAGGCTCCCCCCTACCCCTACCCATACTACCATCCATATGCGCCACCGGGAGCTCATCAGGGTCAGCCATATTGGCAACCTCCGCCCCAAGGTTTCCCTTATGGTCAGTTTGCGCCTCCAGGACCATATCCCATGGTCCCTCAACCTTCTACCA
>Ga0210403_10006129_pt1 | contig 10120 bp, 7 predicted proteins | sample IncBWC19MmetaG_FD_150863 | JGI IMG/M metagenome (GOLD analysis project Ga0210403, IMG submission 150863) | Forest soil microbial communities from Barre Woods Harvard Forest LTER site, Petersham, Massachusetts, United States - Inc-BW-C-19-M | ecosystem: Environmental > Terrestrial > Soil >... | reverse complement strand
TCTGTGTCGTCAGCTCGATCGAGACGCGATCGACCCAGTCGAACACCTCGCCGCGCGGCAGGCCTTCCAGGATGCGGATCGCCCGCTCGCGGATCGTGTCCGACATTTTCGCCAAGTTCGGAGGTGCGACGATCGGTGCGACGATCTTGCGCTGCTCGTCGTGCCGCGGCGGGTCCATCGCGATGAAGCTTTCCTTGCGGTACTCGAGGGGGACGTCTTTCAGCGTGATGCCCCCGAACGCGGCGTCCGAAGAGTAGGTCTGGTGCGACGTGTCGACGGTCATGATGTCCCGGTAGCGGGTCACCGACCAGTACGGACCGTAGAGCGGGCTGTCACAGAAGTGCACCGGATCGTCGCGCCGCAGCCGTGCGAAAAAGCCGTGCCAAGTGTCTTCGGAATAGAGGTACGGGTTGCTGACGTCGATCTCGTCGAGCGGCACCGACCAGGGATCGCGATATGCCTCGGCCTTGAAGTCGATGGCATTCCGCACCGGGGCGACGACATCGTTCATCGGTCTCTCCTGCCGCTGTTCCTGTGCCGGAATGCCCACCATCATCGAACGCGACGTTCGACCGATGAAAATAGCGTTTGAATTCCCGACTTGCCAGCGGCGGCGAGGCGCCACGCCCAAATCCGCGACCGGCCTCCAATAACCCTTGAGGAACGCCAGCACTTGCGCGGTCCACTCGGCCGCGTTCTCGAAGGGCGGCCAACTCTCCCTGATGGCAGGGACAAACGCTTCCGAGCGTCCCGAAAAGCGTCCTCTCAAAGTTATAATCATAGATAAATCAGATTGTTGACGGCAATTTGGCGAGACCGCCGGCAGCGGAATTCGAGGCGCCGAAACGGGCCCGGCAGCGGAATTGGCAGCGGAATTTGACGCCGAACCCAGAGAGTGCTTAAATCGCATGTTATACAACTTTATAATTGACAATATAGTACGAACGGCATATATAGACACCGGTCCGGCATCCGCAAGGGGGCGGAAATCGTCTGCGCAAACTCAGCCGAGGAGATTCTCGTGTGCGGCGCGCGCGGCCATCGGCACGACGGCAGCCCCCATCATTAAGCCGCTACCGGCAGACCGGCCGTCCATTGCGCCGAACCCGCTGCGAAGTTGCGTATCAGGAAATCCCGCAGAACGGCGACGCGGGAGGCGCGCGGGAGGCCCGGCGGCATCAGAACATTGAGCGCCCCCGGCGGCGGGTTCCAGCCAACGAGCACGGCAACCAGGCGGCCGGCGCGCAGCGCCTCCCAGGCGAGGAAATCGGGCTGCAGCGCGATCCCGATGCCGGCCAACAGGGCACCTTCGAGCGCCTCCGCGTTGGTGGCGCTGAGCGGCCCCCTGACCGTGACGGCCTCTGCGACACCCTCCGCGTTCGTGAAATGCCACCGATCGCCGGTGGCGAGGTAGCTGTAGCCGAGACAGGCATGGCGTTCGAGGTCGCGCGGCCGCTGCGGCGTGCCGTGCCGCGCAAAATAGGCGGGCGCGCCGACGACCCAGCGCCGAACCGGGCAGAGGCGGCGGGCCACCAGGCTCGAATCCGGCAGATCGGCTATGCGCACTGCGATGTCGATGCCTTGGGCGACGAGATCGACGATGCGGTCATCGAGCTGCAGGTCGACCGAAACCTCGGGATAGGCGGCAAGGAAGGCGGGCAATGCCGGCGCTACGTGACGCAGCCCGAACGACATCGGTGCTGCCAGTCGGACGCGGCCGCGCGGCGCCGCCGATTTGTCCTGCGCTACCGCCTCGGCTGCCTCGCTCTCGGCGAGGATGCGGGCGGCGCGCACCGCCAACACCCGGCCGGTTTCGGTCAGCGCGAAGCGGCGCGAAGTGCGGTGGATCAGGCGCTCGCCGATGCGCGCCTCGAGGCGTTGCAATGCCTTGGACACGGTCGCACCGGAAATGCCGAACTCGCCGGCGGCGCTGGCGAAAGAGCCGGTTTCGGCGACTTTGGCGAAGATCGCCCAGCTCTGGAGATCCGGAAGGGGCATGTTCATCCCCAAAAATGGAAAGCGTGTCTTTCCATTTTTTCTGTTTTTGGAGCACGGGTCGAGAACCATCTGGAATAACGCGTTTTTACCAGGCTCTACTCGGGCCGAAGCACCACGCGACCTAAAATGCCTGCCTTCGAGGCCCTAGACCGGATGGCCCGGTTACTGAGGAGATGACCATGTCCAAGCTCGAAATGCTGAGCCCAGAGAACCATGCGATCGCTCTCGTCGACTATCAGCCGGCGATGTATCAGGGCGTGCAATCGCACGATCGCCTGGTGACCTTTAACAATGTCCAGGTTCTGGCGAAGGCCGCCAAGCTCTTCGGCGTCCCGACGATCGTCACATCGGTAGCGCAGGATACCTTTTCCGGACCGTTCATGCCGGAGGTCACTTCCCTTTTCCCGGGGCAAACCGTCATCGACCGCACGTCGATGAATGCCTGGCTCGACGCGAAATTTCGCGAAGCCGTCTATTCGACCGGTCGAAAGAAGATCGCCGTCGCCGGCTTGTGGACCGAGGCCTGCGTGATGTTTGCCGGGCTCGAACTCCTGAAGGAAGGCTTCGAGGTCTATGTCCCGGCAGATGCCTGCGCCGATGTCTCGCCCGAAGCACATCAGCGTGCAATGGATCGGCTTGTCCAAGCCGGCGCGGTGCCCATCACGTCGCTGCAATATGTCTTCGAGCTGCAGCAGGATTGGGCGCGCTCCGGGACTTACGAAGGCGTCATGGACATCCTGAGGGCGCACTCGCCCTACGGTATCCAGGTACGCTTCTCCAAATGGGCACTGGGCGAACACGCTTCGGAGGCCGGTCCGGCGCCCAGACGTTAATCCGTTGGCCGGCCAGCTCTGCAGCTCCTGCTAGGCGCGAACGGCAGGGCTGCAGATCGCCGCTCGCCGCGAACGGCAGGGCTGCAGATCGCCGCTCGCCGCCTCGAACTCAAAGGTGCCGGTGCCGGCCCCGGTGACATTCGGGCAAGGGGTGCCGTGGCGCGCCAAGAGGTCGCGGGTATGCCCGGCCTTGTCGGCCGCCTGGGCGATCGCCCGGCGGCGCTCGTCCCACGCGCGCAGATGCCCGACCATGGGGAGCGCTACAAAAATTTACCTCTTTTAATCGCTGCGAGGAAAAGGCCCGTGGCACTATCCAGTACCGACCGAGCCGAGAGGGGACCGTCCCGTGTCGAACCTCGAAATGCAGCCCACAAAATCACGCGATTGCACTGATCGACTATCAGCTGCGATGTACCAGGGCGCGCAATCGCACGATCGGGGTCCACATCATCGGGAGTTTCGAGCCGCCGGGTGGGACGGTCGAAGCCAGGACCTCGGCCATGATCCGACAGTGACCAACGCACGTGTAGTACTTGTCGAAGTGGCCCGACGCGAAAGGAAGAGTTTATGAAGATTCTGATGGTACTGACCTCGCACGACAAGCTCGGCAACACGGGCCGTAAGACGGGCTTCTGGCTCGAGGAGTTCGCCGCCCCCTACTACACGTTCAAGGAAGCCGGCGCGGAGATCGTGCTCGCCTCGCCGAAGGGCGGCCAACCGCCTCTCGATCCGAAAAGCAACGAGCCGAACTTTCAGACCGACCTTACGCACCGGTTCGAAGCCGATGCGGACGCGAAAGCGCAGCTCGCGACAACACTTCGCCTCGATAGCATCAAGGCCGAGGACTTCGACACCGTCTTCTACCCCGGCGGCCACGGCCCGATGTGGGATCTGGCAGAGGATCAGAACTCGGTCAGGCTCCTTGAGACGATGTTTCGAGCCGGCAAGCCAATCGCGCTCGTCTGCCACGCGCCCGGCGCGCTCCGTCACGTCAAGGCTCCCGATGGTAAGCCGTTGGTTCAAGGCAAGAGGGTGACCGGCTTCACCAACACCGAGGAAGAGGCGGTCGGCCTCACCACGGTGGTGCCCTTCCTCGTCGAGGACGAACTGAAGGCGAAGGGCGGCATCTTTTCCAAGGACGCCGACTGGCAGCCTTACGTCCTCACCGACGGCCTGCTGATCACCGGTCAGAATCCGGCCTCGTCGGGTCCCGGGGCGAAAGCTCTCGTCGAGGTGATGAACAGGATGGCCAACTAGCTCAGACACGCGCAATTCAGCTCGCGTAAACCCAAAGGAGGATCAAATGCAGTCGTCTGTACTTAGCACCGGTGGCGGTCAGGCATTAATTAATCCAGCCGACACTGTTATATTGTTGCTGGACCACCAGACGGGCCTTTTTCAGACAGTGAAAGACATAGGCGTGATGGAACTGCGGGCCAATACGACGGCCTTGGCGAAATTGGGCACGTTGCTGAAATTGCCGGTTATAACGACCACTTCAGTACCCGACGGACCCAATGGCCCGCCCATGCCGGAACTTAAAGAGGCTGCACCGCACGCGCACTATGTTCCGCGTCATGGCGAGGTCAACGCCTGGGATAATGAGGCTTTTGTCAAGGCCGTTCGCGACACCGGCAAGAAGACGCTGATCATGGCCGGCGTGTGGACCAGCGTTTGCGTCATGTTCCCGGCACTGGATGCAACGGCTGCCGGGTTTAAGGTCTACGCCGTGATGGATGCGTCGGGCGACCCCAGCGAGATGGCGTCGAGAACGACACTCGCCCGCTTCGTCCAAGGTGGCGTCGTCCCGACGACGGCGAATGCCGTGATCTGCGAAATCCATCGCACCTGGAATCGTCCCGAAGCCGCAGAACTCGCACAGCTTTACACGATGGTCGCACCGAACTACCGAGCGGTCATGGAGAGCTATCAAATGGCGCAGCAGGCGGCGAAGACGCGTTGAGGGCTTTAGCAGGTGGCTGATCGTAGGGCGGAAAACGCGGGAGCGCAGTCCGCCATCTACCGCACCGCCGAGCGGTCGGCGGAATACGCGCTCGGCGCTATTCCGCCCTACGCCGCTTCGCCCGTCGCGTCGTTTCCTTATCCACAGGGCGCACGATCATGAACAGCTCAAACACGACACCCGACCTTATCCTCCATCGCGGCTTGTTTACGACACTCGACCGCGCCAATCCGACCGCCACTGCCGTCGCGATCACGGACGGCAAATTCTCCGCGGTGGGCCGCGACAATGACGTGATGAAGCTTGCCGGCAAGGATACCACGGTTATCGACCTCAAGGGCCGGCGCGTGCTGCCGGGCCTGATCGACAATCACCTGCACATCATTCGCGGCGGGCTCAACTTCAACATGGAACTGCGCTGGGACGGCGTGCGCTCGCTCGCCGATGCAATGGCGATGCTCAAGCGACAGGTTGCGGTGACGCCGCCGCCGCAATGGGTGCGGGTGGTAGGCGGCTTCACCGAGCATCAGTTCGTCGAGAAACGCCTGCCCACCATCGAAGAGTTAAACGCGGTTGCGCCGGACACGCCGGTGTTTCTCCTTCACCTCTATGACCGAGCGATCCTCAACGCCGCTGCATTGCGCGTGGTCGGATATACCAAGACCACGCCGAACCCGCCCGGCGGGGAGATCGTGCATGACGCGAATGGCAATCCGACCGGGCTTCTCCTGGCCAAACCCAACGCCGGCATCCTCTATGCGACGCTCGCGAAGGGGCCGAAGCTGCCTTTTGAGTATCAGCTCAACTCCACCCGTCATTTCATGCGTGAACTGAACAGGCTGGGGGTCACAGGCGCGATCGACGCGGGCGGCGGCTTTCAGAACTACCCGGATGACTATGCTGTAATCCAGAAGCTGGCCGATGAGGGCCAGCTCACCGTCCGCATCGCCTACAACCTGTTTACGCAGAAACCGAAGGGCGAGAAGGACGATTTCCTCAACTGGACGAAAACCTCGAAATATCAGCAAGGGACGGACTATTTCCGCCACAACGGCGCCGGCGAGATGCTGGTCTTTTCCGCTGCCGATTTCGAGGACTTCCGCCAGCCACGGCCCGACATGCCGGCGGAAATGGAGGGCGAGCTCGAAGAGGTGGTGCGCATCCTTGCCCAGAACCGCTGGCCATGGCGGCTGCACGCCACCTATGACGAGTCGATCTCGCGCGCGCTCGACGCCTTCGAACGGGTCAACCAGGACATCCCGATCGACGGTCTCCATTGGTTCTTTGACCACGCCGAGACGATTTCCGATCAGTCGATCGACCGCATCGCGGCGCTCGGCGGTGGCATCGCCGTGCAGCACCGTATGGCCTACCAGGGCGAATATTTTGTCGAGCGCTATGGCATCGGCGCGGCCGAAGCCACACCCCCGATTGCCCGGATGCTGGAGGCGGGCATCCGGGTCTCGGCCGGCACCGACGCCACCCGTGTCGCCTCCTACAATCCGTGGGTCTCGCTGTCATGGCTCGTCACCGGCAAAACCGTCGGCGGCCTGCGCCTCTACCCGGCCCGCAACCGGCTCGACCGCGAGATGGCGCTCAGAATGTGGACCGAAAACGTCACCTGGTTCTCGAATGAGGAAGGCAAAAAGGGCCGGATCGAGGTCGGCCAATTCGCCGACCTCGTCGTTCCCGACCGCGACTACTTCGCCTGTTCCGAGGATGAGATCGCCGACATCGCGGCCGCGCTGACGATCGTCGGCGGCAAGGTGGTATACGGAGCCGGCGACTTCGCCGCTTTCGACGAGACCGCACCGCCGGCGGCCATGCCGGACTGGTCACCGGTTCGGCGCTTCGGTGGCTATGCCGCCTGGGGCGAGTCCAGCGGCTCCGGACAGGCCGTCGCACGGCGGTCGCTTGCCGCCGCCTGCGGCTGCGCGAACCATTGCGGCATCCACGGCCACGACCACGCGGCCGCCTCCTCGGCACGTCTGCCAGTCAGCGATTTGAGATCCCTCTGGGGCGCGCTTGGCTGCAGCTGCTTCGCCTTCTAAAAGGCTGCTCAAAATGATATACGTAATATCAATGAGTTACCCGTCGCCCCCGCGAAAGCGGGGGTCCAGGCTTGCCCCTGGCAAGGAACAGGGGGCAACCGCTAAAGCCTTGGGGCCCTGGATTCCTGCTTTCGCAGGAATGACGAATAACCTCCTGGTATTGCGAAATTCATTCTCGTTCGGCCTCTAAGTCGAGCTGGCAGGTGGCGCCACCAAGCCTCCGCGACTTTCCGGCGGCTGTCGCCGAGCACGAAGTTTGGGAGCCTGCCATGCGCATAATCAAGACACTCGCTTTAACGGCCGTCCTTTGCGGAAGTCTGGCGAGCGTGCCGGTGTCGCAGGGAGTTGCCGCAACCCAGACACCCGCCGTCGCGGTCGGTCCGCAATACGATACAACCCATGTCTACGTTGCGCCGGACGATTTCGACCGGTTCGTTGCCAGCCTCGTCACGACGTTTGGCGGGACAACATCCAAGGAAGGCGAGTTCACCGTCACACCGACACCCAGCCTTACCAAGTCGCAGCTGGTCCTCACCCCGGTAGGGACTTTGTCAATCTTTGGTTTCAAGACCCCGATTCCCTATCCCTTCGGCGCGGAACGGACCGGCTATCTCGTGACCGACATAGACGCAGCCGTTCGGGCCGCACGCGCCCACGGCGCCGCTGTGACGGTCGCGACATTTCCCGACCCGATCGGCCGCGACGTCATCATTCAATGGCCCGGCGGCATCAACATGCAACTCTACTGGCACACAACGGCGCCGAATTATCCGCCGCTGCAAACCGTGCCCGAGAACCGGGTCTACGTCTCGCCGGATTCGGCCGATGCCTTCATCCGCGATTTCGTCGCTTTCGCGCATGGCAAGATCGTTTCTGACGACCGCAACGCTCCAGGCGTGGAGATCGGCCGACCAAGCGATACCTATCGACGCGTCCGCATCCAATCCGCCTTCGGCCGCGTGGCCGTGCTGGTGACCGATGGCCATCTTCCCTATCCTTATGGACGGGAGGTGATGGGCTACGAGGTCGCCGATCTCTCTGCGACGGTCGGCAAGGCTGAGAGCGCAGGCGCAGCTGTGCTGGTTAAATCCTACATGGCCGGCGACCGCGAGGCCGCGATCCTGCAGTTCCCAGGCGGCTACATCGCCGAGATTCATGCAGCCTCGCACAAGTGAACGTTTGCCGTGCGGCTCGCGTCTTTGGCGCTGTTCGGGTCGATCGCAGCATCGATCGCTGGGGCGGCGTTTGCCCAAGACGCGGCATCGCTCGCGATGGGTTTGCCCGCCCGTCCGACGATCGGCATGGACCGGTACCAGGAAGACTGGTCGGTATTGGCTGATCCGCGCCTACGTACCGAGCCCTTCGACGATTTGAAGTACATTCCGCTGTCTCCGGATGATCCGAAGAGCTATGTGTCCTTCGGCCTCGATCTGCGCGAGCGCTTCGAATCACTCAACGCGACTTCTTTCGGCGTGCGCGGTATCCCCGTTCAGAACTATGTGCTGGATCGTGAGTATGTTCACGCCGATATCCGGCCCAACCAGAACTGGCAGATCTTCGTACAGCTCCAGAACGACTACGCGCCGGGGAAATCGATAATCACCCCGGTTGACCGGGACCCGCTCGACCTTGCGCAAGGCTTCGTAACCTATTCAGGAGACTTGGCCGACGGCAAAGTGAAGGTCCGCGTGGGGCGCCAGGAGATGGCCTTCGACCTGCAGCGTTTCGTCTCCATCCGGGATGGTCCCAATGTGCGCCAGGCTTACGATGCGGCTTGGCTCGATTGGGAGAAGGACCCGTGGCGCATCATCAGCTTCTGGAGTGAACCCGTCGTCTATATCCCCCAGGGCGTCTTCAACGACTACTCCAATGGCCATTTCCAGTTTGGCGGGTTCAGAGTCGAGCGGCGAAACGTCGGACCGGGACACCTCAGTGCCTATTATTCGCGTTACGATCTCGACAATTCGCATTTTCTCTTTGCCAGCGGCCGCGAACGGCGCAACATCTTCGATGTGCATTATGCCGGCGACTACGGCGGGTGGGATTGGGACCTCGAGACAATGGTCCAGACCGGAAGCGTCGGCGCCAAAACGGCCCGCGCCTGGGCGCTGGGAACGCTGGGCGGCTTCACATTCGCCGATGCGAACTGGCGCCCCCGTCTGGGGCTTCAGGTCGACGCGGCGACGGGTAACCAAAATCCCAACTCCAGTACGCTCGGGACCTTCAATCCGCTTTTCCCAAACGGCTATTACTTCACCTTGGCTGGATTGACCACCTATGCAAATCTGATCCATGTCAAGCCCTCGGTGACCGTCAAGCCAACGAGCTCCCTGACACTCTTCGCCGCCATCACCCCACAGTGGCGCGAGACGACGGCCGATGCCGTCTATGTCATACCCAATATTCCCGTTCCCGGTACAGCGGGGTCAGCGGGGCGCTGGACTGGCGCTTATGGACAAATTCGCGCTGTCTATGCATTCAACGACCATCTGACGGGCGCCATCGAAGCCGTGTATTTTGGGGTCGGTAGCACCATCCGCCGCGCTGGCGGGCATAACAGCGACTATGTCGGTGTCGAGCTCAATTTCGGATGGTGAGATGAAGACCGACGAGCGCTTGCCCGGCACGGCCGACGTGCAGGGTTCGGCGTGGAGCCCGTTCCGCCACGCAATCTTTGCTGTCCTCTGGGTGGCGACGGTCGTCTCCAACGTCGGCAGCTGGATGCAGAACGCCGCGGCGGGGTGGCTGATGACCACCCTCCGCCCGGATCCATTCGAAGTGGCCCTCGTCCAGGCGGCGACGACCCTGCCCATGTTCCTGTTCAGCCTCCCTGCTGGAGCATTGGCCGACATCATCGACCGCCGCCGCCTTCTTATCGTGGTGCAGATTGCGGCCGTGGCAGTCGCCGCCCTGTTCGCGATCTTCGTATGGCTGGAGTGGATCACACCGAACTGGCTGCTGACATTTATTTCCCTGTCGGGGATCGCGACGGTTCTGGCGATGCCGTCGTGGCAAGCCATCGTGCCGCAGCTCGTACCAAAGGAAGAGCTCCGGTCTGGAGTCGCCCTCAACGGCGTGGGCTTGAATATCAGCCGTGCCATCGGTCCGGCGTTGGCCGGCCTGGCGATTGGCGCACTAGGGATGGCTGCGCCCTATTGGATCAATGCCTTGAGCACGTTCGCCGTCATCGCCGCGCTGATCTGGTGGCGCCCTCCCCAACCGATCGCACAATCTCTGCCCGCCGAGCGCTTCGTCAACGCGATTCGCAGCGGTTT
>Ga0210403_10006125_pt1 | contig 10123 bp, 9 predicted proteins | sample IncBWC19MmetaG_FD_150863 | JGI IMG/M metagenome (GOLD analysis project Ga0210403, IMG submission 150863) | Forest soil microbial communities from Barre Woods Harvard Forest LTER site, Petersham, Massachusetts, United States - Inc-BW-C-19-M | ecosystem: Environmental > Terrestrial > Soil >... | reverse complement strand
CACCGCAATCAATGTCCTGGTCGCGACCGGCTTTACCATCGCGGCGATTTTCCATCCGGAAGTCGTGGTGCCTCCCGGCTCGACGCCAACGCAGGCGGCCTTCCTATTGGCGATGTACGGGGCGGCGCGTATAATTCCGCTCGCTTTGTTCACATTGGCGGCAATCTACAAACGAGCGATGTCTGCGTTGCTGATCCTAGGCGCGCTCGCGGGCGGCATACAGGTGTTGGATGCGGGAATCGGCTTGTTTCAACATGATCCTGGAAAATTTGCTGGACCGCTCTTCATCGGCGTGATCCAATTCCTCGTGCTGTATCTGCTTCACAGATCCGTGCAGATCGCGCCGCAAACCAAACGAGGCTGAACGCTGCCTGTGGCCCCATACTTCCAAATACGCCCTTGTTTCGCGGTCGAACTAGTGCCGCGCATCATTCGGCGATGATCGTGAAGCGCTGCGGGGCCTCGGGCTTGGATAACGCTTGTGCAAAATTTTGCGTGGACGAGCCTTCATTCGTCCTATCAAGTGACTTTGGAATGGTTGCGATCTTGCCGTGAGGGCGCACCTGCCGGTGCGGCGATCGTTTCCGGCCCCAATCATCGTCGTTCACAGCCGATGTCATGGACAAACAAAGTGGCACGGGCATCCCTGCATATCTTTAAAATGAAGGCGCACGCTTCCGTTCTACACGCCGCCGTCCCGTGCCCAGGTGCGGCGGCTGGGCCGAAATTTAGACGGCTTCGAACCGGAAAACTGCCCCGTCACGTTTTATGTATCCAGGCCCGTAGTGGCCTCCAAAAACCAGTATCGGTTGATCGGCCCATTCGCTAAACAACCTCCTGCGTGTGTCTATCGCAAGCTGCACATCGCTGTCGAAGCCGGTGTGCCACTCAGGATGCGCCATTTGGACGGGATGGTGGGCAATGTCTCCTGCAATTACCGCTCGTTGCCCTTCCGAATCAATCAGTAGGCTAAAATGTCCTGGCGTGTGTCCGGGGGAGGGCATCAGACAGATCTCCGGAGACACGCGGTCGTTTGGCTCCACCAGGTCAGCCAGCCCAGCATCGAGGATCGGCTGCACGCTGTCCGCCATAATCACTTGCTGCTCTTCATCACCCTCGCGGCGCCAATGATCGAGCTCGTAGCTGCCAATGAGGTGCCGGGCCTTCGGAAAGGTTGGGACGAACTTTCCGTCCACCAGCATGGTGTTCCAGCCAACATGATCAATATGCAGATGGGTGTTGATGACTAGATCAATAGTCTCTCGACTTGCGCCAGTCGTTGCCAAGTTCTGAAGGAACGGGGTTGATAGTGGTTGCATGCCTAGCGTTGTCAACAGATGTCGCGGCTTGTCGTTGCCAATGCCGGTGTCGACGATGATCTTTTTTCCTAACGTCTCCACAAGCAGCGCGTGCACGGACAATGGAATCGCGCCGTCTTCTGTGACGAATTGCGGAATTAGCCAAGGGGTAGGCTTTAGTGTTTTCAACGTCGCCTCCGGAAAGATCGTACCTTCCGGGAATGGGACCACAATTTCGACTACGCGGCTGATCTTCACCGCGCCAACTTGCCAACTCGACATGACCGACCTCCCAGTCGAACTGCATGCAGCATTTTTTGATATGATGCCGTTCATGTAACCGTACGTATCCAATCCAATTGTTGAGAGGCAAGCGTGTTTAGCCGTGATGTCCTAAAACGTGGCAAATACAACTTGTCGCTGATGTGTCTGCGACAAGGGAACATGGCGGCTCGGTACGGCTGATGAGCTTGACTGGGTCATGGGTCCGGGTGTTTTCGCTGTGACGCTCGGTGCTTGGAGTGCTCCCGAAGAAATCGGCATGCGATTGTTTTGACAGAACGGGGTGCTGATTTGCCGAACGAAATGATCAGAGAAGATCGGCGCGTTTCCGCGTTTAAAGGGCTGTTCGGGAGACCGCTCGGCAAGCGCGTGTGTCGTCAGGAACAATCTTGACCTTCCGCTATCGGCGGACTGTCTGACCTCGCTCTATCCGAGGCCCGCACGCTACTGTTGTTTCACGGCGATAACTAACTTGCCCCTTGTTCGGCCGCGGGCCAAAATATCGTAAGCGCTCGGTAGATCGGAAAGATTGAAGACTTGTGTGACGATGGGCTTGATCGTTTCGGCGTCGACCAAGGCAGCGATCTCAGCGAGTTGGCCGCCGTCGGAGCGGGTGAGCGGACCGTGAAATTCGACGCCGCGCTCGGTCGCTAGCGTGCGAAAGGGTAGGTTGTGCTGGGCAATCTTTGCGGCAACGTCGGCTGGTTCGCCGAACTCGAGCCATGCGCGCTCATCGGAAACGCGCCTTAATCCAACGTAGCGGCCACCCGGCCGAATGCTTTTAATCGACGGAACGATCAGGTCACCGCAGACCCCATCATATACGACATCGAACGGGCCGCTGTCTTCAAATCGTTGAGCTACATAATCTACCGCCGTGTCGACGCCGAGGGATCTAAGAAAATCCTGATTTGCCGCGCTAGCCGTTGCGGTCACTTTGGCGCCGATATGCTTGGCAAGTTGGATTGCAAAGGTGCCGATTCCTCCAGCGCCGGCCTGAATCAGCAGGCTCTCGCCTGTTTTCAAGTGAGCCCGCTCATAGAAACTCTGCCAGGTGGTCAACGCAACGGTCGGGAGACTGGCGGCCTCCTGATGGCTAACCGTCTTTGGCTTGCGGGCTGGCAGCCTCGCGGGTATCGCAATCCGCTCTGCGTACGCACCGTAGACGGAAGGAAGCCGCCCATACACTTCGTCGCCGGGCTTGAATTCCGACCCGCCGGGGGCCTCGAGCACGATCCCGGATATGTCGAATCCCATGATAATTGGATAATTCGCAGGAAGGGCCGCAAACAATCCTTGCCGGATAACCACCTCGACCGGGTTCACGCCTGCCGCGTGAACCTCGACCAAAGCCGCGTCGTTGCCGCGCACCGGTTCCGGTAAATCGCCGTACTTCACGACTTCGTTGCCACCGAAGCCAGTCAGAAATGCCGCTTTCATGTCAGCTCCATAACGTCGCGAGTACCAAATTAGTGGCGTAAACGGTGGTCCCGGTACGCGTGGTGCCGATATCCCGCCCGGCCTGGTCAGCGTGCCCTATGTCACGGGACGTCCCTCGAGCGTGCGCATCCATCGCCGCGGCGCGGAGTTATTAAACCCATTGCGCCGTGATCCGGTTCGACAAATGTGAAGAACGGTTCTTCAATAACCGAATGCGGGCGCGTGCGAGTTGCTTGGCCCTGGCGAAAGCATGCGCGTTATGAGAGGTGGCGGCGGCCGTCGCGGTGTCAATGCTTTACGAAGTCATTCGTCGGTACGATCAGCGCCTGAACGACGAGAAGGCGTTCGGTATCGAAGAAATGGCCTACTCGCGATTAATGAATGGCTCAGCAACCTTGTCCCGGCCCGTGAACCGAGGCTTTATCCAGCATTGGGCGATGTCTCGAAAGGTGGCAAAAACGGCTTTCCGATACACGGTCGAGCCTCGTATCGTCGGGCATACGTGGTGCGGCGTCTCCTATATCCGTTCAACGAGACACAGCGTGTGACGATGATCAATCGACGGGCGGTTTCGCACCCGCGCCAAGCCTCACTGGCGAGTCTGAAAATCGCAATTGATCCGATTAACGCTCGAAGGAATGACATGGTGATCGGATTTGTGGTCGCTACGGCGTCACCGACCAGACCCGTCGTCTGGTGTCGTTCGTGTGGTGTTGGCCAAGTCGCACGTACTCAAAAGCTGCCCTCCTGAGGTTCACTATGAAAATTGCCATTCTGGATGACTATCAAAACGTTGCTCTCGAGATGGCGGACTGGACGGATCTCAAGGGGCGGGCCGAGATCACGGTTTTCAACGATCACCTGTCCGACTTCGAGGCGTTAGTGCGCAGGTTGGAGCCGTTCGACGTCATTTGCGTCATGCGCGAGAGAACTCCAATTCGGCGCGAGCTGATCGCACGGTTACCAAAGCTAAAGCTCGTCGCTTCAACCGCTCCTGGAAACGCCGCGATAGACGTTAGCGCCGCTGAAGAACGAGGCATCAAGGTTGTAGGGACGGGCTACCGATCGACTCCCACGATTGAGATGACTTGGGCGCTCATCCTAGCCAGTGTCAGGAATGTCGTTTCAGAGAGCAATTCGGTACGGGGTGGAGGCTGGCAAGTCGGAGTCGGAGAGGAGCTCGAAGGAAAGACGTTGGGGGTCATGGGGCTCGGGCGCGTGGGGGGCGCCGTGGCTCGGATCGGCGCGGCTTTTGGAATGAACCTGATCGCTTGGAGTCAAAATATGACGGCTCAGGCCGCGGAAGCGGTCGGCGCAAAACTCGTCTCAAAAGATGCGCTGTTCGAACAATCCGATCTACTCACCATTCATCTTGTGCTCAGCGACCGAACTAGGGGTCTTGTAGGCGCTCGGGAGTTGAGCCTGATGAAGCCGAGGGCGAGATTGATTAACACATCCCGAGGCCCCATCGTCGACGAGTGCGCGCTAATCGACGTTCTCAAGCGGCGCAAGATCGCTGGTGCCGTGCTCGACGTCTTCGAACAGGAGCCCCTATCAACAGGTCATCCATTCAGAGGGTTGGACAACGTGCTGGCAACGCCGCACGTGGCCTACGTGGCCAAGGATCTGTATCGAACATTCTATGGAGATACGGTCAAGAACATCGGTGATTGGCTGGATGCGCGATAGATGAGTGCGGCTATTGAAAGCCCGCAATCTTGCCGTACCGAGCTCCCGCCCTGGGCATTCCCGCTGCCTTGCGCTTCGGTCGCCGCCTTTAGAATGGGAGCCAAGAGTTTCTGATGACCAAATGGTCTGGGAGCCGTTAAATGTCAGTTGGCGAGCAAGGGGACGCGCAGCTCAAATGGGAGCTGCTTATCAAGAAACGCGGCAGCGCAACGCAAGGCGTGCCCCCCGGCAAGGAGGCGCTCGCGTGGGTTACAAACGCAGTTACCCTAATTACGGGAAAGAACGAATTGCTGTTGGTGGACACGTTCCTCAGCCGGGCGCACAACGAGGAGCTTGCCGATTGGATTGCGGCCAAGGGCAAGCGCTTAGCGCGGATTTATATCACGCACGGGCACCCAGACCATTTCTTTGGTTTGATGATTCTAAAGGAAAGATTTCCGGAAGCGCGAATGGTGGCCCGCCCGAACGTCGTAAGAGCAATGCGCCGCACCATCGAGCCTGAAGTCTTGACCAATTGGCGCCAGCGATGGCCAAATCAGATTCCGGAGCGTCTGATCGTGGCCGATGAGATTGATGCGGACAACTTTACTCTGGAGGGCCACGATTGTCGGGTAATCGACACGGGTCATACTGATACTGACGATACGACCGCGCTCCATATACCATCGATCAATCTCGTGATTTCAGGCGATGCCGTCTACAATGAAACTCACCCATACCTCGCCGAAACGGGTACGAAGGGTTACCAGGAATGGCTCGCCGCGTTGGACAAGATCGAAGCGCTGAACCCCAAGGCGGTTGTCGCGGGACACGGCCCGCCCGATCAGGATAGCAATCCTTCACATATTGATAAGACCCGAAACTACATTAAGAGCTTTGTTTCCCTGAACCAAGCGACAAGTTCAGCACTTGAGCTCTACGAACGCATGCTCGAGTTGTATCCCGACAGGATCAATCCCGGATCACTATGGGCCAGCGCTCGCAAAGCGAAGAGCGCCGTGTGAAAAAGGCGTGGATCGATTGATGAGGAGAGGCAAGAGCAATGTGGGCGCTGTGAAGTGGGGAAGCTTATGACGTTGTCCGCGTCCGTGCAGTCGACAGGACGTCTGACCAATCGCGAGGCCAGCTAGGGGACCCTTGGTAAGGTTGTTGCACGGGGGAAGCACGCTGATATGGCGGCAATGAGTCTTGCGGAGTGCACAAACTGGGACCTCTTTCGTCTCTTTTTCGTTGTTGCGCGCCTGGGGAGCATGAATCGGGCGGCGCACCAACTCGGCATCAGCCAGCCTACGCTCAGCCGTCGCCTCAGTGAGCTCGAACGCGACGTCGGCGCGCCTCTCTTGTTTCGTACTCCGGCCGGCGTGGCGCTCACCCAGGAGGGGGAGGCGCTTCGGCAGTCAACCGCCAACATGATAGGTGCCTTCGAGGAGTTCCAGAAAGAGGTGCGCCAGCAGATTGGGATGAGATCGTCGATCGTAAGGATCTCGGCGTCCGAGGGCATGACCAAGCATTGGTTGCTGCCCCGCCTAAAGCGGCTTCGGGAAATAGGAGATAACATTCAGTTCGAGATATACTCCACGGCACATCAGCACAGCCTCGCCTCCGGTGACCTTGATTTTGTGATCCGAATTGGGCGGACGGGCGACGATGAGCTGGTAGGGAAGAGAGTAGGACAGGTCGCGTTTGGGATCTATGCGTCTCAGGACTATTTAAAGTCACGACCGACACCGCAGTCACTAAGTGATCTGGCTAATCACTGCCTGATCGGACAGACACCCGACATCTCAAGTCCGCGCCGTGAAACAGAAGTTGGACCGGGCTTGATATCTCAGTTTCTTGCCGCCGAAGCATTAGGTCGTGGAGTTAAGGTCTCCCAAGTTGCCGGACAGTTTGCGGCAACTTCCTTGGGACTCGGGCTGGCGCTGTTGGCCATTCCATTTGCCGAAGCGGAAGGACTGTTGCGCGTTCTGCCGGGCGAATTGGCTGCACTCGACGTTTGGCTCTTACGACGAAAAGAGAGCGATATGCGCAAGCAGACTAGGCAAGTCAGGCAGTTTCTTGAGCGAGAGCTTAGGGCCTCGAAATACTGGCTCAATGGCAGGCTGGATCAAGACGCGGCGCCTCGGTAGGCACCACAACTGCCCATCGGTGGGTCTGCTCTGGCACGCTGAATTAGTTCGGGCTGCTGCCAAGGCAATCCGCCTTTGCTAAGCATACGTTGGACGTTGGTGGTATCGGTGCCGCCGCGGCCAAGGCAGTTTTATAGAGTGGGCTTTCCGAGACGCATCGATGTCGTTACGGAGAGCCAGGTATGTAATTGCGTCCCGATAGCCCCGACGTTGGAGCATGGGATCCGCTTCCTGACGCGGTTGGCCATCGGACTCGCCAAAATTGATGATCGACCAGCATTTCTCAAGATGCTCGATCAGGATTGCGAACGACGCTTTCATGGAGGTGAGCCGGCCACGATAAAGGCGGTTTCGGGGGTGACGACGGACCTGTGCATTATGCAGGGCGACGCTGCATATAAGTACTTCGTGGAACAGGGACGTATTGCGTCACGCTGGCGTAACGAGGTGACTCTACGGTCCGTCGATCTATGGTGGGGCATTGACAACGCCAGCTATCCTCCCTGGATATCGCCGACCGCGCTGCTGATGATTGTTGCGCTGGGCGACGAATTGGTGCCGCCGCAGCTTTCGCTCGACGCGTTTAGCCGCGCGAGGGAACCGAAGAAGTTGCTGACGATTCCCGGTGATCATTTCTCTCCGTATTCTGAGCACTTCCCGCATGTCAGCGCGGAGGCCACGGAATGGTTCCTCCGTCACCTTGCAGTCGGTGGAGCGCGAGCGCTTGGGGCTGACTTATTGGGTGAGAAAAGGCATGAGAGCAAAAAGGGTCTGTACCGGATTTTCCTCACATAGAAAGTGACCGGCTCGCACCGCCGAGCCGCTTACGTCGGTAGCCCAGGCCTTCCAGGTTTCAAGCGGGCTCGCAGCAGCCGAAGCGATGCCTAGACTTCCCCACGCCACGAATAGCGGGCAAGCAATTGTCCGTCCGGCCTCGCGATCGGCCTTGTCGTGTTCGAAATCGGCATAGGCGCCCGCGCGATAGTCTTCGCAGATCGCGTGAATGCGGGCAGGATCTCGTAGTGCGTCGAGATAATGATGCACCGCCCGGGAATCGAAACCCTTCGCGAAGGCAGGTCCAAAGAAATCGTCCGAGCTCTTGGATATCAGCGTTTCTGGGACAGGGTAGGGTTGAGCGAGAAACGTCCAGTGAAAGATGCGCAGCGCCGATTGCCGGTTTAGTTGCGCCCAATAGTCATAGGTCGGAAGTATGTCGAGTACCGCCAGCCGTGAGAGTCGCTCCGGCTGGTCCAGCGCGAGGCGATATCCGACGCGCCCCCCGCGGTCATGGCCTACTAGCGCAAAACGGTTGTAGCCCTGTTTCTCCATGACCTCGACTATGACTCGGGCCATTGCGCGCTTTGTGTAAGGCGTATGCTCCGCGTCAGTCGCCGGTATATCGGAAGACCCGTAACCGGGAAGATCAGGAATAACCAACGAGAAGCGTTCAGCAAGTGCGGCTGCGATGCGGTGCCACATGACATGGGTCTGCGGATAGCCGTGTAGCAGCAGGAGCGGCGGGCCATTGCCGCCGGTGCGCGCGAAGATGCGTCCCGCGCTGGTTTCGATCGAGCGAGAGTCAAAGCCGGGGAAAAGATCGCTATCCTGATTCATGGTCGATTCCAGTGAGGTCGCGCGTTTCGTAAAGGTCGACCGTACTCCTCAGTCAATGTCACTTGCGGGGCTGGACAATAGTGTCGCGGTCGAATGGAGATCGGGGCAGACTTGACGATTGCTCGCCCGTCGCCGCGGCTTGTTGTTCTCACAAGGAGCGTGTCGCGGAAGTATTTCTCCGGGAAATGGATCGGATGTGCGACGGCCGCCCGCGACTGTCTCCGCAGTGGCCGCGAAGCTTCCGAGCCTGATGACGCCTTCGAAGGGACGACACCTGGACAATGGTGGCAGGGGCGATCGCGACCGCTGCATGTGAATCCCTTTCATGTGGATGCAAAAAAGCTCATTTGCGAAAATCCGGCGAGCTTCGCATGCTCGCATCAATTGATGATGACCTCAATCCGCTAGCCGCGAGGCGGGCTCAAGATAGAGCGGCAACCGTAGGGCCGCGGTCGGGGAGGTGCGAGCAAAGCCAAGCGGCTTCGCGCCAGTTCAGTCGTGCGCGGAGACTGGAGATCCCCCGTAGAAGCGCTGGAGTATCGCGGCCTCCAACGCGCCCGACGGCTGCTTGCGCGGATCACCTTTCCCAGCCACGTGGTGGCGCACGGATTCGCGGCCCAAGGCTTTGGAAAAGATCTGAGGGAGTTGCCGTTCGGCACCATTTGCGTTGGCCGCGATGGCTGTCCCAAATGGTTGCAATTATGGCGTTGGCGATGTGCAGCGCCGAAGTTAGCTTTAGCGAAGGTGCGAAGTCCTCGCGATTTGCGACGGGGCCGGAACCCACCGTCTGACCGACGCAGACGGCCTCCTACCGCTCGACGCGAAGCCAAGGCAGCCACGACCTGCGCGGCTGCCCCGAGCAGTTCAACGGGAGCGGAAGATGACGCAATCGAGCACCGTCGTCCTGGAACGGCTGAGCCCACATATCGCCAGCGTCGCGTTCTCCAACCCTCCCGCGAACCTGATCGTGCCCGATGCCGTCTCGCGGCTGCACGATATTGTTGTCGCGCTGAGCAACGAGCCGGACATCAAAGTAGCGCTGTTTTCGAGCAACCTCCCAGAGTTCTTCATCAACCACTTCGACCTCGGTCAGGCCGCAGAATTCCCGGTTCTGCCTGGCGCCAGTGCCAAACCGGTTTGGACCGATCTTGTCTTGCGCCTGACCGAGGCCCCGTTCATTAGCATCGCCTCCATCCGGGGCAGGACACGGGGTGGCGGCAACGAGCTGGCGCTTGCCCTCGATCTTCGTTACGCCAGCCGCGAGAAGGCGATCTTCGGTCAGCCCGAGGTCGGCACTGGTATTCTTCCCGGCGGCGGTGGCAGCGAACGGTTGCCTCGCTTCGTCGGGCGGGACCGTGCCCTCGAGGCAATCCTGAGTAGCGACGATTATGATGCCGATATCGCTGAGAAATGGGGATGGGTGACGCGCGCTCTCCCCGACGCCGAGCTTGACGGGTTTGTCGAGGGTTCGCGACCCGTTTGGCTTCGTTCGACCGACAGGCGTTGGCTGCGGCCAAAGCCCAGATCAATCAGGCATCGCTGCCACCCGATGGCGATCTTTTAGCGGCCTACGGCGAATATCTAGGTTCGCTCGCCTGGCCGAGCTTCAAGGCGCGCACGCTAACCCTAGGACGCTGGCTTGCCGAAAAGGGAGTCGTCGAAATCGAGCTC
>Ga0210403_10006122_pt1 | contig 10127 bp, 6 predicted proteins | sample IncBWC19MmetaG_FD_150863 | JGI IMG/M metagenome (GOLD analysis project Ga0210403, IMG submission 150863) | Forest soil microbial communities from Barre Woods Harvard Forest LTER site, Petersham, Massachusetts, United States - Inc-BW-C-19-M | ecosystem: Environmental > Terrestrial > Soil >... | reverse complement strand
GTGCCGGCTCGGTGCGTCAAACCTTCGGGTAGGTCGCTAGAGCCGCGCAGCGATGCGCGGCCCAGAGGAATGGCCGTCCAGCAGGAGCAATCCCGCGGACAGAATTCGGCTTACAGGTCCGGCTGCCACAACTTTTTCATCGTAAGTTCAGATTTTCCGAAGGCCCCGGCTAAAAATCGGGGCCTTCGTGTTTTTGGCCGCGCGTCGACCAGCCGCTACAGTCCCTTCCCCTAAAGAAAACGCCCGAATAGACGATTAAGTAGTTGAGCAGACTTGGCCGACGATTCCCCTCAACATGAAACTTCACTTACCCAAAGAAGGCGTGATCGAAGAGGCGCAACCCGCCATGTGGCGACGAGTAGCCTCTCGCCCAGAAATCAATCCTAATTTGGGAAGGAACACTACCCATGAGCGACAGTGACATCGTCAAGGATTTCCTGGTCGAGAGTCACGAGAACCTCGACCGGCTGGATCGGGACTTAGTCGGTCTGGAGAAGAATCCGAAGGACAAGGAAGCCCTGGCAGGCGTGTTTCGCACCATTCATACCATCAAGGGCACATGTGGATTCCTGGGTTTCAACAAGCTCGAAAAGGTCGCGCATGTTGGTGAAAACCTGCTGACGCGCCTGCGCGACGGTGAGCTGATCCTTAATCCAGAAATCACGACCGCGCTGCTGGGTATGGTGGACGCGGTTCGCCAGATGCTGAAAAGTATTGAAGCCACGGGCAACGAAGGCGAGCGCAACGACCAGCAGTTGATCGCCACTTTGACGCAGCTGCTGCAGCCGACCGAAGCCGGGGCGAAGAGCGTAGTTGCTCCGGTGCCCGAGAGCACGGCCAAAGCGGCTGACTTACCGGCGGGTACCGGCGGCATTCCGATGCAACAAGCCAACGTCCCTGCAGCGGAAATCCAGCTCCCTGTCAAGACGCAGAAGGCAGACGCTCCGCGTCCTATGGACGAGATTGTGGTGGAACCGGACGCTGCGCGGCCGGCCGATGTCGGGGATGCGTTGCGCGGCCCGCAATCTTCCCGGGTGCAGTCGACCGCCTCGGACAGCACGATCCGCGTCGGAGTCGACGTGCTGGACAAGCTGATGACTCTGGGCGGTGAACTGGTGCTGGCGCGCAACCAGGTGCTGCAATTCGCCAACCGCATGAAAGACACCGGCCTTCTGGCCGCCGCCCAGCGTCTGAACCTGATCACCACCGAACTGCAGGAGGGGATCATGAAAACCCGCATGCAGCCCATTGGCAACATCTGGGGCCAGTTCCCGCGCACGGTACGGGACGTTGCGCTCGGCTGCGGCAAGGAAGTGGCCATCGAGATGGAAGGCAAGGAAACCGAACTGGACAAAACCATCATCGAGGCCATCAAGGATCCTCTTACCCACTTGGTACGCAATTCCGTCGATCACGGAATCGAACTTCCAGAAGACCGGGTGAAGGCCGGCAAAGATCGAAGCGGACGCTTGATTCTGCGCGCCTTTCATGAAGGCGGCCAGGTCAATATCGAGATCAGTGACGATGGCGCCGGCTTGAGTGGGGAGCGCATCCGCAAGAAGGCGGTCGAACGGGGATTGATCACCAGCGATCAGGCGGCCCGCATGACGGAGCGGGAAATCTTCAATCTGATCTTCCTGCCAGGATTTTCCACTGCGGAAAAGGTGACCAACGTCTCCGGCCGCGGCGTGGGCATGGACGTGGTGAAGACGAATGTAGAAAAGATTGGCGGCACCGTCGACGTGCAATCGACTCGCGGCAAGGGCACGACAGTCCGGGTAAAGATTCCCTTGACCTTGGCGATCATCCCCGCACTGGTGGTGACTTGCGGCGGCGACCGCTATGCCATTCCCCAGGTGAGCTTGCTTGAACTGGTGCGGCTCGAGGCCGACGAGGTGGCGAAGGGAATCGAGTTAGTGCATGGCGCGCCGGTCTACCGGTTGCGTGGACGCCTGCTGCCCTTGGTGTATCTCCGCGGGGAGCTGAAACTGGCCGGGGATGAAAAATCCACCCAGGAGAACGAGAACGACGGCGCGGTCAACATCGTCGTGTTGCAAGCCGATGAGCGCCCCTTCGGGTTGGTGGTGGACCAAATCAACGATACCGAAGAAATCGTGGTCAAGCCGTTGCGCAAACAGCTCAAGTCGCTGAAAACTTTTGCCGGATCGAGCATCATGGGCGACGGCAAAGTCGCCCTTATTCTGGACGTACTTGGCCTTGCGCAGCGCGCCAGCGTGGTCACCGAAGCCCGGGACCACTCTCTCTCCGACAAAGCTGCCGAAGTGGCAGCGACGGCGGGAGAAAAACAAACCTTTCTTCTCTTCGCCGGCCCGGGCGATTCCCGCATGGCCATCCCACTCAGCACGCTGGCGCGACTGGAGGAGTTTCCCGTGGCGCAGGTGGAAATGTCCGGCGGCCAGTGGGTGACGCAGTATCGCGGCCAGATCCTGCCCCTGGTTCGGCTCAATGTCGTGCTCGAAGAGCGGCGCAATAAGCTGCGCGCTTTGCAAGCTCCGCCCACACTCGATTCTCCGCCGATTCAGGTGCTGGTGCTCAATCACGAGGGACGCGCCTTCGGCCTGGTCGTAGAACGGATTCTCGACATTATCGAAGACCGGGCGGATGTGAAGTCGGAGGCGACCCGGCCATCCGTTCTCTATTCCGTCGTGATCGGGGAGCGGGTTACGGAATTGCTCGATATCCCCGCGATTCTGCGCAGCGCGGAATCGCACGCCGCGCCTGGTCTTGTTCCGAGATCAGCGGAGGTTGCGAACTAAGCCATGGCCCAAACGTCACAGTTTTGCACCTTCTATCTGGACAAGCTGCTGTTCGGCGTGGAATTGAAGGGTGTTCAGGAAGTCATCCGCTCACTGGAAATGACCAAGGTTCCTCTGGCCCCTGCGGTGGTTAACGGACTGATCAACCTTCGAGGTCAAATCGTTACCGCGGTCGATCTTCGGCGGCGCCTCGAACTCGCTCCCGCCCCCCCCGGCATGCTGGCCATGAACGTCGTTGTGCGTTCTGACGATGGCGCCGTAAGTCTGCTGGTGGATGAAATCGGCGACGTCGTCGAGGTCGACGACTCAACTTTCGAGCGTCCACCGGAAACCCTGCGCGGCAGGGTCCGGGAAGTAATTACGGGCGTACACAAACTCAATGTCCGCCTCATGCACGTTCTAGATATTGAAAAAGCCTGCGAGATGATGGCGGATACGGCGGTCGCAGGAAAATGAATCACTCAATCCGCCGCACTTATCTCTGGCCGTTGATGCCGCTGTCCACCTCATCAGTCGATGTCGAAAACCTTCGACAGCGAATCGCGCTGGTCGACCCATGCGGCCACACCCGGCGCCATTGGCTATGTCGGCAAAGGTACAAAGCACGACAAGGTCGAAACCCTGACGATCAAGTGAGGATGCGATGAAAGGTTTTGGAATCAAGGCAAAGATATGGATGAGCATCGCTATTGTCGGCGCCGGGTATGTTGTTCTACTGGTGCTCTTGCAATGGACGGCCTCTCAGACCCAGACACATTTGGCTATCGCTTCCGGGTCCCTGTTCCCTGCGGCTTTGAACAGCCATGACGCCAGCGCCAGCTTTCAGAGAATGGCGAAAGGCTACGGTGACGCCGTCCTGATGCGGGACAAGAAGGCGCTGGCCGCCGCGGATGAGGATGCGGAGGCCGTGAATACCGCGCTGCGCTCCGTACAAGACAAGACCGCCTCCAGTCCCGAACGCCAAAAGCAGGCATCCTCCGTAAGCGAACGTTTCATGGACATCCATGCGCGTTCGAACGCGCTGTACTCGGCCATGATCGAGCATCCCGAAAGCATGACGGCGCAAACCCAGCAGTCGATCGCCGCTCTCGCCCAGGACAGCAAACAAGTGGCTGCCTCCTTTACCGACCTGCAACAGGGATTGGCCACAGACTTTCAAGCGGAACTCGGCATCGTTACCAGTTGGTCGCAACGGCAGCGCCTGTTCGGAATCATCGTGCTGTTGATCACGTTAGGGTTTGGAGGTGGCGTTTCTGCCGTGGTGATCGAACGTTACATTGGCAAGCCATTGCGCCAACTCAGTAGCCGCCTCAAAGATATCGCGGAAGGCGAGGGCGATCTGACCAAGCGCCTGGAGGGTCTCAGCCGCGATGACATCGGCGAAACCAGCCGGTCGTTCAACTTGTTTATGGATAAGCTCCAGGGAATCATGCGTGAGATTTCGGCCAGCACCCAGCAAGTAACAGACGCGAGTGAGACCCTGTCCAACACCAGCCTGCAGATCACGGCGAATTCGGAAGAGACCTCGGCCCAGGCCAACGTGGTTTCTCAAGCCGCGCAACAGGTCACCCAGAATCTCCAGACGGTTGCCACTGGAGCGGAAGAAATGGGCACCAGTATCAGGGACATTGCCAAGAATGCTACGCAAGCCGCCAAGATTGCTACCGCAGCGGTAAGAGTGGCGGAGAGGACCAATGTTACGGTGGCCAAGCTGGGCGACTCCTCGGCCGAGATCGGTCAGGTCATCAAGGTCATCACTTCCATCGCGCAACAAACCAACCTGCTCGCGCTTAACGCAACTATCGAAGCGGCCCGCGCCGGCGAGGCCGGCAAGGGCTTCGCCGTGGTAGCAAATGAAGTCAAAGAGTTGGCTAAAGAAACCGCCCAGGCTACCGAAGATATCAGCCGCAAAATCGAAGCCATTCAGACTGACACCAAAGCTGCGGTGGACGCCCTCACCACCATCAGCGGCGTGATCCATCAAATCAACGACATCTCGAGCACCATTGCCACAGCCGTTGAACAACAGGACGCGACCACCAACGAGATGTCGCGCAACGTGAGCGAAGCGGCTCATGGCAGCGGTGAGATTACCAACAACATCGCAGGCGTGGCCCAAGCGGCGGAGAGCACATCGCGCGGCGCAGGCGAGACGCAAAAAGCGGCGCAACAACTGGTGGAGACTTCGGCAGAACTGCGCCGCCTGGTCGAGCAATTCAAGATCAGCGACAGCAGCGGTGGACACGCCGGCGGAGGCGAGCCGGATGGAGATCAACGCCTTAGAAGCATGGCGACCTATGCCGGATCGTAAAATTTCCGGCCAGCGCTCAGCCCGGAGCACGAGCCGCAGAGGCATAACCCAGCCATGCTCCCAATTGTATCCTTGTAGTCGGCAGCTTCCTGATCCCGCACTTCCTGATACATCAGGGGAGTTTGAATACCCGTGAGCCTTTGGTGCTGAAGCATGGCACGCCAGTGCCATTCCCGCGGTTGCCGGCCCGCCGTATGCTCGTTCTTGAGCAGCACTTGGGGGAGGGCTGATCGACATACGTCCCACGACTCAAACCGAGTCTGGGGCGTTTTGTTTTGCGGGCTTGCGGCTTCGTCGCCCTCACAGTTCGATCGAGAGGCTCGATTTTAGGTGGCGCAGCGCTTTCAGCGCTGCGATTAACTCCTTCTTCTCAGGAAGGGCATTAGCGATCACCCGAATGCCGGGTCAACCGTGGAAGAGCGGCGCTTTCAGCGCCGCGATAAAGCTCTTCTTCCTGTAACGGCTTCAGCCGCTGCGCTGCACCTTTCCAGCAAACCGTCCGGCCCATCACACCTCCGATCTCACCACAGGCTCCCCTGAGCCTCCGGCTTCGGCACTGCCTCCGGCACTTCCAGCGCGCATTCCGGCATCTCGTTCTGCGCCTTATTGACCAGCGAACTCGCCGCGTAGCGCTTCATGAAGCTGGCATCGTAAGGCACCAGTAATTCCGCCAGCCGTTCGGCCTCGCTTCCAGGCGCAGTCAGCCACGCCTCGTAGTGCCGCGACGGAAGAATCACCGGCATCCGGTCATGCACGTCCACGAGCAATTCGTTGGGTGCGGTAGTCAGGATCGAACACGACTCCAGCCACGGCCCGCCCGGTGATTTCCAGCGATCCCACACTCCCGCGAAAGCAAACAACGAACCGTCTTTCATTCCGAAGTGAAACGGTTGCCTCTCCTTGCCCGCCTTCTTCCACTCATAAAATCCATCCGCCGGGATAAGACACCGCCGCGCCCGAAACGATTCCCGAAACGCCGGTTTCTCCAGCACCGTCTCGCTGCGCCCATTGATCAGCTGTCCGCCAATCGAAATGTCGCCGGCCCACGACGGCACCAGCCCCCACCGCATCATCCCGAGCACGCGGCCTGCACCAGCCTGCCGCACCGTGGCCACCGGTTGCGTGGGCGCGATGTTATAGCGCGCGCTCCACTCTTCCTCCGGCACACCCTCCGACACGCTCTCGAAATACTCCTCCACCACCTGCTTCCTCCGCGAAAGTCGATACCGTCCACACATAAAAAAGATTATGCCAGAGCAAACCCTTCCCCCACTCCAACTCATGTAGAGACAGCCGCCTTCGGCTGTCTCGCCTGAGCCTGCCCTGAGCGAAGTCGAAGGGGCGAAGCCCGGCGGCCCACAGACACCGTCAGTTTCTCTCCCCCGCGATATACTCCCTTCGACCACACACCAACGAAATGGCCAACATCCTCTACGGAGTCAACGGCGAAGGCGCGGGCCACTCCACCCGCGCCAAAGAAGTCATCTCTCACCTCATTTCCCAGGGACACTCCGTCCACGTCGCGTCCTTCGACCGCGGCCTGCAAAATCTGAAATCCGATTTCGACGTCACCGAGATCTACGGCTTCCGCTTCGCCTACCTCAACAATCGCGTCCGCTACAAACGCACCATCGCGAAGAATCTGATCACGGCCCCGCAAGCCGCCCGCAGCCTCTCTCGTCTCAAGCACCTGGTCGACGAATGGAAGATCAATCTCGTCATCACCGACTTCGAGCCCCTCACCTGTCACGTTGGACACAAAAAGCATCTCCCCGTCATCTCCATCGATAACCAGCACTGCCTGACGAATGCCGAAGTCTCCTATCCCAAGCAGTACCGTCGCGACGCCGCAGCCGCCAAGCTCGTAACTCGCCTGATGACGCCGCACGCCCAGGCCTATCTCGTAATTTCTTTCTTCTCTGCTCCCGTGCGCAAACGCAATACGTTCCTGTTTCCTCCATTACTGCGCGAAGAGATCCTCGCAGCAACTCCCACGCAAGGCGAACATGTCCTCGTCTATGTGACATCGCCCGCACCGGCGCTGGCAAAGTTGCTGAGTTCGGTCCGCTGCCCATTCATCGCCTACGGATTCGGCCGCGAAGGAAAAGAAGGAAACATCGTTTATAAGAAGCCCTCGCTCGACGGCTTCTTCGCCGACCTGACCGCGGCCCGCGCCATCGTCGCCAATTCCGGATTCTCGCTGGTCTCCGAGGCTCTGCATCTCGGCAAGCCCTACCTCGCCGTCCCCGTCAGCCACCAGTTCGAACAGATTTTCAACGCCTATTGGCTCGAAAAATCCGGCTTCGGCGCGTACTGGGAGGACCTCAACAAAGAGCGTGTCGAGTCCTTTCTCTACAACCTGCCCCACTATCGCGAAGCTCTGGCGCAGTATCCCCGCCAAGGCAACCGCGCCCTCCTCGACAAACTGGACTCCCTGATCGCTCTCCATACCGCCGTTTAGCGGAGTTCAAATCACGAAATTACAAATTTCCCAATTTGCTCAATTTTTCACATTCCCCAAAACCACCCGGCCGTGCGAAATTAGTTCATGCCTCTGGTAGTCCGTCCGTCGCCCATTCATTCCGTTGGCGTTTACGCCTCAACCCCCATCCGCAAAGGAACTCGTCTGGTCGAGTACGAGGGCGAGCGCATCACCCTCGAAGAAGCCGACCGCCGCTACGACGGCGTCACCCGCACCTACTTGTATGGACTCGATGACGGCAAGACCGTGATCGACGGCCATGGCCTGGGCGCCTACCTGAATCATTCCTGCGATCCCAACTGCGAAGTCGACGAGATCAAGCGCAGGGTCTGGATCTTCGCCATCCGCGACATCGCCGCCGGCGAAGAACTGGTCTGGGACTACAACCTCTACGACGACGAAGACCCCGCCCCCTGCCACTGCGGCTCCCGCAAATGCCGCGGCACCATGTACTCAAGAGAATGGATGGTCAAAATGCGCAGGAAAGCCCGCAAGAAACTGAAAGCTGAAGCGCAGAAGAAGAGATTGGCGGGAAAAAATGGCAGTGAAGCGGCGGCCTAGAACGGGCCGTGATCCGATTCCCTTTTGCGTCTTGTCATCCTGAGCGCAGGGAGTGGTTCACGAAGTGAACCGCTCCCGGAGTCGAAGGATCCCTAATAACCCCGCACCGCCGCCGTCGTATGAAGGCGTTCTTACTTGTCACTGAATTAATTAATTACGCGGGCGCCACCACTGCCACCGGCTTCTTCCCCCGCTCTCTCCATCCCTCAATAATCAAATACAACACCGGAATAAAAAACAAATTCAAAATCGTCGACATAATCATCCCGCCAAACACCGTCGTCCCCACCGAATGCCGCCCATTCTCTCCCGCACCAGTCGCCACCACCAGCGGGACCACACCTAGAATGAACGCCAGCGAAGTCATCAGAATCGGCCGCAACCGAATCGTCGCCCCCTGGATCGCCGCTTCCACCAGCGGCATTCCGCGCCCGCGCAACTGCTCGGCAAATTCCACGATCAGAATCGCGTTCTTGCTCGACAGCCCCACCAACATCACCAGCCCAACCTGGCAGAACACATCATTCTGCAACCCGCGAATAAACTGTGCTCCCAGCGCACCCAGCAACGCCATCGGCACCGCCAGCAATACAATGAACGGCAGCACAAAGCTTTCATACTGCGCCGACAGCGTCAGATACACCACCAGCGTGCCCAGCCCAAACAGAATCAGCGAAGTTCCGCCCGCCGCCAATTCTTCCAGCGACAGCCCCGTCCAACTGTAAGCAAACCCCTGCGGCATTTTCTTCGCCAGATTTTCCATCACCGCAATCGCCTCGCCCGAACTGTATCCCGGCGCCGGCGACCCATCGATTTCCGCCGACCGGAACAGGTTGTAGTGGCTGATCACCTGCGGCGTCGTGGTCTGCGTCACGCTGATCAAATTATCCAGCGGCACCATGGCCCCACTGTCCGAGCGCACATAGTACTGCTTCATGTTTTCCGCCGTCGCCCGGAACTGTTTATCCGCCTGCACATAAACCCGGTACGACCGGTTGTTGAAATCGAAATCATTCACATACGACGACCCCATGTACACGCCCATCGCATCCGTAATCTGTGACAGCGGCACATGCAGGCTCTTCGCCTTCTCGCGGTCAATGGTCACCAGATACTGTGGATCATTCGCCGTAAATGACGTAAACAGCCGCGTCATGTCCTTGCGCTGCGATGCCTGCCCGATCAGTCCCTGGGTCGTGGCCGCGAGCTCATCGAGCTTATGCGCCGCCTGATCCTGCACCACAAACTGGAATCCGCCGAACTGGCTCAGACCCTGAATCGGCGGCGGCAGCGTCGGAAACACAATCGCCCCCGAAACCCCAAACATCCGCGGACGAATGCGGTTCAGAATCGCCGACGCGGTATGGGCATCCCCTTTGCGCTGCGAAAACGGTTTCAACGGCACAAAAATAAGTCCCTGATTCGCCGCCGCTCCCGAAAAACTAAACCCGGCGATCGAGAACGTCCCTTCCAACTCCGGTTCATTCGCCAGCAGTCCCGCCACTTGCTTGCCAATCGCCTTCGTGTAATCGAGCGATGCCCCCGACGGAGCCTGAACAACAATGATGAAATATCCCTGGTCCTCGTCCGGCACGAATCCCGTCGGCACCCGCGTGAAGATGAAATAAGTAAGCCCCAGGCCGGCGAAAAACAGCACCATCATCGCCAACTTGTATTTCAGCACGTGATGCAGCAGAGCCTGGTATCCCCGCGTGAGGGCAGCCACGCCATCGTCAAATTTTTGCAGCCACCACCATTTCTGCCGGTGCCCGCCGCTCAGAAAAATCGCCGCCAGCACCGGAGCCAGAGTCAGCGCGTTGAACGCGGAAATCGCAATCGAAAATGCGATGGTCAACGCAAACTGGCGAAACAGAATGCCGGTCGTCCCCGGAAAAAACGCCACCGGCACAAACACCGCACAGAGCACCAGCGATGTTGCGATAACCGCGCTGGTAATCTCGGCCGTCGCCGCTGCCGCCGCTTTGTGCGAGTCGCG